>Ga0209172_10003603_pt1 | contig 23183 bp, 21 predicted proteins | sample LarsenN4metaG_FD_184113 | JGI IMG/M metagenome (GOLD analysis project Ga0209172, IMG submission 184113) | Hot spring sediment bacterial and archeal communities from British Columbia, Canada, to study Microbial Dark Matter (Phase II) - Larsen... ... | reverse complement strand
TGTGACGGTAGTGGCGGCGCGCTGCGTTGCCCATCGTTCCCGCGCCGCGGGATGGCTCATTCATGGCGCTGCTCGACGAACCGGGATGATAGCTCAACGATTTTCTCAGCGCTCCGCCAAGCCCGCTTCAGCCCGCACGACGAGTAGCCGAACAGCAGCGCCACGTCGGTCTTGGTCTCGCGCTTCCCGTGGCGCACCCGCACGAAGATCAGGTCGCCTCCTGCGCCTTTGTTCACGCTCACCTCGGCAACGGTGGAAACGCGCCGCGCTCGTTCCCCGATCCGCAGCGGCCGCGGAAAGGACAGCCTTGCGCCCGCGAACATGCGCCGCGGCAGCGGCACGGGCGGCAGGAAGCCGCGCAGCCGGGCGTGGCCGTTCTCCGCCAGCTCCGCGTGCTTGTGCAGCTCGCGGAAACAGGTCCGGTGCCAGAGGGGGCAGCGTCCCGCCGATTCCCGGCGCATCGTCCTGGTCCAGCGTCGCTGCGAGAGCGGCCGCCGGGAATGGCGGGAGGCAGTCCTCGACCGTCTCCTCGCGGCCGATCCGTTGTCTCAGCGATGCGATGTCGAGCGCCATTGAATTGCCGGTGACGCAGTGACGGGGTGACGAAGTGACGGCTGATCACTCACCCGGAACGTCAAGTTCAGATTCGATGCGCGATTCGTCACTGCGTCACTTCGTCAGTTCGTCACTTTGTTAGATGACTTTGGCATCGCGCAGCGCCCGTATGCGCCCGGCGTCGTAGCCGAGCTCGCGCAGCAACGCCTCCGTGTGCTCGCCCAGCGCCGGCGCCGGCCGCGCCGGCGGCTCCTCGCCCGCGCACCGCACCGGCGGCGCGACCATCCGGTAGGAGCCCCGCTGCCGGTGCGGCAGCGTCTGCAGCCTGCCCTCCTCCGCCACGAAGGGGTTGTCGAGCGCTTGCGCGAGATCGTTGACCGGCGCGGCTGGCACGCTTCCCGCAAACAGTTCGAGCCATTCGCCGGTCGTGCGCCGCTGCAATTCCCCGTCGAGCATCCCGGTCAGGGTGTCGCGGTGCTGCAGCCGATCCGCGAACATGCGAAAGCGCCCGTCGGCGATCCATTCGGGCCGCCCGAGCTTGTCGCACAGCGCCGGCCAGAACTTCTCCTTGTTGCACATGATGTAGATCCAGCCGTCGCGCGTGCGGTAGAGCTGGCACGGCGTCAGCGCCGGGTGCGCCGAGCGCGGCAGGCGCCCGGTGACCACACCCTCGTTCAGGTACCAGGTGGCGAGGTAGGCGGTGTTGAACAGCGCGATGTCGAACAGGCTCACGTCGATGTCGCGCCCCGCGCCGGTTGCGCGCGCCGAGGTCAGCGCGGCGAGCAGCGCGTACGCGAGCCCCAGTCCCGACATGAGATCCACGACCGAGAGCCCGAAACGCGCCGGTGGCGCGCCCGGTTCTCCGGTGAGCGTGAAATAGCCGGCTTCCGCCTGCATCAGGTAATCAAACCCCGGCCAGTCGGCGCGCGGGCCGCTCCTCCCGTAGGCGGAGAGGTGCGCGCACACGATCCTCCGATTCGCGTTCTTCAGGCTGTCGTAGACGAGCCCGAGCTTCGCCGGCACGTCCCCGCGCAGGTTGGAGGCGACGGCGTCGGCGGTGCGCGCGAGATCGCGCAGCACGGTCTGCCCTTCCGGGCGCGAGAGGTCGAGCGTCAGGCTCTTCTTGTTGCGGTTGAAGCTGTGGAAGAACTCGCTGTCGCCCGGCGCGAAGAAATGCGGCCCCACCGCGCGGGACATGTCGCCGCCATCGTTGGGGTTCTCGAGCTTGATCACTTCCGCGCCCTGGTCGGCGAGGAACATCGTGCCGAACGGGCCGGCGCCGTACTGCTCGACCGCCAGCACGCGCACGCCGTTCAGGGGCAGCATGCTAAACCCTCAATGCGACCGCAGATAAACGCACATGAACGCAGATAACGCCAACCCGAGACTTGGAACATCGAACCTGGAACCTGGAACTTTGAACCTTGTTGGCCCCACGTTTGTGATTCCGTGGTTTCCTGGATTTTACCGCGTGTATCGGCGTTCATCGGCGGTTCTGTTCATGCAGGATTCCGCTTGACCAGCTCCCTTGCAATGATGATCCGCTGCAGCTCGTTCGTCCCCTCCCCGATCGCGAGCAGCGGCGCGTCCCGATAGTAGCGCTCGATATTGAACTCCTTCGAGTAGCCGTAGGCGCCGTGGATGCGCATCGCCTCCAGGCTGTTGTCGAGCGCCGCCTCGGTGGCGTAGAGCTTCGCCATGCCGGCCTCGAGGTCGCAGCGTCCGCCCGCGTCGTAGGCGCGCGCGGCAGCCTCGGTCAACAGGCGCGCCGCTTCGACCCGCGTCGCCATGTCGGCGAGCTTGATCTGGATCGCCTGGTGCTCGGCGATCCGCTTGCCGAAGGTCTTGCGCTGCTGCGCGTAACGCAGTGATTCCTCCAGGCAGGCGCGCGCGAGTCCCACCCCGCGCGCCGCAACGTTGATGCGCCCCAGCTCCAGCCCATTGAGCACCTGCTGCAGGCCGCGCCCCTCCTCCGTCCCGACCCGGTTCGCCACCGGCACCCGGCAGTCCTCGAACAGAAGCTCGGCCGTGTCTATGCCGCGGTAACCGAGCTTGTCGAGCTTGCGCACCACCCTGAAGCCCGGACCCTTCTCGACGAGCAGCAGGCTCATGCCCCGGTGCGGCGGGCTTGCCCCCGAATCGGTCTTGACCAGCACTGCGAGAATCTGCCCCTCGATGCTGTTGGTGATCCAGGTCTTGGCGCCGTTCACCACATAGTGGTCACCTTCGCGGCGCGCGTGGGTGCGGATCGCCTGGAGATCGGTGCCACAGTCGGGCTCGGTCAACGCCAGGCCGCCGCGCAACTCGCCGCTCGCGAAGCGCGGGAGCCAGCGGCGTTTTTGCTCCTCCGTCCCGAAGCGCTGCACCGCCTGCGCCATGATGAGATGCGAATTGAACAATCCCGGGACCGACATCCAGACCGCCGACATGCGCTCGACGATCCGCGCGTAGGTGAGCGCCGCGAGCCCGAGCCCGCCGTACTCGGGCGCGATGGTGGCGCCAAAAAGCCCGAGCGCCTTCAGCTTCTCGACGATCGCCGCCGGGTAGGCATCCGCGGCTTCCAGCGCGTGCGCGACCGGCCGCACGTCGCGCTCGAGAAAGCGGTCCACGCTCTGAAGGATGAGCGACTCCTGCTCGTCGGCTGCGGCCGGCTGCGGCGTCGCGCCCATGCTCATAACCTGGAACTCAGCCACCGAAACACACGGAAATACACAGAAGGTGTCACAAAACGGACAGTTGCTCTTATTTCCGTGTTTTCAGTGTGATTCCGTGGCCAATGTTTTTTAGTAATTGGCGAGATCGTCGACCGCGTGGCCGCGCTTCGGCACCAGGATCGAGCGCTCGAAGCTCATGATCGCCGTACCGTCGGATTTCCTGCCGGTGGTGCGCACGGTGACGATGCCCAGCGTCGGGCGCGATTGCGACTCGCGCACGTCGAGCACCTCCGACTCGGCGTAGATCGTGTCGCCGGGGAACACCGGCGCCGTCAACCGGACCTTGTCCCAGCCGAGGTTGGCGACCGCCTTCTGGCTCAGATCGCTCACGCTCATGCCGGTGACTATCGCCAGCGTCAGGCAGCTGTTGACGAGCGGCTTGCCGAACTCGGTCTTCGCCGCGTAGGCAGCGTCGAAATGCAGGGGGTGGTGGTTCATGGTGAGCAGCGTGAACCAGGTGTTGTCGGCTTCCGAGATGGTGCGCCCCGGGCGGTGCTCATAGACGTCGCCGATCTTGAAGTCCTCGAAGTAACGGCCGAAGGACTCGCGGTAGCGGTTAGGCCCCACCGGCTTGCGCTCGACCGTCATCCTCCAATACCGTGATTCGTGAATCGTGATTCGATGTCTTGTTCTTCTCTGTGCTCTCTGTGTTCTCTGTGGCCGCTCTTTCAGGCAACGCGGCGTCCACGCGCATCCTCGGGGCGCGTCAAGCGCAGCACTGCGCCGATGTCCTTCGCCTGCTCGAGCGCAAGCAGCGCGCCTGCAAGCTCGTCGCGCCGCCGCGCGGACAGGTACGGCCCCGCGAGCCCGTCGAACTTGGCGCGCAGCTCGGCCGCGGAGAGGAAATTCGCCGGCTCGCCCTTCGGCACCCGCATGTAGGTTTCGAAGACGCCGCGCGCGGTCTTGATCTGCACGCTCCCGCTCATTTCCGCGGGGAAGTCAGCCTGCGCCCTCGGATCGATCCAGGTCCGCACCCGTTTGCACAACGCCAGCGTGCCGGGATCGCCGAGATGACGCCCGTAATCGTCCCACACGAGCCCGCCGCTGCGCAGCACCACGGCGGCGCAGAACGCCATCGAGAACTGCCCGTCCACGACCGACTTCGGCGACTGCTTGGCCGGCTCCGGGTCGCCGATGATCTTCCAGCCCGGCTCGGGCAGGCCGATGGTTACCTCTTCTACCTCCTCCGCCTTGATGCCGTGGCTGCGGGCGAGCGCAAGGATGCCGTCAAGCGGAGCGTGGCTGTAACGGCAGGACGGATAAGGTTTTACGGCGATCTTCATGGTCTCCCAGCGGCGGCCGAGGCCGTCCACCGCCTTCGCCGCGTCGGCGGCGGGCGCATAGGCGTGCAGGAAACCCCACTTGCCTTCGATCGCCTCGGACGCGCCCTTGTAGCCTTCCCGCGCGAGCGTCGCCGCGATCAACCCGCACATCGCCGCGTGGCCGACGTGCGAGCGCTTGGTCCAGGCGCCGTTCACCAGGTACTGCATCGAGCCCGCCGACATGCTGAGCACGATGCCGAACGCATTGCAGTAGCCTTCCGGATCGAGCCCGAGCAGTCGCCCCGCAGCGGCGGCGGCGCCGAACGCGCCGCAGGTCGCGGTCGGGTGAAATCCGCGGTCGTAATGCGCCGCCGGGTCGAGCGCGAGGCTCAACCGGATCTGCACCTCGTAGCCGGCGACGATGGCAGCGATCGTTGCCTTCCCCTCGGCGCCCGTCATCTCGGCGGCGGCGAAGGCGGACGGCACAATCGGCGCGCTCGGGTGCAGCGACCCGGGCGCGTGAGTGTCGTCGAAGTCGAGCGAATGGGCGAGCGTGCCGTTCAGCATCGCCGCCCCGGGCGGGGTATAGCCCGCCGCATCGCCGATCACGGTGCACGCCCCGCCCGTCATGCCGAGCTTCCCGGCGGCGGCGACCATCGGGCCCGACGATTCCGCCTCGTTGCGGGCGCGCAGCGCGATGCCGACCAGATCGAGAGCGAGTGCCTTGACGCGCTCGCGCACCTCGACGGGCAGCATTTCGTACGAAATCCCGGCGACGAATCGGGCAAGGTCGCGCGTGACCATGCAGGTTCCAGGCTCAGCGTTCAAGGTTCAACGTTCAAGCTTCAAGGTTCAATGCTCAAGGTCAAGGTTGGTGATTCCACTTTGAACCTTGAGCTTGGAACTTTGAGCTTCGAGTTCAGGCGGGCTGAATCACGCCGCAGGCGATGCGCGCGCCGGCATTGCCGGTCGGCTGGGTCTTGTAGTCGTCGGGGTCGGCGTGAACGATGAGACCGCGGCCGATGATGCCCGCCGGCCCGGGCGTTACAGTGATGACATCGAGATCAAGCTGTACGTTGGCGCGGCCCGCCTTGTTGGCCTTGAGCGCGGGCAGGTCCCCCGCGTGGCGCTCCGCGCTGCTGTAATGCCCGTGCGGCTTGCCGAAAGGATTGAAGTGGCCCTTGGTGCTCATGCCGTCGCCCGAGCCGCAGTCGCCGACCTCGTGGATGTGCAGGCCGTGTTCCTGTCCCGGCTTGAGCCCCTGCACGAACACCACGACGCGGACCTTGTCGCCCACCTGCTCGAAGGTCGCCTCGCCAAAGGTCTTGTTCCCCTTCGTCGGCTGCAGCTGCGCGGTCGCGCGCGGCGGCTCGGGGGGCATAGTCTCGCAGGCAGTGAGCAGGACAGCAACGGCTGTTGCAGCAATGATTTGTTTCATGGCATATCCCTCCTCCGGAGCCCAATCTACTCAATTCCGTGCCGCCTTGGAAGCCCCGGGAATATGTCGGCCTCAGGCCCGCCATATTCCTGAACGAACGACATCCGCCAAGCCGTCCGGGAAACACCTTTATCTTTCGACAGTTGGCGCCCGTCCATCTTCAAGCGATGAGATAATGCGATCAGAAACCGTTTTTCTCTTTTGAGGCCGCTACTAGACATGGGACACGCTGACTCTGCCCAAGCTCGGCCGTCGGCGGACACCTCGCGCGTGCCTGAAGGCACCGATCTCATCGAGTTCTATTACGAGCGGGGCTGCTCCGACGGCTTGCCGCTCGTGCCGCCCACGCCGGAGAAGATTGCGGCCGTCATCGATGCGCTCGGCGGGGAGCCCGGGCGCCTGCTCGCCCGCGTGCCGCCGCGCTGGGGCAGCCTCACCCGCGAACTGCTGGCAATCAACATGGTGATGGCCGGCTGCCGGCCCGAATACGCGCCGGTGGTCGAGGCCGCAATGCTCGCCTTGTGCGCGCCGCCGTTCAATCTCAACGGCGTGCAGGCCACGACCCACATGGCGAGCCCGCTGCTGGTGGTGAACGGGCCCGTGCGCCGGGCGATCGGCATGAATGCCGGCTGCAACGTGTTCGGCTCCGGGAACCGCGCGAACGCCACCATCGGGCGCGCGCTGCGCCTCATCCTGCTCAACGTCGGCGGCGGCTGGCCGGGCTTGCTCGACAAGAGCACGCTCGGCCACCCCGGCAAGTACACCTACTGCATCGCCGAGAACGAGGAGGCGAGCCCGTTCGCGCCGTATCACGTCGAGAAGGGCTACCGCGTCGGGGATTCCACCGTGTTCGTGCTCGCTGCCGAGCCGCCGCACAGCGTCACCAACCACTTCGCGAACGATGCGGAGGGCATCCTCGACAGTGTCTGCTCCGCGATGAGCACGATCTGCAACAACAACGCCGTCTCCGCCGGGCATTGCGCGGTGGTCCTCGGCCCGGAGCATGCGGCTACCATCGCCAAATCCGGCTGGAAGCGCCACGACATCCGCCACTACCTGTGGGCGCACTCCGGCAACCGCTGGGGCGACCTCTACGGGCGCGGCCGCTACGGCAAGGTCTACAACCGCAATCTGCCGGTATGGTACAAGCGCGAGCCCGACGCGCGCACCCCGATCGTGCCGAGCCCCGACAACATCCATCTCTTCGTCGCCGGCGGCGAGGCCGGGCGCTTCTCCGCCTTCATCCCCGGCTGGGGACACATGTCCGCGCCGGTGCTGCGCGGCGTGGGCGGCGCGCAGCCGGCGGGTGGAGCGGCGTGTACGGACGGCACCTGTTCCGTTTAGGTCGCAATCAGCCACAGAGATCACAGAGAACACAGAGAGTTCAAAACCCAAGCACGAAATCCAACCACAGATAGACACAGATGAAAAGCAAACCCCGGTTTATTTTGTCTTGATTTTATCCGTGTTCATCTGTGTTCATCCGTGGTTTCAACCTGCTCTTCCTCTGTGATCTCTGTGTTCTCTGTGGCTAATACGTTTTTGAGGGGCACACGACGATGAGAACCATACCGGTCTACGACCCGCGCGGCGTGGTGGAAGCCGCGCCGCTCGCGATCTCGCCGCGCGTGAAGAAGCTGGAGGGTCTGCGGCTGGGACTGCTCGACAACACCAAGTGGAACGCCAGCAAGCTGCTGCGCGGCGTGCGCGACCGGCTCGCGCAAAAGCACGCCTTCGGCGCCGTGAACTACTACCGCAAGGAGAGCTTCGCGGCGGCGGCCTCGCCCGAGCTGATCGGCAAGATCGCCGCGGAGAACGACCTCGTCATCACCGCCGTCGGCGACTGAGGGTCCTGCACGTCGTGCTGTATGCACGACGCGGTGATGCTGGAGGGGAAAGGCCGTCCGACCGCCGTGATCGTCACGACCGAATTCGTGCTCGAGGCCGAAACCCAGCGCGACGCGCTCGGCATGGCGGGGCTCGACGCCGTCGTGATCACCCATCCCCTGAGTTCGCTGACCGACGAGGAAATCGGGCAGCGGGTCGAGCAGGCGTTGCCGCAGATCGAGCGCGTCTGGCTCTCCGGCAAGGCGACGGATCCGTGACTTGTGACTGGTGACTCCTGACTCGAGCCGCGATTCCGCGAATGCCTTGTTGTTCTCATTGATGATTGCGGGCGGTCGGGCCCGCAATCATTTGAAGACGTCCCTGATGAGCAGATTCGGCAGCCAGGTCGCAAGCTCCGGGTAGAAGATCACCGCCAGCAGGACGCTGAGATCGCCGATGAAGAAGGGGATGGTGCCCTTGATCACGTGCGGCAGCGAGATCCTGGAGGTGCCGCTGACGGCGAAGAGGTTCAAGCCCACCGGCGGCGTAACGACACCCGTCTCGACGTTGAGGGTGATCATGATGCCGAGCGCGACCGGGTCGATCTTCATTGCGTGAGCGACCGGGAAAACCACCGGCACGGTGAGCAGTATCATGGCGATGCCGTCAACGAAGCAGCCGAGGATCAGCAGCACGGCCATGAAGGCGAAGATGAAACCGAGCGGCGTCAGGCCCCAGCCGACGATCGTCTCGGTGATCTTCTGCGGCCAGTACATGTTGGCGGCGAGGAACTGGAACACGCCCACGCTGCCGATAAGGAACAGGATCAACGCGGTCAGGTTGAGCGAGCGCGCGGCGGTGGGCAGGATCTGCCGCACGAATTCGCCGCGGCCCGTGATGAGTCCGTAGAGGAGCGCGTAGCCGCAAGCGGCCGCGGCGGCCTCGGTCGGCGTGAACAATCCGCCATAAAGCCCGCCGAGAATCACCACCGGCATGCCGAGGGCCGGCAGCGCGCCCTTGGACTCCCGCAGCAGCCGGCGTGCGTCGAAGCGCCCGCTGCGCGGCAGCTTGAGCACCTTCGCGATCACCATGACCGTCATGATGTTGCCGAGCGCGAGCAGCAGCCCGGGAATGACGCCGGCGAGAAAAAGCTTCAGGATCGACGTCTCGGTGACGATCCCGTAGATGAGCAGCGGAATGCTGGGCGGGATCAGTATCGCGATGCCGCCCGCCGTGGCCACCAGGCCCCCGGCGAGCCAGTCCGGATAGCCGCGCTTTCGCATCTCCGGGATTGCGATCACGCTCATCGCCGCGGCCATCGCGACGCTCGACCCCGAGATCGCGCCGAACAGCACGCAGGCGACCACCGTCGCGACGCCGAACCCGCCCGGCATCCACCCCACCAGCGCGTCGGCGAAGCGGAACAACAGCGCGATCAACCCGGTGCGCTCCATCAGGAAGCCCGCGAAGATGAACAGCGGGATCGCCATCAGCGAATAGCGGCCGATGAAGCTGAAGAACTGGCGGAAGATGACCGTCGGCTCGAGCAGCGGGTCGACCATGATGTAGGCCGCCGCCGCGGCACTGAGCGCGATGCCGATCGGCACCGCCAGCACCAGCAGGACGAACAGGACGGTGCCGACGATGGGCATTCAGTCAGCCGTCCGGTCGATGTGCCCGGTTTCTTCTTCGGGGACGCTGCGGCCCCGCAGCTTCTGGATGCCGAAGTACAGCTGGAACACCATGGTCACAGCCATGAAGCCGAATCCGAGGAGCAGCACCGAGAGGAACGGCCACATCGGGAAGGCGAGGCTCTCGGTGCGGCTGCCGTACTCGAAGCTGTCCTCGATCTCGGGGATCCCCCACCACACCACGGTGAACAGGAACAGGCAGGAAAAGGCGAGCGCGGCAAGCTTGACGATCTCGGCGGCGACGCGCGCGCGCGGTCCCGCCACTGCAAGCACCTCGGGAAGCACCGATACGGTGAGGTGGGCCTGATGCCGCTGGCACAGGCTGAAATAGAGGAATACGCCGCTCAGCGTGAAATACGTGACCGCGTCCTGCTGCCAGTCGAAGGAATAGCCGAAAACGTAACGGCGGAAGATTTCGAGCAGCGCGAGCAGCGTGCAGCCGACGAGCAGCAGCCCGGCGGCGGGCGCGACCAACCGGTCCTGGAACGCGCGCCAGAATTCGTACGCCTTCTCCACGCGCGCGCGCTCCGGCGTGCTACTTGATTACGATCTTCGCGGCGTGCTTCGAGCAGTCGACCTTCTCGATCCAGGAGGAGCCAGGCGGATTTTGCTGCGACAGCGCGCGGCCTTCCTTGACGAACGTGTCGACCCAGGGATTTGCGTCCGCCGGTGTCTTGCTTTTCACGTAGCGGATCGTCGCGTCGCCCATGGCGCCTACCATCACGGAGACCTCCTGCGGTGTCAGCCAGTACACGCCCGGCTTGGACGGGTCCTTGGTCCCGTACTTGTCGTAGGCCATCTTGTCGAAGCACCAGTTGTACTCTTTCTGCACCTGGATCGTCTCCTTGATCAACCCCTCCAGCGCGGTGCGGGTCGCCGGGGTCAGGCGATCGAACCATCGGCGGCTCGCGCTGATCATGTAGTAATCGCCGACGAAGGCGCCCGCGCCGCCCATCGTGTAGTAGGGCGCCGTCTCCCGTATGCTGTTCCAGCCGCCAAGGCTCGTCATCAGCCCGTCGATGACGCCGGATTCCAGGGCGTTCGGAACCTCGCCGAAGTTCATGACGACAGGATTCGCCTTCCAGGCCTCGAGCGAAGCGTTCTCGACCGGCCCCATGCTGCGCACCTTCTTGCCGTTGAAGTCATCGGGCTTGGTGTAGCGCCGCTTGGCGCCGATGCCCATGCCAAAGCTCATGTGCCCGACGCCGAACACCTTGATCGCCTGCCGCTTCGCGAGCCGGTCGACCAGCATCTGGTAGGTTTGCGTCTTCTCCAGCGAGTCCACCGCACCGACCGTGGTGAGCACGCCCGGCCCGACCACCGTCATCATGAACGGATCCACCGGCGCCGCCTTGCCGATCTGCATCCAGGTCATCTCCAGGTTGCCCTGGCGCATCGCCTCGAAGGCCTCCGGGATGGTGTAGAGCGCACCGGCGTAGTAGAGGCGCGCCTCGCTGCCCGGGATCACCTGCGGCAGCCGCTCGGCGAAGTAGCGCATCGCGAGCCCCGCCGGGTGCGGCGGCGGCGGGAAGTCGGAGGCGAAGCGCAGCACGACCTTCCGCGGCTGATCCTGCGCTTGAGCTGACTGGGGAGCCACCGATACGGCGGCCAGCGCAGCCACGAAAATCGCGGCAGCAGCCCCGGCGCTAACCTGATGAATCTGCTTACCGTTCATAACCTCCTCCTAATGATATGGGTGCTGCTACCCCTGAAGCCCGCCCGCCGGCTTGACCCACCGGTCTGGAGGCGCGGCATGGTGGCAAACCCTAAAGGAACGCCCATTCAGCGTCAAGGCGTCAACCGATGTCGCGTCGCGCGTCGGCGACCACGCGGGCGAGGTCCTCCGGCCGCGCCGGTGTGCTCTCACCGGGTCCGGGTACCGGTGCCTCTTTCGGCGAAGCAATCACGTTGTGACGCGCGATGCCCCGGATCAGAGCGGCCAGGGTAACTGCGGCGGTCGCCCAGACCAGCCGGTCGTTCGGATGGAACAAGGTCACAAATGAGACCGCCGCCATCAGCAAGCGCGCCGCGAGATCACCCTTCCAATTCTCGGACCATCGTCCGAACATCGCGAAAGCGACGCCGCAGGTGCCGGTGGTTACGACCAGGACGGCGCCGATCTGCCCCCAGCCGGGCTTCACCACGAGCTCCGAGCGCGCGAAGATCGCAAACGTCATGAGCGTGATCGGCAGGCAGATCTTCAGCGCCTCCCACATGGTTCGCATGAACGACGTATTCGCGATGCGCGCCGACACGGCGGCGGTGAGCGACGTCGGCGGCGAGAGCTCGCCCCAGACCGACAGGAAGAACACGAAGAAGTGCGCGACCCAGGGGTTGATCCCGAGCTTGGTCATCGGGGGCACGATGATCACCGCGCCGATGATGTAGGTGGCGGTCGGCGGCAGGCCGGTGCCGAGAAGCCAGCCGAACACCCAGGCCATCAGGATCATCGCGATGATGTTCCAGGCGCCGATGTCGAGCAGCATCGCCCCCATCCGGTTGATGAAGCCGGTGACCGTGAACAAGCCGATCATGATGCCGAGCGTGGCGAGCAGCAGTGTCAGGTAGGACGCCATCTCGGCATGCGTTTCGATCGCGCGCCGGATGCTGCCGAGGAGCGTCTCGCCCGCGAGGAAAGGGTCCTTCCGCACATACTTGAAATAGAGAAAGACTACGATCAGGACCACGAGCATCCAGCTTGCGGTATTGACCGCCGCGCGCAATTCGCCCCTGCCGACGATTCCCAGCAGATAGATGAGATAGAGCACCGATGCGAAAAAGATGCCGGTCGTCACCTTCTCGTAGAGCGGCACCTGCGGCTTGTCGATCCTGCCGTGCGGCAGCAGGCGTACCGACAGGAGGTAGACCGCAACGCCGATCGAAATGTAATAGATGAAGGAGAACCCGAATCCGCGCAGCACGACGTCCCAGTAGGGCACGCCGAGGAATTCCGCCATGAGGAACGCGGCAGCCCCCATCATCGGGGGGTCGATCAGCCCGCCCATCGACGCCGAGGTCTCGACCGCGGCGGCGAAAGTCGGCGGCACGCCATAGCGGACCATCAGGGGAATGGTGATGGTGCCGACCACGGCGGCGTTGGCCGAGCCGCTGCCGCTGATCAGTCCGATCGCGCTCGATCCCACCACCGCGGTTTGCGGTATCAACCGCCTGGAACGGGCGATCAGCCGCACGACGTTGATCATCGCGTGCTGCGCGTTGAAGCCGTTGGCGACGCCGGCCAGCAGCAGGAAGGCGGCAATCAACGTGAGCGCGAGCTGGCCGTAGATGCCGTAGATGCCGGTGGAAAACTCGACCGTGGAAGACGTGACCACGCGATAGAAGGTCGTCCCCGGATGCCAGAAGAAGTCGAGCCAGCGGGGGAACACGTCGCCGTAGAGCGTGTAGACGACCATGACGACGTTGACCACGAACAGCACCGGATGGGCCAGGCGCGTCAGCTCCATCACCAGCAGGAACACGAGCAGGCCGACGATGAAATCGTGCTGCGTGTACGTGCCCTGGCTGTAGACCGCGATCCTTTCGTATTCCCACAGGAAGTACCAGAACGCATAGGCCGCGATCGCGATGTAGAGCACGACGATCGCGTGGTTGACCTGCGGCGGCAGCCACCTGTAGAGGTAGCCCTGCTGGTACATGAACAGGATCTGCAGCACCAGCGCGACCGGGATCAGGCGCGCAGCGAGCTGGAGCGAACCGCCGAGCCCGGTGTAGAAGTACCAGACCAGCCAGACGAAGAAGACCAGCGAGACCGCGAATATCAGGTTGCCGATATTGACGTGGCTCTTAAGCCGGGCAATCAGCACACACCCTCCCCTTCGGCGCAAATCGCATGCGCCCGCCAGACCGCCGCGGGGTAAACCGGTTACGCGCTTATTTCGCGACCTTCCACTTCTCGTTCCAGGCCTTGTGCTCCTTCAGGAACCTGGCCAGGCCCGGATGGACCGGGATGTCCGGATTGGCGTTGATGCCCTGCACCTGCATGCCGACGAAGTCCTTCGCCATCGGCGTAAATCCCGGCTCGCTCTTGGCAAGGTCGTCCTTGTTCTTGTAGAACGCGTTCAGCATCTTGTAGACGACATCTTCCGGGATGTTGGTCCCCATGTTGTAGCCGAACAGGATCGGCACGCCCTGAAGCATCGCGGGGCCGACGGGCTTGCTGAACGCGCCCTTCGGGTCGACCTCGACGACCGCGAGGCCGGCCGCCTTGATTTTCGCGACTTCGTCGGGACAAGGATTCACCACCCGGATGTCCAGCCGGATCTCGGTTTCCTTCCAGTAGGACGCGAGCGATTTGCCGGCGGTGGTGTAGGTGGCCGATCCCGCGATCGTGCCGCTCTCCATCGCGTCGGCATTCGACTTGAGGTCGATCTGGACGTGCTTGAAGTCGTAGCCGAGCGCCTTGTAGATGCGCTGCCAGTTGAGCCAGTTCATGAAGCCGGCGTTGGTGTAGAACACCGGCTTGCCGCTGAAGTCCTTCCAGCACTTGAACTTGTCCGCGTCCTTGGCCGCAACGGCCATCATCGACTCCATCGGATAGGCGTACCAGCTGTGCGCGATCTCCGGCATCTTGGGCTTGTAGTCCTTGAAGCCGCCGATGCGCTGCTGGAACTGGGTCATGCCGATGTCGGCGGTGTAGGCGATCTCGCCGTTGCCGTCCATCACCGCCTTCATGGCGACCGTGGGCGAGGCATACGGCTGGACCGTGACGGTGTACTGGCCGCCCAGCGCCTCTTCGACGATCCGGGTCATCAAGGCGGCGATCTGGTATCCATACGAACCCACGGGCGCAGTCGCCCAGCGCAGCGACTTGCGTTCCTGCGCGGAAGCCGGCCCGATCGCCAAACCAGCAAAGACGGCGACAACGGTCGCCACGGATATCGCGAACCTGAAATGCGAGCCTGCCTTCAACATGACTTTCCTCCTTGGAGTGCTTTCGAGTGAAATGGTGCGCCGCCTGACGATCCGGGCCCGGCGTCAAGGCCCCCTTGGCACCGCTCCCCGGAAAATAACAGTCTGCCTTGTATACTCTCGTTCCTATTTGACCCTCCCGAAGACAACCCTGTCAATGGCGGGCAGGAACAATGTCGGCCACGAGGGATCGCCCCGGATCATGCCTCCGGGCGCAGCGGGTGCGCAACACACTCAGGTCGTCGGATTCCACGCGGGGCGCAGTGCCGGTTCGCGGCGCGAAGCCTGGAACGCGCAACCCACGCCGACCCCGGGGACCCAGACCAGTTCATCCTCGCAGAAAATGAGCGGCAAGCGCTCGCGCTGCCAGGGCGGGATGCGCGCTTCCTGCAACAGGTTTTTCAGGCTGCGCCGCGGGCGCCGGCAATCCGGTTGCAGGCGTTCGCCGCCGCGCCGCACACGGATCGTCACCGCCCGCCCCCGCAGGCGGGCGAGGCTGATGCCTTGTCCGCGTGCCCGCGCAAACGCGAGCACGCCGCCCAGCTCGGGCAGGGTGATTTCCTTCTCGCCCCGCCAGCGCTTTTCGTAACGGGCGGGGGGCGCGCCACTGGCCCGCACCACATGGAGGCGTCCCGCATGACGTCTCACGGTGAAATCGCCGAGTTGCACCGACACCCGCGCATCCTGCTTCGCGGTGAGCGCCTGCCGCAGCGCCTCATCGAGCCGTTCGGCGCCCGGCATGGCGACGCCGCAGCTCCCGAGAAAGTAGCGCAGCAGGTTCCGCGCCCGGGCGGGGGGCAGGCGGCGCAACGCCTCGACAGCGAGCGCGCCGCTCTCGACATGGCCCGCGGCATCGCTTGCGGCGAGCTCATCGAGCAGTTGCGCCGCTTCAGCCAGGTGGCGCGCCGCGCGCGCGATGGTGGACCGGTATGCCGGAAAGCGCCGCGCGATGATCGGCAGCACCTCGCGGCGCAGGAAGTTGCGCTGGTAGTAAATCTCCTGATTGCTTTCGTCCTCCACCCACTTCAACCCGCGCCTCTTCGCGTAATCGAGAATTTCCGCGCGCGTCACCTCGAGCAACGGCCGCAGGATGCCCGGTGACGGGTGTCGAGTGTCGGGTGACGAGAGCCGAGTGGCGAGCGTTGTCCCCTCGACCCTCGAACCTCGACCCTCCTTCCGGAGGAATGGCATGGCCGCGAGCCCCTTCACGCCGGCGCCGCGCAAGAGCTGCAGCAGCAGGGTTTCCACCTGGTCGTCCTGGTGGTGCGCGAGCACAACGTAGTCGGCGGCTTGCCGCTCAAACACGGCGTAGCGCGCCGCCCGCGCCGCGGCCTCCAGGCTGTCGCCACGCGGGACCTCGACCTTCACGCCCGCGAAGGGAATGCCGCGCGCGCGGCACAGGCGCCGGCAGAACGCCGACCACTGTCTCGCGTTCGGGCTCAGCTGATGGTTCACGTGCAGGGCCGAGACGCGGACGCGCAGCCGGCGGGCGACGCGCTTCAGGCAATCGAGGAGGACGACCGAATCGACGCCGCCGGAGAGCCCCACCACGAGGCGGTCGGAAGGCTTGACGATGTCGACGAGGTGCGCGGCGATGTGCGCGCCAAGATCCCGGGAATCGCGCTTACTTCTGCTCGACTTCCTTGAACTTGCCATAGCCGACGAGCTTCTCGACGCGGCTCTCGAGCAGCGCATCGAGCGGGGTTTCCTTGAGCTGTTTCCACGTGTCCTGCAGCGCTTTCCTGAGGTTCTGCATCATCGCGTCGTGGTCGCGATGGGCTCCGCCGAGCGGTTCCGCGACGATCCTGTCGATCACCCCCAGCGCCTTCAGCCGCGTGGCGGTGATGCCGAGCGTCTCCGCGGCCTGTTCCGCGTAGTCCGCGCTCTTCCACAGGATCGAGGCGCAGCCTTCCGGCGAAATGACCGAGTAAGTCGCATATTGCAGCATGAGAAGCGCATCGCCCACCGCGATGGCGAGAGCCCCGCCCGATCCGCCTTCCCCGATGATGGTGCAGAGAATCGGCGCGCGCAGCTCGGTCATCGCGTAGAGGCTGCGGCCGATCGCTTCCGACTGGCCGCGCTCCTCTGCTCCGACGCCCGGATAGGCGCCCGGGGTGTCGATGAACGTGAACACCGGGACGCCGAATCGCTCGGCGAGTTTCATCAGGCGCAGCGCCTTGCGGTAACCCTCCGGCTTGGGCATGCCGAAGTTGCGGAAGATCTTCTCCTTCGTGTCCCGGCCCTTCTGGTGCCCGATCACGACACAGGTCTCGCCGCTGAAGCGGGCGAGACCGCCCACGATCGCGGGATCATCGGCAAAGGTGCGGTCGCCGTGCAGCTCCTCGAAATCGGTGAACAACGCGTTGACGTAGTCGAGCGTGTACGGCCGCTGCGGGTGGCGCGCGACCTGCGCGATCTGCCAGGCGGTGAGCTTCCCGTAGATCTCCTTCGTGAGCGCCTGGCTCTTCTTCTGCAGCCGCCCGATTTCCTCGGAAATGTCGAGCGCGGAATCATCCTGCACGAAGCGCAGCTCGTCGATCTTCGCTTCCAGCTCGGCGATCGGCTGCTCGAATTCGAGAAACGTCATCTTCATGGCTGCGCCAATAATACAGCAGAACCTGACAGCCGCAGATGAGCGCGGATAACGGCAAACCAAAAACTAGGATCCTGAAGCCTTGAACTTTGAACCTTGAACTTTGAGCCTGGAACCCAATTAGCCACAGAGAACAGACAGATCACAGAGGGCCACGCGCTCAGGTTTTTTCCGCGTAGGCGAGCTCCAGGTTTTCGGCCACTGTCGCGAGGCGCTTGTCCCGCGTCCACAGCCGCGCAGATCCGGCCAGGGCCACGGATGCCAGTAGATGAACGTCGATGTAGCCGATGCCCCGGCCCGTGAGGGCGCGCCGCTCGATGAAATCGAGCGCCTCGGCATCCGTGGCGATCGGCGCAGCGGGTAGTTCTCCCAGAAGCTGCAGCAGTTCGCCCCGGTTCTTCAGATTGCCGCAGGCGAGCTCGCCCAGAACGAACGGATGCGTCAGCACCCTGCCCCGCTCCAGGGCGGCGGCCAGCGCCGGCGCGCCCTCGCGCAGGTGGTCGAGCCACACGGATGTGTCGACCAGAATCATGCGGTCGCAGAGCGGCGCCGGGGGACCGGCCGCAACCGGGGTTCGCTGCCGCCGAGCCGGGCGAGACGCCGGGCGCTTTCGCGCTCGATCAGGGCCCTGAGCCCCTCGTGGAACAGGGGGCGAGCAAACCTATGCCCGGCTGGTCCCGGCGGCGTAGCGCGGAGATGGAAACGGATGCGTCGCGCAGCCCGCTGACGGGAACCGGCAGGCCGTTCGAGTGCAGGCCTGCTGGTGAGGGCCCCAGACGTCCAGATAACTTATTGAGGTAATGGTTCTTTTAATGGGGTCTGACCCTCAGGTCCCGCATCGGCGTTCCCTTCGACAAGCTCAGGACAGGCATCGGCGGCGATTCTTGAGGGATGAGGACTCAAGATCTTTTCCTTGGCGGCCTTGGCGGTTCAATTATTGTTCTAGGTTCTCTCGGCGTCTCCGCGGTTCAATTCTAGTTCATGGTTTTCTCTGTGTTCTCTGTGTTCTCTGTGCCCTCTGTGGCTAGTACCAGCCGACATCCGCGCCGCGCGGATCGCTCGCCGCGACCGCGCGCCCGTCGCGCTTCGATCTGAACACGACCTGCATGTTGCCCCATTTGCGCTTGGCGGTCTTGAGCTTGTGCCCTTTCGCCTCGAGCGCCGCGCGCCATTCCGCGGGGAATGCTTCCGGCTCGACCTCGACGCGGTCCGGCCACCACTGGTGGTGGTAGCGCGGAGCGCTCACCATCCGCTTGAGGTGCACCTCCCGCCCGTGCACGTAGTCAAGGATTGCGAGCAACACCTGGCTCACGATGCGCGGGCCGCCCGGCGCGCCGAGGATCAATACTCCTTCGTCGTCCTCGACGAACACCGGCGTCATGCTGGAGAGCGGGCGCTTGCCCGGGGCGATGGCGTTGGCATCACCTCCGCGCAGCCCGTAGGCGTCGGGCAGGTCGGGCCGCAACGTGAAGTCGTCCATCTCATTGTTCACGAGCACCCCCGCGGCGACGATCCCCGAACCGAACAGCCCGTTGATGCTCAAGGTAGCCGCGACGCGATTGCCCTCCGCGTCGATCACGGAGAGATGCGTCGTGTTGTCGCTTTCCGCCGCCGCGAGCCGCTCCGCACCAAGGCGCTCGCTTTTCGTCGCCGCCGCCGGATCGATGCTCGCCGCCCGCCGCCCCGCGTATTCCTTGCTCACCAGTGCGGCGACGGGGACCTTGACGAAATCGCTGTCGCCGAGATGGAGCGCGCGGTCCTGGAAGGCGCGCCGCAGCGCCTCGACGACGAGATGGGCGTCGCGCGGCGCACGCGGATCGGAGAGATCGAAGCGCTCCAGGATGTTGAGCGCCTGCGCGAGCGCAATGCCGCCGGCCGAAGGAAGCGAGGCGGCGATCACGCTTGCCCCGCGGTATCGGAACCGGACTGGCTCGCGCTCGACCAGGCGGTAGCCGGCGAGGTCGGAAGGCCGCCAGACGCCGCCGGCCCGGTTGACCGCTTCGAGGAGCGCCTGCGCCACCTCGCCCCGGTAGAAGCCGTCGCGGCCCTCGGCCGCGATGCGCTCGAGCGTCGCGGCAAGCGCCGGCTGGCGCAGCACAAACCCGGGCTGCGGCACTCGGTCCCCGTCGAGGAAGACACGCGCGGCCTCCGCATTGGCCTGCAGCAAGCGCTCCCGCAGTTTCGCGATGCGCGCATAGCGCGCGTCCACCGCGAAGCCCTCGCGCGCGTGCCGCGCGGCGGGCCCGAGCTGCTCGCGCAGGGGAAGCCTTCCGTAGCGGGCGGCCACATGCGCCAGCGCCGCCGGCGCGCCGGGAATCGCCGCTGATTTCCCGCCCTGCGTGGACGCGCCCCGGACGGGATTGCCCTCGCGGTCGAGGTACAAGCCGGTGCTCGCATTGCGCGGCGCCGTCTCGCGGCCGTCCACCATCACCTCGCCGCCGTCGGCTGCGCGGTGCAGCAGCCAGAGAGCGCCACCACCGAGGCCCGATGAGTACGGTTCGACGACCGCCAGCACGGCCGCAACGGCGACCGCGGCATCGAACGCGTTGCCGCCGCGCCCGAGGATCTCGTGGCCGGCCGCGGTGGCGAGCGGGTGCGCCGAGGCGATCGCCTCATTTTTTTCCTGCGCTGCCGCACAGGAAAAAAATGACAGCACCAAACTGAATAACAAGCAGCCCAGGATGCGCCGCGGAGAAGCTTTCAGACTCATTCGTATCGGGAGTTTTTCAGTTACGGAAAAGCCGACGCCGGAGGCTTTTCCGGGCGCCAGCCCGTCTTCCAGAGTTCGAGCGGCACGATCACCGGCGGCTTGCCATTCTCGAAAAAGAACGAATCCACCGCCCAGCGCTCGCCGCTCCTCGTGTCGCGTATGACCGCAGTCGTGTGCGGCCAGCCGAACAGGAACCAGCCGCGCGTCACGCGCGCTTCGACCGCATGCCACCTGAGCAGCCCTTTGTGCCGCAGGATGCGGAGGTAGCTCGTCGTGTTGGTGGACTCGTCTATGCAGTCCATCTGCGAGGCCCAGTAGTACCCGGCCGTCTCGTTGCCGGGGCGGTCGTCGGAAGTGCCGGTCAGCTCGCCGGCGAAGGTTTCGAACAGCGCGACCGCCCGCGCAATCCGCTCGCGTTCTTCCCCGGGCGCCGCCGGTCCCGGGGAAAAGATCACGGCGATCTTGCGCCACTGCTCGTCGGTGAGCCCCGCGTGCGTGACGCGCGTGCAGGATCCGCCATGACACACGGAAAAGCTCTCCGGGCTCGGCTCGGTGATGATGTCGTCACGCACGAAGGCGTCGGCGCCGGGTGTGGCGCAGGCGGCAAGCGTCAGCAGGGTGGCCCCTGCCGCAGGCAAAATCCACGCTCGGCGGCCGTGACGGCTCATACGGCGGTGAACCGTAGGAACGGGACGCCCTGATTCTACCGCGTGCGCGGGGCCGCATCTTTTTCCTGCACGGCAATCAAGAAACCTCCGCGCGAGCAAGCGCGGAGGTTTCTCAGTCGAGCGTTTCGCGGTAGCGCATCAACGCGATTGCGGCGGCCACCAGCAGGAAGGCCGCGATCGGCCACAGCTCCGGCGTGATCTCGGCGACCCCGTTGCCCTTGAGCAGTATGCCGCGCAGCACGCGCAGGAAGTGCGTGAGCGGCAGCAGCTCGCCCAGCCATTGCGCCCACCCGGGCATGCCGCGGAACGGGAACATGAAGCCGGAGAGCAGGATCGAAGGCAGGAAAAAGAAGAACGCCATCTGCATCGCCTGCAACTGGTTGCGCGCCAGCGTCGAGAAGGTGAAGCCCACGGCGAGATTGGCGGCGATGAACACGATGAGCGCGGTGGAGAGCAGCACGAGGCTGCCCACGACCGGCACCTCGAAGAGCAACTTCGCCGCCGCGAGAATCACCGCCATCTGGACGTAACCGACGATGATGTAGGGCACGATCTTGCCCGTCATCACCTCGACTGGCCGCACCGGGGTTGCGAGCAGGCCCTCCATGGTGCCCCGTTCCTGCTCGCGCGTCATGGCGAGCGCGGTCATCATCACCATGGTCATCGTGAGAATGGTGCCGATCAACCCGGGCACGACGTTGTACTGCGTGATGCCCTCCGGGTTGTAGCGCCGGTGCACCCGCAGCTCGAACGGCGGCGGTCCGGGGCTGAGCGGCGCGAGGCTGCCGGCAAGATCGCGCGCGAGCGCGGTGTAGTTGAGGGTGAGCAGCGCGGTCAACGCGTTGCTGGTGGCGGCCGGATCGGCGGCGTCGGCCTCCACCAGCAGCACCGGCCGCTCCCCGCGCACGAGCTTGCGCGCGAAGTTCTCCGGGACGTGCACGACGAACTGCACCTCGCCCTCCGCGAGCGCGCGCTCGGCCTCGGCTTCGGTCGAGATGCCGCGCGCGACGCGGAAATAGCCGCTGTTCTCCATCGCGCTCACGAAGCTGCGCGCGAACACGCTGTTGTCGGCGGCGAGCACCGCGGTGGGCAGTGCCTTGGGGTCGGTGTTGATGGCATAGCCGAAGAGGATCAGCTGGACGATCGGGATGCCGACCATCATCGCGAAGGTGAGCCGGTCGCGGCGCATCTGCACGAACTCCTTCACCAGCACCGCCCAGAACCGGGCCCAGGAGAAGAAGTAGCGGTCCTTTGCACCCATGAGCTGCGAAAGTTCAAGGTTCGAAGTTCAAGCTTCAACGTTCCGCTTTGCCATGACCGCGCGCATTGGCGGCTGAAGCCCTGTGTTCGGTCGCGCTCTCGAAGTTCTCCGGCGCCTGCTCCATCATCTTGATGAACACGTCCTCGAGGCCCGGCTCGGCGCGCCGCCAGTCGAGTCCGGGGCGCGAGCGATATGCGGCCACGACGCGTTCGAGCGCGGCGGCGTCGGCCCCGCTCACGTGCAGCGTATTGCCGAAGGGCACGACCATCGCCACGCCGGGTTGCCGCCTGAGCTCCTGCGCGAGCTGTGCCAGGCCGTGGCCGGCGACCGCCCAGGTCGCGAGCCTGGAATGGGCGACCACCTCGTCGGCGGTGCCGGTGACGAGAAGCTTGCCCCAGGCGATGTAGGCGAGCTCGTGGCAGCGCTCGGCTTCATCCATGTAGTGCGTGGAGACGAGCACCGTGATGCCGCGCGCGGCGAGGTCGTGGATCTCGTCCCAGAACTCGCGCCGCGCCTTGGGGTCCACGCCCGCGGTCGGCTCGTCGAGCAGCAGCAGCTGCGGCTCGTGCAGCATGCACGCGGCGAGCGCGAGCCGCTGTTTCCAGCCGCCCGAAAGCTGGCCCGCGAGTTGTTCCGCACGCCGTTCGAGGCCGAGCCGCGCGAGCGCCGCGCCCACCGCGCGCCGGCGCTCCGGCACCGCGTACATGCGGGCGATGAAATCGAGGTTCTCGCGGATCGAGAGGTCCTCGTAGAGGCTGAAGCGCTGGGTCATGTAGCCCACGCGGCGCTTGATCTCGCCCGCTTCACGCAGGATGTCGAAGCCCAGGCACGCGCCGCTTCCCGCATCGGGTCTGAGCAGCCCGCACAGCATGCGGATGGTGGTCGTCTTGCCGCTGCCGTTCGGGCCGAGAAAGCCGCAGATCTTCCCGCGCCCGACCCGGATCGAGAGGTCGTCTACCGCGCGCCGGCCGTTGAAGCTCTTGCTGAGCCCCTTGACGTCGATGACCGCGGAATCCGTGCTCACGGCAACAGAACCATTTCAAAACGGAAGGCCTTAGCCACAGAGATCACGGAGAACACAGAGAAAGCATAAATAGTCATTCCAGTCAGGCTTTCGGATCTCGACCCTCTGTGACCTCTGTGTCCTTGTATGATGGTGCTTACGCTGTGCAGCTTGTGGGCAAAGCGGTTCGCAGTGGAAGACGCAAGGCGTTTTCCACAGCAAGAGGCATTGTCCACAAGTCCACAGCGCTGGTTCGGTTTGGGCGCGGGCGCGCAGCCCGTTTGTCCTTTGGATGCAATCCGTCACAGAGCACTTGGCGCGCGCCCGTTGCCGTTCTTCGTGAGCCCGAACAGTTGTTTGACCCAAGATCGCATTTGCAAGGATGGGAGGGAAGAACGTGCCTAAGGAAACCCTGAAAAACCTGCTCTTCTCGTCATCCGAATGGCGTGGTCGTACGTTGAGCACCCATGGGCATGAGGAGACGGAAGATGAAACAGAGTTCGCTGTCGATGACGGGCTATTTTGACAAGGG
>Ga0209172_10003600_pt1 | contig 23202 bp, 17 predicted proteins | sample LarsenN4metaG_FD_184113 | JGI IMG/M metagenome (GOLD analysis project Ga0209172, IMG submission 184113) | Hot spring sediment bacterial and archeal communities from British Columbia, Canada, to study Microbial Dark Matter (Phase II) - Larsen... ... | reverse complement strand
AGTGAAAACCATTTGGCGGGGTCTGCAACGACTCCATGATATCTCTACCACTTGGCTACTACTTTATCAAAGTGACATCTCAACTGTCAAGGCTAATGATGTTAAGAAAGATGTGAGTAAGGCATAGCTGGGGGGGACGGGGGGACGGGGAGACGGGGGAAAGGCAAAGCGGGACGATCGGCCTCATGGGTAAATGCTGGCCAAATTAGGTAAAGTAAGAGAAAGAGTGTATCAATGGTGACGATATGTCAGGACAATTGTTACTGGTAGATGATGAACCGGGTTTAAGGGAAGCAGTGCAAGCCTATCTGGAAGATAGCGATTTTGTGGTGGAGGTTGCCAGTAACGCTAAAGAGGGATGGGAGATATTGCAGCGCACATTCCCGGATTTGGTGATTACTGATATTATGATGCCCCAGGTGGACGGGTATCAGTTTCTCAAGCAGGTCAGGGAGGATCCGAGGTTTTCTACTCTACCGGTGGTGTTTTTAACGGCTAAGGGGATGACGCTCGATCGCATCCAGGGGTATCAGGCGGGGTGTGATGCTTACCTGTCCAAACCCTTCGACCCGGAAGAACTCATCGCCATTGTGCAAAACCTCTTAGCTCGCCGAGCTGCTCAAACCGCCACCAGCAGCGACAACCCCGACTTAGCCAATTTAGCCACCCAAATTGCGGAAATTAAAGGCATCCTCACTGGTCGCACCCCCATCCCCCAATCCCCCTCTGACATCAAAATTGACCTAACTCCCAGAGAGCAAAGCGTCTTAGACCTAGTATCTCAAGGGTTGATGAACAAAGAAATCGCCCGCCGCTTAGATACCAGTGTCAGAAACGTAGAAAAATATGTTAGCCGGTTATTCAGCAAAACTGGCACGAATAGCCGCACGGAATTAGTCCGCTACGCTTTAGAACATGGATTAACTAAATAAATCATGTGGTGTGATTGGTCATTGGTTCAATGACCAATGACCAATGACCTTTAATCAGGGATGCGTTCCATCACGATGCGAATGCCTTCCCAGGGGGTTAAGCGTTTGGTGCGCCGCTCTTCGAGTAATACTAAAAAAGCATAGAGATTCAGGATGTCATCTTTTTTGCGGTCAAAATCTCGCTTTAAATCATGGTAGTTGGTGTGTTTTTCCCCGGCAAAAATCGGCTGGGGGGTTGATGCTGGTATGGTCTGTGTCTGACCAGAAGAATTCGGCTGGGTGGGAAGGTGGGAATTTTTGGCTTTGTGGTGATAGGTGCGGGCGAGGCAATCCCAGATCACATAGATTAAGAGTAAATCGGCGCGGGTGCGGGACAAATCGATCTGGGCATTGTGAGGAGCCGTTTTGGTGGCGGCTGGGAGTCGAGCGGACAGCAGTTTGCGGCAACGAGCTAATTCTAGGGCCAGGTCGCGAGCATGACTGAGGTCACAGACGTAGGCGAGAGCAATCAGGAGGTCGCGGAGGCGATCGATGTGACGGAGGATCTGGTGATTGGAGGCAACAGTCCAAGTGCGCACTAGGCGTTGGGGCAGTCCAGAACCTTGATTATGGGATTCCCACATTTCCACGTTGGCTTTGGCCAGGATTTTGGCAAGATGCTGGATGAAGCTGCGGGTAGGGTCTAGGTGCGTATGGCGCATCTGGGGAAAAGTCCGATCGTGATGTTGCCGCTGACTCATTAAGTCAGCATTGAGAGTCATCCGCATCCGCTGTTCCCACTGCTGCAAAATTTGGGGGTCTAAACCAGCAATAACTTTATCTTTGCCAGCATAAGACCAAGTACCCACCTTGCCCCCTGGAAGGGGATGGGCAACGCATTCCTGATAAGTGGGTAGGCGAAAACGGACGCCGAGAATGGACATAGCAGAGGCTTGCTGGTTGAGCCACTCGCAAAATTCCTCGGCATCGCTGGCGCGAACCCCCGCCACTGGTGCAGTGGAATCAAGCATGGGAAATCGCCGATCGGGCCAGAAATCTGGTTGTCGCTGCTGACCTACCGCCAGCCGATCGTCAACAAATAACTGGTACTCAGCGCAGGTGATATAGCTCGTATCCACAACCACAGCACCCGAGAGCTTCTCCAGGCGATGCAAACGTTCCGCCAGTAATACCAGAGCCGCAGGCTGGAAAATCTCTGGGGAGGAGGATTCCAAATAGGCTTCCACCACTAAATCAAACTGCTCGCGCAGCTCTGGTTGAAAACACGACCCTTCGCGCAAACAATCGCTGGCCAACTTGAAAGTAGCCGGATGCGCCATCGCCGTTCTGATGACATTACTGGCATCGCTCATCGCGGCATAAAACCGCACAGTTTCCTCCCACCAGGGGTCGGCTAAACATTTCAAAAGCAACTGTTCCCGCCTTGACTGCTGAATGGCCACGGCGGCTAAATATTCCTGAAAACTCTTATGGGCAAATTCCCAAATACCGGGACTTCTGGCGACAAATAAATCGGGAAACTTGGCGGGTAAAGCCGCTTGATTGGCATTTTCGCTCAAGAGCAGACGAGTTTTATCGCGCATTAACTGCAGCGCCGTTTGGGCTAAAATGCCTGGATTAGTGCTACCGCCCTCGGGGTTGGGAGCTAGGACATCATAAAGCGCGTGGTATAGTTCCACTCGATTGGTGGGGATGGTGCCTTTGGCGTCGAAAACCGAGGCGATCGCGGTGAGTAGCAGCGGATTAGTGGCCATTTGCCACACCGAGCTGCTGCTTTGAATCTGGGCGAGCAGTTCCCTCACTTGGTGGGAGGCATGGCGATGAGCCCGAGGCATTTCTCCTGCATATCCCCCATACCAGTTATAGACAAACTGCTCAATTTCTCGACGGTTGAAAGGTTGTAACTCTAAAACGATTTTGACAGTTTTTAATGGTGCTTGGCGATAGGCAAAAGACCGCGAAGTCACAATAAAGCAAGCCTTGGGGTAGGCGTACATCTGCTGTTCAATCCAGGCATAAATATCCCGGCGTGCCTCGGTGTGAGAGATTTCATCTAAACCATCCAGCATCACCAGATATTGCCGCTCTTGCATACTGCGTTCCAAGCCGCTGAGGTCTTTGGCTCGCCCCAACACCGTATCCACGGATGTTCCCACCCCCCATCCCCCTCCTGTCCCTGACCGCCGCTGACGCTGGGGGTTAAAAAGGGGGGAAGCGCTGACGTGGTTTACTGGCGCTTCGTTGGGCTTCCTCTGACTGCTGTGGTAAATTACCTCTCCCAAAGTCGCCGCCTTTCCCGAAGCGCTCTTGAGGCTAACGCCTATCTGCGGTGTGGTGAAATCCCGCACATACAGCAGCACGGGAATCATTTTCGTGACTTGGGAATGTCGCTGGTGCTGGTGATTTTGAGCGTAAGTCAGCAGGAGGTTTTCTAGAAGGGTGGTTTTACCGCTGCCACTGGGTCCGATAACCGCTAAACAGCGAAATACTGGCTCGTCAGGAATGGCAGCTAAAAAATCCCATATTTCTAAACTGCCTGTGGCTTCTCTGGCTTGGACGATCGCCTGGGGCAGGAAGTCCGCCCGCACCGTCAAGTCGGCGGCGCTATCGGGCGTCACGCGCAACGGTACGAACATTTGTTCGGGTTCAGATATAGGCGTGGCACTTCTGCCCTGACGCCACCTCGGACGATCGCCAAAGCGGCTGGTTTTCACTGCCCGATCGCCCCCACCTTCATCTGCCCCCCCCCAACTTCCATAAAAGTTGGGGAACCGATTGATCAAATTCCATAAAACCTGGCGTATCATCGCGTCCTGGCTGATTGATGAATTGGTTCAAAAAAGAAACCGGATTTTTGAGCGGCAAACCCCAAGCAAAGTTTGCCGTTAACCTTTCCTGCCCCAGCTTTCACCTAACAAAAGCTAGTCAAAAGCGCCTTCCTCTCCTCTGGGAGCCACAGTATCCCCAGACTCTAGCGCATCACCTCTATGTCCATTGGTCAGCGTCTGCTGGTCATACAGCCAAAACAGCCCGCCAATGGCTAGCAGCAGCAGCGCCGCATAACCTAGGTATAAATTAGCCGCTCCCAGAATAAATCTACTGCGGGATTTCACCCCCGACGCCGTGGCAGCTCCGGCATCCCCTATGCCTGCAAGGTACGGTAGGGAAGCTGCAAGCATTTCCCCATCCAACCCTAGAGCATTTCCGATTTGGCGCACAAAGCTCCGGACATATATTGGCTCCGGCAATTTCTCCACTCGTCCCGCTTCCAAAGATTGCAAGTGATACTTGGGGATTCGAGTTTGCATATGCAGTTGATCCAGGGACATCCCTTTTGCTTGGCGTGCTTGTGCCAACTCTTGCCCCACTTTTCCCAGGCGAGCCTCCCAGCTAAGCCCAGCCACCCCCAGATCCAAACCATCTTCTCTCCTGATTAGCAGTTGATTTTCCTCTGGGATATCTGCACCAGAGGCCATTTCTGCCTCTGATTGGGAAGCCTTAAGTGTCGTCCGCTCTAAAAGATTAGTTCCTGACATCAAATTTATCTCCTTGGTGTGAGGGGAAAGCCTATGTCCTGGATTAGATAAGAAATATTACTTATGAGGGGTTATACCCCCTGTAACTCTATTGTAGTACAATTTTTCCCCGGGAATTGTCTAATCAACCAGTGAATTCCCCTCAAACTATGGGAGTAACATCTCACAACCCAAATTTGCTGCCCATCCATCAACCACCAGCAAAAATCCACCTTTTTAGTTTACAAGAAATTATCCGGCTCGGATTTAATTAATTTTAGCCATTTGATTGTATTGATTTTTGTCAAGACAAATTGAATTTGACTCGTGCCTGTGGGGAGATGGCAAGCTAGGGAAATAGAGGATCACCAGGATTATTGCTAATTGCGAACTGGTCATATTTTGAAATTGAGCCAGTTTTCTGGTTCTTCGTGGGGCTACAGCCCTAAGAAAATTTCTAAAAAATCGACATAATTCTAGAAAATCCGTTAATTAATCTAGTAAGATAAGCAATCAGTGCATAATCAATTAGATGTTGATAATTAGGAGTGTCACATCGGGATACTCCCATTAAATCATTCCAGGTAATCGAGAAGATTTGGCACTGTTACTCACCGGCTTGTGCTGGATGTTGGGGCAATAATTTGGGGAAATTGCCTAGGGTGTGCCGCTGGATGTAATTATGGTGTGGATCTCTTGCTAATAACTTGGTTAAACAAGTATTGTAAAAGGGGGAGAAACAACATCCAGCAGAGTCAATATAGGAGTCAACTAATGGCAAACATCCCAGAATACTCAGGTTTTCTGAATCTGAACAAGCCTGCTGGTATGACATCCCACGACTGTGTGGGGCGGATCCGGCGGCTGTTGGGGATGAAGCGGGTGGGACATGGTGGCACTTTGGACCCTGCGGCTGAGGGGGTATTGCCGATCGCCTTGGGAAAAGCGACCCGCCTGCTGCAGTACCTGCAAGAAGACAAAGCATACCGGGCGATCGTCCGCCTCGGTGTCACCACCACCACCGATGACACCGAAGGCCAAGTCATCGCCGCCCAACCCATGCCACAACTAACCTTAGAAGAAGTCAGAGAAGCCCTCGAGCCGTTTGAGGGCAAAATTCAACAGGTGCCTCCCGCTTACAGCGCCATTCAGGTGCAAGGTCAACGCCTGTACAACTTGGCCAGAAGGGGAGAGAAAGTGGTAGTACCCGCCCGAGAAGTAGAGGTACGCAGTATAGAATTACTCGGCTGGCAGCCCGGAGATTTTCCCGAAATAGAGCTAGCAGTAAGCTGTGGTGCGGGAACCTATATCCGAGCGATCGCCCGCGACCTAGGAGTTGCCCTCAGCAGTGGTGGCACCCTCGCCTACCTCCAGCGCACCGCCGCCTGTGGTTTCACCCTCCCTCACAGCTTAACTTTTGACCACATAGAAACCCAACTACACCAAAACACCTTTCAACCCCTTTCTCCCGCCGCCGCTCTCACCCACTTAGCCAGCGTCACCCTCAACCCAGAAAACGCCCGCCGCTGGTGCCAAGGCCAATGTGTTTCCGATTTTATCTTCGCCCCGGCCCCTGCCAGTCACAACAGCTCATCGATCGTCCAAGTAACCCGCGAAGATGGTCTATTTCTCGGCATTGGCAACATTGCCGAACTTCCCATCCAGCTCCAACCCAAAACCGTATTTACCCTGCCCGAAAACCTGTAACCGCAAACCACTCCCACGGGCTCGTAGTTGGGCTTTAGCCCTAAAAAAGCTCGTAGCACCCTCCTTCAGTCCTCCAGAGATTCCCTTAACCACCGCACCAATGACCAAGGACAAATTACCAATGACAAATTTATGAAATTTTGTGGGTTTCCTGGGGGCTATTATCACTTTTGTCAGGGAGATAAACCGGTTGAATAGGAAAAGGAATGTTTATCCCCTCTTCCTGATATCTCTTGTAGAGCAGCTTCATAAATTCATGGCGGGCAATCAGGTGGTCGATGAATTCCTTTGAGGCCAAATAAACCGTAAAATTAATACTAAAATAGCCAAAAGTATGATAACGCATAAATGGTTGAAATTCCGGCACGCATCCCGCCACTTGGCTCATAACTTCTTCCGCCACAGCAATTGTCACTTGCTCCACCTTCTCTAAATCATTATCGTAACCCACCCCTAGTTCCACCATTACCATCATTTCTTTTTGGGGGAGGTGGTAATTTTTAAACGTGGAAGAAACTAATTTAGCATTAGGAACCACAATGAGATTATTCTGGTATTCTCGGATAGTAGTATGCCGCCAAGTCACATCAGTTACATAGCCTTCTTCCCCAGTTTCCAGCTTGACATAATCACCGGGATTAACTTTTCTCGACATAATAATATTCACCCCAGACACTAAATTACCTAAAGTTGCCTGGAGAGCCAAACCAATTGATAAACCCCCAACCCCCAAAGCCGTCAGCAGGGGAGTAATAGATATCCCAATAGATTGCAAAATAATCAAAGTTCCAATTGTAAATATCACCAGATTGGTGAGATTTTCAAACAAAGATGTTAAGGGTAAAACCCCCTCAGAAGTGTTGCTGTACAGACGCACAAACCCCAGGGCCAGTCGGGAAGCCACTAAAGTAGCCGTACCCAAGATAATCGCCAGCAACATTTTTGCTAATAAATCTCTAACTTGGTCATTTAAGCTGCTGCTGACTATGGCCACGTAAATACCCAAGACGAAAAAAAAGACAAAGGGGACACCGCGCAGGTATTCGCTGATGACTAAGTTTAATTTGATGCCCTTCTTTTCTAAGATTTGTTTAATTTTTTTGAGAATCCGCTTTTCAAAGATTAATCCCCCGACTAAACCACATAAAATCAGTGCTAAAGGTCGGAGCAAGTTGATAATCATCGCGGTATCAATCATCATACAAGCATCTCCAATATGATTTGAGGTTGGGTCCCTCCGTTTCTGCCCCGCCCTCTGTGGCGTCGGTGCCGGAAGTGGTTTTTCTCCATCCCCTTCCCTTGCTCGTTTCCCCCAGAGTGTAACCTTTTAAATTATATAATGTAAATACTATCGTAAAGACAGACATAAAATGGCTAGAGAAGAACTTTTGCAAATCAGGCTGACAAAAAAGGAAAAAGACCGCCTGCAAGCAGAAGCTGAGAGCCGGGGGGTTTCCATGTCAGAAGTGATTCGAGATTACATCAAGCGCCTGCCAGCACCAAAGAAGGTCTCTGGTGGTGAGTAGGGAAGGCATTTGTCCAAGAGTCCCTTGTCCTTTGCAAGGGACTCTTGGACAATGACAAATGACCAATGACAAATGACATTCCGGACAAAAAATTTTGCTGAGAGGAGAGAACCAATGCTGGTAGCACCATATGGAGCCTGGAAATCCCCCATTACCTCGGATTTGATTGTGGCGGGGACAATTAAGCTGGTGGAAGTGGCTTGGGATGGTGGGGATATTTATTGGTTGGAGATGCGGCCCAGTGAAGGGGGACGGAACGTCCTTGTCCGCCGTACCCCAGATGGCACCATCACTGATGTCACTCCAGGGGTGACATCGGACCAGGGACAAATGACAAAGGACAAAGGACATTTGACCACGTTTAATGTGCGCACTCGCGTCCATGAATACGGCGGCGGGGCGTTCGCTGTGGCGGCTGGTGTGGTGTATTTTTCTAATGTGGAAGATGGGCGCATTTATCGGCAAGAAGTGGGAGGTGTTCCCGAACCGCTGACCCCCATAGACTCGATGCGTTATGCGGATTTTGCTGTGGATAGGGCGAGAAATCGTCTCATCTGTATTCGGGAAGACCACAGCGGCGATGGGGAGCCGGTAAATACGATCGTGGCGGTGGGGTCGTTGGCGTCCGCTGACCCGAAACCATCACAAGTATTGGTGGCGGGGAGTGATTTCTATTCTTCGCCGCGTCTGAGTCCCGATGGCAATCAGCTTTGCTGGTTGAGTTGGCATCATCCCCAAATGCCTTGGGATGGGACGGAACTATGGGTGGCGTCGGTTAATGCGGATGGTTCTTTGGGGGAGGCGCAACTGGTGGCGGGGGGACCGGAAGAGTCGATTTTTCAGCCCGAATGGTCTCCTGATGGGGTGCTTTATTTTGTCAGCGATCGTTCCGCCACGTCTGACGTTGTTCAAACCCGCTGGTGGAACCTGTATCGCCGGAGCGATCGTGGTCCAGAGGCGCTCTGTCCAATGGAGGCGGAATTTGGCTTACCCCAGTGGGTGTTTGGCATGTCCACCTACAGCTTTGCCTCAGCCGAGCAAATCGTCTGCACCTACACCCAGCAAGGGATCTGGTATTTGGCCACTTTGAACCTGACTACTGGGGATTTACAAACCCTTACTATCCCCTACACCTCCATATCCTCCCCCCAAGTTGAGGGAAATCGAGTTTTATTTCTTGGCGGACATCCCACACTGGCTCTAGCGGTGGTGGTGTTGGATTTGGAAACGAAACAAATAGAGGTGTTGCGCCGCAGTGCCAAGGTAGAAATCGATATGGGGTTTCTGTCCCCGGTGCAACCGGTGGAATTTCCCACCACCAATGGGCGCAAGGCATATGGGATATTTTATCCGCCGCAAAATCGGGACTATAGCGCGCCGCCAGACTCATTACCGCCGCTGTTGGTAAAAAGTCATGGGGGACCGACGGCAGCAACCAGTACGAGTCTCAATTTGAGCATTCAATATTGGACATCGCGAGGGTTTGCGGTGTTGGATGTGAACTATGGTGGTAGTACGGGTTACGGACGGGAGTACCGGTCCCGACTCGATGGCTTGTGGGGGGTGGTGGATGTGGATGATTGTGTGAATGGGGCGTTACATCTGGCGGCGCTGGGTTTGGTGGATGGGAACCGAATGGCGATCGCTGGTGGTAGTGCGGGGGGTTACACCACACTTTGCGCCCTCACCTTCCGCGATGTGTTTAAAGCCGGAGCCAGTTATTATGGGGTCAGCGATTTAGAGGCTTTGGCTCGGGATACTCATAAGTTTGAGGCGCGCTATTTAGACCGCCTCATCGGTCCCTATCCCGATCGACAAGACCTGTATCAAGAGCGATCGCCCATTCACCATTGCGCCCATCTCTCCTGTCCCGTCATCTTCTTTCAAGGTCTCGAGGACAAAGTAGTGCCCCCCAACCAAACCGAAAAGATGGTAGAATCCCTCAAAGCCAAAGGCTTGCCCGTCGCCTACATCCCCATCCCCGGCGAGCAACACGGTTTCCGGCGCGCCGAAAATATCAAACGCGCTCTCGAAGGCGAATTTTACTTCTACTCCCGCGTCTTTGGATTTGAACCCGCCGACGATTTACCCCCAGTCCCCATTCACAACCTGTAAATTTGTCACTTGTCACTTGTCCTTGGTCATTTGTCCTTGGTCATTTGTCCCTTGTCACTTGTTACTTCTCACTTGTCCTTTGGCTGCGGTTGCTTGCGTTGGGTTTCGTTCCTCAACCCAACCTACAGTAAGTAGTCACCAAATGACTTCAGGACAACAGACCAATGACAAAGGACTAATGACCAAGCCAACCTTTTACAGCTCAGCGTCCCCGTGATGTTGGTAGCCACTATCTTATTTTTCTTTGTCACCCAAGATAAACAAGTCACCAAATGGGAAGGCTGGCTGTTTTTTCTATTATATGCCTGGTTTACCGGCAATCTATTCGGAATTTTATAGGAGGATATTTCAGTTTTGTATAGTCATATGTTTAGCCGCAATAGACTAGGGATAGCTTGTTCACCAGTCGTTTAACACATTGCCCTCACCCTAAATCCCTCTCCTATCCCCCCTACCCCCCTGTAAACAAAACATTTATTCCGCTGACTCCCCCCGGACAACAAAACATTTATGACGCTGGCTCCCCCCGAACAACAAAACATTTATGACGCTGACCCCCCCCTTTCAAAGGGGGGGGGATAAAGGGGGGAGGGAGAGGGACTTTGAAGATGGATTGCATTATCTCAAGAAAAACTATATGTAACAAACCGCATAGGGGCTAATGGCCATTCCCCCCTACAATACATCACTAAATCTCAATGGGATAAGTCCTGAAATCGTGATAAACACCATCAATTCCAAGAGGAAGCCAGGAAAATGAACCAAAAACTAAATGGCGACCAACTAGAGCAAGTAGTCGCCGAGGTGGAACGCCTCCACCAGAATCGTCAAGAAGAGCTGAACCGAGAACAAGTGCAAGAGATTTTGCAGGAGTTGAATTTGCCCGGGGATTTGCTCGATGAGGCCCTGGTACAAGTACAGCGGCGTTCCGCATTAGCTCAACAGCAGCGGCGACATCTGTGGCTGGGAGTGGGAGCGATCGCCGGTTTAGTGGTAATCTTAGCTGGTGGCGCCTTCTGGATCTATGGCACCAACCAACAAATGGCTGCTATATCCAGCTATGAAGACAGCCTCAGCCTAGCAGTAGAAAAGGGTAGCAACATTCAGGAAATCAACCGGCAAGACAGTCCCGAAGTTTACTACCGAGTCAGCATACAAAATGCGCCACTGGGGAAAAAATTATCTCTCCAGTGTGATTGGCTCGACCCCACGGGGCAAATTGCCCACCAAAACCGCTACCAAACCAGGGAAATAGATAAATCAGTATGGCCCACCCACTGCAGCTATCGCTTCCCAACTGAGGCAAAAGTCGGTCAATGGGAGGTACGCTTACTCACAGGAAAAAGACTCATCAGCTCCGAAACCTTTATCGTCAAGTAAATCAGAAACTAGGGTTGTCACTTGTAGGGGCGATTCGCGAATCGCCCCTACCAAAGGACAAATGACAAAGGACTTTTGACAAATGACAGATGAAATCTCATAGCCATGACTTTATCGGTTATTGGGGTCATGCTACCCCGGAACTTGCCCCGCGACTGCGGCAAGTTACCCCCAATGGGGCCAAAATCAGCGCTGGGAGTTGGGGAGATATCCAGTGGGGTGTTGCCCGTCTGGGAATGCGCGAGGAGAACCACAGAGACAACAAAGGCAGCGAAATGGGGATCATCGCAGTGTTGTCCGCCTCTGGGTTGCCTGATGCCAAAGATGCTTGGGTAGAGGTGAGGGAAGAGCAGTTGATTTTAGGGCGAGAACCCTTTGGGCGGGTTCCCCTGTACTGGACTCAGGAGGGAAATGTCATTTGGTTTGCCTCCCGACTTCAGATGATGCTGGCTTTGAAACCACAACTGCATATCAGCATTCCCGGTTTTTATGGTTATACCTGCTTCTCTTACGTTCCTACTCCTCTGACGCCGGTGGCGGAGGTTTATAGTCAACCGGCGGGAACTGAAATCCTGTGGCAATTGACAAATGCGGGATTAACAGAGTCGAGAAATCAATATCAGTGGTGTTCTCAACCACACCAGGTGAGGGATGAAACCGAAGCCATTACCCGCGTGCAAGGGCTCTTAGAGGAGGCTATTAGCTCTCAAATTGCCCATTTGCCCTCAGAACCGGTGGGGGTGTTCCTGTCTGGGGGGTTGGATTCCTCAGTTGTCGCCGCCTTGCTAGTGCGCATGGGAGTGCAAGTCCGGGGTTATACCCTAGATTTTGGTCCCGACTTGGCCCCGGAGTGGCCCTATGCGGAACAAGTGGCGAACTGGTTAAAAATTCCGTTGGTGAAAGTCCCCGTGACGCCAAACCGAGTCCGCAAGGCAATGGCGGCGACGGCGCAGGCTCTGGATATGCCTTTTGGTGATGGGGTGACAGTTCCTTTATACTTACTCTCAGAAGCGGCGCGGCAAGACACTACGGTGGTTTTTAATGGCGAAGGAGGAGACCAACTGTTTGCTGGTTGGACAAATAAACCGATGATTGCGGCGGGGATTTATCGTACAGAACATCCGCAAGACAAGGGCAATTTTACCGAGCAATACCTGCGCACATTTCACCGCCTCGCGGGTTATGAGGCGGCGGTATTTCCTGAACCCCTCCAGGCGGTACTGGCAGATATTGACCCGGGAGATTGGTTGCGCGAAGCGCTGGATCCGTCGTTTTGTGATGGACTGTTGCACCGGTTGCGCAGGGCAAGTTTGATGCTGAAAGGGGCGCAAAATATCCACCCTCGGGCGACGGCTTTGGCGCGGTGGTGGGGTTTGGATGTGCGATCGCCCTTCTGTCACTTGCCCCTCGCCGAATATCAATTTCAGCTTTCCTCGGACTTGTTTCTCCGGGGTTCGTGCGAAAAGTACATCCTCAAACGCGCCGCCGCCCCTTGGCTCCCCCCAGAAATTATCTGGCGGCAAAAACGCGGGATGGGCGTCCCCCTCACCCATTGGTGTTTAAATAAATTGTGGCCAGAAGTCTATCGTTGGCTTAACCCCCAAGTGTTGCGAGCTGAAGGTAGATTAAATCCCGACCTCCTCAGCCAAACTCTGCGGGGTAAATTTGGTGGGAACATCTACAGTCGCCGCATCGGTGAAATCCTTTGGTTACTCCTGATGTGGCAGCTCTGGCGCTCCGAAGTTTTTGGCGAAACAGTCAGCGGCCCATCCCCCTTGTCAATGGTCATTGGTCATTGGTCATTGGTCATTGGTCAGTTGACAAGGGACTGGTAGGGGTTTGGTCGCCAAACTACAAATGACAAATGACAAAGGATAAATGACAAAAACCCCTTTTGCCCCAGAGGTAGCCCGCTCATTACTGACTACCTACGGCTCCCCCCTATACGTCTATCAAGAAACTGTCCTACGACAGACGCTCGATCGGATTACCAAATCCATTCCCTATAAACAGACTCAGTTTCACTTTGCCTGTGTCACCAATGGCAGCATCCCCCTGATGCAGATTTTTCATAACTGCGGTTGGGGACTCCACGCCAACAGTCCGGGAGACGTTTACCTCGGACTCAAAGCAGGATTTGATCCGAAACAAATAGTTTACAGCGGCAGCAATCTCAACCCCACTGAAATGCAGCAGTTATTAGACTGGGGCTTGGGCAAGTTTAATTTAGACAGCATCTCACAACTGCAACTATTTGCCGATGTGGCGACTAAAACTGATAAAATCATCAGCAACCTAAAATTAGGATTGCGCCTGAACTTGCCTGAGCTTACCGGCGACAGCCGCATCGGCGTGCATCCCGATGAATTTCCGGCAGCCGCGAAGATTGCTCGCCAATCTGGTTTACGCTTAGGGGGACTCCATTTTTATCGTGGTACTGGCACCAATGCCACTGCCGCATTTACTCAAGTCATCCAGCAGCTAATCGGTATCTGCCAATTGTTGCCGGATTGGGAATACCTAGATTTTGGCGGCGGTTTCGGCTATCCTTACCACCATGACGGCGCGGCTTTTGACTGGGAAAAATTCGGTGCTGAATTAACTACAGCACTGCAAAGCCTACCCCAGTCCAAAACCTTGATTATAGAACCAGGCCGATCGGCTGTAGCGGCTTGCGGCTGCATCCTGGCTACAGTAGTGGCAGTGAAGTGGCAAGGAGAAAAGCAACTCTTGGGAGTAGATACCACCGTGGCTAATTTATCGGTGCCGTCCGTTCACGGCGGCTACCGGGAAATCGTCACCTGGGAGCAACCGGTTAGGGGCGAACAGCAAAACGCCCCCAATGTTTATCCTACAGATGTGTGTGGCAATACCACTTATTCCCGTGACTATTTAGGGCGGAATTGCCTACTCCCAGCTTTACAACCGGGAGACATTATCGCCATTTTAGATACCGGTGCTTACGGTTATGCGATGTCTTCCCATTTCCTGCACCGGCCTCGCCCAGCGGAAGTTTTAATTACTGCCAATGGCGAGGACAGGTTGATAAGAAAGCGGGAAGATTACAGCGTTTTATTGAGCAATCAAGTTTTCGGGTAGAGGGGGCATTATGAAATGTATTGTTTGTGGGACAAAGAATAATCTAAAAGAACGCAAGGCCAATCAGGGACGCTGCAAACGGTGTCAACAACCCTTTGCATTTGAGCCTAGCACGATGGGAGCTGTGCAAATTACTGACTCACTTTTTGATAAATTTATCGATCATATTTCTGACAATAAAAGTCTTTATTATACCCAAGATCAGCTTTTATACTTGGTCAATAAGAGGCTAGAACATAAATCTAAGCGAATGGCGAAAGTGACCAAATTTATCGGCGGGCTCATAGCAGCGGGCTTAGGTGTGGTCATTTTGATGTTTTCTCAACAGCTATTTATCGTTTATGCGGTGGTGGCGGCAATTGCTCTGGTGTTATTCCTGGTGATAGCCAAAAAGCCAAAAGCCCAATCTTTTGTAGTGCCGCGCAGTCAGCTATCCGGGTGGATTAATCGGTGGAATTCCTTAAATCGGACAGTTGCGAAAATGCTGCCCCCGCCGCGTCAAGAAGAGGAGGGGGCGCCAGTGAGTGAAGAACTGAAAGATTACAGTTTTGACCGGTTAGTAGTGTGCGATCGACCTGAAATCGCCCAGATGCTCATCGCCAACAACTTCCACTTTGAAAATAACTGTGCCATCCTCAGCTTCAACGGTTATCCCCAAAGTATTTTCACCACCGTATTGGAAATGCTCCGCCGCAACCCAGACCTAAAAGTTTATGCGCTTCACGATGCTACCCCTCGCGGTGTAAGTTTAGTTTATCACCTGCAAACCAGTCCCACCTGGTTCTGTACCAGCAACGTCGCTATTTACGATTTGGGATTGCTCCCTCGCCAAATTATGAAAAATTCCCAGATTTTTCTGCAAAAATCAACTGAATCCGCCGCCGAAGCCCAACAACTACCTGCACCGGTGAAGGAAAAATTATCCCCTGCGGAAATAACCTGGTTGGAAGCAGGCAACTATGTGGTTTTGGATGTTTTTAGCCCCAGAAAGCTGCTGCAAGTAGTCTCCCAAGGGATTATCAAAAGCCGCGATATGCTCCCAGGAGATGGCTCCGGCTCTATCATTGATGGTGAGGGCACCGCTTGGACCTTCACTACCGGCGTCGGGGTTTTACTGGCTGATGATAATTTCGGTTGATGGTTTTTTGTCCTTTGTCCTTTGTAATTTGTCCTTTGTAATTTGTCATTTGTCATTTATCCTTTGGTAGGGGCGATTCGCGAATCGCCCGTACAAGTGACAAGTGACAAGGGACAAGGGACAAGGGACAAGGGACAAATGACCAATGACTACTTCCCATTGACTTGCAGCCAAATTTCTAAACTGGTTAGTAACCACAGTTTGACGCCATAACGTCGCCAGGTATCTCCCCGGTAGTCTAACCAATTTTTGATAAATTGTTGGTTTAAATAAGGGGCAATAGCGGCTTGTTTATTTAAGAGCAATGAGCGAGCTTGCCGCCGCCATTGCTGGGCAAACCACAGGTTAACTGGCACCATCATGCCACTTTTGGGTCTGGTTAAAATAGTCTCTGGGAGTAAATCGGCGACGGCTTGTTTTAAAACGGCTTTTTCATCGGCGCCTGCGAGTTTATATTGGGGCGGAATTTGCAAGCTAAGTTCTACTATCCTCTGGTCAAATAAGGGGGAGCGTGCCTCTAACATAGAGGCACGAGTCATGTTATTGACTTTGGTGAGGATGTGGTCAGCGCCTTTATATCTGATATTGAGTAACATCAGGCTATTTAGGTAGCTGGCATCGGCGGCGGTGAGATGGGGGGCAAATAGGGAGGGTTCTTTTTGCACTGCTGCCCAAATATCTGGCTGCAATAGTTGGGGCAAGTCGGGAAAGCATTTCTGAAAGGAATTTAGGTAAGCCTCTATTTTTTTATCGCTGCTGTAGTCGCTCTCTAAGCTGCTGGCTGTGGCAATTTGGCTGTAGAGAGCATCCAAGAGCATGGGTTTGTTTTTTGGTCCGGCAAAACAGGGGTCGCCGCCTTCGCCGTTGAAAATGACGGTGACGGTTTGCCTTGCTATTTGTCCCATGATATAGTTGGGGACGGTGAGGGGGTCGCCGATCGGGTCGTCTAAATTGGCCATCGTGATGGGAAGCAATTCCCACATCTGCTGGGGGGTGATTTCTATAATATGGTGGTGGGTGCCACAGTGAGAGGCGACTAAGCTGGAAAATTCCAATTCATTGGGATAGTCTGAGCCAAAATGAATCGAGTAAGTATGGATGGGTTGGGGATGTAATTTGGCGGCGATCGCGGTGACACAGCTAGAATCTAAACCACCGGATAAATAAGCGCCGACCGGTTCATCCACCGGCAAAGATTCGGTGACAATTTGCTCTAAAAGTAAGCGCAATTGTGCCGCGTACTGTGCTAAACTAAGTGTGGTATTTTGAATATCTACTCCGAGCTGCCAGTAGGGTTGAGGTTCCCTATCTACTCCTAAACATATCAATGTCCCAGGGGGCAACTCGCGCACTTGTTGCCACATGGTTCTTTCCCCAGGAACGAAGGCGCAGGCGAGATAGTCTCGCAAGGCAATTAAGTCTAATTCTCGGGAATGATAGGGGTTGAGGGTACTTAGGCGCGGGGCAACTCGCTGCACTGGCCCGGTGGTGGTGTAGTATAGGGTGCTAGCCCCCGCCCGATCGCGCCCCAGCCACAGTTTCCCCTCCTCCCGGTCCCATACTGCCACAGCAAACGCTCCCTCCAGCATCCCGATGCAGTCGCTTCCCCACCGCTCCCACATTTGCGCCACCAACTGCCAGGAGTTAGCCGCCGTTGTTCTCCCTAACCGCCCAGACAATGACCGTTCGTTAGTCAACCATATATCTCCCACTACGGCAAACCGTCCTCCCGGACTCACTTCTGGTACAGCTCCCGCTGTTACCAAAGCATCAGGCTGATGGGGGGCGTCGCATCCCCAGGCGAGATGCCAACTGGGAATTACAGGTTGTGGTAAGGTGGAGGGTCGCCGAGAAGTAAATATCACTGCTCAATGGAGGTTCAACGTCTTTAGCGATTTTAGCGTCCTTGGTGTCATAAGGCAATTTGTCCTTGGGTAGGGATTCTTTTGTCCTTTGTCCTTTGTCCTTTGTCATTTGGTTATTCATACAAGTGACAAGTGACAAGTGACAAGTGACAATAAAATAGGCAAAAATAACATGAGAATTGGGCTAAAGCCCAACTACAAACCTTGGTGAAATCTCTAGAAAAAATCTATTTTATTGCTTTGCTGCCCCCGGCAGATTTTCAAGCCGAAGTTACCACTATTAAAGAATATTTTGCCGCTCAATATAACAGCATTCATGCTTTAAAATCGCCGCCGCACATCACTTTACAGGCTCCGTTTAAATGGGAGGAGGGGCGGTTGCCGGAATTGGCCAAATCTCTCTCTGAATTTGCGGCTAACTACCCGCCAGTACCAATTATTCTTAGTGGGTTTGGGGCTTTTTCTCCCCGGGTAATTTACATTAATCCCCTGAAAACGCCGGAGTTGATGGCGGTGCAGGCGGATTTAACCGCTCGCCTGCAATCAGATTTGGGCATTGTGGATGAAAAAGATAATGGGCGTCCCTTTGCGCCGCATATGACTGTAGCGTTTAAGGATTTATCTAAATCGGCTTTTAAGGCGGCTTGGCCAGAATTTCGGCAGCGCCCTTTATTTTTTCAGTTTGATGCTACTCATCTCACTTTATTAGTCCATGAATCTGGGCGCTGGCACGTGAAATCGGAGTTTCCCTTTGTCATTAGTCCCTAGTCACTGGTCATTGGTCATTTGTCCTTTGTCATTTGTGGAGAAGAAACCGGGTTTCTGCGGAGAATCTCCGTCTGGGTACGAGGCTCTGCATAGAAACCCGGTTTCTGGGGGACAAAATTTTCGGGTTAGAATCGAAGTGGTAGCGAAGAAACCCCGTTTTTAGAAAGATTATGTCAGTGACAATCCAGCAATTGAGCCAGTGGAAGCAACAGGGAAGAGCGATCGTCGCCCTGACGGCTTGGGATTATAGTTCGGCGAAGCTGTTGGATGCGGCGGGGGTGGATTTAATTTTAGTGGGGGATTCCTTGGGGATGGTGGTTTTGGGCTACGATACCACCCTCCCCGTTACCCTAGAAGAAATGCTCCATCATGCGAAGGCGGTGGTTAGAGGGGTGAAAAATGCCCTGGTAGTGGTGGATTTGCCGTTTATGACTTACCAAGAAAGCCCCCAGCAAGCGCTACAATCGGCGGGGCGAGTCCTGAAGGAAACCGGAGCCAAGGCGGTGAAACTGGAGGGGGGCTATCCGGAAATGGCGGAAACAGTACGCCGTTTAGTGGCGGCGGGGATCCCGGTTTTGGGTCATGTGGGATTGACACCGCAATCAGTTCATCAGTTGGGATGGCGTCAACAGGGCAAAAGTGCGGCGGCGAAAGCGCAAATTTTGGCGGAAGCTCTGGCTCTGGAGGCGGCGGGAGCTTTTGCGGTGGTGTTGGAACATATTAGTCCGGATTTGGGGGCGGAGATATCCCAAAAACTGATGATTCCTACGATTGGGATTGGTGCGGGTCCTGATTGCGATGGCCAAATCCTGGTAGCTCACGATTTATTGGGGATGTCGGAGCGCTTACCACCTTTTGCTAAGGCTTATGCTAATTTGGGGTCTCTGGCCACATTGGCGGTACAGCAATATGCGGCGGAAGTGCGATCGCGGCAATTTCCCCTGGGGACGAATTCCTGAATTGCCATTTTCTCGGCGTCAGCTTGGCTGGCATGATTGTCTTTGCCTACAGCTATTTAAACTTTAGACATCTCCAAAAATATCGATTTGTCAACGGTGCAATAAGGGTTTCAGCCGCTTTTCTGGAGATGTCTTTTGGTGCGGGAAACGATTACCGTGGGGCAGCGTCGCGATCGATTGGCAGAAACAACCCCCGGAAGTCCGCTTAAATGTGCGATCGAGCCTCCCTATCACCCCCAAGCAGGTTCAAAGCGTCGAATGCCCATTCCAGGGGTCCTCCCATCTACCCTGTAACTGCCCTCCGGAAAAGGGGTGATGTTTGTGCTAAAACTTGTTAAGCAAATAGGATGGAATTAATGACTGCTACAACTGCTCAACTAAAACACGAAGTCAAAGACCTTTCCCTGGCTCCCTTGGGGAAACAGCGGATCGACTGGGCCGGTCGGGAAATGCCGGTACTAAAGCAAATCCAGGAACGCTTTGGTAGGGAAAAACCTTTTGCGGGAATTCGCCTGGTGGCTTGCTGTCACGTGACCACGGAAACTGCCCATCTGGCGATCGCTCTCAAAGCTGGTGGCGCTGACGCTTTGTTAATTGCTAGCAACCCCCTCAGCACCCAAGATGATGTGGCCGCTTGCCTTGTGGCTGATTACGGTATCCCGGTGTTTGCCTTCAAAGGAGAAGATAACGCCACTTATCACCGCCATGTGCAAATCGCGCTGGACCATAAACCTAACATTATTATTGATGATGGCAGCGATGTTACCGCCACTTTAATCCAAGAGCGGCAACACCAAATCCCCGATATTATTGGTACTACGGAAGAAACCACCACAGGTATTGTCCGCTTACAAGCGATGTTCAAAGACGGGGTACTGACTTTCCCGGCGATGAATGTCAATGATGCGGAAACTAAGCACTTTTTTGATAACCGCTACGGTACGGGCCAATCTACTCTCGATGGCATTATCCGCGCTACCAATATTCTCCTGGCGGGTAAAACTGTGGTGGTCGCCGGTTACGGTTGGTGCGGTAAGGGTACGGCCATGCGGGCTCGGGGCATGGGTGCTAATGTGATTGTCACAGAAATCAATCCGGTGAAGGCGATCGAAGCCACGATGGACGGTTTCCGAGTGATGCCAATGGTGGAAGCTGCCCCCCTCGCCGACATATTCATCACCGTTACGGGCAACAAACATATCATCCGCAGCGAACATTTCCAGGTGATGAAAGACGGCGCGATCGTCTGCAATTCCGGTCACTTCGATATCGAAATTGACCTGAAAACTCTGGAGTCTATGGCTTCTGAAATCCGCACAGTCCGGCCTTTTACCCAAGAATACCGCCTCAAATCCGGTAAATCGGTAGTGGTACTCGGAGAAGGGCGCTTAATCAACCTCGCAGCGGCGGAAGGACACCCCAGTGCCGTGATGGATATGAGTTTTGCCAACCAAGCGCTGGCTTGCGAATATTTGGTGAAAAATAAAGGCAAACTAGCTCCCGGATTGCACTCCATTCCCGCTGAATTAGATGGGGAAATTGCTGCCCTCAAACTCAAGGCAATGGGCATCAATATTGATACCCTCACTGCCGAGCAAGTTGATTATATGAACTCCTGGACTTCAGGAACCTAGGTTCCTGAAACTGGTAATTCCAGAAACCGGGTTTCTTCACTCAATCTGGGTTCAGACACCAAGACGATCGCAGAAACCCGGTTTCTTCCGGCTGGGCTAAAGCCCAACTACGAGCCTACACAACTACGAGCCTACAAGTGAGAATTAGCAACTGTGGCTAGATTATCTGCTGAATTACAACGGTATTTTTTTGCTGAGGACTGCCCACCCCAGGTAAAATTGGCAGATATTCTGCAACTGGCGGGAGAGCGGACTTTTGGGTTTTTGTTCGTGCTGCTGTCTGTGCCTTCGGCTCTGCCTTTGCCCGCTGCTGGTTACTCGACTCCTTTTGCGATCGTCATGTTTATGCTGGCATTGCAACTGATGACAGGTGCCACCAAACCCTGGCTACCAGCCCGGATGCTCAACAGCTCGATGGCGCTGACGAAGGTGCAATGGTTCTTGAAGGCAGCAATGCCGTGGTTGCAACGCATGGAGGTGGTATGCCGTCCCCGGTTGACTTTTATCTGTACGGGCAGGTTGGGAAGAGCGGCGATCGGTCTGGCGGTGGCTCTGATGTCGATTTTTATGATGATGCCCATCCCCGGAACTAATACCGTACCTTCTCTCGGGGTTTTAACTGCTGGCTTTGGCTTGCTTGATGACGATGGCGCTATTACCCTAGCCGGGTTGGTGATCTGCGTTCTTGGGTTTGCCTTCTCCGGTTCAATTCTCATCGCCCTTTCGATGGGGGCTCCCACGGTGGTGGACTATCTCAAACAGTGGCTCGTTAAGTGAGGTAGTGCCATTTGATCAACAACAAGCCTCAAATGGCATCAAAATGATATCAAAATGATATCGAGTGCCAAGCCGGAGGTGGGCTCACCTCCGTTTAACATCTACGGAGTTGATGCCCATGTTTTCTGATGCCAACTCGTTATTGCAGCTACTGACGGATTTGCCCGCAGTAATTAAAACTTTCGGCTTAGTGGGCGTCTGGGCGATCGTCTTTGTCGAAACCGGTTTATTTTTCGGCGTTTTCCTCCCCGGCAACAGTATGCTGTTTACTGCCGGGGTTTTTGCTTCCCAGGGATTGTTTCATATCGGCTGGCTCACCCTCGGGGTGTTTGTCTGTGCCGTTCTCGGTAACAATTTAGGTTATTATACGGGCTATCGCTACGGTCGGAAATTATTCAGCAAGGAAGATTCTTGGCTTTTTCACAAAAAGCACTTAATCAATGCCCATAATTTCTATGCCCGCCACGGCAAAGAAACGATTTTAATGGCGCGCTTTCTCCCGATTATCAGGACTATGGGCTGTATTGTCGCAGGCATGGCGGCAATGAATTATCGCGTCTTCCTAGTTTACAATGTTATGGGTGCTGTGGTTTGGGGTTTCGGTATGCCTCTGCTAGGCTACACCCTCGGCAATCTCATCGGCGAAGACATTGATAAATATTTGGTGCCGATTATTTTGTTAATAATTACTTGTTCTTGTACTACTTCTCTATTTCATCTGTACCGCGAACACAAAGCCAATCAAAATCAAAACAAATATTGATGAAAATATTGATGATATAGTAAATTCAAATAACAATGAGACAAGCCAGAGCCGTAGTAGGGTGGGCAGTGCCTGACCGAGGAGTCTCTTCATCACCAGTAGCAGTAGGGGCGATTCGCGAATCGCCCCTACTGCCCACCCTACAGAACTGACAAAACCAGATTTTTGGGAGAGGTTCTAGAATATCAACCAATCTGCTAGATTAACCAAGAATTTATCACCAGTTAACTTGAGGGAGGTTTCAGCGTGGAATTAGAACCAACAGAGCCAGTAAAGGTGGCGAAACGGCCATCGGTGCTAAAACGGGCTTACGACTGGGTAATCGCCTGGAGTGAAACTCCTTACGGAACTGTGGCACTGTTTGTGTTGGCTTTTGTGGAGTCTTCTTGTTTCCCGATTCCGCCAGATGTGCTGCTGATTGCTCTATGTGTGGGCAACTCTAAATCAGCTTTCCGGTTTGCGGCTATCTGTACTGTGGGTTCGGTACTTGGTGGGATTGCGGGATACGGAATTGGGTTACTGGCTTTTGATACGATCGGTCAGCCCCTAATGAAAATGTACGACCCAGACGAGAAGGTTTTCGGTGAGGTAAAACATCTCTACGACACCTGGGGTTTTTGGGGGGTGCTGATGGCGGCAATTACCCCTATTCCTTATAAGGTGTTTACCATTGCCTCGGGGTTGTTTAAGTTTAGCTTCTCTCAGTTCATGCTAGCGTCGGTCCTGGGACGCGGCTTTAGGTTTTTCTTGGTGAGCGGGCTGATTTTTTGGGGGGGCGATCGGCTCAAAGACTGGATCGAAAAATACTTCGATTGGCTCGCCTGGGGTTTCCTCGCCATCCTCATTCTCGGATTTGGCATCTTAAAACTGCTCTAATCTGCCCTCCCCTGGGGAGACCCTTACAGGGGCAGGTTTTTTAGATTCAAGAAGTATTGAGGCCAAGTGGAGTGGGATGACCAGGCCAAGGTTGAGGAAGTAACGAGGGCATCCTAATTGGCTGACCATTGAGTAAATCCGCCAAAAT
>Ga0209172_10003598_pt1 | contig 23204 bp, 17 predicted proteins | sample LarsenN4metaG_FD_184113 | JGI IMG/M metagenome (GOLD analysis project Ga0209172, IMG submission 184113) | Hot spring sediment bacterial and archeal communities from British Columbia, Canada, to study Microbial Dark Matter (Phase II) - Larsen... ... | reverse complement strand
AAGTCAGAGCCTCTAAAGGCTTGTGCGCTCAATTTTATGAACGGCAGAATGGGTATTCCAGCCATTGATAGCTGTTCAAAATGAATATTTTTGTGAGAATTATTCTCATACTGAGAATTGCTGTAAAGAGAAAGTTTGACTATCGTAATTTGTTGTATGAATGTGTCTAGGCGAGATCGGCATACTTGCGTGATCCCCCTGATTTATCAAGGCTGGGTTTCGCCTCACCCATCGAATCAACCTGTCCCTGGGGATTGCTCATTATCCCTAAATTGGGTGACAAATCACTATCTTAACGACCTTAACGACGAGTTTCATGCTTTTCTGAATCTCTATGTTGTGAAGTAAGCACCAACCCAAGTCTATTTTCAAATCCTAATACGAGGTATCAGGAGGTTAAATCTTTCATTCCTAATTCTTGTAAGGCGATCGCGATTCCTTGTTGCGTCTCGGCTGAAAGGTCAGTCTGATGGGCGATCGCAGTGAGTCGGTTTTTTACCTCTACTGGGTTGAGTTGCTTAAGTGCGGCGATCGCGTGTAATCGCACTTTGACATCCGTATCCGCTAGCCAGGTAATCAGGGGCGCAATTGCCACCGCTTGACCCAGTTGTCCCAAAGCCAGGGCGATCGCGGCTCGCATAGCAGGATCAGTTGCCCAAGCGTGATTGTGGGCAAATTCAAGCAAGTGATCGGCCACTTGGGTTTGCAATGCTGGCTCCGACCAGCGCCCTAGCAGCAGCAGCACATCACTGCGTAAAGCGGGATCACAGTTGGGCTGTGCCAAAATTTGACTGAGATACTCCAACGCAGCCGTATTACCGATCCATGCCAAGGCTTGCACGATCGCCTGTTGGAGTGGCAAAGGCGTGACCGGGTTTTGCAGCGATTGCCAGAGCAACAGGGCCGCTGCATCGGTGCCCAAGCGCCCTAACCCCAACGCGGCAGCTCGACACACTGCCAGGTCAACATCCCAAAGACGGTCGCCAACGACTGCCACCAGATTGTGACTGTTCACCAAGTCTGAGCGCAGGCACACCCATTGGATCGCTGTACAGCGAATCTCTGGCAGCGGATCCGCGATCGCGGGGAGCATGACTGCAACTACCCGCTCATCGCGAAACTGGCTCAATGCCTCAACTGCCAGCGATCGCACGGCAACATCGTCTGCTGCTGCAAGGGGAATCAGCAGCGGAATCGTTTCGTCAGTCCCAATTTGGGCCAGCGCCTGGACAGCTGCCGGACGCGTTTCGGGGTGCTGGAGCAAGTCTTGCATCACGGGGATTACCTGTTTCCCCTGGTTTGCTAAAGCTGTCGCAGCAGTGGCACGCAATTCTTCGGCATCAGTAGACTGCAATAGTTCCAGCAGGGCAGGAATCACCGCTGGATGGCGAAAGTCGCCCAAGATTCGGGCGGCAAACCAGCGCACTTCTTCATCGGTGTCTAAATCGTAGAGCAACTCAATCAACGGCGAGATCGCCCGTTCACCAAAACCCGGTAATAGTTTTGCAACCTCCCACTGGGCTTGAAAGTCACCTGTTTCTAGCACCTGCAACGCTAAAGTGAGCGATTGGCCCCAGCGCTCTTGTCCGGTTAACTGGGGCTGCGTTGTCACAACCTGCGTACTCTGAACGGTGAGCATTTGCTGCAAATACTGATCTAAAACCAGCCAGTCTTCCTCTTTGAGTGCCCGTTGCGCTTGTTCAGGAAGAAGGGACATAGGAGCAGTGGATGATGAGGGGATAGAGAAGTTTTTAGGGAAAAAGCCAGGTCGCAGATGCTTTGCGATTTCACCACTATAAGCCAGAGTCGAATGCTACAGGCTAGCACTGCGGCAGAAATTGGTGCAGTAGCCCAATTACGGCTTCAGGCTGCTCTAGATGGGGCAACACACCCGCCCCGTCGATACTGATACAGGATTTGACCAACGGCGTTAGAGTCGCCAAGCGCTCAGCTAAAGCCAAGGGTGTAAATTGCGCTTGCTTACCCCAGAGGAAAAAGGCCGGCACACTGAGTTGCGGCAAATAGCGGGCCAGGTCAAAGTATAAGTCGCCACGCAAAAAGGCCAGGGCTGAATACTGGGCATTTGGCTGGCTCGCCGAGGCAAGGTAAGCGTCTACCATTTCGCTCGCAACGCGACTTGAATCAGCGAATAGAAAGCGTTCTAAAAAATTGCGTACCGCAACCGCATTCATGGCCCCCAAGTTGTAGATGGTCTGGTCTAAAAATGGCATCCCAATCACCTGCAGCGGCAAGCGCCGACCTGCATCCTGGCCAAAGTCAGAAAATCCAGACGGGCATGTCAAGATCAAAGCCCGAAATAGATGGGGGTGTTGTACGGCTAACCGTACCGAGATCGCCCCGGTAAAGGAAGAACAAACGGCGATCGGTGGCACAGCACACGTTTTTTCAATAAACTCCTGTAATGTTAACAAGTAGTCCTCAATGCGGTAATCGCGGACTGGATGGTCAGAACTTCCCCAACCCAACAAGTCTGGGGCCAGCACGTGATAGTCATCTAAAAACGCTGGGTAAACCTTTGACCATTCATACGCGGAAGCCCCTCCACCAAAATTATGTAAGAACAGGAGAGGTTGCCGATCGGATCCAGTTATTTGCCAAGGAGAACCGACGGGTGTGTAGTAGACCATCGAGCCAAGGGAGGTTTTAACCGTTTTTTGCCCTATACCTGGGGGGTGAAAGTTTAGCATTTTGGTATTGTACGCTTGCTTTACTTATCGTCGGCTTAAACAATCTCTATCGATAGTTCGACAATAAAACCTTTACACTTTGTAAATAAGTTGTTACAAAGAATGAGTAACTACTCTCGTTACAGAACTTCATGTTTGGTGGAACACTTATAAAGAATTCTGGTGTTGACTTTGGTGAGCGAATGCTAAACGCAGCCGTCACACAGTCTATCCGCCATCTGTTTACGCGCAGTGACGAGATAGATGTTCAAATCCGTTGTCAGCCTGCTAGCAAACTATTGCAGGGTGAGATTGACGGGTTCAAAATGAGCGGTCGCAGGTTGCTGATCCGCAAGGATTTTTGGGTTGAAGAAATGTCGTTTGAGACAGATGCCGTTTCAATTGACTTTGGTTCAGCCCTGACTGGCAAGTTGCGCCTCCGCCAACCAACCAATGCGATCGCTCGTGTTGTTTTAACCGAAGCTGGGATTAACCACGCCTTCACGGCTGAGTTGGTGACCCAGCGCTTACAAAATCTCGATGCGCCTGAGCTAACTAGCCTTTCAGGCGGAGAACCTGTCTCTTTTTCAGATGTTACTGTTGCGCTTTTGCCTGCCAACCAAGTGCGGATTTTAGCGAAAGTCAGCCTTCCTAATGGCGAGATTCCCGTAAGTTTAATTGCAACACTCGCAGTTGAGCGGCGGCGGCGTGTTGTTTTTGCAGAGCCTCAGTTTTCCGCTGACCAGGTTCCAGAGAATCTACACGGCGTCTCTAAAGTCTTGACCAATGCGTTTGCCGAGATTCTCAATAACATGGTTGATCTGGATCGATTTGACCTGGATGGCGTCATGATGCGAATCAACCGACTTGAGACGCACGCAGATCAGCTAATCTTCAGTGGTTACGCGCAAATTGACCACTTCCCCAAGCAATCGCAAGGCTAGGTGCATCCTGACTAGACTTAAGTCTTTTGCTTTTAGACATTTAAGGGCTTGCACAGATTTCATAAATCGGTTGCAAGCCCTACCTCAAAATTTCGCTGACAACGTAACCCGCTAGGCTTTTGCAGCTTTGCGGGCTTTTTCTTTCTCTTTTTGCTTCGCACGCTTCGCCGCTGCCTTTTGCTCGCGCTCTGCCTCGATCGCCGCCAGTTTCACTTTTTCTTGCTCTTCAGCAGTCTTGTCGAGGTAGTAGTGATAGTTGCCGCGATACATTAGCAACTCGCCATCCCGAATCTCCACAATTTTGTTTGCGACCTGCGAGATGAAATAGCGATCGTGGGAGACGATGATGACCGTACCGTCGTAATTTTGCAGGGCTTCCTCCAGCATTTCCTTTGCGGGAATGTCGAGGTGATTAGTCGGCTCGTCGAGAATCAGCAGGTTCGCGGGTTGCAGCAACATTTTTGCCAGCGCCAGCCGAGCTTTCTCGCCACCGCTCAGCGCTTTCACCGGCTTAAAAACCGTGTCACCACTAAATAGAAATCGGCCTAGCAAGGTACGCACTTCTTCATTTTTCCAGTCGGGCACCTCATCGTGGATCGTTTCCATCACCGTTTTTTCGAGGTCAAGCGCTTCGGCCTGGTTCTGCTCAAAGTAACCGGGAATAACGTTGTGAGCGCCTAACTCGACTTTGCCATCGGTGGGTTGCTCGTACCCCATAATCAGACGCAACAGCGTCGATTTACCAGCACCATTGGGGCCTAAAAAAGCAATGCGATCGCCCCGTTCAACCAGCAAATTTGCCCCTAAAAAAAGAATTTTGTCGTCGTAGGTGTGAGTTAGTTCTTTGATTTCAATCACTTCGCGCCCACTTCGAGGTGCTGGGGGAAACCGGAAGTGCAGCGTGCGCACCGTTCCTTCGGGAGCTTCGATCCGCTCGATTTTCTCTAGTTGTTTTTCACGGCTCTTTGCCTGAGTGCTGCGGGTCGCACTCGCACGGAACCGATCCACAAAGGCTTGTTGCTTTTCGAGTTCTTTTTGTTGGCGTTCAAAAGCACTCATCTGAGCATCGCGCAGCTCAGCTTTTTGCTGTAAGTAAGTGGAGTAGTTGCCCAAATAGGTTGTCGAGACACCGCGCTCGGTTTCAACAATCTGGGTGCAGAGGCGATCAAGAAACTCCCGGTCATGGGAGACAATTACCATCGGCGTTGTCAACCCTCGCAGGTAGACCTCTAACCACTCAATCGTTTCCAAATCCAGGTGGTTCGTCGGTTCGTCTAAGAGGAGGATGTCAGGCTTTTGCAGCAAAATTTTGCCGAGGTTCATCCGCATTTGCCAACCGCCACTGTAAGAGCTAACCAGGCGATCGCCCTCTTCGGGATCAAACCCCAGCTCTGGCAGAATCTTCTCAATCCGCGCGTCTAAACCATAACCATCAAGCGCTTCAAACTGACGCTGGAGCCGATCCATCTCGTGCAGCAACTTATCCAACGTGTCAGGATCAGCCGTTTCCATCGCGTGATGCACTTGGGAGAGAGCCTCATGCACCTCATTCGCCTCTTTAAAGGCTCGCCAAAATTCTTCGCGGACGGTGCGGGTCGGGTCGATGTCAAATTCTTGGTTGAGGTAAGCGATATTGAGACTCGCCGGACGAATAATCTCCCCTGTAGTTGGCTCAATTTCACCCATGATGATTTTGAGTTGGGTTGATTTGCCTGCCCCGTTAACACCCACTAAACCAATGCGATCGCCTGGTTTTACTTCCCAATTAATATCTTTCAGCACCTCCCCAGTCGGGTAAATCTTGCTGATATGTTCCAGGCGCAACATCAAAAACCTCCCTTAGAGTCCCAAGCATCTGCATCGACTGTAACAAAGGTTAACCAAGATATAGAAGAAAAAATTAAGAAACCGGGACAAGAAATCAGGAATTTTTGAGGCAAAACTATCTAGAAAACGTTACCAGTAACCTCTTGAAGATTTTGAGCTTCGGTAAGAAATGTTAAGCGAATGGAGTTAGCCTTCAACCCAACGATGCTGGAATAAAGAGGCAGGCTACAAAACCAGAAGAAAACGCACTAAATAGGCTGACACCGTCCCTTTACACCCTTAAAGAGCGAAGATGCGCCAAAACAATAATTTAGTGGTATCTATTAGCCCAACAGACAGCATCGAAGGGGCGATCGCGCCTACCTGGCTATCTGTTCGTTTGACCAATACCACAAACAGCCTGCGCTTCACCCAACCAAGCAACAGCCAGTAAAATCACCCTCTATCGCATGAGCCGACTCCAGGTCGCAGACCCCACAACTCCATCTGCCTTAATTCCAAAACTGCGCTGAGCATTCTTTACAGCCGTCTCAGTCCCAGTACCGTAAACCCCGTCAATCTTGCCCTTATAAAACCCCAGCGATCGCAAACGCTCTTGCAAATTCACAACAGCCGGACCTCGCATCCCCTTCTTCAGCACGGGCAGACGCAGATCGTCACCACTCGCTGGAGTCGTTGTCCGAGGTGTCGCAGCGGGCGGAGTTGTCACACGTGGGGTTGATGGTTTGGCTGTCGGAGCCGGAATGGGTTGCTCAACATCACCCGTTGGGAAGCTGTCGGCAGAACCACCCGCCGGTACTGAAGCCGCAGGTCCCCTCGCTGTATCGTTGGGGCTAGCCGGAAAAAGGCGACTCCAGGTTGTAGACCCAGCTATGCCGTCCGCTTTAATCCCCGCTGCTTTCTGAAACTGCCTCACAGCCTTCATTGTGTTGGCATCGTAGACACCATTCACTGACCCGTTGTAATAGCCTAATAGCTTCAAAGTGGCTTGCAACTCAACTACAGCCTCGCCTTTGCTGCCTGATTTAAGCACAGGACGAGTGGGCAACTCAGCGTTGGCAAACCCCACTGGAACTGTTGCCGTTCCTGCTGCTGATTGCTGGGCAACAGCGACTTGGCCAACCAAGCTCGTGCTACTCAGGCACAGCCAAACACCACAGCTGAACAGCCCCACTTGGTACAAAGAGCGAATTGAGAGTTTAGGTTTTAGATTGGGATACATGGTCGCAATCCCTAAGCGGTAAAGGTTAATAGGTTCAGGAGCAGCACTATATTCTGGCACAACATGGGTAGAAAACCACCAGCTCTAGTGTTAGCGGAATCAATTTTAGGCTAGACATAACTATATGTGAGATGCTTGAGAAAACACAGAGAATTTTCTTGATTTTTGTTCGACTTTATTAAGATTTGTTGAGATGCGATCTCCTTTAACCGGGTGCGCTTGCATCTAGTGGTTTGCCAAGCCAACTTTGTCAGGTAGAGAAAACGAATGACCAATGATGAATGGCTCAGTCACTATCGACTCCGCAAAGTTCTTTTGGTGAACGGCTAGATTGTGAAGGCATTGAGAGAAATTAGCTGAGCCAGGATTAAATTCGCCATCTTAAGTTAAGCGCGATCGCCAGCTTCTCAGGATTTGCATCTCCTTGTATTCATTTCCTGTTCCCACGTTCATCACTACCAGCATTTACGCTCAAAATAAAAAGAAACCTGGCTATTTTGCTGAGTATTTAAACAAATCAGTTTAGTTTTGCTAGCGTATTGCTCTTTCAGAATGTGAGCCAAGGGGGTTCAACCTGTCAGGGGGCTGACCTCACTATTTTCATCTGATTTACTGTTTTGGGCTTGATAACCACAGTATGCAACATTCCATTGTGAGCCGATTTGAGGGGGCCTTACTAGGTGCAGTGCTGGGTGAGGTGCTAGGCTACTATGCCTTGACGAAAGCGGGGCAACCCAGGGAAATTAACCGCTGGTTTCCAGGCTTGTCCTCTACGCAAGCAATTCCACCGAGCGCGATCGCACCCACTCTTCTAGCAAACGGCAACCGATTAATCCAACAAAGCGGGCAAATCACCCAGATTGAGCCACCTAAACAGCGCGACAATGCGGCCATTTTAACCCTCACGAACTTGCCAATTGTTTTGTTGCACCACGCTAGTGACTGGCAACTTGAACAACAGCTCAGTCAACTGATTGAAAGCTGGCAGATTCCAACAGTGACAGGCAAAGCATGGCTAGAGATGAGCCAAGCGATCGCGCGCGTGCTGAGAGAAAATTGCCCTACTGCAGAGTGGTTGTTGAATCTTACAGCGGCTCTTGGCTTGCCCAAATTAGAGCCTGAAACCACGCTCCAGGGAGTTAACAGTACCGCAGAGGCGACTCAGTCGCGATCGCTCACCGCTCTAGGTGGGCTGCACGACCTCCCTAAACGGGTGCAGCAACTCATCCCCGATAGCCAGGCAGAAGGCGCAACGGCTGTGCTTCTTGCTCTGGTCTATTTTTTAAGAACTCCAACCAACCTGCCTGCGAGTTTGCTGGCGGCGGCCTACGCTCCGTCCATTCCCCAGCTTGTTTGCCCGCTGGTTGGTACTTTCGCAGGAGCCATGGGTGGACGTGCTAGCATACCCTTAATGTGGTCGATTCATTTAGAAAAAACTCCCCTTTTGGGTCTGTATCGCGCCGATATTCACAACCTGGCACAGGCTCTCTTTCGTAGTTGGGCGGGGGTTTTGTCAGATGATGTTCAGCTTGAGGTCGCGATCGCTGCGCCAAATATCATTCGCCCTCGAATTTAAGTGATCGCGGCGATAGTTATGTATTTTCTGTAAATTTACCTAAGCAACCTGACGCAAGACGCAGTAAAACCAGGCAAGTTCCTATAATAAGCAAGGGGCATTCTTGGTTGTCGTCATACGCTTAGGTTGTAGTTGACGCCTATGTGTTAACTCTGGACTTTTCAACTCTGCGTTTGGTTTTTCAATTGACCTTTTAAGCAATTCTTTTAGCTGACACTGCCTATGCGACTGTCTTGGCATCCAATTCGACTGCCCCCTAAAGGTCGCTATTTAGACAATCAAAAAACTCGCCGAATTCTGCGGGCACAGATTGCGTTTGTGTTAGCTCTGGTTTTGCTAACAGCGGCGTTAGGTCAACGGTTTTACAACGCGCCCCGATTAGATGTCGGCAAAGCCGCGCCGCATACTCTCTACGCACCTGAAAGTGTGGTTGTGCAGGACATGCGCGCCACCGAAGAAAAGCGTAAGCTGGCCCGTAAAGATTCGGTATCGGTGCTAGTTCCAGATCCGGCGGCGAATGAAGGGATTGTGCGATCGCTCGAGCGGGCATTTCAACAGGGAGATGAGATTCGCCAGGTCGCAGGTGTTTTTCCGTTTGAGCAGACATCGCAGCTATCTACAGCAACTCAGTCTTATCTGCGCAAAACCTCTGACGAGAGTTGGCAAGATATTCAAACCAAAGCGTTAATTGAACCGCTGACAGGTTCGCGTCAAACGGCAAATGTGACACCTGAGCAACAGCGTGCTATTCGAGAGTTGACCAACTACCGTCGCATGGAAGGCTCAACCCGTTTTTATGCGCTGCTACAAAAAATTGCGCAAGCTCGCCAAAATTATATGTTGGCGTTAGGTTCACCCGATGCGGCGGCAGGTCATTCGACACCGCTCAACGCCATCTTGCTGGAACTGAGCGATCGCGACTGGCAGACGATGCAGACTCGGTTACGTGAGATCGCTAACCGGATGCTGGCGCAGGGCATTGCCAAAGGCTTAGCCCCCGATAGTTTGCGTCAGGCAGTTTTGCTCAACGTGCAGGGGCAGATTCCTAAATCAGCCGAGTCTCTTGCTGTCGAGTTGCTGAGTGTTTCCCTCCAACCTAACCTTCACCCAGACGAAGAAAAGACTCGATTGATTGCTGATAAGGCGGCACAAGAAATTTCACCAGTCACTGTGAGTGTGCGCCGCGGGGAAGTGATTGTGCGTGGTGGCGAAGAAATTACTAATTCTGCGTTTGCCCTGCTTGATCACTTTGGTATGAGTCGGCGGGGCACCGATTGGTTTGGCTTGTCTGGGTTTGGCAGTTTGGTCGCTGCCGCGATCGCGGCTTATATGGTGATCGAGCGCCAATTCCACACGCAACAACGTCAGCGCGATCGGCTGTTAATTTTGTTGCTGGCGTTGAGTACGCCGCTTGCCATGTTGCTGCGGTTGCCGCCCACCAATCTGCCTGCTGTCGGGCTGCTAATGGGCACTTTTTATGGCTCTCCTCTGGGTGTGGGGGTGCCTCTTCTACTCGCAGGGCTATTGCCGATTGGCATGACGGTCAATTGGACAGCGCTGATCTCCAGTGCGTTAGCGGGGGTGGTGTGTGGTCTGATGGGAGGCCGCCTGCGATCGCGGGAAGAACTGGCGTGGCTAGGGGCCGGAGCAGGCATCGTGCAGGGGGTGACTTACCTCTTGTTAAACCTGATTTCAGGTGATGTGCTGTTGAAGTTGCCGCTCAACACGGTGATGCACAGTCTGATGGGGCTGGCCTGGTGCGTCGTCGCGATCGGCATCAGTCCTTATCTAGAGCAGGTGTTTGACCTGGCAACGACAATTCGTCTAGTAGAGCTGGCAAATCCCAATTGTCATCTGCTGAAACGTTTGTCAGTTGAGGCTCCTGGTACCTTTCAACACACGCTGTTTGTTGCCACCCTGGCAGAATCAGCCGCCCGGGCACTCGGTTGCAATGTGGAATTAGTCAGAACCGGGACGCTTTACCACGACATCGGCAAAATGCATGACCCCCAGGGCTTCATCGAGAATCAAATGGGTGGGCCAAATAAGCACGACGAAATCGGCGACCCCTGGAAGAGTGCCGAAATTATTAAGAAGCATGTCACAGAAGGGCTGGTCATGGCCCGTAAATCGCGGTTGCCCAAGGCGGTGCAAGCTTTTATTCCCGAACATCAGGGGACAATGTTGATTGCTTACTTCTATCATCAAGCTCAGCAGCGAGTAGCTGAAAATCCAGATGATCCAAGCATTCCACCTGTGTCTGAAGCAGACTTTCGGTATGATGGGCCAGCCCCCCGATCGCGGGAAACTGGGATTGTGATGTTGGCTGACTCATGCGAAGCTGCCCTGCGATCGCTCAAAGATGTCTCCTGTGAGGAGGCACTGAGCATGATCAACAAAATTTTGCGGGCACGCTGGCAAGACAATCAACTGGCAAATTCGGGTTTGACTCGTGATGACTTAAATAAAATTGCGACAGTTTTTGTCGATGTCTGGCAGCAGTTCAATCACCGTCGAATTGCCTACCCTAAGCTAGTCAGTGCGCCTCAACCCCAGGTTGCAACAAAGTAAATGATTTGGCAGACTAAGGTTCTCTAACCAAGGTTGGCTGCTCAGGAATTGAGACGTTGCCCTTGTAGATAGCTGCAACTGCCCGCCCCTTGTTGAAACGTCAATGACCTATCTCAGCCCCAAGCCGCCGCTGTCGATTGGCACTTTGATCCACAATCGTTACCAAATCTTGCAAGTTTTGGGACAGGGTGGTTTTGGCAGAACTTACCTGGCCCAGGATCGCAATCGGTTTAGCGAAACCTGTGTGCTAAAAGAGTTTTTTCCAGCTGATACGGATCCGGCTGCGATGACAAAGGCGCGATCGCTGTTTCAGCGTGAAGCCAAGGTGCTTTACAATCTGCGTCATCCCCAAATCCCAGAGTTCCGCGAACAATTTGAGTGGGAGCATCAATTATTCCTGGTGCAGGAGTACATCCCCGGTCAGACCTATGCTCAGCTCTTAAAGGAACGACTGGCGATCGGGGCAGCGTTTTCAGAAGCTGAAGTGCGGCAATTAATGACTCAGGTATTACCTGTCCTGATGTACCTGCATGACCGCCAAATCGTGCATCGTGACATTGCGCCTGACAACATCATTCAGCGTGAAGCCGACCGACTCCCCGTTTTGATTGACTTTGGGGCTGTTAAAGAACTGGCTAATCGAATTAGTCAAGCTGGAATTTCAACCCCGACGGTGATTGGCAAACCAGCCTATGCCCCACCTGAGCAAATGCAACACGGTGATGCCAAACCCAGCAGTGATCTGTATGCCCTGGCTGCAACTGCTGTTGTTTTATTGACTGGCAAAGCGCCTGATCAACTCTACGATGCCTTCAACTGTCGCTGGAAATGGCAATCAGAGGTAACGGTCAGTCCTGATTTTGCAGCATGGCTCAACCAGATGTTGCACTTTCGCCCTGAAGCCCGTTTTTACTCAGCAATTGCGGCGCTCAAAGCCCTGCAATCGTTAACGTCGATGCCTGTTCAGCCGATCGCGCGTCCGGTTGTATCTTCTCAAATGCCAACCCAGGCGATCGGGCAACGGCTTCCGTCTATGCCTGTAGCGCAACCCAACCAAGCCGCGATGCAGTGGCAACCGTTATTTGTCAAAACCGGGAAACTGTTGTTTCGCCTTGGTCGCTGGTCGCTCAGGCTAGTGGGTAAGACGATTTGGCTGGTTTGGCAAGTTATTTTGTCGGTTGTGCCAAAGTGGGTTTTGTTTTTGGCCTTATTGACGGGTGGCTTTTGGGGTTATCGCCAGTTAACCAACCAACCGATTACCTTCCCAAAGTTACCTACTTTTGAGCTGCCAAAGATTTCGCCACCCAAAGCGAAGCCGACCAATCGGCTCCCGTCAGCAACTAACCTTTCTCAGCCAGAACGGAGTCGGCGAGATGCCCTGCTTAATCGGATGTCGGAGATGGGCGTTCCGGCTGAATTTTTCTACGACTATGTCGATACGCAGTTTCGGACGCGCCACCCTGAGTTTCAAACTAAAGCCTTGTCCGACTCTAGCAAAGAGCGTGCGCTCCGCGAAGACTGGTATCGCATCGGTGAAACCCTCTTGCAACAATTAGACCGTCTCGATCGCCCAGCTCGACAACAACTTAGCCGCTTTGACGCTGGTGATCAATCAACCCGGCGATCGCAACTGCGCCAACTCAACCTGAGTGAAGGGGCGCTGGATGTTTTAGCCGATACACGATTGCGTCACCTGTTTCCCAACTACTCAGCTCTACCTGACCTACACGCCAATCAACTTAAGCACGCGATCGCCACTCACTACATCACGCAATTTCAATCCCACCAGGGAATTGAGAAATACGACCGCGATCGCCTGGGTACCCAATGGGGCGATCAGCACCGCAAACGATTAAATCCAGGAACAGGCAATGTTTACCTGATTCCCCTAAAGACAGGGCAAAATCTTGAATTCACCTTTCAAGGAGAGGGTCGCCTGCGGATGTTCGCTTACTCACGTGATAGCAAACCACTCCTCAAAAATGTGGGAGATGGCACGCATCGCATTAAATCCCGCGAAGAAGACGGGTATTACGAGCTGATCGTCGTTTCAAAAGAACCTGACACAAAGCAATACCGACTGGGTTTCAAAGTTCAATAGCTGCAATTTTTGTTCTACTCTAAACACTTAGCAGCCGAGTGAGCGACTCTGCTGACATTAAGAAGGCTTTTTCTTGAGGGCATGCTTTCCGAGCTGGCGAACCTTGGGGGCTTGCCCCCAAACCCCCGTGAGGGGACGACCGCTTCCCCTCACCTCCCCTCCGGAAGGTGTTGCTCATCCCAGTGTTTGATTAAAGGGGTTTAAGGGTTGGGTGGGAACCCTGCTTCGCAGGCTTAAACTACATTTTGGAACTCTTTACAGAAAGCCATTCGTAGGATCAGATTGCTGGTGCGAGGACGATCGCCCTTGCAACCTTCGCCTCACGCCACCCGTACCCTCTGACAGCGATCGAAGCACCAAACTTTCTACCCGCACCGTCTAGCTAGCTAACCATTCAACACCCACCGACACCACCTTGCGGGGGTTGTAGGGGAGTAAGGCCCCTACATAGCGGGGGCGCGGGGGGAAGTCCCCCGATCTTGCGGCTCCGCCGCCCCCAAATCTCCGCTAAAACTTTCAAAAAAGGCTTGTTCTTAGAAAAAAAATTCCGAGTCAGCCCAACCAAAAAAAGCCCCCCAAAAATTGGGAGGCCTTTCATTTTCTGAAACCAGTATCAGTCAACCTTAGAAGGTAAAGGTCGTCCGGATGGTGCCAACAAACTGAGTATCGTTGTTGTCATTGTGCTCAGGGTTGACGATCACTAAGAAGCCAGGAGTGATAGAGATGAAGTCATTCAGTCTCCAGCGATAGAGCGCTTCCAGGTGGATTGAGGTGTCATCATCCTCGTTGCCAGCGTCGCTGTCAGTGAGCTTCGGAGGCACACCTGCAATCAAACCTAAGCGGTTGCCCTTACCAAACAAGTCATTGAAAGCGGCATAGATTGCACCGTTAAGCACGGTTGCATCATCGTCAGTATTGATGTCACTCACGAAGTCAGCACCGAACCAACCACCGATATCAATGGTACCTAAGCGGAAGTTTACAGAAGCACCAACAGAATCAGAGCTAGCAGGGTTAGAGCCAAAAGGCCGGTTTGCAGTCAAGCTACCAGTTGAGGCAGAAACGTTCACGTCGTTACCAGAGTAGTATTGACGCTTGTAACCAGCAGCTGCCTTGAAGTTGCCAGATCCAAAAACGACCTGCGCCATTGCAGCATAGTTACCATCAAAAATACCGTTTCTGTCGCCGGGGTCATTGCTGTCGTCATCAGCAATGTAACCTGCTTGAATCTTGAATTCCTTCGACAAAGCAAACTCAGTTGTGATACCTGCACCTGATGCAGCGCTCCGATAGAAGGGGTTGAAACGACCAAAACGAGAGATGGCACCAGAACCACTGCTAGCAAAAACGCTAACAGGGTCAACCAGAGCATCATAAAACTCAGTGTTGTCAGCATCAACCTGGATGCGGAGGGCACTACCTAACTGAAAGCGGTAGTAGATTTCGTCAAGAACAAAATCATTGTCGTTGTTGTCATCAAAGGACAAACGGGTCATATTCGTCCCAGTCAGGCTACCGCTAAACGGAACGATATTCTTCGCTTCTAAACGAACGCGTAAGCGATCGTTACCAGTGAAGCTGCTATCAAAGTTCAGACGAACCCGATCCGAAAAAGTCGTGTTGGTGTTGTCGTCGTCACCCGTAGCGACAGTGCTGTTACCAAAGGTATCTGAGATCGCGAAGATCACTTCAGCATTCAGCTTGGTGGTAGTAGAGAACTGTTGCTTCTCTAAAGTAGTGGTACGAGCTTCGAGCGCATCCACACGACCTCGCAGAGTTGCCAATTCAGCCGCAAACTCTTCTTGCAGCTTACGCAGCGCATCAAGGTCTTCCTTCTTCACGAAGTCAGCGGTGTTAGCTGCGATCAACTCGCTAATCCGGTCTAAGCAAGCATTCAAACCAGCCGCAAACTCATAACGGCTCAATGCTTGGTTGCCGCGATAAGTACGATCAGGATAACCAACGATACAACCATAACGCTCAACCAATGACTGGAGAGCCTGGAAAGCCCAGTCAGTAGGACGAACGTCGGTCAACTGAGAAACAGAAGTAACTTGGTCTAAAGAAGCATTGCCGCCTTCGTTGCTGTAGGCCTCAATTTGAGCCAAAGAAGGGGTTGATTCCTCAGAAGTAGTTTCAGAAGCTTGAACACTACCTTGAGAGAGCAAAGCTACGCTGAGGGCAGCAGGAACTGCTAATAAAGATTTCCAAATGACGCTGGACATAGATCTCCTCACATCCAATTTTTCTTGACGCTAAAAGCTCATTTCGAGATTACATCCAAAGCGTTAAGCAAAGTTAAAGCTTTGATTGAATCGCCAAATTTGAACCTGTGTGCAGCAATGCTGCAAGAGAGGGCGAATCCCCCTGCGATCGCTGCCATGCATGTTTAGGGCAACAGCAATTGAATGAAACACGAATAGCAAGAATTATTTCACAGATGAACTGCTACCACAACACTTTTGAAAGAGCTGTGGCATGGATTACGGTTTATGGTGCTTGTGAGCAAGGCAAATATTAAGCAGATGTTGCTCTGAAAACACGGTGGAATCACTACGCTTTAACCAAGAGATGCAACATTCACTCCTAGAAAAACCATTGAATTTTTCTCAACCTAAAGCAGGGATGGACAACATCCGAGAAGCATTTCAGTGTTTCTGTCGATTAACAGCTTGCTACCAAAAGCTACCTTTAAGGAAAAATATAGATCCGCTTCTCCTTAAAGGAAAAATAATCAGACAATTTTAATTTCTAGAAACTCCATATTCTTTCGAGTAGTGCCATCAGAAGTGGCGTGATCTGCACCTACTCCATGATTGGTTAGATCAATTCGATCAATTTGAAATCAACTAAAAGTTCAAAACAAAATTTTAGTGGCTAACTTTAAACCAAACTTAATTCTCTGAAGAAGCTTTTCTTAACTTTCGCATAATGTTCCATTTTATTTTCTTAACCGTAGGCCGCTAATCTACTACTGGTCTGTGGTAGGTAAAGTTTCGCTTTACGGAGTAACTAGAAATGGCGGTGAAAAGCTTATTTAACCGTGTTGCGCTGACCAGCGCGATCGCATTAGGAGCCACTCTTTCAGTTGGTTCCGTTGTTCAATCTCAAGAAAAGATTGTCAAGATTGATGGTTCTAGCACGGTGTATCCCATCACTGAGGTGATTGCTGAAGGTTTCCAGAAGGCTGGCAACGCCAAAGTGACAGTCGGTGTTTCTGGTACTGGCGGTGGCTTCAAGAAGTTCTGTGCTGGCGAAACCGATATCTCTAACGCTTCTCGCAAAATCAAAGACAAAGAAATCGAAGCCTGTAAAGCGAGTGGCACTGAGTACGTCGAAATTCCTGTGGCGATCGATGCGTTGACGGTTGTTGTTAACCCCAACAGTGCCATTTCCAACATCACAACTGAAGAGTTGAAGAAGATGTGGGCACCCGAAGCAGAAGGTAAAATCACCCGGTGGAATCAGGTGAATGCGTCCTTCCCCAATGCGCCTTTGAAGTTGTTTGGCCCTGGCCCCGACTCAGGTACTTTTGATTACTTCACTGAGGAAATCGTTGGTAAGGCTCGTGCTAGCCGGAAAGATTACGTTCCCAGCGAAGATGACAACGTGCTGGTGCAAGGCGTTAGCCGCGACAAAAATGCGTTGGGTTACTTTGGTTATGCCTACTATGTAGCCAACAAGGGTCGCCTCAAAGCACTTAACATCAATGGTGTTGCTCCGACTCCTGAAAACGTGGATGCGACCAAGTACCCGATGGCTCGCACGATCTACATCTACGTCAGCAAAAAGGCCGCTACGAAGCCTGAAGTTAAGAGCTTTGTACAGTACTACCTGACCAATGCCAAGGCAGCAGTTCAAAAGGTCAACTATGTTCCTTTGAAAGATGCTCAGTACGCAGACGCACTCAAGATGTTTGAGTCGGCGGTTGCTTCAAAGTAGTCGGTGCTCTCAGTTTTTTTCCCTAATTTATAGGGGCTTTTAACGCGATCGCCAGGGATGCCATTTCGGTTGTCCCTGGCAATTTCTGTCAAATCCTGGCTAAAGTTGCATGTCTGATCCGATGTCTCAAGCTCCCAATTTTGAGGTGTTTTCACGCAAGCGTGCGTCTCGTAGCGTGACGGAGCGTGTTATTGAGTTGGTGCTATTGTTAGCAGCACTCTCATCAGTCGGCACCACGATCGCCATTATGGTGTTGCTGATTAGCGAGTCTGTTGGCTTCTTTAAAGAAGTGCCTATTCTTGAATTTCTCACCAGCAAGAGTTGGTCGCCCTTGTTTGATAACCCAGAGTACGGAATTTTGCCTCTGGTATCGGGCACCCTGACAACCACTTTGGTGGCATTATCGGTTGCGATTCCTATGGGAACGATCGCGGCGATTTACTTAAGTGAGTTTGCCCCGCAAAAAGTCCGTGAGGTGATTAAGCCTGTTTTGGAGCTGCTAGCAGGTATTCCCACAGTGGTGTACGGCTACTTTGCGTTGTTATTTGTGACGCCTCTGTTGCAACAGCTCTATGCCCCCCTGGGCACATTGGTCAACGGGTTTACCGAAAAGTTGCCAGCGGGTGGGTTGAGTGACTGGTTATATAACGATGTTCCGCTTGATCTTGGCGGTTTCAACATGCTGAGTGCCGGACTGGTCATGGGGATCATGATTACACCGCTGATCAGTTCGATTAGTGAAGATGCGATGCGATCGGTGCCGACTGAATTGCGCGAAGGCTCTTACGCCACTGGAGCAACGCGCTTTCAGACCGCCTGGAAAGTTGTGTTTCCGGCAGCCATGTCAGGGATCTCCTCCTCTTATATATTAGGGATCTCGCGAGCAGTGGGCGAAACCATGATTGTCGCGGTAGCAGCTGGGTTACAGCCGATTTTCACTTTTAACCCGCTTAACTCCGCCGCTACGATTACCGCATTTATTGTGCAGGTAAGCCTGGGTGATATTCCTCACGGTTCGCTAGAGTATCAAACAATTTTTGCAGCAGGTCTGGTGTTGGTGCTGGTGACGCTGGTGCTTAACATTATTGGCTATTTCCTTAGCAAACGGTTCCGGGAGGAGTATTAAGATGACGACTCACACCGAACTGGGAACCCCTAGAGATCTGACTGAAATTCGCCAATCGATCTCGCGCCGAGAACTGATTGACAAACTGTTTGCGATCGCCGGATTGCTCGTGCTTTTCTTCGCGATTTTGGTGCTGGTCGCCTTAATTTTGCAAATGGCAATTCGTGGCTGGCCTCGGCTTTCATGGCAGTTTTTTACCGCTTTCCCAAGTAGCTCACCAGAAGAAGCTGGTATCTTTTCGGCCTGGGTCGGCACCGCTCTGGTCATGCTAGTCACTGCCGTTGTTGCCGTTCCGTTAGGGATTGCTTCCGGCATCTATTTAGAAGAATATGCCCGCAAGAATTGGCTCTCTGGGTTAATTGAGATCAACGTGACCAATCTGGCGGGTGTGCCCTCGATTGTCTACGGCTTGTTGGCATTGGGCTTTTTCTCACAAACCCTCAAACTGGGTGACAGCATTGCCACAGCAGGTTGCACCTTAGCCTTGCTCGTCTTACCCGTTGTGATTGTCACTACGCGCGAAGCCTTGCGGGCGATTCCTCGCAGCTTACGTGAGGCGGCTTATGCATTGGGCGCGAGCAAGTGGCGCATGATTTGGGATCACCTCTTGCCCTATTCGTCTGGGGGGATCTTGACTGGCGTAATTATTGGTCTTTCACGGGCGATCGGTGAAACGGCTCCTCTGATTACCATCGGAGCACTCACATTCATCGCCTTTTTGCCGCCCGCTCCCCTATCCGGCAACTTTCCTTACCTGTCGTTTGAATGGCTGAAAGCCCCGTTTACGGTGATGCCGATTCAAATGTTTAACTGGGTTTCACGGCCCGAAGAAGCTTTTCAGGTCAATGCCGCCGCCGCTGGTACCGTGCTGGTTGCGATGACGCTCCTTATGAATGGTTTGGCTGTTTATCTCCGATATCGTTTTCGCAAAGGCATCAAATGGTAGAAGAAGTCTCTCAACTCAACGTAACTGCTGTTAAACCAAAGGCCGAGGTGATCGACCTCGACTTCTATTACGGCTCTACCCATGTGCTGAAACGGGTAAATCTTGTCGTGCCCGATCGCCAGATCACGGCATTGATTGGGCCTTCTGGTTGCGGCAAAACGACGCTACTTCGCTGCTTCAACCGTTTACATGACTTGTATCCTGACAATCACTACAACGGTGAAATCGTATTTGACTCAGCCGTTAACATTCTGAGTCCCAAAGTCGATCCGATTGAGGTACGGATGCGAATTGGCATGGTGTTTCAGCGTCCCAATCCGTTTCCCAAATCGATTTATGAAAATGTTGCGTATGGTCTGCGTGTTCAGGGTGAGCGGAAAACCAGTGTGATCGATGACAAGGTTGAACGAGCACTCAAAAGCGCGGCCCTTTGGGATGAGGTCAAAGATCGGCTTAAAAGCCCTGCCTATGCCCTTTCGGGGGGGCAACAACAGCGACTTTGCATTGCTCGTGCCCTGGCAACGGAGCCAGAGTTAATTTTATTTGATGAGCCAACCTCCGCACTCGACCCGATCGCAACCTCCAATATCGAAGAGTTGATGGCGGAGCTGAAGCAACAAGTCACCATTTTGATTGTCACGCACAGTATGCAACAAGCGGCGCGCCTAGCAGATTACACCGCGTTTATGTACCTGGGCGAAATGGTCGAATTTAATCGAACCCTGGCTTTATTTAATAGCCCCTTAAATAAACAGACCGAAGATTACGTTAAGGGGCGATTTGGTTAATTCCGACCCATTTGTTAGTTCTCGTTCTTCACCTGTCAGCTCAACGTGAAACACTTCCGAGGTGGCTGAAATCGTTTGTGTTGAGTTATCTCAAGTTTAGGTTTTAGAAATATGGGCGATCGCTTCACTGAACAATTCGACAGGTTCAAGCAAGGACGCGGCAACTTTTTGCGGCTGTGTCAAAAAGTCTTCTATCACCCGATGTTATGGGCATCGCTCGGCGCTCATGCATTATTTATGTTGATTCCGATGGGAGGCAGCAGCACACCCAATCAAGCTGACAAAAACAAAGATCCAGAGCCAGTGAAGCTGACGACGATCGCTGGCTCACCTGCCACACAAAAAAAACCGATTCCGCGTGCAAGACCTAAGGCACCATTAGCGGCGATCGCTAAACCCAAAGCGCCACCCCCCCGTCGAAAACGAGTCGTGGCGCAAAAGTCACCCGCTCTGGTGACGAAACCAAACAAGCCAGCCAAACCAACTCCGAAGCCAACACCAGAAGTAAAACCCACTCCAACCGAGACGCCGACCCCAGAGTCTAATAAGACTCCGGCCAACCAGCCAATCGATAACAACACAACGCCGACTCCTGAATCATCGACATCATCTCAAGCTGGGACAAATTTGGCACCCAATCTTGGTGGGGATGCATCGGGCGCACAATTACCACCTGAGTTTGTCCCTTTTGTTGATGCACTCACAAACTCTTCTGGTGTCACTGATGTTGACGGCAACTACCTGACCAACGTTGAGGCGGTGATGCCTCAGCCAGACGAATTTACTAATGGCGGTTCCGATCCACAATCATTCTTTGGTGCTGACTTAAAGAGTGGCGTACCGGGTCTTGTGCCGGGTGGCTTTTTAGTTGTTGGAAACACAGTGCCAGAAACGTTTAAGCAAGAAATAACCGACTACTTTTCGCAGCAGGGTTATGGCATTAGCTCGGTTGGGAGTTACGGTGGGGGCGAAGTATTTCAGGCCACAATTGGTAGTACGACTGCTTACATCAACACAGTACGGTTAAAACCCGCTATTGGCAAAGAGTACACAGGTGTCGTGTTGTGGAAGCAGCTTCCACCCGGACTTTAAGCTTGCTTTGGTAACTCTAACTACCTTCGCGATTAACCGCGAGAGAAACGCGATCGCCGCCAATATCGCGCATTACTTCTAACACCTTGACAACACTTTCATACTTCAACTTACTATCTGCTTTGAGAATCACAATCCCGTCTGGGTTTTCATTCAAAAACTTCACCATTGCATCTGCCATTTGCTCAACCGTAATGTCTTTACCATCGAGCACAAGTTGACCTGTGTTGGTTAACCCAATCGTCAATTTCTTCGGCTCATTCTTCTCAACCGCAGCACCCACTCCAGTGCCACCCAAAATCGGAACTTTAACATTCACGATGTTGTAACCCGACAATGACATCGAAATGATGATAAAAAACGTTAATACCGTCATCATCACATCCATCATCGGCACCAGATTTACTTCTGGAATTTGACCACTAACCTTATTTCGTCGGGTTCGCATTTACTCCCTCTCTTTCTCGCTGACTACGAATCATAGTCTTCACCCCGATCTTCAATTTCCACTCCCGGAGAAGGTATCTCAACCGGAGTCTCGTCCGTTGGTGTTTGCTGAGGTGGCAAAGAAGTACTTGGATCATTTGCTGCGTCGGGCTGTGTTGTAGGTGCAGCTTGCTGCGTCGTTGATACATCCGGCTGAGTTGCCGCTTGCCCCGTAGCTGGCTGGTTCGCTGCACCTCCGCCCGCATCTTCTAAGGCCAACGAGACGCGATCGCCCCCAACAACTTGCATATCTCCCAACAGATTGATCACCGTTTCGTACTCAATGGCGCGATCGGCTCTCAGTAGGGCAGCTCCTTTTGGATTTGCCTGCAGATAAGTCTTAATGTCAGCCAAGACCTGATCGCGATTTGCGGCTTTGCCATTCACCAAAATTTGGTCAGGAGGCTTTAGATCAACAATCAATGGGTCAGGCAAAACCTCATTTGTTGCCTGTTGAGCCGGGTCATCCCCACCAGTCAAAGAAATATCTACCCCTTTCTCAAAACTGAGTGAGGCAGCAATCATGACAAAAAACGCCAAGATCCCCATCATGACGTTCAACATGGGAATCAGATTAATTTCAGGAATTTTGCCGTGTTCAGCTCGGTCACGCTGCATGATGGTTGGCTCTAGAAAGATGAACGCGATCGCATTGGTCGAATGCTAGTAACTCTCACGATTGAACGAACTTTGGGGCGTTGATACAGGGGGTAAGGAACGAGGGTCACTTTCAACCGATGGCTCATACCAAACCTGGCGGTAAATCAGCTCCATTTCGCTACCAACTTCTGAGAAGTAGTCCATTTGACGAGCTTGAAGCGTGACAAAGACCCGAAAAACAACGAGCGCTAAGATTGCCACAATCATTCCAGCTGCCGTTGTAATCAGCGCTTCCCCAATCCCTGCGGCTGCTTTGGTCGCAGACTCGCCCGTTCCACCGCCACCGATGTTGATGTTGCCAAACGTCGCGATCAAGCCAGTAACGGTGCCCAACAAACCGAGTAACGGTGCCAATGCCACGACTGTTTCAAGCAGTTTGTCGCCCTTGCGCATTTGCACAAACTCTTTATCTGCCGAGGCCTCAAGCGCTAGTCGAAAAGTCTCAGGCGAGGGATCATTAAGGCTCAAGGGGGCCAATAAAAACCGACCAATGGGTGTGTGCCGCACTTTGTCAGCTAACTCACGAGCATCATCTAAGCTGTAGCGCGCTGTTGCCAAAATGTCGCGCGCAATTTTGCCTTCACCGGTCATCAACTGATACCAGAAGACACCTCTCTCTAAAGCACAGGCAAGCGTCAAAATTGACAACCCGACAATCGGGTACATGACGGGACCGCCCTTCTGGATCAAATCAAACAAATTAGACATATCAGCCCCAAGCGAATAAAGACTCCGACTTGCCAATATCAATAAGTACGCAACCGCAGCTAGTGGAATTTATCGTTGGCGATCGCCCACCAAAATCTATCTACCAGTAGTTGCTCATTTTGTCAGAATACCTGAAGGTGTCGAGAATCAAGGTTAAGAAGTGGTAGTGAAGCTGACCCTAAAATTCCTACTGGCTAAGAGAATTCAGGATCTCTGAAACGGGTAATCAGCAAACTATAGGAATCCATAGTAGAAGACTAGCAAATTTTCACGATCTCTCTCCAAAGGAAGAACAGCATCATGGGCAGCCCCCTTCACTACGGAATTTGGTCTGCCCATGAATAAGTCTAGGTCTGCTGATTACATGAATCGGGGCTGTCAAAGTACAGAAAGCAACTTGCTTACTGCGCCAGGATTTGATCAACCACTCGCTCACGCGGGGCGATCGCTCCTCGTTGCCGCTCCACTTGCTCTAAGGCCGCCGCGATCGCCAGCATCCGTCGCCGTTGGTCTCGCCGAATTCCCCGT
>Ga0209172_10003596_pt1 | contig 23210 bp, 20 predicted proteins | sample LarsenN4metaG_FD_184113 | JGI IMG/M metagenome (GOLD analysis project Ga0209172, IMG submission 184113) | Hot spring sediment bacterial and archeal communities from British Columbia, Canada, to study Microbial Dark Matter (Phase II) - Larsen... ... | reverse complement strand
GTCGTGGAGCGAACTCACTCGTGGCTGAACCGATATCGGCGGTTGAAGATTCGCTATGAGCGAAGGGCGGACATCCATCTGGCTTTCCTGTACATCGGCTGTGCGTTAATTTGCTGGAAATTCATCCAAGCCTGGTTTTGTTAGACGCTCTTAGCATTACACTGAGCAGGTTGAAAAGAACTCGACACAATTACCGATGTCACTTGAACACTCACCTTGTTTGACTACAGATGATGCAACTGCCCTTGCCCGCCGGTTGTACGGCATCCACGCCGCTGCCGCGCTGCTGCCAGGCGAGCGCGACCAGAACTTCCTTCTGACAACGGCAACGGGCGATAGGTTCGTGCTTAAGATCGCCAACGCGCTTGAAGATCGCGCCTGGCTGGAGGCTCAGAACCTGGCGATGAAACACCTCTCGCAGCATGTCCCGGTGTGCCCACAGGTTCTGCCGACAAAGACAGGGGCCCTCATCGCACAGATCCAATCGCCTGGGGGCGCAAATCATTTCGCGCGCCTGCTGTCTTATCTGCCCGGCATTCCATTAGGCAAGGTGAAAAGGCATTCAGCCGCATTGCTCCGCGACCTCGGCAGATGCATTGGACAGCTAGACAGGGCGCTGCTTGATTTCGATCATCCTGCCTTCCATCGCGATTTTCATTGGGACCTCGCCAGAGCATTGCAGGTGGTAAAAGAATACAAATCCCTGATAGCGGAAACAGATGTGCAAGAGCTTGTCCAGAAGATGGCTTCTGACTTTGAGGCGCAGGTTATGCCGCTGCTTCACCGTTTACGCCGCAGTATTATTCACAATGACGCTAATGATTACAATGTGATTGTCGGCGGCGGGAATGACATTTACTCCAGGAACCAGCATGTCGCCGGCATCATTGATTTCGGCGACATGCTATACAGCTACACGGTCGGCGATCTGGCAATAGCTATTGCCTATGCCATCCTCGACAAGGCCAATCCGCTAGAAGTCGCAGCGCAGCTTGCGCAGGGGTATCACGAAGTTAATCCTCTTTCCGAGGACGAGATTGCCGTTCTGTTCGGCCTTGTGCGCATGCGACTGTGCGTCAGCGCCTGTATGGCTGCTTATCAAAAACAGCAACGGCCTGGCGATGAGTATCTGACAATCAGTCAACAACCGATTCGCAATACTCTGCCGAAACTGGCCCAGATTCATCCGCGTTTTGCTGAGGCCACTTTTCGGCGGGCCTGCGGTTTAATTCCCGTCCCCGCCAGCCGGGCGATACAGAGCTGGTTGCAAAACAAGGAGCGCAGTTATGCCCCCGTACTGGGCATTGATTTGAGCAGAGGGCCCTGCCTTGTCTTTGATCTGAGCGTCGGCAGCCCGCTCATCAGCGGAAACACGAAAGAGAATGACGAGCCGGCTCTGACCAGGCGTCTGCTGGCGCGGATGGAGTCGGAGGGTGCAGAGATTGGCGTCGGGCGATACGACGAACCGCGCCTGTTCTACACGGCGCCGGCCTTTGCCGCCGGAACTGCGTCAACAGATGAAGGGCAGACTATCCATCTTGGCATAGATCTATTCGCGGCAGCAGGGGCCCCGGTCTATGCGCCGCTGGCAGGCGTTATTCATGCATCTGCCAACAACGCCGCGCCGCAGGACTATGGCCCCGTCATTATCCTTAAACATCTCACGGACGATGGCTATGAGTTTTACACGCTCTACGGCCATTTGAGCAAAGCATCGCTGGAGGGTTTGAGCGTTGGGCGCGCGGTCGCGCAGGGGGAACAGATCGGGACGCTCGGCGCGCCATCGGAGAACGGCGGATGGACGCCGCATCTGCATTTTCAGATCATCACCGATCTGATCGATCTCGACTGTGGCTTTCCTGGGGTCTGCCGGGCCAGCGAGCGCGAAATCTGGAAGTGGTTCTCGCCGGACCCCAACTCGATTCTGCGCATTCCTCTATCCCGTTTTCCGTCGCCCGAACCGAGCAAAGCGGAAACGCTGGCTGCGCGTCGCAAGCATATCGGTAGAAATCTGAGCATAGGATACAAGGATCCGGTCAAGGCTGTCCGCGGCTGGATGCAATATCTGTATGACGAAACCGGGCGCAAATATCTGGACGCTTACAACAATGTGCCTCACGTCGGCCACTGTCATCCGCGCGTGGTGCGCGCCGGGCAAGAGCAGATGTCTGTGCTGAACACCAATACACGCTATCTGCACGATTATCTCAATCGCTATGCTGAACGGTTGTCGGCAACGATGCCCGACCCGCTGAGCGTGTGTTTCTTCGTCAATTCGGCCAGCGAAGCTAACGAGCTGGCTCTGCGATTGGCGCGCGCTGCTACCGGACAGCGCGACATGATTGTGCTGGAGGGGGCCTATCACGGCCACACGACTACGCTTATCGACATCAGCCAGTACAAGCACGGTGGGCCGGGCGGCGCAGGCGCGCCCCCCTGGGTACACACTGCTCCGATTGCCGACGTCTATCGCGGCCGTTACAAAAGCGATGACCCGCGAGCCGGTGAGAAATATGCTCAACATGTGCTTGAAATCATCGAGCGGCTTCGCCAGAGCGGCGTCGGGCCGGCCGGCTTTATCGCCGAAACTTGTCCCAGCGTAGGCGGGCAGATCATCTTCCCGACCGGCTATCTGGCCGCTGTTTATCGATATGTGCGCGCAGCAGGGGGCCTATGTATCGCCGATGAAGTGCAGACGGGCTACGGGCGGATCGGTACACATTTCTATGCCTTCCAGTCGCAGGGCGTCGCGCCGGATATTGTTGTGCTGGGCAAGCCAATCGGCAACGGCCATCCTATTGGCGCAGTGGTTACCACGCCTGAAATCGCCGCGTCTTTTGATAACGGCATGGAATTCTTCAGCACGTTTGGCGGGAACACCGTCTCCTGCGCCATAGGTCTGGCGGTTCTGGATGTCGTCTTTGATGAGGGGCTACAGGCGCATGCTTTGCGCGTGGGGAATTACTTGATGGAAAGACTAAGACCTTTCAAAGATCGTTATCCCATTGTCGGAGATGTGCGCGGTTCAGGATTGTTCATTGGGATAGAGCTTGTGCGCGATCGCGAGACGCTGGCGCCTGCGCCAGATGAAGCGTCGTTTATCTGCAACCGCATGCGCGAGCAGGGCATTCTGATAGGCATAGATGGGCCGTATCACAACGTCTTAAAAATAAGACCACCAATGCCCTTCGCTGAACCGGATGCTGATCTTCTCGTAGATACAATGGACAATATCTTTGAAAGTGATTTTTTATAGATCATTGCAGAATCTTGGCTAATCTATAGACTTTAAGAGAAAGATTGCAGTAGGTTCGGGCGACCGTGCGCCCTCAAAACAGTTCAAAAATAAAATTGTTTTGAGGTCGCAAGAACTTCGGCCTGTCTGCGTGCCTGCCTGCCGCGCTGCGGCGCAGGTAGGCAACGCACAGGCAGAGCGGTTTTGAGGGCCCAAGAACTTCGGGCGTGCAACGCCCTCAAAACCGCCCGAAGTTCTTGCCCTCAAAACCGCCCGAACCGAAGAAGGATTTTTCTTGAGACCTATAGATGAGTGTGATTTAGAAACTATGCGCTCCTGTAGGGAGCAAGTAGATCATCTGCATTCGAGTGCACTTGCTTAGTGGCACAGAATGAGCCAGAGCCGCAATCCTGGCATCGCCACATGAGATTTGAAGAGTGTGGAATCATTGCTGGGATAAATAGAGGCGGAGCAGGCGAGACATCCCTTTCGCAACCATCTTCAAGAAGCGCAGACCGACCGACCGATGAATCTTATGTAATCCTTGACAAACACATGAGGGCGAGAATATAGTCAACGAACAAAACTAGAATGATAAAAGTTTTTAGGTAATTGCCTTGAATCTGCCGAATAGTCTGACACTTTCGCGCATCTTCATTGTGCCGCTCCTGGTCGTGGTGCTGCTGACAAAATTTCCTGAGAACTGGTTCATCGTCTCTCAAAAGGTCATAGGTGTAGCGATCTTCTTAGCAGCCGCGTTCACCGACTGGCTCGATGGCTTCCTGGCGCGGCGTCGCGGGCAGGTGACTACACTGGGCATCATGCTCGATCCAATTGCCGACAAGCTCCTCATCTCGGCTGCATTCATCTCTCTGGTTGAAAATGGCCTAGCCCCCGCCTGGGCAGTAGTGATAATCATCGGCCGCGAGTTCGCCGTGACCGGTTTGCGCAACATAGCCGCAGCGCAGGGGTTCACCATTGCCGCGTCGCGCATGGGGAAATTCAAGATGGCATCCCAGGTCGTGGCAATCACTCTTCTAATACTGGGCAGCGTGCATGGCACACAGCCTGTCTCCGGCAGCGCGCTGCCGGCATTTAAATCAACTCTTATCGAGATTAGCGAGACGGGCACGGTGACGAGCGAGAATCTGAGCGTTATCTCTTATGCTGCCGGGCGGGGAATGTTGTGGATTGTAGTTGTCTCAGCCGTCTGGTCGATGATCGGTTATTTTCAGAAGTTCTATGGCAAGGTGCGCGATAGGATTGAAGTGCGCAAGCGTCGCCGCAAGCTGCGCTTGATGAAGCGCCGATCAAAACGGGCTCAGCTCAAAGAGCAACGCTCCGGTCTCGCTCCACGAGGAGCCGAACCACAGCATAATAGCTAAATTGATTAACGTTCTACGTTCTAGACGGAAGATTAAACGTTGAATGTTGAACGTCGGACGTTTTGGAGAACGCTGAATGCAGCTAGGCGGATGGCTGGTGAAACGTTCCAGGTTCTACATCCCACGTTCTACGTTAAAGATCGAATATGGAACGTCGAACATCGAGCCTGGAACGTAGAACGTTACGCATCACGTTTATTGAATCTCAACGAAATCACCTAGATCCACCTCACCTATTGTGCGGGTGATAATGGCTGTTGAAGCTTTTTTCTCAACATGAATGACGACCAGCTCGCCGAGCACTTTGCGAATCTTCTCGCCTGCCAGGTTGTTTATCACTTTGTCCTTGCTCTTCTTCTCCGGCCCTACCTCATGCGCCATGCGGTAGATGGTGAAATAATCGCCTGCTTTGACTCCGTGATCTGCCCCCAGGTCTATGTGCACAACACTCCTCTCGCCGAACGAAAGCGAGCCCCCTCGCTCAAGGATAATGCGCCCGGTCAATCTCTCTTTTGCTGCTCCATACCGGTCCAGCGCCTGATAAGGCCGCACTTGGGGAGAGATGCGCTGCTCGAATGGAAGAAGCATCTCGCCTACACCGATCTCGGTGCAGGCAAACGTGACAATAGCGGTCGAAGAATTTTCTCTGACGGCTATCACTCGCAGCACTCCAAGCTCTTGAGTAAGGTAGCCGAGTCTGGCCTTAGTGTACGGGTTCTTGAAAAGCCCGATCGGTCTGACTATTTTGAACAGCCCGCCCTCTTTTATTCCTTGTTCGGAACCGCCATTGATATGGACAACATCACGCTGGCTGATGAAATTGATGTCCCCTCTCTCGCTACTTATTATCCGCAGCCTGGAGCTGACAACCGTTTCGCTAATGAACCCGGCGCAGTAGATATCATTGCCAATAGCGACAGGCTTTGCTCCATTGCCGTCAGTGTGGTGTCCATTCTGGTGACCATTTTGCCTGGTGTGGCCTGTAGTAAATCCCAGTGGGAAAGTAGCAACCAATAAGAAGACAGCGAACAAGATGGCTATTTTACCGCGCATGCTCTTTTACTCCTGCCTTGAATACTCACAATTTGGCTTGCAATAATTTCACGTCTAGATTGAATATCGGACACTTTCAACAAAGCTATTAGCCTAACTTTGTCCATTTTTAGTGAAGACCAAAAATTGACGTCGAGTATTAAGGCAAATAAAAAAGCCTTCTCAGTTTACTAGCAGGCACCCGAGCGCATTGCCCATGACCTCAAGCAAGTCAGGCGTGAGGCAGCGTTAATTAATACAACCCACCGGACGATAATAACCTTGTAAGCCTCCCTGGCTTTAAAGTTATTTGTGCTAACGTAATGATCCAGGTAGCTGCGATGAAACGCGCATTGTTGATCTCTCTTAGCCTGGTGCTATTAGTATTCTCTCCCGGCCTTCCCTGGTCGGCCCCGTGTCGCAACGCTGTGAAGGCAATATTCGCAAGAGATGAAAGGATGTCAGCCAACAAGCGGAGCGAAAATCTCAAGCTTATCTCAATATCTGGGAGAGTGAACGCAACTGGAGCGCAGGTTCAGGCTCTTGGTTCGCGTTCTCGCTGGGCCGTGCTTGCCGATGAACAAGGAAGATTCATTCTGCCTGATGTAGTTTGGTTCCCTGGCGCAACGTATATACTTGTGGTATCCGCTGATGGGAACAAAGGAAAGCTCGTCCGTATAGCCGCGCCTGTAGAGTTTCCAGATGACAAAAAGTTTGATATTGGAGAGATAGATTTGAACCGAGCCCGCGAAGTTAACTTCGCAGATTTGCCCATTACCGATTCTATACACTACGAAGATTATGATGACGCGAACAGTCAGTATTACAAAGACCTCTTCGATAAACTGACGGCTGGCAAAGCGTCTGATGAGGAAAAGATAGACTCTATAAACAACTATGTGGCAACTAAACTCAACTTTGAAGAGAGGCAGTGGGAGCTTGGAACACCGCGCAGAGTGCTGGAACGAGGCTCCCGATATTGCGGCCATCTAAGTATCGCTATGGCTACTCTGCTGGAGGCAGGCAATTACAGAACGCGAATGATCGATATGACCGATGGCGCAACCAATCCTTATACTCACGTGGTTATCGAAGTCTTCTACAATGGCCGGTGGCATTTGTATGGTCCTACCTATGGAGTCAAATTCTTAGACAAGAGCGGAAATGTGATGAGCTATAAAGATTTGAGATTTGACACAAGTCCGATTTCAGAAGACCTGTTCTCGAGATTAGACCACAAGATGCGCAGCGAAGTGCTTGCCTGGATGCCAAGAGTTTACAGATCAGGGTACCACCATTTCTCTTACATCAAAAAGAGCAACTGAGTTAGATGAAAGCTCCAGCCATAGTTTTTAAGTCGCGCTCTGCTAAAGTTTCTTTCCCAAATCGGGCAATCATGTAGTAGCATAGATGTCGAATAACTATATCTGAACTGATAACTTCAGGAGGTGCTTTCTTATGATGCAGTCATTTATCGAGAACTACAAAGCTGGACACAGGCATCCGATAAACAGACTCACGCATTACATTGGCATCCCGGCTATCGTTGTCTCTCTTGTGGCAATCTTCTTCAACTTTAAGCTGGGGCTTGCGCTATTCGTGATCGGTTGGGCGCTCCAATTCATCGGACACTTCGTTGAAGGAAACCGGCCCGCTTTTTTCAAGAACCCGATCTACCTCCTGGTCGGCCCGCTGTGGCTGATGAAGCGATTGCGCGCCCTGGCAATGAACAACCGCAAGTTTACAGACAGATGAATCGATATGAATTTTCCCGGTAACCGAATTTTACCGACTTCGTATTATACCTTCGTAGTGGCCGCAGCAAGCGCCCCGAAGAACCGACCGGAAAGACAAGATAAAGTATGACGACTGTTAAAGAATTGCCGAACCTCAAAAGGGGCCTCAGCCTTTTTGACGCGACTGTTATCGTTGTAGCCAATGCCATCGGCACAGGTATCTTCACAACAACAGGATTCATTGCTCAGGAGGTCGCCAGCCCCGGACTCCTGATCTTAGTCTGGTTAATAGGCGGGGCGCTGGCGCTGGCCGGGGCGCTCTCCTACGCCGAGCTGGGGGCCTCTATGCCTCTGGCCGGAGGCGAGTACCTCTACTTGCGCGAAGCCTACGGGCCGCTGCTCGCCTTCTTGACCGGGTGGACTTCATTCTTCATAGGCTTCTCAGGCCCGATTGCAGCATCGGCGGTGAGCGCCGCCGATTACCTGAGCCATTTCCTTCCCGCCCTGTCAATCAAGAATCTCCTCTTCTCAGCCGATCTACTGGGACTAAGCCTTTCTCTCAGCTACGGGCATCTTCTGGCGATCCTGTTTGTGCTGGGCTTCTCCTTCATTCACTACATAGGCTTGAAGTCCGGCGCAGTTGCGCAGAACTTTCTGACTGTGGTGAAGGTGGGCACAATAGTGACAATAATTGCCCTTGCGGCTATAGCCGGCAACGGCAATGCAGCGCATTTCTCGCCGCTGATCTCAAGCGAGTTCAGCCTGACCGGCGTAGGCGTGGCGCTGGTAATTGTCATGTTCTCCTACAGCGGCTGGAACGCTTCTGCTTATATTGCGGGCGAGATCAAAAATCCATCGCGCAACTTGCCCTTTTCTCTGATCATCGGCACAGTGATCATAACAGTGCTCTTTGTCGCGCTCAATATAATGTACATCTACGCGCTGCCGGTGGCCGAAATGCAAGGGCAGCTGGAGATCGGCAAGCTGGCATCGACGGCGCTCTTCGGCAATTCTGTTACTAACTACTTCATAGCATTTCTGGTGATCTCGATACTCGGCTGCATGAGCGCAATGATTCTAGCCGGGCCGCGCGTCTACTATGCGATGGCAAAAGATGGCCTGTTCTTTAAGAGCGCAGCCAGAGTAAGCCCCCGATTCCAGACGCCTGGAACATCAATATGGATGCAAGCAATCTGGTCCTGCATATTGATAGTCTCAGGCACATTCAATCAACTCCTTACCTATACATCATTTGCTCTGTTGCTGTTCTCTGCTATTACTGCTATTTCGGTCTTTGTTTTGAGAGCGAAGCGCCCGCTCCTGGCCCGACCCTATAAGACCTGGGGCTATCCGGTCGCCCCTGCTCTGTTTGTCATCTCCAGCCTGATCATCTGCATCAGCACGGCATTAGAACGGACAAGCGAATCGCTGCTGGGCTTGCTGGTTGTTTCAGCGGGAATCCCTGTTTATCTCTATTGGAGAAGAAACTCGACCGCCAGTAGCTATCAGACTCGAAGCGAACTTGAGATTGAGCAACCTGAGAAGGTTGCTGATTATGGATTATAATGTCCGACAAATGCGTGATAGTAGAATAGAACGCTGACGGACGCAAATCGAGCAGATAGTCGCAGTCAGATCAGCATCCATCCGCAGCATCCCGTTCCGTTGGCAAGGATACAGCGCATTTAGATATCACCGACTTGCGGTCGCGTGGAGTTTCAGTTTCAACCTAGCGAGAGAATCAATCTCTATAGACTTCAAGAAAGAAATTACAGCGGGTTCGGGCGCCAAGCGCCCTCAAAACCATCTATTTTTAGACTCATTTTAGACTCAAAACCATCTATTCTTAGAACTGTTTTGAGGGCGCTTGGCGCCCGAACTGAAAAGTATTTTTCTTGAATAGATACCACCGACTTGCGGTCGCAAAGTCGATTGCTTCAATTCAAACACAACTCTTAACCGATGCGCATCGGACGCAGGAAACCTTTACAGCGGAGCTATCCCAAGCAGCGCCTGCACCAGCCGGATCAAATCGGCGGTATTAACCTGGCCATCTCCATCTACATCTGCTGCTGCATTGGCCTGAGCTGTGCCTGAAAGGATCTGTATCAGCGCGATCAGGTCTTGCACGTTAATCTGACCGTTGCCATCTATATCGCCTCTCTTCGGCGCAATTGTCACAGTTACCCGCACAGTTGTTGAAGCCGACAACTTCCCATCGCTGACAGTCACTGTCAAATTAAAGTCGCCTGAAACAGTAAGCCCAGGCTCCAGGCGGAGGAGAACGCTATCGCCGCCGGTGACAATCCTGGCAAATGAAGCTCCGCTAACCGTCACGGTCAATCGGTCGCCATCGGGATCGGCAACGGCAAGAGGAACGTCTTTAGTCGTCCCTTGAGTTACCGTCTGATTTGCAATCGAAGCAATCGTAGGTCTTCGATTATTCACCGTGACTCTCAGCGTCTGTTGCGCTTCTAACAGCCCATCGGTTACTCTGACGGTTAAAGTAAAGGTCCCCCCATCAGATGATGTGGGAGCGAGTCTCAAGGTAAAGACATCATTTACTTTAGGCACCGAAGCGAACGAAGTGCCGGAGACGGTAACCGTCAACGGATCGTTATCCAGGTCGCTGACCGCGAGCGGTATGTCTCTGGTTGTGTTCTTGTTCATTGTTTGATCTGCTATTGCCCCCAGCACCGGCGGTTGATCGGCAATGACATTGACTTCGCTCGAGCTGGTATTGCCTGCTGCGTCGCGCGCTGTAGCAGAGAACTTATGCGGGCCTCTCACAAGTGTGGTTGTATTCACGCTAACTGAGAATGGCGCGGCTGTATCTTCGCTGCCGAATGGGGCATCATCGACAAAGAACTGCACCCCGGCCACGCTGACATTATCAGTAGCAGCCGCCGTAAGCTGAATCGTCCCGCTAACAATGGTCCCATTGGACGGAGAGGTGATATTCACAATAGGGGCCGTAGTATCCGGAGCTGTGCCGAGGATCTCAAGCGCGCCGGTGGCGATAGTGCGCTGCGAACCGTTTGTGATTATGATATTACGCGCACCCGGCGGAGCGTCTGCCGCTACATTTATGACCGAACGAATAACGATGTCGCTGCCTGACGTGCTGAACTGGGTGCTAACAACGGTGACGCCTGAGCCGCTGACGCTAAGAGGGGCCCCAGAGCTGGGTAGGCCGGGACCCAAAACGCCGATGGTTACATTCGATTGTCCTTGATTGACCGTCGTGCCGGAATTGGTAAAAGAGTTGCTGGTAGATCTCTTTATCAAGTTGATATTAAGCGCGGGAGTGCCGCGAGTGACGGTAAAATCGAGAGTCGTCTCAGCGCCTAAATTGACCGTCACTGTTTCATCTGCTGTCGTCAGAAAATCGATATTGACGTTACTGTAGAAACTGCCCAGGTTGTTCCTGCTGAAGATTCCGCCCGGAGCATCAAGCGGCTCGGCATAAACCGTATAGACGCCCGGGCTCAGGCCGCGAATTGAATAGCTTCCGTCGGGTTGAGAAAGGGCCGAAGCAACAACGTTGCCGTTTCCATCCATTGCTACTACATGAGCGCCGAAGATGTTGGCCGAATTTGTATCTCTGACCTGCCCTTTGATCGTCCCGGTAGTAGCAGCAAAATCAGGCGTCGGATAGATCACTGAAGCAGCGATTTGATCATCGGAAGAGAGGCTGCGGCTTTTTGTTACCCCCAACCCGGTTCGGGGGAACATTGTTGCCGCCGCAATAGGCGAGTGGTCCAGCCCAAGCGTGTGGCCGATTTCGTGAGTGGCAACTTCAGCGATGTCGAAAGCAGTTGGGTCCCCATTGGTGGCCCATCTGTTTTCAACGCCGTTGAAAACAATATTGGCATCGGTAATCTCTCCGATCCTCGGGCCGCTGGTCAATCTGAAGGTGAAAGCAACAGCCAGCGCCCCTGCCACGTTCTGCCCATCGACTGTTGTAGTAGAATTCTCAAGCCAGAATATAGGAAATACGCCATCGCTCCCCGTCGTATTGACCGTAGTAGTTGGCCCCTTTGTGAATGCCACTCTGCTACTCGGTATATCTTCCCAGGCTTTGAACGCCCCATCGATTGCCTGTTCTAAATCTGCGAATGGGACATCTTCGCTGCCCGCTCCGTTAATCCTATAGGTGATCCTCCCGCCGGAGACTATTGTGGTAAAGGAACTATCTAAATTCCAGGCTATGCCGGCGCTATTAGAGCTATTGACTGTGCTTCGCACAAAGGATTCAGTCTTATTTGTAGAGATAGTTAGGAGTATGATCGCAACAATGAGATACGCGATTCGTCTCATACTGTCTCACCTCACTTTGCGCTAGCTATGCGACTGCGAAGCTCGTCGAGCGTCAGCCTGGTTTGCCTGGGCTGTATTGCCTGGAGGCCCTTCCCGCGACTTGTCTTCTCAACAAGAATGATGCCGGAGAAATCGCGCACTACTTCGCTGCCTTCAACCTGCATCTTGCCTTGTTTGAGTGCAACAACAGTGAGATTGGAGTTTCTTCCACGAGTGGTGAAGAGCACAACTGATTCACCAACCGAAAATTGCGGTCTGCCTTCAAAGTCCAGCAACACCCCATCCTTCTCGCCGCCAAGCTGAGTGATGGTCACTATCTCTCCCGGCGATAGCGATCCTTTGAACGCCTCTTTGATCTGCACTTTAATATCGGTGTAGATGGCCGTGCGCTCCGCGTTCCAGTAACTGTCAGTAGCGATTACCTGCCCGTGGAATATGTGGGAAGAGATGCGAGTCAGGTCTTCAACTTCGAGGAATTTCATGATGGTGGCCTGAGCTTCAATGGCGCCGATGATAAGCAGAGCACAAAAGACAAAAGGCAACAATTTGATCTGTCGAGAGGAAATTTCGCGGATCATAATTTGATGGGCTCCTTTTTTCTGTTTTGGGTTTTCAGGAAATGAATAGCGTAAGTATCCTAACTCTCAATCCAGGTTGCCTGCAACCCAATCAAGAACATCATCGCTGGGGGGCACTAGTTTCCTTGCCTGCTTGATTAACTCTCAATCCAGGTCGCCTGCAACCCAATTTAGAACATTTAGCACAATTGGTGAGGGGGCCAGGCTAAATAGAAGAAAAGGCTTGCCCCGATCTCCCAGCCCCCCTAAGAGAGTCTTGACAAGCCCCATTATAGTCGCTATAACTGCGACCTGTTATAGGTATCGACCGAAGCTCTAGCCGACTTTAGATTAATTAATGATTTTTTCTCTGATGTTTAAAGCAAGCTACATGATAAAGAGCAAACTAACGTAACCATAACCTTTCTCTTGCGCTTTCCCGCAACTGAATAGTTAAATGGAGGTGGAGAAGAATATATGAGCCACAAGATTTTAGTAGTAGTAGACGATTTTTTCTTTCGCGCCAAGATCAGCGAGACGGCGAAACATACCGGCGCTGCTATCCAATTCGTCAAAAATGTTGATGAAATAAAGAGCATCGCTCACAGCGAGCGGCCCTCGCTTATTATCTTCGATCTGAATTCAACTCGCTTCCAGCCTGTTCAGACCATTGCCAGCCTGAAAGCTGATGAGAGCCTGCGCGACATTCCCATCGTCGGCTATCTATCTCACGTGCAGGTCGAGTTGCAACAGCAAGCTGCTCAGGCCGGTTGCGATCAAGTCATGCCGAGATCGAAGTTTACCCAAATATTGCCGCAATTGTTATCAAACGCAAGCCAAACGTGATCTCGTAAATGATATTGACAAAAGTTGTTAAAACAGGTTTAATACTCCCGTCCTCACTGCCTCCGGGCAACCAGGCAGCATTAGTTTTCTCAGCATTGTTTGCTGTTGGAAATCCCAGATTAGTAGATGCGCGAAGCTGCGAATCTCTAAGATAAGGATAGAGTTTCTATATTTTCTCCATAGCGCGCATGATGTTACCTGGTTGAAATGCCGAGTAGTAGCACAAGCGTTTAGAGGAGGATCGGATGATACGAAGTCCATTATTAACCCGGGTTGTCTCGTTGTTGTTATCCTTTCTGTTAGCAGGCAATCTGACCTACTACAACGTCAGGGCTCAATCTGGTTTAGATAAACTTCCTATCTTAAATATACTTCAGGTCGAAAAGATATCTCCCGATCTCATCGAGTTAATAGATAAACTGTTATCCAACGTTCGTGTGAAGACCATCGTTCAATCCAACGGCAACTGGAGCCTATCGCTCGATCTTTTATTGGCGACGCTTGGCGGGGAAGTAACGCGCCGATACGAAACTTTCAATGCAGCCGCTGTTGATATATCCCTGGGCTCCCTTCTCACTCTGGCTGCCAGCAAAGAAGTGCGTTACATCTCTCTGGACAGAGACATGAGAATGATGGGACATGTCTCTCTCACGACCGGCGCAGATGCAGTGCGCAAAACTGGCGGAGCCGCATCCTCCGGACTTGATGGCACAGGCATTACTATTGCAGTGATTGATTCAGGCATCGACACCAATCACAAATCATTCCTGGACAGGAACGGCAAATTGCGCGTTATCGTGAGCAAAGATTTTACCGGTGAGAATCGAACTGACGACCCTTACGGCCACGGCACCCATGTCGCTTCGACGGCTGCTGGCAATGGCCGCATCGCAAATGCCAGCTACATCGGCATTGCCCCCAACGCCTCTATTATCAACCTTCGCGTGCTGAACAAAAACGGTGTAGGCACAGTATCCGGGTTATTGAGCGCTCTGGAGTGGGTGATGAAGAATCGCTCCACCTATAATATTCGCGTCGTCAACATGAGCCTGGGAATGGCAGCTATCGATTCCTATAAGAATGATCCGGTGTGCCGCGCTGTAAGGACTCTTTCTAACGCAGGCATTATTGCCGTCGCTGCTGCTGGCAATAATGGAAAGAATAGTGATGGCGAAAAGATCTATGGGCAAATACACTCTCCGGGGAACGAGCCTTCGGCAATTACTGTTGGCGCAACCAACACATTTGGCAGCGATAGCCGCAGCGATGACGAAGTTGCTAGCTACAGCTCGCGTGGCCCCACTCGCAGTTACTGGACTGATAGCGGGGGCACCAACCATTACGATAATCTGATTAAGCCAGATGTTGTAGCGCCCGGCAACAGACTGATTTATGCCCAGGCCAAGGACAATCTCCTGGTTACGAAGAATCCGGAACTGGATGCCGGTGTGAGCCATCTGGATGACCGCAAGATGATGTACCTGAGCGGCTCATCAATGGCAACACCAGTTGTGGCAGGCGCCGCAGCTTTAATGTTGCAAGCTAATCCAATGCTGACGCCTAATATGGTCAAAGTGCTGTTGATGTACACAGCTCAATCGCTTGCTGGGTACAACATGTTCGAGCAAGGCGCGGGCCAGATTAATATTGAAGGTGCGATAAGGCTTGCTAAGCTTGTACGCTCTAATCTTACAAATAATACACCCGTTGGCGACCCTCTGTTGACTACCAGCACACATCTGGCGCCACAAACGACTATTGCCGGATATACATTCAACTGGGCGCAAGGCATCATTATCAATTACACCTACGCTACAGGCGCCGACCTGATAACAAAGTATCAGAAGATCTATAGCCAAGGTGTTATCGTCGGCGATGGGGTCATCGTTGGCGATGGGGTCATTGTTGGTGATACAACGATGATCTCGAATGGTGTTATTGTTGGTGATAGCGTTTTGACGAGCAATGGCTCCACGATAGACAACGGCACTGTCTTTACTGGCGCCAGCATCTTGCTTGGGGAGGGCACAGAGCTTCACGATGGCCAGATACTCGGAGATGGCGTCATTGTCGGCGATGGCGTTATTGTCGGCGATGCCGTTGCGCAGGCGCAATCCGCCGCCGTTAATGGCGATAGAACATCCTCTATGGAGTCAGTAGGCGATTCCGGAGTTGATTACCTGGATTATTGACTCTGAAAACCTGATGCGTAATGCGTAATCAGTAATGCGTTCGATATTCGACGTTCGATGTTCGACGTTTGATGTTCAACGTTCAATCTTCAACGTAGAACGTGGAACGTAGAACATCGAACGCATTACTGATTACGCATTATGTTTTATTCCTATGGACAGGCACCGCTTTACAGAACCTTATCAGTGGCTGGTTGTGGCTCTGGGCCTGATAGCTTGCGTCTTCTCAGTATATCAGTTACCGCTTGCTCATCTTGACTGGCACTTTCTGTTGCTGGTTGTGGTAACGATCTGCATCAGTTCACGGTTTACAATTCAGATTCCGCGCCTCAGCGGACAGATTACAGTTGGTGATACGCTCATATTTCTCACGATGCTGCTCTACGGCGGTGAAGCGGCTACGCTGCTCGCAGCGGTCGAAGGGTTTTGTTCAGCAATGCACAATTATAAGAGGACTATAACGCTTCTATTCAATCCTGCATTGATGGCCGTCTCGACATTTATCACTGGCTGGATATTACGATTATCCTTCGGGCCGCTCACAGATTTACCACACGGCGAGTTTTCACGCACATTTGTAATAGCGATTTGCATAATGGCATTTGCGCAATATATCGCTAATACGAGCCTTGCTGCAGTAGCTTCGGCCTGCAAGATCAACCAGGGGGTCTGGGATACCTGGAAGAAGTATTATCTCTGGGCGTCTGTTACATATTTAGCAGGAGCATCGGCTGCCGGCATAATTGCCAGACTTGTCAGCTCGGTCGGCTTCTACGCCACTATTGTGACAATCCCGATTGTTGCCATCGTTTATCTCACCTATCGGACATATCTAAAGAGCATTGAAGCATCAGCAGCACAAGCAGAACAGGCTGAGCGCCATGTCGAAGAGCTTTCACGCTACATAAGTGAACTCAAGAAGGCTGAAGAAGCATTGCGCGCTTCTGAAGAGCGATACCGCCTCCTGTTTGAATGCAACCCGCATCCGCTCTGGGTCTATGACACGGAAACGCTTGCCTTCCTTGCGGTAAACGAGGCAGCAATCCAGCATTATGGCTACTCGCGGGAAGAGTTCCTTGCAATGACTATAAAAGATATTCGCCCTCCAGAAGATATACCCATTCTCCTCGACAATATATCCACAGTCTCAACGGGGCTCCAAAGAAGTGGGACATGGAGACACAAGAAAAAGGATGGAACTATCATAGATGTAGAGATCACTTCGCATACGCTTTCGTTTGCTGGCAGGCGCGCAGAGCTTGTTCTGGCGCATGACATTACCGAGCGCAAACGGGCAGAGGAGGAACGCAATCGGCTGTTGCTCCGCGAGCAAGAGGCGCGCCGCGAAGCGGAAGCGGCCAATCGAATGAAAGATGAATTTCTGGCCGTCATCTCGCACGAGCTACGCACACCGCTCACTGCAATACTTGGCTGGACACACATGTTGAGCACAGGCAAATACGACGAAGCCACTGCCGCTCGCGCGCTGGAGGTTATCGAGCGTAATGCCAAATCGCAGACACAGCTTATTGATGACCTGTTGGATGTCTCTCGCATTGTCTCAGGCAAGCTCCGCCTCGATGTAAGGCTGGTTGAACTCGTTCCACTGATTAAAGCAGCTATTGATTCCGTGCGCCCGGCGGCTGAGGCTAAAGAGATAAGGCTTCAGACAATCTTTGATCCACTGGTGGGCCCCATATCAGGCGACCCGAACCGATTGCAGCAAATTGTTTGGAACCTGCTCTCGAATGCTATCAAGTTCACGCCAAAGGGTGGGCAGATCGATGTCCGGCTTGAGCGGATCGGATCTAATGCTCAAATTACCGTGAGCGACACCGGGATCGGGATCGACCCCGAATTCTTGCCTTATATCTTCGACCGTTTCCGCCAGGCCGACAGCACTACTACAAGGAAGCATGGGGGCCTGGGTCTTGGGCTGGCGATCGTGCGTCATCTGGTTGAGCTTCACGGAGGGACAATCGAGGCCAGGAGCGAAGGAACAGGACAGGGAGCGACATTCCGTATCAGTTTGCCGCTGGCAGCCGAGCAACCGCGCACATTTCGGTTCCAGGCAGCGCGTGATTATATGTTCTCTCTAAACCAGGAGCATCTGATGCTCGGTGGTTTACGAGTGTTGGTTGTTGATGATGAGGCCGATGCGCGAGAGTTAATCTCTGCGATGCTCGAACGTTATGGCGCCAGAGTGACAGCCGTCTCATCCTGTAATGAGGCGATTGAAGTGCTGAGCCGGTGGAACCCCGATGTAGTAGTGAGCGACATTGGGATGCCGGGAGAAGATGGATATGCGCTGATCAGAAAGGTGCGCTCGCTCAAGGCCGAGTGCAAAGCAAAGATTCCGGCAGTGGCATTGACAGCTTATGCCAGCGCCGAAGACCGCTCGCGCGTCCTTTCAGCAGGCTACCAGATGCATGTGCCAAAGCCGGTCGAGCCTGCCGAGCTAGTAGGGGCCATTGCCAATCTAGTCGCGCGTAATGCTGAGTCTTCATAGCTCGACTTTGTCCATCTCTGGTGTTGTCAGAAATGGACAAAGTCGATGCTTTCTACTTCTGGTTATCGCATCACAGGTTCTGGGTGCATGTCTATTGCAGCCCGCAAAAACACACCCGCGCGATGGCAGAGGCAGTTGCAAAGGGGGCCAGAACGGTAAAAGGCGTGAGAGTGAAACTCCTATCAGTTGAAGAAGCGAAACCTTCTGATGTCCTCGCCGCCGATGCCATCTGTATAGGCAGTCCGGTATATAACGCCAATGTTGCCCCGCCGATACAAGAGTTCATCAACAACTGGCCTTTCGAGGGGGATCTGCTGCGCGATAAGCTGGGAACAGTCTTCATCTCCGCTGGTGGTATTTCCGCCGGAGAAGAGTTGACTCAGCTGAGTATCATCCACTCGATGCTGATCTTTGGGATGATTGTAGTAGGGGGCCCCGATTGGAAGAGCGCTTTCGGAGCATCGGCAATTGTAGAAGAGAATCCCTTCAGTAAAGAGCAGAAGCTTGATGGTGGGAGTTGCTGGTTGTTGCTGTCTATTTGGCTGCTGGCAATTCAATCTGCAAAGTGAAAGAGCATATCTCAATGCGCTGACCTGGTTTGACATGAGCCGATGCGCCTTGCAAAAGTTTAGCGCCGTCAATCAAAATAGGATTACTCCCTTCACAGGTAAGCTTGAAATTACCCTCCTTGAATTCGAGAGATGCATGGCGGCGGCTGACTTCCTTATCGTCCTGCAAAGGCAGATCAACCTTTATCGCACTCGAACCGCGACCAATCGTGATAACAGGCTTGCGAAAGTCAAATGTCTTTGCTTCGCTCTGACCGGACTGTCGGAGTAGAGTCATTTCGTCTTCTTCGGCCTCAACCGAGGAACTCCTTTGATTGCGCGGGCGAAAATCGGTCTTTTCCGATGAACTGTCCCACACAGCTTGAACGCAGAACTTCCCTTTATCAAGCGTCCCATCTATACGCAACTCGACAGCAAATGATTTGGCTTGAAGCCTCTGATGTTCTCCAAGAAGCACCTCAGCTTCCATCGAGAGCACGTGAGAGAGCCCCTGCTCAAGCTTTGTTCGGCTGGAGGTTATCGAAGGGGATTTTAAGCTTCCATCGAGTGAGCCTAAATAGACGACATTAGGCGCGTCAGCCCGAGGAGATTATCGAAGGGGATTTTAAGCTTCCATCGAGAGCGCGTGAGAGGGCTCCTGCCCGAAGCGCGCGCCGCTTGATTCCTATCCATTCTGTATTATCATCGGGGCTGAAAAAACCTACATACTCAGGCGGTATGTAGGTTGGCCCGCCGGGAAGAGTAATCTTTTCTTCCCTCATAACAGTGACGATCTTGCGAGCCGGGCTGACCATGAATTGCTCGACAGGGTGATAAAATCTATTGGGCTGCCCTTCGACTTTAGTCGCATGGAGTCTCAGTTTCAACCTAAGCTTTGCCGTAAGATACCATCGACTTTAATCGCATGGAGTCTCAGTTTCGACCTAACGTAGGTTGAAACTGAACTACCACGCGACCGTAAGTCGGTGGTAGCTATTCAAGAAAAATACTTTTCAGCTCAGGCGCCAAGCGCCCTCAAAACAGTTCTAAAAATAGATGGTTTTGAGTCTAAAATGAGTCTAAAAATAGATGGTTTTGAGGGCGCTTGGCGCCCGAACCCGCTGTAATTTCTTTCTTGAAGTCTATAGAGATTGATTCTCTCGCTAGGTTGAAACTGAAACTCCACGCGACCGCAAGTCGGTGGTATCCAACATACATTACACAACTTGTACTAGCAGCTTGACTCCATCAGACGGTTGTTTCCTTTCCACTTATCAGCTCTACAACCAGGCAGCCCAGGAATGAGCGGCGTTCCCAGGAAAAAAATTTCGAGCCGCTTCGCGGCTGCTTTTTTGCTACCGAACGTACCTCCTTACCCCCAGCCCCGCCTCCACTCCGCAGGGCGTACCGGCTTCGCACGGACGCCACTGCTCCGTTCCGGCTCCTCATAGGGTAAAGGAGTAAAAGTGTACAGCGTTACTAAGGCGTCCTGGTGAGGCGGAAGCCGAGGTGGACGCCGCGGTAGCCGGGCGATTTGCCGCTGCGAAGAGCCGACCGGCAGAACCCGCTGTCACTGAACCAACTGCCGCCGCGATTAACCCGGTACGAGCCTCTATCAGTGCCTCGCGGATCAGCACCCGGACTATTCGCATAATATCCATCATCATACCAATCCTGGCACCACTCCCACACATTCCCATGCATATCACATAACCCAAACCCATTCGCTACACTAACTAGTTCTGAATCGAGTGGTTCTATTAGGCGACCATGCATATCATATAACCCAAACCCATTCGCTACATCCATACTCCCTACCGGCGTCGTTTTTCCCAGATTCACCCCCTTTGGCGCCGCCGTAAGGACGACTCCCATCATAATTCACTAGCTCCGGCGTAATCGTCTCCCCAAAGTGGAAGGCGGATGTTGTCCCGGCCCGGCATGCATATTCCCACTCTGCTTCGGTCGGCAATCGGTAGGTTCGTCCTGTCTTCTTCGACAACCGCGCGCAGAACTCCACTGCCTCTTCCCAGGACACCTGCTCCACCGGCAAATCGTTGCCCTTAAAATATGACGGATCGGGATTCAGATCCCGGCTCACTCCTGGTAGATTCGCTACTGCTCGCCACTGCGCCTGTGTCACTTCAAACTTTCCCATAAAAAAAGACGACACCGTCACCCGATGCTGGGGGCTTTCATTTGAAAACCGTCCTTTCCCCGATTCTGGCGATCCCATCAAGAAGGCGCCGCCAGGGATCTCAACCATCTCCAGCGTCACTCCACTGCCGAGGTCTTCAGTGAAGTAGCGCGCCTGGCTGCGTCTCCGATCTGCGATCTTTCCTTTCGCATCTACTATTACTACATCGAACTCGAACGTCTTCAGCACAACTGTTGCCGGGTCGCGCCTCAAGCTGTCTGGCTGTTTAGTGTATGGTTTCTTAGCGGGCACAACAGGCGTTGCTCTGAGGAGAGGCTCACGCTCGGTCGATGGGACAGGCAGGGAATCGCCAGGAGACTTTGGATGCTTGCTGTGCGCTTTGTGGTCGGCGGGCGAGCAGATTTCTCAGCCGATCCACCAGGGAATCACCAGGTTTCGGCTGTTGCACGCTTTGTGATGGAACCAATGACTGTCGCGACGCCCTGGATTGCTTGTGATCATCGGGGTTCGGCTCCTGCGCACCTTGTGACGGAATACTGATCACAATGCGGTGTGGAGCGCCCTGTGGCCTGACGATCGTTTCCTCATCGCTGCTGTCGATAGGTGCAACAGGCTGGCTTCCACCAAAGAGCGCTCTGCGCATTTCAGCAGCAGTTGCAAATCGCTCATCTCGGTTCAGGGCCATTGCCCGCATAAGCGCAGAGGCAACAACAGGCGACACCTGCGGATTCAATTCACTGGCGGGGCGCAGTGGATCCGGTCGCCTATAAACCGCTATCTCTTCAATGCGAGCCACAGCATCAGGCGGCTTCACACCCGTCATCAAGTGGTACAGAGTAGCGGCAAGCGAAAATAGATCGCTGCGAGCATCAGTTCCTGATCCCTCCTTCACTTGTTCCAGTGGCGCATAAGATGGTGTATGACCGGTTAGACTCTTCATGCCAACACTTTTTGCCAGCCCAAAATCCAGCAAAATAATCTTGCCTTGTTTATTCAGCTTCAGGTTACCTGGCTTAATATCACGGTGAATGATCGGCGGCTGTCGAGTATGCAAATATTCCAAAACTTCCAGCAATTGCTTGCCCTAATCCAGCACCATACCAAGCGGGAACGCAGAGCCCCTCTGTCTCAGCAATTTTGCCAGGTCATCTCCAGAAACCAATTCCATCACCAGAAACTAGCTGCTGCCTTCGGCAAAATAGTCAAAGACCATCGGCAGTGATTGGTGCTTCTCCAGTCCGGCGAGCAAACGAGCTTCACGCGCAAGCCACTGACGCTGGTCATCGTCGCTGAAATGAGCTTCCTTTATAGCAACCATCCTGCTGAGACTCTGGTCTCCCGCTTTGTAGACGGTCCTCTGACCGCCATCACCAAGCTGCTCTATGATGAGATAGCGCCCATCTTTCAAAAGGGTGTTAGGAGCCACCATGACGAACCTCTCGCTTCCATGCGTGCTTGCCTGTCGCGTATATCCTGTGTGAGATGGAAACTTTGGGGGGAATATTATAGCAGCAGGTACGTTTATTCAAGCATCTCGACAGAATTCGGTGATGAATCAATCATCAGGAGGCTACCAGCCTACATTGGCCCACTGCTGTCGCGCGCAGACAATCTCCTTATGGTTCATCTGCAAAGCAACAACTGTGGCGCGCCCACAGGAAGTTAGCCCAATAATATGCGTCCTGTCTTCGCTCCAACGCTGCTTGCACGGGTTGAAGAGGCGGACAAGCCGACCTGTCACAGGATCGCGGGCAAGTGTCTGCGCTCCCTTGAATTCATTACAAGCATGACAAGCGAGCCACAGATTATCTTCCGTCGTTAGTCCGCCTGCCGCTTCAGGTAGGATACGGTCTATTACCATGCGCGCTCCCGTGATTCTCTGTGGAGTCAGACAATAACCACATCGGAATCCTGCTTGCTCCAAAATCTGCCGGCGGAAGCGCGCCTGGAGGCGTTTCTTCTTCATCGAGGCTGCCTGAGTTCTGCCGATGTGGGAATGCACTGGCCGCGCCACCTGAGCAGAGCATAGGCGTGGGCCTTACGCAAGGTCAACTTACGGGCTTCAGCTCCCAGTTGCGCCAATTGTTCCCGCTCTCGCTCTGTCAGGCCCCCAGCTTGATTTTTGCGCAGCAGATAAGTATATCGGCGCTGGCATCCTGCTGGCATGGCACTCTCGGCCACATGCCAAAGTTGTTCATCGCTGAGGTGCTCCATGGCCAGAAATTCTTCGCGGTACTCCGGCGGCAGGCTATCAACCGAAGGGGGCATTCCGGCCTTGACTGATTGCATAACAACCTCCTCCATTGGCCTTTCTGCCACCCGTGCGCTCTGTTTCAGGCGATTGTAAATGTCCTCCGGCAACCGCAATGTCACTGTGCGTGCCATTGTATTCTATCCTCCGCAGGCATTATAGCACGGGCTGTATCCAACAAATGGTAGATGGAGTGCAGGTTTCCAAAGTCAGTCTTAACCAAACTAATGCTGTGGACGTCCGCTCCGCAGCAGCTTACTATTTACCTAACCAGGAGCCAATACCAGAGCTAATGCTGGGGATGCCAGTCCATAGTGAACTACTGATCGCAACCCACAAAAAAGTTCGATTGGTAGAAAATAAACAGTTGGCCAAGACAACGAGAACAGAAAAAATGGCTCGATCCTCCTTGCAACTAAATCTGGCTACCTCGACTAGCCG
>Ga0209172_10003593_pt1 | contig 23221 bp, 23 predicted proteins | sample LarsenN4metaG_FD_184113 | JGI IMG/M metagenome (GOLD analysis project Ga0209172, IMG submission 184113) | Hot spring sediment bacterial and archeal communities from British Columbia, Canada, to study Microbial Dark Matter (Phase II) - Larsen... ... | reverse complement strand
CGCAAAATAATCCTGCAAAATCTTGTGCCTAAACCGCCAGGTAGCGCCGCGCCGCTTGCGGCCTTTTTTGTCTTTGTGGCGGTTGTCCTCGAAGATGAGTTGGTCGGTCATGCGGTCCATGAAAGTGACCACGCGCAGGGGCATTTTGCCTTCGAGGTAGAGGACGAGGCGGAGGGAGACGTGTTGGGGGAACTTGGAAATAAAAAACGGGTGAATCGTAGTAGTAAGACTCAACACTAGCAATAAAGCAAACCATGTAAATAAATTCTGTACAAAATCTTCCCAAATAATTATTTTAGTCTTCACAGCAATGTATATGCTTGATAGGAAAAGTGCCAACGTTACTGGGGTAATCCAAAAATAGCTTAGAAAAGTAGCGTAAAAACGTTGGTAGGGAGAAGGAATGTGAAGTAAAAGATTAGTTATCGAGCCAGATTGTTTCAGTCCCATTAGTACACCAACTATAAAACCAATAATAAATCCAGAAGCACCGATATCAATTAAAACAGCATGATCAATTATCATAAAGTAGATAAAAAGCATTAGTAGTATGAAAGTAATACCGTAAACAAAGCTATAAATAAAGCCTTTGAATATGCTCTCGAATATAGCATTCTCCCATACCTGTATAAATTTTTTCCATTTCCAAACCTGTGTGTCAATCGTTAGTATTTTCTCAGGAAATAATGAAATAGCAAAGATTAAGCTTAAAAAGAAGCCAAAGAATACATATTCATTCCCTCTAATGAACAAACTAAATAGCAAACTAAAAATTATACCAAAAATTAAGGTTAGTCGGCAACCCCAAGTCCCACCACCCCATCTTCGTTGCATCTTCACCAACTCAAAAACCAAAAAATTCTCTTCATCCATCTTCTCCGCCAAAAAATGCAAATACTTCCTGTCCCGCTCCTCCGTCACCTGCTCTGCCACAAAAATCTCTACCAGTTCAGCCTGTCGGCCTTCGATGCTGTCTGTCTCGAAAGGAAAATCGGCAAGCGTTCTCTGGCCTTTTCCAAATAAAAAAGAGGCCGTGTTGAGGTAAAAAGGCGTTTCCACGGCCTCGGCCAGCCATCGGTCGTGTTCGAGCGCGTGCAGCAGGGCGCGGTCGGCGGCCTGCGATTCGGCATTTTCCGAAAGGGCTTTTTTGGTTTGCGCCAACGAGAGGGGCTGCACCTCTATTTCGGTGTACACGGGCGCGTCGGCTTTGGCGGCGGCGTATTCTTTTTTGCGCGAACTGACGATGAGTTGTTTTCTTTTTTCATCGCCGAACCAGGCCGCCATTTTCTGGAAACAATCGTCGCGGTGTTGCTCCGCCACCTCGTCGAAGCCGTCGAAAAACGGCACGACCGCATTGCGTCGCAGCAATTCCTGCACAAAAACCGGGCTGAGGCTGTAGGTGTGGGCGATGTTTTGGGCGTACCACTCGGCGAAGTCGCGGCCTTCGCTCCAGGTGGCGAGGTTGAGAATCAGGGGGAGTTTTTGTAATTCGTCCGACGACTCCGAGTCGTCGGACGAATAAGAGGTGTTCAGGATATTGATGGCGGCGTAGAGCAGGATGGTGGTTTTGCCCGCGCCGGGGTCGCCGATGAGCAGCAGGCGGTCGTTGGCTTTCAGGATTTTATCAATTTCCGAGGCGATATTTTCGCTCTCGATGGTCAGGTCTTTGTCTTTGAAATACGCCTCCACCCGTTCGGGCGCCATGCCGAAGTGCGTTGATTTTGCTGTGAGGTTGACGGGCAGGCGTCGCCCTGTTTTGGAGTTGAGGCGGATTTGGTATTGTTCGAGCAGGTTTTTTCGGAACTGGACAAAAGCCTCATCGTACTGGTCTTTGTCCACCGCTTCGGGGGCGGTTTTTTCGCTGCGCTGTTGCCGTTCCCACAGGTAACCGACGAGCGCGAGCAGCAACACGAAGGCCAGGAGCAGCCATTTGTTTTGCCGAAACACAGCCTTGACGTCCTCTTTCCAAAGGTCGCCGAGCGCCTCTCCAAAAATGATGAGCGTTACTGTGAGCAGCAGCGGTAGGAGGTAGAGAAGGCGTTGGTTCGTTTTTTTCATCGGAAGGGTTGGCGGGGCGTCGTGTCGGCTTGAATAAATTTCTAAAAATTTTGCCTGTTGGCCTGAACCGAAATGATTTCGATGACTTCGCCTTTGACGCGGTATTAGAGAGAGGTTTGCGGTGTAACGACACATTTGCGCGCGCCGCCAAACTTTTCGGAGGCAGGAAAAGCCCCGGGCATGGATTTTATCGCCCGTAAGAAACGATTCAACTGAAATTGGAATTTTCGCCTTGATTGCGGCGACCACTCCTCCTCAAGGTAAGTGAGCAAGTCTTCTAATTGCCGGGAGGCTTTGGCGGAGAGAATGACTGTCATTTGAATTTTTGATTCATTCTGGCGGAAAAGGCTTCGTAGGTTTCCGTGCGGCCACTTTCGAGGTCGGCTAAACCTTCTTGGAGGTCGGCTTTTTCTTCTTCCGTGAGTTGATCCCACCAATCTTCCGCATGCAAAAGCAATACTTCCAATTGCTGGACAATGACTTCATCCTGCGTTGCTGCCAGACGTTCTATCAATTGCAATTTCCGACTTTCGAGTGTGCGCGGTGTTGTGGCTTCGGCTGTCATGTCTGAATTATTTTGAGACAAAAGTAAGTTTTTACCCTGTAAAAATATGCTTCCTGTTAGAGCTGTTGCAATTAGCCAATTCAAAAAAGGCATCATTCTTGCCCCGCATTTCAGCGGCCCCGTTTTTCTGCCGCCCGCTCATCCTTTTGCCCGCTTCGGCATTTTACCTTATTTTTCCGCAGGGAAAACCCTACATTTGCTCCCCTTTTTAGCGACGGCGCGGCAGTTTTTTGATTGTCAAAATGTTGCGTCGCCCATCATCCGATTGTTTAAGTCAACCTCTGCCCCGTCTGTGAAACGTGTGCAACTTCTGGCCGCCCTGCCCGGCCACACTCAAGATAAAAACGTGGTCGCGCTCGCCGAAAAAGACGGACTCGACCGACTCGAAGCGACACTGTCGCCCTCGGAACTGGCTTTTTTGCGACAGGGCGCTGCCCGTGATATCGTCACTTTTTTCTTCCCGCGCGCCGACGGCGCTGTTTTTGTCCGGCTGATGAAAGCGGAAAAAAATCCCGCCTTCGCTGCCGAAGACGCCCGGCTTGCCGGCAACGAATCGCTCGCCGAACTGCGCCGTTACAAAATCGAAAATGTCACCGTTCGGAATTTTTGCACTGACAATCAGTCGCTTGCCTTTGCCGAAGGCATGGTTTTGGGCAATTATCAGTTTCTGAAATACTTTTCCGACGCCGACAAAAAGGAGCATTCGCTGCGCGAGATTTTTGTGGAAAATGCTTCCGAAGCGGCCGTCGCCGAACTGAACGCGCTGCTCGATTCGGTGTTTCTCACCCGCGACATGGTGAACGAGCCGCATTCCAACCTGAATGCCGTTCAACTGGCCGGAAGAGTCGCGGAGATTGGGAAGGAATACGGTTTTGAAGTCGAAATTTTAGGAAAAGAAAAAATTGAAAGCCTGAAAATGGGCGGTTTGCTTGCGGTGAACCGCGCCAGTAGTGTGCCGCCGCAATTTTGTATCCTCGAATGGAAACCTGAAAATGCCCGAAACGCCAAGCCCGTCATCCTCGTTGGCAAAGGCGTCGTGTACGATACTGGCGGCCTTAGTCTCAAGCCCACCGAAGGCATGGATTACATGAAATGCGACATGGCGGGCGCTGCTACGGTCGTCGGTGCGCTGGCTGCCGCGGCGCGTACGCAACTGCCGGTCCACCTCATCGGCCTTATCCCGGCGACGGACAATCAAATCGGCGACCGCGCGTTCGCTCCCGGCGACGTGATTCGCATGTATTCCGGCAAAACAGTCGAAGTGCTCAACACCGACGCCGAAGGCCGTATCATCCTCGCCGATGCGCTGCATTACGCTAAAAAATACGACCCCGAACTTGTGCTCGATTTTGCCACGCTCACAGGGTCGGCGGTGCGGGCGCTGGGCACCCAGGCGATTTGCTACATGGGTACTGCCCCGAAGGAAATAAAGGACGCGCTGGAGTCGAGCGGCTGGGCTACCTACGAACGTCTCGTCGAATTTCCGCTGTGGCGGGAGTTTGGCGACGACCTGAAAAGCCACATCGCCGACCTGAAAAATATCGGTTCGAGCAATGCGGGCATGATTACCGCCGGAAAATTTCTCGAACATTTTGCAAGCGATTATCCCTGGTTGCACCTCGACATTGCCGGGCCTGCCTATCTTCGCACTGCCAACGGCTACCGAACCAAAGAAGGAACGGGCGTCGGTGTGCGATTAATTTATGATTTTTTGAAAAAAAACTATGCGGAGTGAACGGAGTCTCAGCCCTTACTCCTCTCCTCTCACCTCTGAATAAATGAGCAACATAACCATCGGAATTTCTTGCGGCGACATCAATGGTATTGGCCTGGAGGTCATTTTGAAAGCGCTGGCCATCAAAAAAGTGGGGAAAAATTTTACCACGATTATTTATGGCAGCACCAAAGTCGTCGCCTACCATAAAAACATCATCACGCAGGAGAATATCCAGTTTCACTCCATTTCTGCGCCTTCCGAAGCACAGCCCGACCGCATCAACATTGTCAACTGCTGGCCCGATAACGTGAATATCACGCTTGGCAAACCCACCGATTTGAGCGGAAAATGCGCCTTTCAGGCACTCGAGCGCGCCGTGAAGGATTTGAAAGATGGCCATCTCGATGCCCTCGTGACGGCTCCTATCAATAAAAAAGCCATGCAGATGGCCGATTTTCCCTTTATCGGCCACACCGAGTACATCACGAGCGAATTCAAAGCCAAAGATTCGCTCATGCTCATGGTGTCCGATGCCTTACGCGTCGGCGTAGTGACCAATCATTTGCCATTAAAGGAGGTTGCCGCTGCCATCACGAAAGAGAAAATCCTGCGCAAAATCCTCATCATGGCCGAAACGCTGCGCATTGACTTCAATATTCAAAAACCAACTATCGCCGTTTTGGGCCTCAATCCGCATGCGGGCGATGAGGGCGCTATCGGCAGCGAGGATGATCAAATCATTCGTCCCGCTATCGAAGAAGCCAAATCGCGCGGCGTCCTGGCCTTCGGGCCTTTTCCGGCAGACGGCTTTTTTGGCGCCGGCCAGTTCAACAAATACGACGGCATTCTGGCCATGTACCACGACCAGGGCTTGGTGCCGTTCAAGGTTTTATCGTTCGGCGACGGTGTAAACTACACCGCGGGTTTGGCATCCGTTCGGACTTCGCCCGACCACGGCACGGCCTATGACATTGCGGGGAAAGGCGAAGCCGACGAAAGTTCGATCATTAAAGCGATTTATCTTGCCGCCGACATCGTGCGCAATCGCAACGAATACCTCGACATGCACGCCAATTCCCTCGAACGCCGCAAACAAAAAACCCTCGTCAGCGAAACCGGTGAAGATGAGGTGGTGGAAGACGTGCTGCCGGAAGAATAAATCAGTTGTCGGTTATTGGTTATCAATATTCTAACAACAGAAATCAGTGACTAAGAACCAGCAACCAATAACCAGGAACTATTAACCAACTTCTTATGAACGCCATTCTCGGCATTGACGTAGGCGCGTCTGGTATCAAAGGTGCGCTGGTGGACCTCGACAAGGGCAAATTGTACGGCGAACGTTTTCGTGTGCCGACGCCCCAACCCTCCACTCCAAAAGCGATGGCCGGCGCTTTTGCCGAAATTATCCATTTCTTTAATTACAAAGGTGTCGTAGGTTGTGGTTTTCCCGCATTGGTAAAAAACGGCGTGGCACAATCTGCAGCCAATATTGACAAATCCTGGGTTGGGACAAGTATCGAAACTGTATTCGGCGAAAGCACGGGTTGCAGGGTTTATGCCACCAACGACGCTGACGCCGCCGGTATGGCCGAAATGCGTTACGGCATTGGAAAAAGCGAAAAAGGACTGGTCATCATGATTACCATCGGTACCGGACTTGGCTCGGCTATTTTTTACAAGGGCGTGATGATTCCCAACACCGAACTGGGCCATTTGAAGTGGAACAATGGCAAATCCGTCGAATTGTACGCTTCTTCAGGCGCTCGCGAACGCCTGAAAATCAGCCGTAAAGAATGGGCCGGACGTTTCAATGAGTATCTCCAGCATCTGGAATTATTGTTTTCTCCCGACCTGTTTATCCTCGGTGGCGGCGAAAGCAAATTCTTCGATTCTTACAAGGATTTGCTTCACACGAATGCCCGCATTGTACCCGCCAAATTGCTGAATAATGCCGGAATCATCGGGGCGGCTGCTTATGCAGCGGAGCAATAAGGCGGCATTTTACTGCGGTAATTCTTCAAAAAAACTCCTTTTTTGTGTTCGATTTATTGCTACAAAATATTGCGCGCCATATTTATCTCGAACCCGACGAGTCACGGTTTTTCACATCTGTCATTCAGGTCAGGCATTTACGGAAAAAAGAATTTCTCTTGCAGGCAGGCGAAGTGTGTCGCTACGAATCCTTTGTCTTGAAAGGCTGCCTGCGCAACTACTATCTCGACAATAAAGGCGACGAACACATTCTTCAGTTTTCTGTCGAGGATTGGTGGACTTCTGATCTTTACAGCCTGCTGACACAAACACCTTCCACACAATTCATTGATACCCTGGAAGATAGCACTTTGGCAATGATCGAAAAAGACGATCTCGAAAGGCTCTACCGGCAGGTTCCCAAATTTGAACGGTTTTTCCGTATCATGCTTCAAAATGCTTTTATCGCACAACAGCAGCGCATTTTGCAGAATATAGGGAACACTGCGGAAGAACGTTATCTCGCTTTCCGGAAAAAATATCCAACGCTTGAACTCCGGCTTCCGCAACACCAAATCGCCTCTTACCTTGGTATCACACCGGAGTTTTTAAGTAAAATAAGGAGGAAACTCGCCAGGAATTAAGGCCCGTTTTTCTTTTTTCTTAAATTAGTTCAATGCGCGGCTATCACGTCGGCCTGCACCTTTGTCCCGTCAAATCGGCCGGTTTTGACTTTTCATTCAAAAAAAGTTAAACCTTTCATTTTCAACATTATGACAACTTTATTTGCGTCCGGCAACGACTGGACGGGGCTAATTCTTCGCCTGGCACTGGGGCTTATCATGTTCCCGCATGGCGCCCAAAAACTGCTCGGCTGGTTCGGCGGCTATGGTTTTTCCGGCACAATGAATTTTTTCACGGGCACTGTTCATTTGCCCTGGATTATTGGTTTTATGGTCATCATTATCGAGTTTTTCGGCTCACTTTTCCTGATTTCAGGCTTGGGAAGCCGTATCTGGGCTTTTGCCATGATTGTATTGATGCTCGGAATTATCTTTTCGTCGCATGTGCAAAACGGCTTTTTTATGAACTGGTCAGGAAGCCAGGCTGGCGAAGGCTACGAATATCACCTGTTGGTCATCGGGCTTGCCATCGCGCTGATAGCCAACGGGAGCGGCCGGTTGTCGCTCGACAGTCGCCTTTTTTGATCCGGCATATTGTGAAAGGCGTGAAGTTTTGGCCTTGGAATTTCACGCCTGCATTTTTTGGGCCAAGCTGATTTCAGAGACAATCCCAATCGTACAAGACTTTCGAAAAATCTCTTGCCGCAAGGTCTTTTTCCCGAATGAAGAAGTGCCCTACCCCCATGTCGCCCCACATGAGGTCCATCAGTTCGTCCGAGTCAAGTTGGAAAAGGAGCAGCATCGGGTCGTCGGGGCGTCGCGGATCGTCTTGTGTAAAGTAGGCGTAGCCGCCGATTTTGTGACCTTGCGGACGCACTATTTTTCCGAATTCGTCCATCACATCCCATTCTTTTTCTCCGAATTGGCGGAAAAAATCCTGCCCGAAATACTCGTAAAAGCGATAATCCGTGATAGCGGCAACTTCCTCTTGCAGTGAAAATTTTAGCGGGTACGACTCGTCCGGATGGTGTGGCAGCTCGTCAAAATCGCGTAGCATCGGGGAAGGAGTTCGCAAAATGGCCTCATTTTGAATCACCTCGGGATGAAAGATTACCCGGAATGTGTCCTGGTTTTCGCCGTCATCGAAATCCATCCCATAAAGGTCGTCGTCGAGAATGAAAAACTGCACGATGCCTTGCGTCGGAAAAGGCGGCAAGGCAGGCATTTCACCAAAATTCAACTGAGCGAGGAAAAATAACCCACGTCCATCGTGTGCAGCAGGCCATTCCTGGCCTTTTGGTATGTAAGGCTGTCCGCCGACTTTGCTTTCCCAAAGTTTGGTTGAACGTGACTTTTCAGCGGTAGCGCGGATGAAGGCTTGTTTCGTTTGGAGCAATTTTTCCCGAAATGGCTCCATCGCGGGCGGGAGATTGAGTTGTAGTGCCATGTGGCAAACTTACGCTTGAAAAGGCAGTTTTTTTAAATAAAAATCTTCTTTTTGCCGCATAATCGCCTCCTGTTCAGGCGTTTTGTCCCCATAGCCGGCGATGTGTAAAATACCGTGCACCATGACCCGGCAAAGTTCGTGCGCGAACGAAACGCCGTGTTCGCGTGCATTTTCCGCTACACGTTCCGAACTGATATACATTTCTCCACGCATCAGGGCGCCGTCGCTGTAATCGAACGTGATAATATCCGTGTAGTAGTCGTGGTCGAGGTATTCCACATTGATGCCGCGCAGGTATTCGTCGGAACAAAAAATATAATTGACCTCGAAAACGGGTTTGCCTTCGGCAGCGGCGGCGGATTGGAGCCACTCGCTCAGGCGTTCTTTTTCAGGTAATTCAAAATCTACGTCTTCGAAAAAAAACTCGATAGGCTGTTGCGGCTCGTCGAGCATTTCGGGCGTCGGGAATTGCATGGCGACAATAAAAAGCGCTCCGAAGTTTTCAGAAACTTCGGAGCGCTTATCCTGAAAAGGAATTTTTAAATTAATCGAGTTTAAAACGCATTTCTACCGTGCTGCCGTTGCGCATGAATTTACACTCGTCGCTCAGGTGGCGCATCAAAAAAAGGCCGCGACCGCCGCATTTTTCCAGGCATTCGCCGGTGGTGGGGTCAGGAATGCAATCAGGATCGAATCCCGGGCCTTCGTCGGATACCCGAATCGAAAGGGCATCTTTTTGGCGGCGCAGAGAGATGGAGACGCATTTGTTGCCATCGGCCTGATTGCCATGAAGAATGGCATTGGTGACTGCTTCAGTAAGGCTTATGAGAATGTTCCCGTGAATATCGGGGGAAAGATTGTAGCGAGTGGCTACGTCGTGTACGAAAGGCTCTACTTTGGAAACGTTGTCGGGGTTTGACGGTAATGTCAGGTTTGTGTGTAAATCGCTCATTCGCAAATCTTTGTTAGAAAATCTGACTGTTGGAATGTACGCTTTCATAAGTTTTGAAAGGGGGAAGAAAACATCATCGGTAGTAGGGGAGCGCCACAGTCAAATTGCACAGCATGAGTTGGGCTTGAAGGATTAGCGACAAAGGGCAAAAGTGAGCGTCGCTGCAAGTGTTTGATGGCGGATTAGTTTGAAAAACGGTGCAATTTAAGATTTTCTTAATACCCAGCGCAAGAGCTTGTGGAAAAAATCTTCCGTTTTCTTTTTAAAAAAGCCCGTTTCAGACGTTTTTTGGCCATTTTAGTCACGTTTTCCACAAAATTTTTTTTCATAAAAATGTTAAAAACCTGATTGCTCTCTTGCAATTGGGCTGAATCGCGGCTGTGCGAAAAATTTACAACGCTACTGTAAGGGTACGAAATGACCGGTCGGAGAAATAGACGGAGATCAGGTGTTTCTGTGTGGTGGTTTTTTGTTTCGTCTCTTTCATTCTCAGTGCGAGGATAATCTGCTTTTGCTCCGCATTGATGTATTTCGGAATCACCTGAAGTGTGTAAAAACGGGTATATTTTTTCTGGTTGATGTCGAAATAAGTGGCTTTTAAACGGAGTACCTGTTTTTTCTCGATGCAGGCGAGAAGCAGTTCCAGACGTTTTCCGTTGTCTATTTGTGGTGTGTGAAAAATGTTTATAGCAAGTTAGTCCAAAGTCGAAGATAGTTCTGCGGAAGCATAAATCGGGTGGGTTCTTTCCCCAAATGAGCAGGCAAACTAAAATCGGCATCGTCTTCCAGAGGTTCCTGGAACATGCAACTCTCGAACACCAAAGCCTTGTCGTCATCTTCATAATGCACATTTGTCGGGATGTTTATGCCCGCAAGAGTCAGGGTGTCGTCAAACTGGTTCCCATCAAAAGCCCATTCCAATTGTATTTTTTTCGCGGCGCCCAACCCCAGATTGGTAGCAATCAAATAAGGGTCGCGATTCGTGCTGTCATCGGCCGATTTCATTGAAATATCTTCACAAAGGAGTGGGTTTTCCTTGTAAGATATGGTGACAAGGGCGTTTCCAGGGCTGAAATCGAGGTCAGGCCGGTAGGTGTTTTCATTTTGCCGGATAAGCAAATACAAAGTTGCCACCGAGACGACGGAGGCCACTATCGTGAACAGATTGCGCAGTAAATTGGTCCACTCCGACCATTTTTTGAACTGTGTTTTGTCCATGAGCAACAATCTTTTTTTGCTGTCCGGGATGTTCTAAAACTCCGCATTTCCCGGATAACGCGGGAAGGCAATCACGTCGCGGATATTGGTCATGCCGGTCACGAAGAGCACAAGTCGCTCAAAACCAAGCCCGAATCCCGCGTGCGGGCAGGAGCCGAAACGCCGCGTGTCGAGGTACCAGTACAGTTCTTTTTCCGGGATGTGCATCTCGCGCATACGGGTTTGCAGTTTTTCCAGCCGCTCTTCGCGCTGCGAGCCGCCCACGATTTCGCCGATACCGGGAAACAAAATATCCATTGCTGACACCGTCGGGCCGGGCACTCCTTCTTTCGGCTCGTCCTGTCGCATATAAAATGCCTTGATAGCGGCGGGGTAGTTGGTGAGGATGACGGGTTTTTTGAAATGTTTTTCCACCAAATAGCGCTCGTGCTCGCTTTGCAAGTCCGTTCCCCAGCCTTCCACGGGGAATTGGAACTTGCCTTTTTTGTTTGGCATGGAGTTTTTCAGAATGTCAATCGCTTCGGTGTAAGTGAGCCGAACGAACTCATTATCAATGACAAAACGCAGTTTTTCAGTCAAACTCATCTCACTGCGCTGGTCTTGTGGTTTGGTTTTTTCTTCTTCGATAAGGCGGTCCTCCAGAATTTTCAAATCGTCGGCGCAATGTTCCAAAGCATAGCGGATGACGTACTGGAGCATTTCCTCCGCAAGGTTCATGTTGTCTTGCAGGTCGTAAAAAGCCATTTCCGGCTCTATCATCCAAAACTCGGCGAGGTGGCGTGTAGTGTTGGAGTTTTCAGCGCGGAAGGTAGGGCCGAAGGTGTAAATCTCGCCCAGCGCGAGGGCGGCGAGTTCGCCTTCCAACTGACCTGACACAGTGAGGTTGGTGGCGCGGCCGAAAAAGTCTTGGGAAAAATCAATTTCGCCTTGCTCCGTGCGGGGAATGTTGTTCAACGGCAACGTCGTCACCTGGAACATTTCACCCGCTCCTTCGGCATCGCTGGCTGTGATGATGGGCGTGTGTTGGTAGTAAAAACCTTTGTCGTTGAAGAACTTATGGATCGCGTAAGCCAAAGCGTGGCGAATGCGGAACACGGCGGCGAAGGTGTTGGTGCGGAAACGCAGGTGGGCGTGTTCGCGCAAGAATTCGAGCGATTGCCGCTTGGGTTGCAGCGGAAATTCCTCCGGGTTGCAGTCGCCGTAAATGACGATTTCGTCGGCCTTGACCTCCACTTTTTGGCCTTTTCCCTGCGACTCGATAAGGAGGCCGCGCGCGCCGATGGCCGCGCCGAACTTGATGCGGTCGAGCGTGGCCGGGTCGGTATTTTCAAAATCCACCACGACTTGCAGGTTGCTGGCGGTGGAACCATCGTTGAGGGCGATAAACTGGTTGTTGCGGAAGGCTTTGACCCAGCCTTTTACCATTACTTCCGATCCAATAGGTTCAGTGCGAAGGAGTTCGGCGATTTTCGTGCGGCGCATATTTTGTAATGAGTGAATGAGTGAGTGTGTGAATGAGTGAAGGCGTTTTGCTCGCGCACTCACACAATCGCCCATTCACTCATTGAAAAAAGAGGCGCAAAGGTAAGCCGAAAACCCGTTTTTGAAAGAGGGTCATTCAATTTTGAGGGTTTTTACCTCGCCGGTGGGCGTGACCATGATGAATTCTTTTTTCACGACGGTTTTTTCCACTGGCTTCCGCTGCGGGAGGGTGAATCGCGCCACGAGATTGTAGGAAAACTGCACTGCCGGCTCGAGGATTTCGGGGTTGATGACGATGTCGTAGTCGTTGGCGGGCACGGCGTTGTAGAAGCGGGAAACGGGCTTATCGGCGGTGGTGATTTTGCTGTTTTCGTCGGCGTCGAGGCGTTGGGTGCTGAACGCCTGATATTTTTCGTAGCGGTTGATAGGGTAGGCGACCCATGCGTTTTCGGCGGTGACGAGGTAGGCGGAATCGAGCCGAATACCGAGGCTTTTGTATTGATTCTCAATCTTTTTGAGGTATTCAAAAGCCGTTTCGCGCAACTGGGAATAAACGGCGCCGGGGTCTTTGACGAAGTAATCCACTTTCACGATGTCGTAAATTTCCTGTTTGGCGGCGGCGGTCACGATGCGGTCGAGTAGCGCCGGGTCGGTGTAGCGGATGTGGACGTTTTTCTGCAGTTCGAAGCCTTTGGGTATTTCGGTGTAGGTTTTTTTGGAAAAGAGTTTTTTGCTCACGTCGTATTCGTATTTGGGCAAAAAATTCACCATGTCCACATAAATATCAGTGGCGGGAATGCCCAGATTTTTCAAATCCGCGAGGAAACCGTCGAGCCGGGTGTTGAGGAGCGAGTTGGTTTCTTCGGCGGTTTTGCCGAGTTGCATCAGGTTGAAAACGGCCGTGTACGAACTCGCTTTTTGGTTCGATAAGGCGTTGAGCGTAATTTCCAACTGATTTTCGCTGATGAACGTAGCGGCTTTTGCCACGCCGCGATACTGGGCATTGAAATTGATGTTCTGGTAGGTTTGCTGTTGTTCGCCATAGTTGCCCATGACTTGGGCGGAGAGGGTGAAAGTGAAAAAGGAAAACAGAAGAGAGTGGAGGATTTTTTGCATGATTCGGCTGATTTTCGGGCAAAAACGGCGGCTCAGCAAGAAAATTGCTTTTTGAAAGGTACTCGAAAATGCCCGCTGCTTTGCAAAACTCTGAAACGAACCGGCGGGAAACCCGTCCAAGACCCTACCTTTGCCAACCAAATGTACTTTCCGGTTGTTTTATCCGACCATTTTTTTGCAAAGGACACACCATGTTCATAGAAGTTTTTAAAAGTAAAATCCACCGCGTGCGCGTCACGCAAGCCGACCTGAACTACATCGGCAGCATCACCATTGACGAAGAGTTGCTGGAGGCAGCCAATATTCTGGAAGGCGAAAAAGTGCAAATCGTGAACAACAACAACGGCGAGCGCTTCGAGACCTACACGATTCGCGGTGAACGCGGCAGCGGGGTCATTTGCCTCAACGGCGCCGCTGCCCGGCGGGTGCAAGTCGGTGATATTGTGATAATTATCTCCTATGCCCTCATGACGCCCGAAGAAGCCAAAACCTTCCGACCCACCGCTATTTTCCCAGATGAGAATAACCGTTTGGTGAAAAATGGAGGGAAATAGCAGTAGCAGTTGGCAGTAGCAGTCAAAAAGTGCTACTGTCAACTGCTACTGATAACGTTTCGGGTCGAACGCCTCCATGTCAATACTCGCCGGCTTCCCCCCTGCCATTTCCGCCACTAATTTTCCTGTCCCCGCTCCCAGACTCAGGCCGAGCATCGCGTGGCCGGTAGCCACGAGGAGATTTTTCGTCTTTTTGGCAAAGCCGATGTAGGGCATCCCGTCGGCGGAAACAGGCCGAAATCCGAACCAGACTTTTTCCCTCAAATTGGTTTTAAGTTTGTCCAAATCAGCGAGATCGCGGAAGGCCGGGTCGTCTGAATAACCGGGCAAAAACTTCGGCACGGCCTCCAGAATTCCTTGCACACGCGGGAACAGGATGCGGTCGTTCACCGGGCCGATTTCCATCGTGCTGCCGATGCGCAGGCGCGAAGCCCAGGGTGTGAGCGCGACTTTGGCTTCCAGCAAAATGCAAGGGTAATGAAGCAGTTGACGCGGCGTCTCGACGGTCATCGAATAGCCCTTGCCGGGCATGAGCGGGAGGTATTCGCCAGCCAGTTTGGCGAGTTGCGGCGACCAGGAACCGGCGGCGAGGACGGTCAAATCGCTGTTCGTTGATAGTTGTTCGTTGTTCGTTCCGCGATAGCGAACTGCCTTTATTTTTCCATTTTCTTTCTGAAAACCAACGACTTCCGCGTTGCGGATGATTTTGACGCCGCGTTTTTCGAGCAAGGCGGGAAGTTGTCGCATCAAAGTGTTGGGGTGCAAATGTGCGTCGTCTTTGAACCAAACGCCGCCGCGCACATCGGGGCGAAGGTCGGGTTCGAGGGCTTGCACTTGCTCCCGGTCGAGCACTTCGGCCTTTAGTCCCAGGTCGGCGGCGATGCGGGCATTTTCGAGTTCTTCCTGCTCTTTTTTGGCCGTTTGGAAGTACATGATGCAGCCGTTTTCGGTGTACTCGAAATTCATCAGGCCACTTTTTTGCCACGCTGCAGTCAGGTTTTTCGACAAAAAAAGTAAGTCCACGAGCGGGCGGGCGCTGCGTTCGACGTGTCGCTGATTCGAGGCGCGCATGAATTTCCAGCCCCAGTCAATCAAATCCCAATGCAGCGAAGGCCGCACATAAAACGGACTTTTTTGCCGAAACATCCACAAAATGCCTTGACTGACAATGCCGGGCGCGGCCAGCGGAACAAAATGCGAAGGCGAGAGGTAGCCCATGTTGCCAAACGAACAGTTGTCCGAAAGGTCGCCGCGTTCGAGTACGGTCACGTCCCAGCCGTCGTCGTTCAGGTAAAAAGCCGCGCTTAGGCCGATAATGCCGCCACCGATGATGGTCGCTTTCATGTTGTTGACGATTTTTGGCGTAAAGTAATTTTTGTTTTTTCACATTTGCACGAAATCCTCACATCTCGCTCCTCACCCCCTCACGTCTGAATTGTCATGTACGAACTTGAAAAATCCGCCTTCGGCAAATACACCCGCTACATCCTCCACAACCCGCTGACCAACAACTCGTTCAGCATCGTGCCAGAGCGTGGCGCCAACGTGCTCGACATCGTTTTTTCGGGAAAAAACATCCTCGACGGCTACCACACGCCCGACGAACTCGAAGCCGCCAAATGGGGCAAAAGTGTCCTGCTGTTCCCTTTCCCCAATCGCCTCGACCGGGGGCGCTACGAGTGGCTCGGTAAAAAATATGAATTTCCGCTCAACAATGCCGCCACCGAAAACGCCATTCACGGCTTCGTGCGCGACGAAGCGTTCGAGGTTGAATATGTTTTTTTGGCAAAAAACCACGCGAGCATTTTGTGCAGTTATGCCTACGAGGGGCAGCGGCCGTATTATCCATTTCCGTTTTCGCTCGAAGTGGAATTTATGATTCACGACAGCGGCACCTTCACGCTCGAAGCCGCCTGTCTCAATTTGCACGACCAACCCATCCCTGTCGGCTTCGGCTGGCATCCTTATTTCAAACTCGCCGACCAAGCCGACGCGCACAGGATGCAACTTCCCGCTTGCGAAAAAATCGCTATCGACGAGCGCATGATTCCCACCGGAGCGCGTTCTGAGTTTGCTGATTTTCAGAGAAAAAAACGGGTGGGCGACACGTTTTTAGACAATTGTTTTTTCAATAAAAAAACCTCCGGCGCTTACAAAATGACGCTCGAAGGCGGCGACCGCAGCATCGCCGTGAAAGCCAACGCCCGGCAATTTCCCTTCTTTCAGGTTTTCACGCCGCCCCATCGCGAGAGCGTCGCCCTTGAGCCCATGACCTGCAACGTGGACGCTTTCAACAATCGCGACGGCCTCGTCACACTCGCGCCCGACAAAGAGTGGAAAGCCAAAATGGAAATTACAGTGGACGGCTGACGGCACACGATTGACGGCTCAAATCCACAAATCAACACATCACCAAATCAACAATGTCCGCAGAACTTCGCCGCAGCCTCACCCTTTACGGTCTCACGATGATAGCCGTCGGCAGCACCATCGGGAGCGGGATTTTCCGAACGCCGGGCGGTATCGCCGCGCAGGTTCATTTGCCCGAATATGTCATCGCGCTGTGGGTTATTGGCGGGGTGGCCGCTCTGACGGGGGCGCTCACGTTTGCCGAAATGGGCAGTATGTTTCCCGGCGCGGGCGGGCTTTACGTTTATCTGCGCGAGGCTTACGGCGACGGCATGGGTTTTTTGTACGGGTGGTTTATCCTGTTTATCAGCACGTCGGGAAGTATCGCGGCGTTGTCGGCAGTCTGTTCTGAGCATTTGATTTACCTGTTTGGCGGCGGGCGCGACAGTGTGTGGGAGTTGCCGCTCGCGGTCGGCATTACCGTTTTTCTGACCGTCATCAACCTTTTCGGAGTAAAAATCGGCGAGTGGATGGCCAACCTGTTCACCGGGGCGAAATTGCTGGGGCTGGCGCTCATCATCGTGGCGGGTTTGTTTTTCGCCGGGCCGGAAGCCGCTGTGGCGAATGCAGCGAGCGATTTTGTCAACACACCTCCGGCGAATTTGTGGAGCGCCTTTGCGCTCGGCATTGTTGGGGTGTTGTGGAGTATCGGCGGCTGGCACCACGCTTCTTACGTAGCGGGCGAAGCGCAAAACCCGAAGCGCGACGTGCCGCGCGCCATGATGCTTGGGGCGCTCATCGTGACGCTCGTGTACGTGCTCGCCAACATCGCCTACCTCCGGCTTTTGCCGGTGGAGCAAATCGCCAACTCCAAAACGGTCGCTGCCGATGCGTTGGGCACTTTGTTCGCTTGGGGCGGCCCTTTAATGGCCTTTTTGATTGCACTCAGCACGTTTGGCACGACGGCGATTTACTGCATGACAGCGCCGCGCATCTATTTTGCGATGGCGCGTGACGGCATTTTTTTCAAAAAACTCGCCGAAATCCACCCGCGCTGGCAAACGCCCGCGAACGCCATGCTCGCCCAAAGCGGTTGGGCGCTTTTCCTGCTTTTGTTCTGGGGGACGTTTGAAAATCTCATCGAGTACGTCACGTTTATGGATTGGGTGGGACTGATGCTGGTGGGCACTACGATTTTTGTTTTTCGGAAAAAACGACCTGACGCGGAGCGCGGCTACCGAACGATTTTTTACCCACTCACGCCCGTGATTTTTGTCGGCATCTCGACCTGGTTCATCCTTTTTACCCTCATTGAAAATCCTGTGCGAGCGCTAGCTGGACTGTTCGTGGCGGCGGCGGGTTTGGCGGCGTATTGGTTTTATTTCAGGAAAAAAATGTAGTACGACGGATTTTCAAATCCGTCTTTTCACGCATGGCGAACGGAATTCCAAGTCCGTTGTACTTTTTTATTCAAAATCCTCCCAAGCCATCAACAACAAACCCCAGAACAAAATCATCGTGATGAAAATCAGCACGTTGATGGCTGGCGCCAGCCACGACCAGGCGGTGCGTTGTTGTTTTGCGCCGCGCAACCCAACTCCAAAACCCCACACGCTCAGACCCAAAGTGGCAAAAGTCAGGAGACCGGAAATCCACGACTGGCCGCCGGAAAACTGCGGCGATTTGGCAAAAAGTCCCATCGCGACGAAGGCCAAAATGGCAATAAGCAGCGAGCGGTTGGTGTCTTTCATCGTTGATTTGTGGATTCGGGGATTTGTTGATTTGAACTGTTAATCGCGTATCGTTTGCCGTACACCGTCAGGTAAATCCAGCCGGCAAAACTCATTGCGGCAGCAAAATAAAACACGGCGGGCATTCGGTGGATGTCGTTGGCAAAATACCAGCCGCCCAAAAACGCGCCGCCGCCGATGGCAATTTCCAGCGCAATGTACATCGTGGCAATCGCCCGGCCTTTGCGCGCCGGGTCGCCGAGGTCCACTGTCCAGGCGTTAATGGCAGGAGAAAAAATGCCGATGCCAAGCCCGAAAAGAGCGGAAGCGAGGTAAAGCATCATTGGCGTGGCTGTGTTTGCAAAAACCAGCATCGAAATCCCGATAAGAATGGCCGAGGCTTTCAGCACCGGCACCCGCCCCAGCCGGTCGGAGATTTTTCCGGCAAAAAGCCGCGTCGAAATACTCGACAGTGTGAAAATGGTGAAAAACGTGCCCCTGTTTGTCAGCCCCACTTCATCGCTCAAATCCGGCACCAATGTCAGAATGACCCCGTAACTGATGTAGCAAAAAATCATGATGATGCCCGCCGGAATCGCCAGCGGGTCGTACACATCGTCGCGTGTTACTTTCAGTAATTCAAGCCGGAAAATGTGTTTTTTGTGTACGGTTTCTTTCAGGTTCATCAAAATCGCCATCGAGGCAATCGCTAAAACTGTCGAAGTATAAAACATCGGGTCAGGGTTGCCGCCGAAATATTTGACCATCCAACTGCCCAACGGCGGCGATGCCGACGCGCCGATACTGAAACAGATGCCCAGCCAGCCCATTGCCTCGCCCAAGCGACCTGGCGGCACCACATCGGCCACATACGCCGAAGTCCCCGTCGGCTTGAAACCTGTCGAAAAGCCGTGAAAAAAACGCAGCACGAGAAATCCCGCCACAAAATGCAGAGCCGGGTACAGCAATCCGCAAATCACGCAGGCGAAGGTGCCGACATACATCACCGGCATCCGCCCGACGGTGTCGGCGAGTTTGCCGCTGAAAGGTCGCGATAGCCCCGCCGTGATGGTGAACAGTGCGATAATCAAGCCTTTATGCTCGCCGCCGCCCATGCCTTCGAGGTAGGAAGGCAGTTCGGGAATCATGATGTTGAAACTGGCGGCAAACAGCGCGTGCGAAATGCAGAGGAGGAGAAATGGGGTGGAATAAAGGCGGGCAGGAGGGACGTGCGACATGGCGGCTTAAAAACGCCGAAAGGTCGGGAGAGTTCCTTAGCGGGAGAGGAAAAACAGACGAAACACCAAAATCACGGCTTCGGGATTTCCCGAAAAAGATAGTCGGCAGCGATTTCAAAACCTTCCAGCAATTTGGAGCAAACCGTGTCGCCCAGGTAGGCTTTTTGCAAAAGGACGAACTCTTTTCGCTGATTTTCAAACACTTCCACGGTTTTCTTTTTCGGGTCAACTACCCAGTATTCCCGCACGTCGTAGAGTTCGTAGATGTACTTCTTTTCTTCCAAATCGCTTTTTTTGTTGGAAGAAAGAATCTCCACGATGAGGTCGGGAGCGCCTTTGATTTTGCGGCCATCTTCGATGATGCCGAGTCTTTCGTTTGAAATGAAAAGAATGTCGGGCTGGAAAACATTGTCGTCATCCAATTCCACGTCCATCGGAGCTTCGAGTACGAGGCCGAGGTTGTGTTTTTCAACGAAATCGTCCATTTTTTTGACGAGGCTCAACGAACTGCGTTGGTGGGGGATTTCAGGTGAGGGAGTCATGACGAGGCGGTTGTTGATGAGTTCGTAATAAGGCGGTCCGGGCGGCAGGTTTTCAAAATCCCGCGCCGTGTAACGTTTGTCCACCTTGACGATAAAAGTCTCCTGTTCCGGTACTGTTTGAACTCCCATATCGACTGATTTTGCTACAAAACTACATCTTTCAATTTTGATTTCAAAAACCCCTTCATCACCTCCAGCCCGCGCTCGAAGTCGCGGTTGTTGTTCACCACGATGTCGGCTTCGTCGCGGTAAGGCAGGATGTATTTTTCAAAAGCGGGCGACACGTGGTGTTGGTATTTGTACAAAACGCCTTCGAGCGGGTCTTCGCGTTCGGCCTGGTCGCGCACGATGCGGCGGATGATTTTCAGGTCTTCTTTGGCATTGATAAAAATTTTCAAATCGAGGAGCGGCGCGATTTTTTTGAAATGAAAAACAAACAGGCCCTCGATGATGATAACGGGCGCGGGGTGGATGGTCAGGGTTTTCGTCTTCGCGTTGGGATTGTTGAACACATATTCCTGAATCTCAACAGTCTCGCCAGCCATGAGCCGCTCGATGTCTTGCCGTAATTTCTTCTTGTCGAAGGATTTGGGCAAATCAAAATTGATTTCGTCGTTGTGGTCGCGGCGCTGCTGTTCGTTGGGCAGGTAGTAGTCGTCCATCGAAACGACGCAGACTTCCGTTTCTGAAAATGCTTCGCGCAGCCGCCGCACAAAACTCGTTTTGCCGCTGCCGCTGCCGCCGATAATGCCGATGAGGTAAGGTCGCATGGTTGTTGGTTCTTAGTTGTTGGTTGCTGGTTGTTAGTTTTCAATTGTTGGTTGCTCGTTTTTTGTCATTCTCGTAAGAATCTGTCAACTCTACGAACAAACAACGGTCAACGAACAACTATCAACGAAGGCCGCCGCGAAAATAGGCGTTCAGGGAAAATTTCCGCAAACCAAAGGCGCGGCGTACTTTTCGCCGAATTCAAAACAATCGTTCAAAGCCTACTTTCAAACTACATGGATATTTTTACAAATGTTTTGCGTGGCCTGCTGGGCATGGTATTTTTGGTTGGCGCGTGTTATCTGCTCAGCCGCAATCGCAAAGCCATTGACTGGCGGCTCGTAGGCGCGGGCATCGCGCTGCAATTCGTGTTCGCACTTTTGGTGTTGAAAGTGCCCGGTGTGAGTTGGGCCTTCGACCAAGTCGCCAAGTTGTTCACCTTCGTTATTCAATGGTCGGAAAATGGCGCTCAGTTCCTCTTTGGCGATTTGGCGACGGGTCAAAAAGGCTTCGGCTACATTTTCGCTTTTCGCGTGTTGCCGACGGTCATGTTTTATTCGGCCTTGTCGTCGGTGTTGTTCTACTTCGGTATTTTGCAAAAAGTCGTTTATGGCATCGCGTGGGTGCTGACGCGGAGCATGGGTCTGAGCGGTCCCGAAAGCCTTGCTTCCGCAGCCAATGTCTTTATCGGCCAGACGGAAGCGCCGCTCATCATCCGTCCCTATCTCGCCAATATGTCGCGCTCCGAAATGCTTTGCCTGATGACGGGCGGCATGGCGACCATCGCTGGCGGGGTGTTCGCGGCTTATGTCGGTTTTCTCGGCGGAAGCGACCCGCAGCAACAACTTTATTTTGCCCGGCACCTGCTCGCCGCGTCCATTATGTCGGCGCCTGCGGCGATTGTTTGTTCCAAAATTTTGTTGCCTGAAACAGAAAAACAAGACCTTGAAAAACTCCAACACGCCGACACGCACACGGGCGACAATTTGCTCGACGCCATTGCCACCGGCACTTCCGACGGCCTCCGACTCGCTGTCAATGTGGGCGCTATGCTCATCGTGTTCACGGCGCTCGTGTACATGCTCAACTGGATTTTACAAAACAGCATCGGCGAATGGACGGGGCTGAACGCCCAAATCCAGGCCGCGACGAACGGACGTTTCGAGGGCTTGACTTTCACCTATCTGCTCGGCCAAATCTTCGCGCCGCTGGCCTGGCTGCTCGGCACCCCCTGGCAGGATTGCACTGTCATCGGTCAACTTTTGGGCATGAAAACCATGATAAACGAGTTTGTTGCCTACGGCGAATTGGGCAAAATTCAAGGCGCGATGCAACTCGACCCGAAATCAGTCATCATCGCCCTCTACGCCCTCTGTGGTTTTTCAAATTTTGCCTCTATCGGCATCCAAATCGGCGGCATCGGCACGCTTGCGCCCAACCAGCGCAAAACGCTCACCGAACTCGGCTACTGGGCGCTCATCGGCGGCTCGGCAGCCTGTTTTATGACAGCTGCGATTGCAGGAATGTTAATGTGAAAAAAAGGTTGAGAGAAGTTGAGAAGGGTTTAGAAGTTGAGTTTCTATAAGATTTTCTCAACCTCCTCAACTTTTCTCAACATTCTCAACCTTTAAAAATGACCACACGCGAACTTTTCCTCCGCCATGTCGCCCAAACATCGCCTGCCCCGCTCGGCCTCGAAATCGAGCGCGCCGAAGGCTGCTGGCTGTTTGACAAGGCCGGGAAAAAATATCTTGACTTGATTGCCGGCATCGGGCCGAGCGTGTTAGGGCATCGCCATCCTCGTGTGCAAAAGGCTGTGGAGGAACAACTCAATGCTTACTGGCACACCCTCGTTTATGGTGAATTTGTCCTCTCGCCGCAGGTGAAGCTCGCCCAGTTGTTGGCTGAAAACCTGCCCGGCCTCGACTCGGTTTATTTCACCAATTCCGGCGCAGAAGCCTGTGAAGGTGCGATGAAACTCGCCAAACGTTACACAGGTCGCCCCAACTTCGTCGCCTGCCGCAACGCCTATCACGGCAGCACACAAGGCGCGGCCAGCCTCATGTCGCCGACGGATTTCACGCTGGCATTTCAGCCTTTGTTGCCGGGTATTCAGCATATTGACTTCAATCGCGAGAAAGGTTTGGAAAAAATTGACCGCCACACGGCAGCCGTCGTCGTGGAAACGGTGCAGGGCGAAGCCGGCATTATCCCGCCGTATCCTGAATGGATTCGAACGCTTCGCCGTCGTTGCAACGAGACAGGTGCGTTGCTGATTTTGGATGAAATTCAGGCGGGCATGGGTCGCACAGGGAGTTTGTTTGCGTTTGAAAAATTCGGCATCGTACCCGACATTTTACTGCTCGCAAAAGGCTTTGGCGGCGGGATGCCGCTAGGCGCGTTTGTCGCCCGGCGCGAGGTGATGCAGACTTTGACCCACGACCCGGTGCTGGGACATATCACCACGTTCGGTGGTCACCCCGTGTGCGCGGCGGCTGGTTTGGCGACGTTGGAAATTTTGTTGGAAGGGGAATTGCTGGCACAAGTGCCTGAAAAAGAGGCTCTTTTTCGAAAACTGCTTGTTCATCCTGAAATCAAAGAATTGCGCAGCGCGGGGCTTTGGCTGGCGGTGGATTTGGGCGACGCGGCGAAAGTGCAGGCCGTCATCCAACATTGCATTGCCAACGGTGTCATCACTGATTGGTTTTTGTTCAATGACCGGAGTTTGCGCATCGCGCCGCCGCTGACGATTTCGGAGGAGGAAATTCGGTTTGCTTGTACAGTAATCCTGAACGGTTTGTAGGACGGATTTTCAAATCCGTCCACCCTACGCGAGGAGGCGGATTTGCAAATCCGCCATACATTTTACTTCAAAATCGCGTTCCCAA
>Ga0209172_10003591_pt1 | contig 23229 bp, 17 predicted proteins | sample LarsenN4metaG_FD_184113 | JGI IMG/M metagenome (GOLD analysis project Ga0209172, IMG submission 184113) | Hot spring sediment bacterial and archeal communities from British Columbia, Canada, to study Microbial Dark Matter (Phase II) - Larsen... ... | reverse complement strand
ATTAGTGAGTAATGATTGATGCGCTTGATAAATAAGAACTTGCACGTAGACATCGCAAGGAGCCGCTCGAACCAGAGCCTGATCTTGAAGTCTGGAGAGACCTCTCACCGAAGGGCTCCAGCTCATGTACCAATTGCATTACTCATTAATCATCAATCAGTTCTCATTTTTCATCGTCGCCGACGGTGTCAAGTGTGTGCGCAGATCAGCTTTGAGGGGGAGAGCCGCCGAAGGCGGCAGGGGGTCAGAACTCCGCTAATCGGCATTCATAGACCGTGCCTACGTTTTGAGACGACCCCCTGTAGGCCAGAACAATGATTACTGAAGACGTTCTCGCACAGCACAATCTCACCGAATCCGAATATCAGCGCATCGTGGCCATTCTGAAGCGCGAACCCACGATGACCGAACTTGGCATCTTCAGCGTCATGTGGAGCGAGCACTGCAGCTACAAAAGTTCGCGCGTTCATCTAAAGCGCCTGCCGACGCGGGGGCCGTCCGTTCTGCAAGGACCTGGCGAAAATGCGGGAATTGTAGACATTGGCGATGGACTCGCCGTCGCTTTCAAGATCGAATCGCACAATCACCCGTCTTTCATCGAACCTTTTCAAGGGGCCGCCACGGGCGTCGGCGGCATTCTGCGGGACATTTTCACTATGGGCGCCCGCCCGATTGCGGCGATGAACAGCTTGCGCTTCGGCCCGCTGGATCTGACGCAAAATCGGCGGATCATGGAAGGCGTAGTCGGGGGCATCGCATTTTACGGCAACTGCTTCGGCGTGCCGACCGTCGGGGGTGAAGTCGTCTTCGCGGAGTGCTATTCGCAGAACCCGCTCGTGAATGCCTTTGCGCTGGGCGTCTTTGAGAAGGACAAGATCTTTTACGGACGCGCCCACGGCGTGGGCAATCCGGTTATCTACGTCGGCGCGAAGACCGGCCGGGACGGCATCCACGGCGCGACGATGGCCTCCGCGGGCTTCGGTGAAGACGCCGGCGCCAAGCGGCCTAACGTGCAGATCGGCGATCCATTCATGGAGAAACTTCTGCTCGAGGCCTGTCTGGAGGCGATGCAGCAGGGCCTCATTGTGGGCATTCAAGATATGGGCGCCGCCGGCCTGACCTGCTCGAGCTGCGAGATGGGAGCGCGGGCCGGAACCGGCATCGAACTGGAGCTCGACAGGGTTCCGCAACGCGAATCCGGCATGACCGCCTACGAGGTCATGCTAAGCGAGTCGCAGGAGCGCATGCTGCTGGTTGCCGATGGAACCAAGGAAAAAGCCGTTTTCGATGTCTTTCACAAGTGGGGCCTGGACGCCGTCGCTATCGGCCGAGTCACCAATGACGGGCTGCTCCGCGTCAAACATCACGGCCGCATCATGGCCGAGATCCCGAACAGCGCTCTCGCGGACGCCGCGCCCGTCTACGAGCGTCCTTTGCTTCCTCCGAAAGCGGCGCCTTCGTCGCGGCTGGATTTGTTCAGCTTTCTCGACGGCGCTGAAGAGTCAGTAGTTCAGGAGTTCCTGGACGCCGACAGAAGTCCAGGCGCGGCCGATTACAGCCGGCTGCTCATACTCGCGTTGGAATCTCCGAATCTGTGCAGCCGTCAATGGGTTTGGGAACAGTATGACCACATGGTCCAGTCCAATACTGTGATTGGCCCGGGTTCGGATGCCGCAGTCGTTCGCGTCAAAGGTACGTCGAAGGCGCTGGCTATGACTCTGGACGGCCCCGGATACCGCGTCCTGCGCAGCCCTCGTGAAGGCGCAAAGCTCATGGTCGCCGAAGCATGCCGCAACATTGTGTGCTCGGGCGGACGCCCGCTGGCGGCGACAAACTGTCTGAATTTCGGAAATCCGGAGCATCCCGAAGTGATGTGGCAGTTCAGCGAAGTCGTGGACGGCATGGCGGAAGCATGCGCGGCGTTCGCCGCCTCCATTACCGGCGGCAACGTGAGTTTCTATAACGAGACGTTCGGCGGCGACATCTACCCGACCCCCGTTGTTGGAATGGTCGGGTTGATCGAGGACCTTTCGCATGTCACTGCGTCTCAATTTAAAGATCCAGGGGACGCTGTCTTATTGGTTGAAACTCCGCAGCGCCTCGTCGGAAAGGTGGATTTGGACGACGAACGCGCCCTCCAGAATTTTGTCGCCGACGGCATTCGCCGCGGACATGTCAAGTCCGCACATGACGTCAGCGAGGGCGGACTGGCAGTCGCGCTGGCGGAATCCTGCTTTTCATCGGCTCGCGGGCCCGCCGTCGGCGTTGTTGTAGAAATTCCGTCGCATTTGGAGGCGTGCAAGGACCTGTTTGGGGAATATTCCTCGCGTATCATTCTGACCACGACGCATGCTGCAGATGTGATGCAGGAGGCCGAGCGCGCCGGACTGCGCTGTTCACGGATTGGAACTGTAGGCGGCGCGCAGTTCACACTGAATTACGAAGGCCAGCGGATCGTCGACATCGCGGTAGAGGCTCTCGAATCCGCGTGGAGACGGACTCTGCCAAAGCTGTTATCATGAAAAAGTGTGACTAATTGGGGACAGAGACCAATTTCCTGCGCGTGAAACGTTGTGCCATCACAAGTATCTTGGGCGCGCAGGAAATTGGTCTCTGTCCCCAATTAATCTGCGTCATCTGCGGCTAATCGCCTATGTGCGGAATCTTCGGAATCGCGAATCATCCGGAAGCGGCCAACCTGACCTATCTTGGTCTGTATGCCTTGCAGCATCGCGGCCAGGAGAGCACGGGCATCTCGTCGTCCAACGGCGAGGAACTATACACGCACAAGGCGATGGGCCACGTGGCGGACGTGTACAAGGAAGACACGCTGGCCCGGCTCGAGGGAACCTGCGCGATTGGCCATACCCGCTACTCCACGGCGGGAAGCAGTTCGGAAGGAAATGCGCAGCCGATTGTCGTAAAGAAGAGTTCCTACGGGCCGGTCGCGTTGTGTCACAACGGCAATCTTATCAATGCCGTGACGCTGCGAAACGCGCTTGAGCAGCAGGGAGCGATCTTTCAATCCACGACGGACACGGAGGTCATCCTTCATCTGCTTGCGCGCTCGCAGAAGGGCAGCTTGCTGGACGCGCTCGGAGAAACGTTGTCGCAGATCCAAGGCGCATATTCGCTGCTGCTGTTGACCAGGGACACGCTCATCGGCGTACGCGATCCCTATGGTTTCCGGCCTTTGTGTCTCGGCAGGATCAATGGATCGCACGTCCTTGCGTCCGAAAGCTGCGCCTTTGATCTGATCAACGCCCAGTACGTGCGTGAAGTCGAACCGGGCGAGATCATCATGATTCAGGGCGAGCGTGTGGAGTCGATCAAGTTCATGCGCGCTCCGTTTCACGCCAAGTGCATCTTCGAACATGTGTACTTCTCGCGTCCGGACAGCATTATCTTCAGCCGCACCGTCCAGAGCAGCCGCGAGCGGATGGGGAGGACCTTGGCGCGTGAAAGTCCGGTGGACGCGGACCTGGTTGTTCCAGTGCCGGATTCCAGCGTCGCGGCTGCCGTCGGTTTCTCCCAGGAATCCGGAATCCCCCTGGCTTTCGGCCTGATTCGCAATCACTACGTCGGCCGGACGTTCATCGAGCCGCGCATGACGATCCGTAATTTTGGCGTGAAGGTGAAGCACAACCCCGTCAAGGAGCTGCTGGCGGGAAAGCGCATCGCCTTGATTGACGATTCCATCGTGCGCGGTACGACGACGCGCAAGATCGTCAAAATGGTCCGCGCCGCCGGGGCGGTGGAAGTCCATACGCGCATCAGTTGTCCCCCGACGATTTCGCCATGCTTCTACGGCGTGGATACGCCGACAAAAAAGGAACTCATCGCGTCCAGCCACACTATCGAAGAAATCTGCAAGTACATTGAAGCCGACTCGCTGTCCTATCTGAGCCTCGAGGGATTGCTTCGCGCCGTAAACGCACAGCCGAATGAATTCTGCACGGCCTGCTACACCGGGAAATATCCGCTGCCTTTCGTCGAGATGATTCCCGACGCCAGGGAAGCGGAGCGGCAGCTCGATCTGTGGGAAGCCTCTCTCAAACAAATTCCATGACAGCAGGCGAACCTCGTGCGACCTGTCGCTCATGAAAATCGCGCCGCCCAACCGCAGGCTCGGGATTCTCCTTTCCGGCCGCGGCTCCAACTTTGAAGCCATTGCCGCCAGCATCGCAGACGGGCGGCTTCAAGCCGAAGTCGCCGTCGTGATCAGCAACGTCGAGAAAGCGCCGGGCCTGATCCGGGCGCGCGAGAAAGGATTTAACGCCGTCTGCGTTCCATCGCGGTTGAAGGAGCGCGAGCGGTTTGACCTGGAAATTGTGAATGTGCTGAAAAAGAACGACGTGGGGCTGGTCGTGCTTGCCGGTTTCATGCGGATTTTCAGTCGAGTTGTTCTGGACGCGTATCCGAATCTCATCGTAAACATCCACCCGTCGCTGCTGCCTGCGTTTCCTGGACTGCATCCGCAAAAGCAGGCGCTGGAGCACGGCGTGAAAGTGAGCGGTTGCACCGTGCACCTTGTCAACGAAGTGCTGGACGGCGGCCCGATAGTTCTGCAGACGGCCGTTCCGGTTTTGGATGACGATACTGTGGAAACGCTCTCGGCTCGTATCCTTAAAGTGGAGCATCAGACGTATTGGAAGGGCATCGACATGCTGTTGTCAGGGCAGTCCGAGATTCGAGAGAGGCGCGTGGTCCACTTATGACAAACCCTCACCCAGCGCCGGTGAGGGCGTCTAGGGTATGAACGACTTCAGGACCATTCCCATCCCCGAACAGGTCGACTACCTCCGCAAGGGCGCCGTCGAGATCATTCGTGAGGAAGAGCTGGAGGACCGGCTGCGCCGCGCTCAGAAGGCTGGCCAACCGCTCCGGGTTAAAGCCGGGTTTGATCCCACAGCGCCGGACATCCATCTCGGCCATACCGTGCTGATCCGGAAGATGAAGCACTTTCAGGATCTCGGGCACCTTGTGATCTTTCTCATCGGCGATTTTACCGGAATGATCGGCGACCCTTCCGGTCGCTCCGCGACGCGCAAGCAACTCAGCAAAGAGGAAATCCTGGAGAACGCGGAAACATACAAGCAGCAGATCTTCAGGATTTTGGATCCGGAAAAGACGGTCATCGACTTCAACAGCCGATGGATGGCTGGCCTTGGCGCAGAAGGCCTGGTGCGGCTTTCTTCCAAATACACGGTCGCCCGTATTCTCGAGCGGGAAGATTTTGCGAATCGACTCAAGATGCAGGCGCCGATCGCAATGCACGAGCTGCTTTATCCGCTCGTCCAGGGCTACGACTCCGTGGCGCTCCAGGCGGACGTGGAACTCGGGGGCGCGGATCAGAAGTTCAATCTGCTGGTCGGCCGCGACCTTCAGCGGGAATATGGACAGGCGGCGCAGATCGTCATGACGATGCCTCTGCTGGAAGGCATCGACGGCGTTCAGAAAATGAGCAAGTCGCTCGGAAACTACATCGGGATCAATGAAGCGCCTAATGAGCAATTCGGTAAAGTGATGTCGATTTCCGACGATCTGATGTGGCGTTACTACGAGCTTGTGACGGACGTTCCCAGTCGCGACATCCAGGCTTTGCGCCGTGACGTGGAAGCCGGGAACCGGCATCCCATGGACGTGAAGGCCGATCTGGCGACGTTCATTGTTGAGGGAAGCCACGGATCTGCGGCGGCCAAGACGGCGAGAGACGAATTCCATCGGGTCTTCCGAAATCGGGAAACGCCCACCGGCATTGAGACGCACGAGATGAAACTCGGTCAGCCTTCGATGCGCTTGACGAAGCTCCTCGCATCGTTGAAGCTCGCGCCTTCCATTGCAGAAGCCCAGAGACTGATTGAATCCGGCGCGGTCCACGTGAACGACCGCCGTATCACCGATGTTCGGTACGACCTCGATTTTTCAAAAGCCGGCGAGTATGTTCTTAAGGTGGGCAGACGGCGGTTTCTTCGGCTGGTTGTTCGCTAACACGCTGTTGAAACACGCGGTTGCCTGTGCTAAAGTCGTAAATTTGTCGATGCTGGCGTAGCTCAGTTGGTAGAGCAGCTGACTTGTAATCAGCAGGTCGGGGGTTCAAATCCCTTCGCCAGCTCCTGGCTGGTGGGCCGGCCGGCGTGGGTCGCAGCACGATCAACGGAAACTTGAAGACAGGCAGCGGCGAGGTCGCCGCCATTAATTGGTAGGGACAGGTGGCCGAGTGGTTAATGGCAGCAGACTGTAAATCTGCCGCTCCTTGCGGGCTACGGAGGTTCGAATCCTCCCCTGTCCATTAATGCTGGCCCACGTAGCTCAGTTGGCAGAGCGCGTCCTTGGTAAGGACGAGGTCACCAGTTCAATCCTGGTCGTGGGCTCCATTCAACGGTCGCAGTAGCACAGAGCGGGAGTAACTCAGTGGCTAGAGTCACGGCCTTCCAAGCCGTTGGTCGCGGGTTCGAATCCCGTCTCCCGCTCCTTGGCCCAAAATGCTTGGCGCATGATATCGGAGAAATGAATCCATGGCGAAAGAGAAATTCGAGAGATCCAAGCCGCACGTGAACGTGGGGACGATCGGGCACATCGATCACGGGAAGACGACGCTGACGGCGGTGATCACGAAGGTGTTGGCGAAGCACAATCCGAAGGTGAAGTACCGGTCGTTTGATTCGATCGACAATGCGCCGGAAGAGAAGGCGCGAGGGATTACGATAGCGACGGCGCACGTGGAGTACGAGACGGCCAAGCGGCATTATGCGCACGTGGATTGCCCCGGGCACGCCGATTACATCAAGAACATGATCACGGGGGCGGCGCAGATGGACGGAGCGATTTTGGTGGTGGCGGCGACCGACGGGCCGATGCCGCAGACGCGGGAGCATATCCTGCTGGCGCGGCAGGTGGGGGTGCCCTACATCGTGGTGTTTTTGAACAAGTGCGATGCGGTGGAAGACGCGGAGTTGCTGGACCTGGTGGAGTTGGAAGTACGGGAGTTGTTGAAGAACTATGGATTTCCCGGGGACGAGATTCCGGTGATCCGGGGGTCGGCGTTGAAGGCGATGGACGACGATCCGGCGTGGGTGGCCAAGATCGACGAGTTGATGGAGGCGGTGGACAACTACATACCGGTGCCGGAGCGAGCGGTGGACAAGCCGTTTTTGATGCCGATCGAGGACATATTTTCGATATCGGGACGGGGGACGGTGGTGACGGGGCGAGTGGAGCGAGGGATCGTGAAGGTGGGCGAGGAGATGGAGATCGTGGGGTTCCGGCCGACGTTCAAGACGGTGATCACGGGCGTGGAGATGTTCAAGAAGCTGCTGGACGAGGGGCGAGCCGGGGACAACGTGGGGCTGCTGCTGAGAGGGACGAAGAAGGAAGAGGTGGAGCGGGGACAGGTGGTGGCGAAGGTGGGATCGATTACGCCGCACACGAAGTTCAAGGCGGAGATCTATGTGTTGACGAAGGAAGAAGGGGGACGGCATACGCCGTTTTTCAAAGGATACCGGCCGCAGTTTTACTTTCGGACGACGGACGTGACGGGGACGGCGGAGTTGCCGGAGGGAGTGGAGATGGTGATGCCGGGCGACAACGTGTCGCTGGTGATTGAATTGATCACGCCGGTGGCGCTGGAGAAAGGGCTGCGGTTCGCCATCCGCGAAGGCGGACGGACGGTAGGAGCGGGAACGGTAACGGAGATACTGCAGTAGGAGATTTCGGATTTCGGACTTCGGACTTCGGATTTGGGAGACTGCCTCCTGAATTCAAATCCGCAATCCGAAATCCGCAATCCGAAATGCTATGAGGGACATCATTACCTTACAGTGCACCGACTGCAAAGAACGGAACTACTCGGTGACGAAGAACAAGAAGAAGCATACGGAGCGGCTGGAAACCAAGAAGTTCTGCCGGCGTTGCCGGCATCACACAGTTCATCGAGAGACCAAGTAGCACGACTTTGTTACAATTTTTGAAAGGCGGTCGAATTTGCAGGCCAGTAGCTCTAACTGGCAGAGCGCCGGTCTCCAAAACCGGATGTTGGGGGTTCGAATCCCTCCTGGCCTGCCTCTCTGAAGCATGAATCCGGCAGAAAAAATTCGCGATTGGTTCGGGCGCGCCAAGCAGTTCTATATCGACGTCCGCGGTGAAATGAAGAAGGTTTCCTGGCCCGCGAGGCAGGAAGTGGTCGGTACGACGGCGGTTGTTATCGGGGCGGTATTCTTCTTCGGCTTCTATCTCTGGGTTGTAGACGCCGTCCTTGGTTGGGGCCTGGAAAGAGTCTTGACGTATTTCAGCCCGACCGGAGGCTGAGGCGCTGTGTCGAAACTCTGGTACATCATCCACACGTATTCGGGATTTGAGCGTAAAGTCGCCGAAAGCCTGAAGAGCCGGATTACTGCCTTCGGTTTGGAAGAGGAAATTCACAATGTCCTGATACCGACCGAGGAAGTTGTCGAAGTGCGCGGCGGCAAGCGGATCATTTCTCAAAAAATGTTCTATCCGGGCTACGTTCTGGTCGAAATGGAAGCCGACGAGAAGGGCAAGCCGAGCGACCGCGCCTGGCACGTGGTGAAAAGTACGCCCCGCGTGACCGGATTTGTAGGCTCCGCCCAGAGCCCGACTCCCCTCAGCGAGGAAGAAGTACAACAGATTGTCTATCGCGTCTCTACAGCCGCAGACCGGCCGAAGCCGAAGCTCACGTTCGAGAAAGGCGAATCCGTCCGGATCATCGACGGCCCGTTCGCCAGCTTCAACGGCGTCGTTGATGACGTGAACTCCGATCGCAGCACCTTGAAAGTGATGGTGACGATCTTCGGCCGTTCGACGCCCGTCGAGCTGGATTTCTTGCAGGTGGAAAAGAATTAATGGCGAAAAAAGTTGTCGGGCAAGTGAAGTTGCAGATTCCTGCCGGCAAAGCGACTCCCGCGCCTCCAGTGGGTCCCGCTTTGGGTCAGCATGGCGTCAACATCATGGATTTCTGCAAGGCGTTCAACGCGAAGACTTCGGCGAAAGACCAGGAAGGTCTGATCATCCCGGTTGTCATCACAATCTACTCGGACCGTTCCTACAGCTTCATCACGAAGACGCCTCCAGCGTCGGTCCTTTTGAAGAGGGCGGCCAACATTGCGAAGGGCTCAGGAGAGCCGAACAAGAACAAAGTCGGAACAGTCACGCAGAAGCAGGTCGAAGACATCGCGCGGTTGAAAATGCCGGATTTGAACGCAGCCAGCCTGGAAGCGGCCGTGCGCACCGTGAAGGGCACTGCGGTCAGCATGGGCATCGAGGTCGTATAGCCATGGCAAAAGCAGGAAAGAAGTACGAAGCGGCGAAAAAGCAGGTTGAAACGCGTCCCTATACAGTTCAAGACGCCATGGGCTTGTTGAAGAAGATTCGCTTTGCGAAGTTCAACGAGACGGTCGAAGTGCACCTGCGTCTCGGCGTCGATCCCAAGCACGCCGACCAGATGGTTCGCGGCACCGTCGTGCTTCCCCATGGTCTTGGGAAATCGAAGAAAGTTTGCGTCATCGCCTCAGGAGAAAAGATCAAGGAAGCTGAAAACGCCGGCGCGGACGTCGTTGGAGGAGAAGATGTGGTTGAAAAGATCGCAGGCGGCTGGGTCGACTTCGATGCCTGCATCGCCACGCCGGACATGATGCGATCCGTCGGCCGGCTCGGCAAGGTCCTCGGGCCGCGCGGTTTGATGCCGAATCCCAAGACCGGTTCTGTGACCTTTGAGGTAGCTAAGGCCATCAAGGAGGTTAAGGCCGGCAAGGTGGAATTCCGCGTAGACAAGACGGGAATCATCCACGCTCCGGTCGGGAAAATCGAATTTTCCGGCGACCAACTCAGCGAGAACGCGCAAATGCTCATTGATTCGGTGATCAAAGCTCGCCCGGCCGCAGTCAAGGGACGGTACGTTAAGCGCATCACCGTCGCTTCGACGATGAGCCCGGGCATCGATTTGGATTTGGCTGCTCTCGACGCGAAGTAAACAACAAAGAAGGCGGCGGCCCGGAAGGGCCGGGGTGAGGGTATGAAATCAAAGGGTAAAAAGCAGGACGAACTGAACGAGCTCAAGAAAGCGTTGGCGGAATCGAAGAATATTGTTGTCGCCCAATTCCAGGGCATCAACGTGGCGCAGGACACGGAACTGCGACAAAAGATTCGCGCTGCGCAGAGCAAGTATCGCGTCGTCAAAAACACGCTGGCCCAGATTGCCGCGAAGGGAGCTCCCGCTGAGAGTCTCTCAAAAGCGTTCGACGGTCCAACGGCTATCGCTTACAACAATGCAGATCCCGTGGCCCTTGCGAAGGCGTTGACCGCCTACGCCAAGACGAACCCGCTATTCGTCTTCAAAGCCGGCATGGTGGAAGGACGCGTCGTTAATTTAGCGGAGTTGAACGCGATTGCCTCGCTGCCGTCCAAGGAAGAACTCATCGCGAAGCTGCTCTTTCTGGTGAACTCTCCGGCGCAGCGGATTGCGGTTGCCGTGAACGGCGTCGCGCGCAATCTGGCGGTGGTTCTCAAGCAGGCCGTCGATCAGAAGAAGTTTCAAGAAAAGTGACTGCTGTCAAGGGTTGGAGTCTGATTTAGGAGAAAGCAATGTCGGAAAAAGTTCAGAGCATTATCGAGTCCATTAAGGGCTTATCCCTTCTGGAGGCGTCCGAACTCGTCAAAGGGATCGAGGAAGCCTTTGGCGTGAGCGCTGCGGCCGCGACAGTCGCGGTCGCCGGCGCAGGTCCCGCGGCAGGCGGCGGGGGCGGGGCGGCTGCGGCGCCGGCAGAAGAAAAGACGGAGTTCAGCGTCATTCTCACCGCTGTCGGCGGCAACAAGATCGGCGTCATTAAGGCCGTGCGCGAAATCACGAGTCTGGGACTCAAGGAAGCCAAGGATCTGGTCGAAGGCGCTCCGAAACCCATCAAAGAAGGTGTTTCCAAAGAAGAGGCGGAGAACATCAAGAAGAAATTCACAGAAGCCGGCGCTACCGTTGAAGTGAAGTAGGGCTGCAAGGTTATTTCGGATTGCGGATTGCGGATTTCGGATTTGTGATTCCTATTCATGAGTTTCCACAAATCCGGATCCGAAATCCGCATTCCGAAATCCGAAATTGCCGTCCGGGGCCTTCGTCCGCCTCGGGTCGGCCTATTGTCATTTAGGAGCAAATTAGCAACATGGCGGAAACCAAAACGACTGCCGCACGGGAAAGAACCAACTTTTCGAAGATCCGGACGGCCATTCAAATCCCTAACCTCATCGAGGTGCAGAAGAATTCATATGAGCGATTCCTCCAGATGAACATGCTTCCTGAGGAACGCGAGGACACCGGACTACAGGCCGTATTCAATTCCGTCTTTCCAATCTCCGACTTTCGCGGCGTTTCAACTCTCGAGTTCATCAGCTATTCGATTGGCAACTGGGAGTGCAAATGCGGCAACCTGAAAGGACTCAACTATCTCCGTTCGACGTGTAAGAACTGCGGCGCCGCCATCGCGACCAACCCGTTTTCGGCGGAGCCCACGGTCATGTGCTCCAAGTGCGGCACCGTCAACAAGAATCAGGTGACGTTCTGCAACAGGTGCGGCGATCCCGTTCAGCTCAATCTGAAATACGACGTCGCAGAATGCCAGGAACGCGGAATGACGTACGCTGCGCCGCTGAAGGTGATCATCCGGTTGACGATCTTCGACAAAGATCCCGATACGGGCCAGAAGACGATTCGCGACATCAAAGAGCAAGAAGTCTATTTCGGCGAAATTCCGCTGATGACCGAGAATGGCACGTTCATCATCAACGGAACCGAGCGCGTGATCGTGAGCCAGCTCCATCGCAGCCCGGGCGTCTTCTTCGAGTCCACGCCCAGCAAGAGCTATTTCCTTGGAAAGATCATTCCGTATCGCGGTTCGTGGGTTGAATTCGAATACGAGACCGCGAAGAACATTCTTTACGTCCGCATCGACCGCAAACGTAAATTTCTCGCCTCGATCTTTCTGCGCGCACTCGGTCTGAAGAGCGACGAAGAGATCATTCGCGCGTTCTACAAGACCGACCGCATCACGGTCGAAGGAAAGAAGCTTTTGTGGAACATGTCGGACAACGTTGTTGGGTTGAAGATCTCCAAGGACATTCTCCACCCGAAGACGAAAGAAGTTTTGCTCCACGCGGGAAAGAAGATTACGACTACTGTATACAACCACTTGAAACAGGCGAAGGTCGAGCGTTTCGAGATTGCTCCCGAAGACCTGGAAGGCGCTTTCGCCGTTGCAGACGTTGTGGATACGTCCACCGGTGAAGTTGTCGTCGAGACAAACACAGAGCTGACGCAAACGCTGATACGCAACATCATGGATGCGGGCGCCCCGGAATTCCTTGTCTTCTTTCCCGAGCGCGACGATATCGGCGTTGTCTTGAGTCAGACGCTCCGTAAGGACACGATCAAGAGCACCCAGGAAGCGCTGATCGAGATTTACCGCAAACTACGGCCCGGCGATCCCCCGACCCTGGAAACGGCGACGGCGTTGTTCGAAGGCATGTTTTTCGATCCGCGGAAATACGATTTCTCGAAAGTGGGGCGGCTGAAATTCAACATCAAGCTCGATCTGCAGAACCCGCTGGATCGCCGCATCCTCGATAAGGAAGACTTTTACGCAGTTATCAGCTATCTGCTGAAGCTGCGCAAAAACATCGGGCAGGTCGATGATATCGATCACCTCGGCAACCGGCGCGTCCGCGCGGTTGGTGAACTGCTCGAAAACCAGTTCCGAATCGGCCTGGTGCGAATGGAGCGCGCGATCAAGGAAAAGATGTCGGTCTACCAGGAAATGGTGACCGCGATGCCTCATGATTTGATCAATGCGAAGCCTGTCATCGCGGCCGTGCGCGAATTCTTCGGTTCATCGCAATTGTCGCAGTTCATGGATCAGACCAACCCTCTGTCGGAGATCACGCACAAGCGGCGGCTTTCGGCTTTGGGGCCGGGAGGTTTGTCGCGTGAGCGCGCGGGGTTCGAAGTGCGCGACGTCCATCCGACCCATTACGGCCGCATTTGTCCAATCGAGACTCCGGAAGGTCCGAACATTGGTCTGATTTCTTCGCTGAGCTGCTACGCGCGGATCAACGAATTCGGATTCATCGAGAGCCCCTACCGCAAGGTCAAGAATGGCCGCGTCGTCGATTACGTGACCGTAATTGCAGCGGGCGACTCGAAGTACAAGGTCGGAGAGCATGTCGAACGAGAAGCCATTGAAGACGAGAACGAACAACTGAAGGCCCGTCGCAAGAAGCGGGCCGAATACGTCCCGTACTCGTTCTACCTGTCGGCGTGGGAGGAAGACAAGTATCTGATCGCCCAGGCGAACGTGGAAATGGACAAAAACGGGCGTCTCTCGCAGGAGCTCGTCAACGTGCGACAGGCGGGCAACTTCGTGCTTAAACACAGGGACGAGGTCGACTACGTCGACGTTTCGCCGAAGCAACTCGTATCCGTAGCCGCCTCACTGATTCCATTCCTCGAGAATGACGACGCCAACCGCGCTCTGATGGGATCGAACATGCAGCGTCAGGCCGTCCCGCTGCTGCGCACGGCGGCGCCGCTGGTGGGAACGGGCATGGAGGAAATTACGGCTCGCGACTCCGGCGCTGTCGTCGTGTGCAGGCGCAGCGGCGTTGTCGACTCGGTCGATTCCGAACGAATCATCGTCCGCGTGGAGGCTGCCGAAGACGGCCACTTCTCGCGCGAAGTCGGCGCCGACATCTACCAGTTGACGAAGTTCCGCCGTTCGAATCAGAACACGTGCATCAATCAGAAGCCGATTGTACGCAAAGGCGATCGCGTCATTAAGGGCCAGATTCTCGCTGATGGACCGTGCACGGATAGGGGCGAACTGGCGTTGGGACGCAATGTACTCGTGGCGTTTATGCCCTGGCGGGGCTACAACTTCGAGGACGCGATTCTCGTATCCGAACGATTGGTCAAAGAGGATTACTACACGTCCATCCACATCGAAGAGTTTGAAATCGAAGCGCGCGACACGAAGCTGGGTCCTGAAGAGATTACGCGGGACATTCCGAACGTCAGCGAGTCGTTCCTCAAGGACCTGGATGAAGCCGGCATCATTCGCATCGGCGCCTATGTGAAACCCGGCGACGTCCTCGTCGGAAAGGTCACGCCGAAGGGCGAGACGCAGCTTACGCCGGAAGAAAAGCTGCTCCGCGCGATCTTTGGGGAAAAAGCCGGCGACGTCCGCGACGCTTCGTTGATTTGCCCGCCGGGCATCGAAGGCATTGTCGTCGATGTAAAAATCTTCTCAAGAAAAGGCGCTGAGAAGGACGAACGCGCGAAGCTGATCGAAAGCATGGAAATCTCGCGTCTCGAAAACAATCTGAGAGACGAGATTCGCATTCTTACCGATGAACGCAACAAGCGCCTCGTGGCTTTGCTTTCCGGCAAGGTCACGGCCAACGAACTGGTCAACGAGCGCACCGGACGCAAGATCATCGCGAAGAAGACGGAGATGACGCCGGAGATCATCGAGAACCTGTCGCATCGGGAACTCCTCAAGCTGAAGTACACCGATGGGTCGAGCTTCAATGAGCAAATCCAGGAAATCGAGGAGATGACGACGCGGCAGATCGACGTTCTTCGCAAGGTGCACGAGGAGCGCATCTCCAAACTGCGCCGCGGAGACGAGCTGCCGCCGGGCGTAATCAAGCTCGTGAAGGTTTATGTCGCTATGAAGCGCAAGCTTTCCGTCGGCGACAAGATGGCCGGCCGGCATGGCAATAAGGGCGTGATCGCCAGAATTCTTCCGGAGGAAGACATGCCGTATCTGCCCGACGGAACTCCGGTTGAAATCGTGCTGAACCCATTGGGCGTCCCATCGCGAATGAACGTGGGTCAAATTCTCGAAACGCATCTGGGATGGGCTGCTCATGCGCTCGGCATGTACTTCGCCACGCCTGTCTTCGATGGCGCCATGGAAAGCGAGATCAAAGAGGTGCTCAGCCGCGCCAACTTGCCCAAGAGCGGCAAAACGCGTCTGTACGACGGAATGACGGGGCAGCCCTTTGAACAGGAAGTGACCGTGGGCTACATCTACATGCTGAAGCTCTCGCACCTTGTCGACGACAAAATTCACGCACGTTCCATCGGTCCGTACTCGCTCATCACGCAACAGCCATTGGGCGGCAAGGCGCAGTTCGGCGGACAGCGATTTGGAGAGATGGAGGTGTGGGCTCTGGAAGCGTACGGGGCGGCTCACATTCTCCAGGAACTGCTTACTGCCAAATCCGACGACGTATACGGCCGCACCAAGATTTACGAAGCCATTGTCAAAGGAGAGGCTGCAATGGAGCCCGGCGTTCCGGAGTCGTTCAACGTCCTGATCCGGGAGTTGCAGAGCCTCTGCCTGGATGTCGAGCTTATGAAAAGGAAACCGACTGCATAAGAGAACGATATTTCGGATTTCGGATTGCGGAATTCGGATTTCGGATTTGGACCAACCTAGGCAAATCCGAAATCCGAATTCCGCAATCCGAAATCCGCGAGTATCTCTCCGCATAAGGAGGGTATTGTTTTGATTAGATCCAATCCTTACGACCGCGCAGCGTCCATCGCCGATTTTGACAGCATCCGCATCAGTCTGGCGTCTCCGGAAAAGATCCGTTCGTGGTCGCACGGCGAGGTCACGAAGCCGGAGACCATCAACTATCGGACCTTCAAGCCGGAGAAAGATGGTCTCTTCTGCGCCCGCATTTTCGGTCCTGTCACCGACTGGGAATGTCTCTGCGGCAAATACAAGCGCATGAAGCATCGCGGCGTTATATGCGACAAGTGCGGCGTAGAGGTTACGCTGTCGAAGGTCCGCCGGGAACGGCTCGGACATATAGAACTGGCAAGTCCGTGCTCGCACGTCTGGTTCTTTAAGGGATTGCCGAGCCGCATCGGACATCTGCTGGACATGTCGTTGAGAGAACTCGAGCGCGTTCTCTATTTCGAGGCGTACGTCACGATCGATCCGGGCGACGCGCCCCTGAAAGAGCGCGAATTGCTCACCGAGGAGAAGTTCCGGCAGCTGCAGCAGGAGTATCCCGGAAAGTTTGTGGCGATGATGGGCGCGGAAGCCATCAAGGAGTTGCTCAAGCGCGTCGATATCGATGAGCTGTCGCGTGAGCTGCGGACGAAGATGAAGAACGAAACGTCGCAGCAAAAGCGCGTGAAGTTCGCCAAGCGGCTCAAGGTGGTCGAGGCTTTCGTGAAATCCGGAAACAAGCCGGAGTGGATGATTTTGGACGTCATACCCGTGATTCCTCCGGAACTGCGTCCGCTGGTGCCTCTGGACGGCGGCCGTTTTGCTACATCCGACTTGAACGATCTGTACCGCCGCGTCATCAACCGGAACAACCGGTTGAAGAAGCTGATCGAGCTGCATGCTCCGGACGTCATCGTACGGAATGAGAAGCGCATGCTGCAGGAAGCCGTCGACGCGCTGTTCGATAACGGGCGGCGAGGCCGAATTCTGCGAGGCGCGAACAACCGGCCGCTGAAATCGTTGTCCGATACGTTGAAAGGAAAACAGGGACGATTCCGCCAGAATCTTCTGGGCAAGCGGGTGGACTATTCGGGGCGCTCCGTCATTGTCGTCGGTCCCGAATTGAAACTGCATCAGTGTGGACTTCCAAAGAAGATGGCGCTGGAGCTGTTCAAGCCGTTCATTTACAACCGCCTCGAACAGGGCGGCCATTGCACGACCGTCAAGGCGGCGAAAGAGATGGTGGAGCGGCAGGATCCGGTCGTCTGGGACATTCTCGAGGAAGTGATCAAGGACCACCCGGTCCTGCTGAACCGCGCCCCCACGCTGCACCGGCTCGGCATTCAAGCGTTCGAGCCCGTGCTTGTGGAAGGCAAGGCGATCAAAATCCATCCTCTCGTCTGCACGGCTTTCAATGCGGATTTCGACGGCGACCAGATGGCCGTTCATATTCCGCTTTCGCCCGAAGCTCAGATTGAGGCGTCGGTCCTGATGCTGTCGACGCAGAACTTGCTGTCGCCGGCGAGCGGCCAACCGGTCGCCGTACCGACTCAGGACATGGTTCTCGGCGTGTACTACCTGACGCGCGCGAAGCCCGGCACGCGCGGCGACGGCTCGACGTTCGGATCGATCGAAGAAGTTCTCATGGCGTTGGATCACGGCCAGGTGGAGACGCAGACGCCGATCCGCCTCCGTTACTCGGGACCGCTTGTCGACATGACCACGGCCTACGACGAGCAGGCGATTGTTCACGCGGAAGTGATTGACGCCAAGAACTACATGCTCAATACGACGGTTGGGCGCGTCATTCTTTTCGACAACCTTCCGAAAGGCATGCCGTTCATCAACGGATTGCTCAAGAAGAAGGGGCTGGGTCAACTCGTCAGCTTCACGTATTTGCGCTATGGCATGGATATGACGGTGACGATGCTCGATCACATTAAGGAACTCGGGTTCCTGTATGCGACGAAGGCCGGCATCACGATCAGCATCGACGACCTGATTGTTCCTCCCGGCAAGCGGGACTTTGTCGACGCTGCACAGAACGAAGTCGTAAAGGTCGATCAACAATATCGCGATGGCGCTATCACGAACGGCGAGCGGTATAACAAGGTGATCGCCATCTGGTCGGACGTCACCGAGAAGATTTCCGACATGATGTTCACGGAAATGGAGCGCGCCGAGAAGGCGAGCCACGGCTTCAACCCGATTCTCCTCATGGCGGACTCGGGCGCGCGCGGATCGAAACAGCAGATTCGCCAGCTTGCCGGAATGCGCGGTTTGATGGCGAAGCCTTCAGGCGAAATCATCGAAACTCCGATTACTGCCAACTTCCGCGAAGGGCTGAACGTGCTGCAGTACTTCATCTCGACGCACGGCGCGCGGAAGGGCCTGGCGGATACGGCCCTCAAGACGGCGGATTCGGGCTACCTGACGCGCCGTCTTGTCGACGTTGCGCAGGACGTCATCGTCAGCATGGACGACTGCGGCACGGTCGATGGAATCTTCGTCGGCTCGATCGTGGAGTCGGGCGAGATTATCGAGCCGCTCCGCGACCGCATCATCGGCCGGGTGTCTCTTGAAAAGATCAAGGACTACGAAGGCCGCGTCATCGTCGACGTCAACGAGGAAATCACGGAAGATCTCGCCAGCGCTATCCAATCCGCCGGCATCGAGCGCGTGAAGATCCGCTCGGTGCTCACCTGCGAGGCGCGGCGCGGCGTGTGCGTGCGCTGCTACGGACGGAATCTCGCTACGGGCAAGCTGGTCGAAATCGGAGAAGCGGTGGGAGTGATTGCGGCGCAATCGATCGGCGAACCTGGGACGCAGTTGACGATGCGCACCTTCCACATCGGCGGAACCGCAAGCCGCGTCGCTGAACAGACAAGCCTGGAAGCGAAGAACGCCGGCACGATCAAGTTCCATAACCTCCAAACCGTGCGCAACCAGGAAGGCTTTCTTGTTGCAATGAACCGGAACGGCGTACTGGCGATCATGGACGAAAAAGGCCGCGAAAAAGAGCGATATACCGTGGTCTACGGCGCAAAGCTTCGCGTCGAGGAAGGCAGTCAAGTTAAGGTCGGCGCGACGCTGGTCGAGTGGGACCCGTACACGTTCGCAATCCTGACGGAAGTGACAGGTACGATCCAGTTCAAGGATTTGGTCGAAGGCGTCACCATGCACGAGGAACTCGATGAAGTGACGGGTCTCTCGCGCTGGGTCGTCACCGACTCGCCGGATGAAAAACGGCAGCCCACGATTCAGATACGCGACGACAAGCACAAGGTCCTGCGCAAGTACCTGATTCCGTCCCGCGCCCACCTGATGGTCGCTGACGGCGACGCCGTTCATCAGGGCGACGTGCTGGCAAAGATCCCGCGCGAGACCACGAAGACCAAAGACATCACAGGCGGACTTCCACGCGTGGTGGAGCTGTTCGAAGCGCGCAAGCCTCGCGAGACGGCGGTGATCACGGAAATCGACGGCATCGTGAAGTACGGCGACATCACCAAGGGCCAACGCAAGATTGTCGTGATCAACGAGAGCAACGTCGAGCGCGAATACGCGCTGCCTCGCGGCGTTCATATCAACGTCCAGGAAGGCGAACACGTGCGGGCCGGCGAACCGTTGATGGACGGTCCTCGCAATCCACACGACATCCTCGCCGTGCTGGGCGAAAAAGAGCTTCAGGCCTACCTGGTGAACGAGATCCAGGAGGTTTACAGGCTGCAAGGGGTCAACATCAACGACAAGCACATCGAAGTCATCGTTCGTCAGATGATGCGGTGGATCAAGATTGAGGACGTCGGAGACACCGAGTTTCTGGTGGACGAACAGGTCGACAAGTTCCGGTTCCAGGAAGAGAACGAACGCGTCAAGAAGAACGGCGGAAAGCCGGCTTCCGGCCGTCCGTTGTTGTTGGGCATCACGAAGGCGTCGCTCTCAACCGAATCGTTCATCTCGGCCGCATCGTTCCAGGAGACGACCCGCGTTCTCACGGAGGCGTCTATCAGCGGAAAGATCGACTATCTGCGGGGGCTGAAGGAGAACGTCATCATGGGCCGGCTGATTCCTGCAGGAACCGGGCTCGAGTACTACCGTAACGTCGAGCTCCTTTCGGAAGAGCCGGAGCACGTTATGGCGGAAGAGTCCGCCGTCGACATGGAAGTCAATGGCGACATGCGCGACGAAGCCGAAGCCGCCCACGAAGAACGGCTGACGACATAAAGTAGGGCCCTGCCGCCGAAGGCGGCAGGGCCTACGAAACAGGCGACCTCCCCACTTCCCTATAAAAATTCCCGTTGAAGCTGGGAAATGGATTCCAGTAGTATTGAAAGGTTTCCCTGGCATGGATTTTGCGTCCAGGGAGGGCTGCTACCATCGAGGAGTGATTGGTTCGTGCCGACGTTTAATCAATTGGTTCGACAGGGCAGAAACAAGCCCCGATACAAGACGAGTAGTCCTGCGTTGCAGGAGTGTCCGCAGAAACGAGGCGTGTGCACGCGCGTGTACACCTCGACGCCCAAGAAGCCGAATTCGGCCCTTCGCAAAGTTGCACGTGTGCGTCTGACCAATGGGATCGAAGTTACAACGTACATCCCCGGTATCGGCCACAATCTGCAGGAACACTCCATTGTCTTGATTCGGGGCGGCCGTGTGAAGGACCTGCCCGGCGTCCGCTACCACGTGATCCGTGGAACGCTGGACGCCGCCGGAGTGGCCAACCGGAAGCAAAGCCGCTCCAAATACGGCGCGAAGCGGCCAAAGGGATAAGTAAGTACGCTATGCCCGAGAGCTCCGGGCAACCCGGGGCTGTGGGCGCCTAACTCTTGTTCCTGTTCTAATTTTATTGGTCGGGACCGCGGTAAATAGGGAATTTTCCGCTGGCCTTTGAGGTTTGGTATGCCCAGAAAAGCGCATATTTCGCGCCGCGAAATCGTAGCGGATCCTCTGCACGGCAGCACGCTCGTGTCGAAGTTCGTGAATTGCATGATGTGGGGCGGCAAGAAGAGCACGGCGCAGCGGATTCTTTACAAGTCCCTGGACATTGTCCAGAAGAAGACCAACGACGACCCGATGAAGCTGTTCAAAAAGGCGGTCGAGAACGTCAAGCCGGTTCTCGAGGTCAAGTCCCGCCGCGTCGGCGGTTCGACCTACCAGGTCCCGGTCGAAGTGAATCCGACCCGCCGGACTTCGCTCAGCATCCGCTGGATCTTGACCTATTCACGGGCGCGCGGCGAAAAGTCCATGGAGGAAAAGCTGGCGGCCGAACTGATTGACGCGGCCAACAACCGCGGAAACTCGATCAAGAAGAAAGAAGACACGCACAGGATGGCGGAAGCCAACAAGGCGTTTGCGCATTACAGATGGTGAGGGAAGGATTTCGGAATTCGGAATTCGGATTTCGGATTTGGGGAAACCTCAAATCCGCAATTCGCAATCCGCAATCCGAAATCGTGTGATTTATGCCCCGTACGGTAGCGCTCGACAAAACACGCAACATCGGGATCATGGCGCACATCGACGCCGGGAAGACCACGACGACGGAGCGGATTCTCTATTACACGGGAATCACGTACAAACTCGGCGAGGTTCACGAAGGCACCGCGACCATGGACTGGATGGAACAGGAGCAGGAGCGCGGCATCACGATCACTTCCGCGGCGACGACGTGTTTCTGGCGGGATCACCGCATCAATATCATCGATACGCCGGGTCATGTCGATTTCACCGCCGAGGTCGAACGGTCGCTTCGAGTGCTGGATGGCGCCGTCGCCGTGTTCTGTGCGGTCGGCGGCGTTGAGCCGCAGTCGGAAACCGTATGGCGCCAGGCCGACAAGTACCGCGTGCCGCGAATCGCGTTCGTCAACAAGATGGACCGGCCGGGCGCCGACTTCCAGCGCTGCATGGATATGATGCGGAGCCGTCTTCACGCGACGCCCGTGGCGATTCAACTGCCCCTTGGCAAAGAAGATGGGTTTCGGGGGGTTATCGACCTGATCGAAGAGAAAGCCATCGTGTATCGCGACGAGACGCTGGGCGCCGAGTACGTGGTTGAAGAGGTTCCCGAGGATTACCGGCAGGCCATGCAGGCGTATCGTGAAAAGATCGTCGAAGCCGCGTGCGAAGCCGACGAAGCGGTTCTTGCCAAGTATGTCGGCGGCGAACCCATATCCAAGCAAGATCTGAAAGCGGCCCTCCGAAAAGGCACAATCGCGATGAAGATGACGCCCGTCCTGTGCGGTTCAGCGTTCAAGAACAAGGGCGTGCAGCCGCTGTTGGACAGCGTGGTCGCCTATCTCCCTTCCCCGCTCGATATCCCGCCCGTTGAGGGCTTCAAGCCGGACCGCTCTGAGATCGAAACCCGCAAAGCCGACGACAAAGCGCCGTTTTCCGCCCTCGTATTCAAGATCATGACGGATCCGTTTGTCGGACAACTTGCGTTTTTCCGCGTCTATTCGGGCAGCCTGACAAGCGGCGCTCACGTGTTCAACACGACCAAGCAGCGCCGCGAACGAATTGGCCGGCTGCTCAAGATGCACGCAAACAAGCGCGAGGAGATCAAAGACGTGTTCGCCGGCGACATCGCAGCCGCCGTCGGCCTCCGCGACGTGACAACCGGCGACACCATTTGCGACGAAACCCGGCCGGTGCTGCTGGAAGCGATGGACTTTCCGGAGCCCGTGATTTCCGTCGCAATCGAGCCAAAGACGAAAGCCGACCAGGAAAAGATGGGCGTCGCCCTGGGCAAGCTGGCGCAGGAAGATCCAACTTTCAAGATTCACACGGACCCGGACACCGCGCAGACCCTCATTTCCGGCATGGGCGAACTGCACCTCGAAATCATCGTCGACCGCATGATGCGCGAGTTCAACGTCGCCGCCAACGTCGGAAAGCCCCAGGTTGCTTACAAGGAAACCATCCGCAGGAAAGCCGAGGCCGAAGGAAAGTACATCCGTCAAACCGGAGGCCGCGGCCAATACGGCCACGTGAAGATTACAGTCGAACCCAGCGAGACCGGAGCGGGCTTTGTATTTGAGAACGCGATCGTAGGCGGCGTCGTTCCCAAGGAGTACATCAAGCCTGTCGAGCAAGGAATCAAGGAAGCCATGGAAAGCGGGGTTCTGGCGGGCTATGAGGTGAAAGACGTCAAGGTCACGCTTTTCGACGGTTCGTATCACGAAGTCGATTCCTCCGAAATGGCATTCAAAATCGCCGGATCGATGGCATTCAAAGAAGCGTGCAAGAAGGCCGGGCCGGCGCTGCTGGAGCCGGTCATGAAAGTCGAAGTCGTTTTGCCGGAGGAATACCTCGGCGATGTGATGGGCGACCTGAATGCTCGGCGCGGGCGTATCGAAGGAATGGAAGCCCGTCCCGGCACACAGATCGTCCGATCCCTGGTCCCGTTGTCGTCGATGTTCGGATACGCAACGGATCTGCGGTCGCGCACACAGGGACGCGCAACCTATACGATGCACTTTTCACATTACGAAGAAGTGCCCAAGCAAATCGGCGATGAAATTATTGCGAAAGCCCAAGGGAGAGAAGTCGAAAGGTCTGTTTAATAGCGGAGATTAGTCCATGGCGAAAGAGAAATTCGAGAGATCCAAGCCGCACGTGAACGTGGGGACGATCGGGCACATCGATCACGGGAAGACGACGCTGACGGCGGTGATCACGAAGGTGTTGGCGAAGCACAATCCGA
>Ga0209172_10003587_pt1 | contig 23247 bp, 15 predicted proteins | sample LarsenN4metaG_FD_184113 | JGI IMG/M metagenome (GOLD analysis project Ga0209172, IMG submission 184113) | Hot spring sediment bacterial and archeal communities from British Columbia, Canada, to study Microbial Dark Matter (Phase II) - Larsen... ... | reverse complement strand
ATATCCACATAGTCGCTCTTTTGTCAAGTGCCATTTTTCCACGGCCACACTGGTATCTGACCAAGAGATTCACATAGGAGCACTTTTGTCAAGTGTCATTTCTCCTCAATTTGATGCGTTTACCCTGCTTGGGCGGATGGTTGTAGTGGGGAGCTACCGCCACCGGATCTAGATAAACAAAGGTTGTTTGATGTGTGGACTACTCACACCCAAAATTGCCGAGTTTGTCGAGAGGCGCTGCAAAATATTAAGCGTCTATCAGTGTTGGCTTATGTGGTGGCGGGGGTGTGTTTATTTGTGGGGATAATGGTGGATGCTCGGACGGTGGCGCTGCAAGTGGCGACGGCGGGAGCAAATGTGATGCCTCCATTGGGTTTTTGGTGGGCGATATTGGGTGCAGTTTTATGCGCTGGTGGGGGATATCTGTTGCAAAAGTTGACGCGGCTATTCTATGTTTATGAGTTTGAACACGCTCATAATGATTGAGAATTGTCATTTGTCATTTGTCCCTTGTCCCTTGTCATTTGTCCCTTGCTACCAAAGGACTAAGGACTAAGGACTAAGGACTAAGGACTAAGGACTAATGACAAAATTGCTATCGGGGAGCTAATGTCCGGGAGGCAAACTTAGCTTGATAAAGTGCGGCATCGGCGGCTAAATAGAGCGATCGCCCATCATCACCATCATCAGGATATTGAGCTACCCCAGCACTGAATGTGACATGAAACTTGCAATTATCATCAGAGACAAACTCCATATCGTGGAAAGATTGCCGCACTTCCATCAGCCGCTTGCTGGCATCAAGTTTTGACATCCCGTACATAATCACCACAAACTCCTCACCGCCCCAGCGGGCGACCACATCTTCGCTTCTAAACGAGGCGCTCAGGAGTTTGCCCAGTCTGCGGAGTACCGCATCACCGGTGGCGTGACCGTACTTGTCATTTACATCTTTGAAGCGGTCTAAATCGAGAAGAGCGAAGCACAGGGGCTGTGTTTGGCCGCTGGCTTGGGCAGCGTGAGCTAGCTGTAAAAAGCGGTTTAGCTCCTGAGCGGATTTGCGCCGGTTGGCGACACCGGTGAGGAAATCTGTTTCTGCCATGCTTCGCATCAGGAGCGATCGCTCCAAGCGGTTGAAAATGCGCGTCACCAGTTCCGGCCCGACGATCGGCTTACTCACATAATCATCCGCTCCCGCTGCAAACACCTGGTGAACCACATCCGGAGCGGTATGAGCCGTGAGAAACAGCACCGGTAAACTGCTCCACCGGGGGTCATTGCGCACCACCTGACATAAAGAAATCCCGTCTATTTCCGGCATTTGGACATCCAAAATCAGCAAATCTGGCACAGTGGAAAGTAGAGTATCCCAAAACCGAGAAGGGTCAGACAGAGTAATCAAACTCAGACCCCAAGGACTCAACACACTGCGCATAGCTGCCAACAGGCTGGGGTCATCATCTACCACCATCACCTTGACCTGATTAGAAGAAGATAGCTTGGTTGACATGACGGAACGCTGCACCACCTGCTGCACCGCCTCCATCACCTGCCCAGGAGGCATCGGCTTCTGTAAAAAGCCCTTGCCCCCAAGTTTGGCCACTTCCAGCCTCAGTTGCACATCTCCCTGGGCTGTAAACACCAGCACTGGGACGGGTGGATGTTGCCTAGTCAGTTCCGACAGTAGGTTTAGGGTTTCTTGTACAGAGTGGGACTCCCTACCCCCTTGGTTCGGTGCCAATGTGGAATCTGGCCCTGAGAGGTCAAGTAGGGCGACGTGGGGCGGGTTGATCGCGATTTCCTGACGTGCCGCAGCGATATCAAAAGACCAGTGAGCCTGCAGTCCCCACTCTTGAGCTGCATGTACTAGCTGCTGAACCGCTTGTTCATCACGATCGCTTCGCTGACCTGACGGTGCGACAATCAGCAAATGGGGCAAATCGCTCTGCCGAGACTCTAATCCTGGATAGGTGCTGGTCTTGGAAAGCTCCTGGTTGCCACCCCGTCGCTCCTTCGTCACGACACCATTGCTACCATCTTGTAACTCCGTGAAGTTCGTCCCACCACCGTTATGGCTTTTGACATCTTCTGCCGGGATGGACTTTTGGGTAATTTCCTCGCGCAGCCTGATCACCAATTCTTGCAGACGCTTGGGGGCGGCGGCTAATGCCTCCTCGCTGAGCCTTGGCGGCCATTGTTGCAGTAGGCTTTCCGCTTCTTTAGCCAGTTCCGAACCTTTGGTATAGCCAAAGGTTCCCAAAGAACCCGCCAGTTTGTGGGCGTTGTGGTAGGCTTCCGATCGCAGCTCTTCGTCCAGATGTCCCGAATCGATCGCCGCCACCGCCTGCTCCAGCACCATTACCCTTGCATCCATACGGTCTTTAAACCGCTCCCAAACTTGTGCCACCGCCGCCCTAGTTTGCTCTTGAATCTGTTCTTGTATGAGCTGCTTGTTGACCCCGGGCGGCGATAGGGGAGAGGGGGGAACCTGGGGAGGGGGGGACGGGGGGGAGTGTGGGGAGTGTGGGGAGTGTGGGGAGGGTGGGGAGTAATCTTCCCCATCTTCCCACCCCTCCCCCTCCTCCCCCTCCTCCCAGTCTCCCCGTCTCCCAGTCTCCCAGTCTCCCAGTCTCCCAGTCTCCCCCTCTCCCCGGTCGGTGAGCTTGCCCTGAGCGAAGTCGAAGGGCGAAGCCGAACCGCCGACACCAGAGGGAGAAGCCGCCTCCACAGGTCGCCGACTCAAGTGCAGCAGTTGCGCCACCTTAGCCGCCAACTGTTCCACCTCGAAAGGATGAACTAAATAAAAAATTTGGGGCTGGTTATTCTTCCCTACAGAAGTAGATTTTTTAATTCTCAATTCATAATTTTTGCTGCCCTTGTCCAGGCAATAAATGACCTGCACTCCCTCCAAAAATCCCTTGGCTGTGGCTTGCCTCAGCACCTCAGAAGCCCCCGGCGCTTTCAGGCGATCGTCTATAATCAGCAGTGACCAGCGCTCTCGCCCCAATTCACCAAGAGTTTCCTCTCCCGTATCGGTTGCCTCCACTTTGAACCAATCGGGCTGATTTTCCGGATTTTTCCCCATCAAGTCAAGATTTGATAAAGAAAACCGCTTTTGGAGCTGCTCTTGTAAATTCGCCACCACCTCTGGCGGTAGTCCCGCCATCAAAATTATGTTTTTTGGCAGTTGTTTTTCATCTGTAGGCAAGGTCTTGAGACGATAGCCCAAACCGTAAACAGTTTCAATTAAATCTGCTGGAGCACCTGCGGCTTTCAACTTCTGCCGCAAACCCTTGATATGCGCTCGAATGGTATCTTCCGCCGGGGGGTCTTCAAAAGACCACAAATGGTCCAGGATGGCCGTGCGGCTGTACACCCGACTGCTGTTGCGCAAAAACAGCTCTAGAAGGCGGTACTCCGTCGGTGTCATCGCCACCGGTTTGCCTTCGTAGGTGACATCACAGGTGCTGGGGTTGAGCTGCAACCTCCCCCACTCCAGCACTGGAGGCAAAGCCGCATCTCCCCGGCGGAGCTGCGCTCGGATGCGAGCCGCTAGCTCTTGCAGCTCAAAGGGTTTGACGATGTAATCATCGGCCCCAGCATCAAGACCAATGACTTTATCCTCTGTGGTGTCTCTGGCGGTGGCTAAGAGGATAGGCATCCGGTAGCCAGAACGCCGCAGGCGCCTGCAAAGGCTGATTCCATCCACCTTGGGCAGTCCCACATCCAGCACAATTAAGTCATAGGCAAATGCTTCTACTAAGTCCCAGCCTTCTTCCCCATCTGCGGCCACATCGATGACATAATTTTGCGCACTCAGGGTGTTTGTCAAGGCGTGGGCGATCGCCTCATCATCCTCTACCAGTAAAATCCTCATCCCTTCCCCGCCTGCATAGCCGTATAGTTTTGATTTTATAACTTTCTCTTCCTATCTTATCCTAGCTTTGCCAGTAGTTTTACCCCCGTAAACTAACTTTACACACTGTTACAATGAGGTGAATTTAATATTAACTAAAGCTATCCCGGTTTTAGCCCAAATAAATACCCGGGCTAACTCTATCCATGTGCTTACCCTCCTGGGAAAATTACCCTCCTGACTTCCCCTCTCCCAAAGCCACCAGCTAAATATTTATGTATTTTTACGAACTTGGCTCCTGCAATCCAAGGGGAAAAATTTGCAGTTTTAAGGAAAAATATAGATTATCTAGAGGTTTTTAATGGTATGAAGTAGGGTGAGAGAAGGCTACAGGTAGCAGTCTTCAGAGACAACAAGTACAGCATTTTCAAACTCCCTCTCCCGCTCTGGGCTCCGGATTTAGGGTGAGGGGGAGAGCAGTTGCAAAAGCCCCCTTGCCTTCTGACCATCTTAATTGCCCAGCATCGCCAATAGCTCAGATTCTGAGAGGCAACTCACCCCCAGAGATTGAGCTTTTAGGAGTTTAGAACCCGGTTCAGCTCCCACCAGCAAATAATCAGTTTTGGCACTGATGGAATTAGTGACTTTCCCCCCCGCCTGTACAATCATCAGTTTAGCCTCATCCCGCTTCAAGGTGGGCAGGGTGCCGGTAATGACAAATGTTTTGCCTATCAGGGGGGCGGGGGGGACGGGGAGACGGGGAGACTGGGGGACGGGGAGACTCCCCATCTGCAAGCCGTGGGCTTGCAAACGCTGAATCATCGCTTGATTCGCGGTAACTTGAAACCACTCATAGACCGATCGGGCGATGATATCACCAATACCGCTGACGGCTTCTAACTCTGACTGGGAAGCGCTGCGGAGCAATTCCACCGAGGGAAATTGTGCCGCCAGTAGTTCGGCGTTAACACTGCCCACATGGCGGATGCCTAAACCGTAGAGTACCCGTGCCCAGGGTTGCATTTTAGATTTCTCAATTGCTGCGATCAATTTGCGGGCAGACTTATCCCCAAACCGTTCTAAGGTAGCGAGTTGCTCCACGGTTAAATCGTATAAGTCCGCCACGGAGGTAATCAGCTTTTGCTCTACTAGCTGAATCACCAGTTTTTCCCCCAAACCGTTAATATCCAAAGCGTTGCGGGATGCCCAGTGAACGATCGCACCGCGAATAATGGCAGGACATTCCCCATTGATGCAGCGGGTAACGGCTTCGTCTGGTGGTTTAATGACTGTAGCGCCACATTCCGGGCAAGTAGTGGGCATTTGAAAGGGGATCGCGTTGGCGGGACGCAGTTCTGGGAGGACTAGCACCACTTCTGGGATGATTTCTCCAGCTTTGCGGATAATCACGGTGTCGCCGATATGCAGGTCCAATTCGGCCACACGATCGCGATTATGCAAACTCGCCCGCGCCACCATTGTCCCCGCCAGCAGCACTGGTTTTAGTTCCGCCACCGGCGTCAAAGCTCCCGTGCGCCCCACCTGCACCGTCACCGCCTCTACCACCGTGGGCACCTCTTGAGCCTGATACTTGAGCGCGATCGCCCACCGGGGAAACTTCTGCGTAAACCCCAACTGCGCTTGCAGCGCCAAATCATTGATTTTCACCACCACCCCATCCGTCATATAGGGCAACTGGCGCCGTCGCTCTTCCCATTCATCATAATATCCCTTGACTTCTGCCAAAGATGGACAAAGTTGGCGGTGCGGGTTGACCTGAAAGCCAAAACCCGCCAGCAATTCCAGAGATGACCAATGGGTAGTTATTTCCCCAGATGCGGGTAGATGTAGGTTATAGGGGAAGAATGACAAATGCCGATCGGCCACGATGCGAGGGTCTAACTGGCGCAGAGTCCCCGCCGCTGCATTGCGTGGGTTAGCAAAAGGTAGCTCACCCGCAGCGGCTCGCTCCCGGTTGATGCGATCGAACTCAGCCAACGGCAAAAAAACCTCCCCCCGCACCTCCACCACCGGCGGCGGTTCCTCCCAATTCAGACGCAGGGGAATCGTGCGGATCGCTCGGACATTTTGGGTAATATCTTCCCCAGTCACGCCATCGCCCCGAGTCGCCCCCCGGACTAAAACCCCATTTTCATAGGTCAGAGCCACCGCACTGCCATCGATTTTCAGCTCACACACATAAGCTGCGGCTGTAGCTACGATTCTTTGCCACCGCTGCTCCCAGGCAGCAAACTCTGCCATATTAAAAGCATTTTCCAGACTATAGAGGGGGATATTGTGCCGCACCGACACAAACTCCGTCGCTGGGGATTCTCCTACCCTTTGGGTGGGGCTGTCTGGAGTAATCAGTTGAGGATATTCGGTTTCTAGGTCTTGCAATTCTCGATATAGCTGGTCATAAACCGCGTCCTCCATTACCGGAGCATCAAGAACATAGTAGGCATAGCTTGCTTTTTGCAGTTGAGAGCGCAGTTGCTGCAAGCGCTGTTGGATTTCTGGAGTTGGCTTTTGCATAAAAAAAGGTTGTGGTATTGGCTTCAGCCCTTCCGGAGGTTCGTAGTTGCGCTTTAGCCCCCTCTGAATAACAGATTAACCACAAGAGTAATGATAGCAATACCGGCCAAAGCTATAGCCAGAGCTACCAGCACCACCACCGCCACCACCGCCCAAATAAACCATTTGGGGGCGGGGGTAGAGAGTGTCTCCCCTCTAGTAGCATCGGTTGGGGTTGCTTGCAAGTGGGTTTCCAGCAGTTCTAGATTTTTGACGTTAGCTTTCCAGGTAGCATCAAAAAGGTCTCCTACTACTGGCACAGTCCCCACCACGCTTTCCAGGACAATATTGAGCAGCATTTGCACCAAACTGTCTTTTGGTGCCCCCAACATCCCGGCGGAAAAGACGATGTAGGCAGAGAGGATGGCTCCGGCGATGTCACCACCTCCAGGAATTAAACCGAGGATGGGGTCAATCCCGATGCGATATGGGGTGCCGGGGATGGGAATGGCGTTATCTAGGATGTGGGCAAGGGTTCGCAGCCGCTTGAGGGTAGTTGCGGTTTTCGCATTTTTTTCTAGATTCATATAAATAACTAATTAAAATCTATTTTTTATGGGTTAAAATCAGAGATAAAGGGGATATTTTGTGCTTTTCTATCGTATTTCATATGAAATAGATTTCAAGGCAGCAAGAATAGAGAATAAATCGAGTCGGCGTGCCTCTGTGGTTCATAATAAGATAAGTGTTGCCCAAATCGCGATACGTGGGGTTGAGCAAAAATTATGGAAACAAACCAAAACGGCAACAATACGGAAGCTGACGCTACCCCTGACGGGGTTCGGCAAGGCTATCGCCCTTACGATACAGCCGAGCATCTGATGAAGACTTGGGTAGAAACCGAGCGACAGATGTGGAAAAACTGGATTGGGATGATGCGAGGGGTTTCGATTTCTGAGGCGCAGGGGGAAAGCCGGGGGAACGCTATACCGGGTTTTCAGGATTGGACGCAAAGAATGGTAGAAAGCCGAGAATTGATGGGGCGCTTCTTTGCGTTATCGATGCAGGCGTGGAAAGATTTATCCCCTAAAGGCGAATCGTCAGGCGATACCGGTGCAAACCATCAGGAGGGCTCGGCGTCGCCTGAAGACGTTCGTAGCCATTGGGACTCGGAATGGCAATCGCTCTTGAACAAGTATGCCCAACTCGGTCGATCGCTATACCAGCAGTTCCCTTGGAGCAAGGCGATGCCAGAGGATTCTGGGCAGTTATGGCAACTGTACTTGCAAGAGGTGCAAAAGTGGATCCCCATCTGGACAGAACCGATGCTCGGAGCCCTGGCACCCATGAGCCGAGCCGCCACGGGCGATCGAGCTGCTTTATTTGAACTGAGCAACATTTATTGGGAAATTTACGAAAAAACCATCGGTAACTTCGTGATGAGCCCAACTCTCGGATATGCTCGAGAGTATAACAAAAAACTGCTTAAGGGCTTTGATGCTTGGGTGGACTTGTACAAAGTTACCTTTGACTATCAAGTAGTCCTGGCGGATATCTGGGTAAAAGCATTTGAGGAGCTGATGCAGGAGCTAGCCTCCTCTGAGCAGAAGGGCAAAAAAATCCAATCCTGGCAGCAGTTAGTTTCTACTTGGAGCAATATCGCCGATCGGGTATTTGCCGAAGCCTTCCGCTCTGACGAAGCCCTGAGAATTCAGGGTAAATTCCTCAACTCCTTGATGGCTTACAAAATCCACCAACGAGAGCTGATGGAAATTCTGCTGAAGATGAACGATGTGCCCATCCGCAGCGAAGTGGACGAAGTACATCAAAGCATCTATGAACTGCGGAAGGAAGTTAAAGCGCTGAAAAAATCTCTCGCCGCATCCCAAGCGGAAATAGAAAGGCTGAAAGCGGCAGCTATCAGCTAAAAGTCAAGGCGAAGAGCTTCTCTCTGAGGGCTCCCGGAAGCCTAAACCTCCCAGTTAGGGCGAGTCCGGATGGCAATAGGGAATTTTATGCCAATTCACTTGCAAAAAACATTAAGGGAGGAACACAATAACCATCAATGGTTCCCTTGAGCATGCAGATGTTTCCTGAAGACACCAATCGTAATCTAGCAGACCTGGCCGAAAAGGCTTTTAAAAGTGCTGAGATTTTAAGCCGCCTCCGGGAGGAAGACCTGGAAATCGGGGTTACACCCAAAGAGGAAATCTACCGAGAGGATAAGGTGGTGTTGTACCGCTTCCTGTCGGACAAGGCTCCGACCGGTGAACGGATTCCCGTTTTAATTGTCTATGCTCTGGTAAACCGCCCTTATATCGTGGACCTCCAGGAAGGCCGATCGTTTGTGGCGAATTTGCTCAAACTGGGCTTGGATGTTTATGTGATTGATTGGGGTTATCCTAGTCGGGCAGACCGCTGGCTGACGCTGGACGACTACATCAATGGTTACATTAATAATTGTGTGGATGCAGTGTCCGATCGCTACGGCGGTCAACCCATAAATATCCTGGGGATTTGTCAAGGGGGGACGTTCAGCCTCTGTTACACCTCCTTATATCCCCAAAAGGTGAAAAACCTGATTTCAATGGTGACTCCCGTGGATTTTCACGTCCCAGAAGGGCTGCTGAATGTTTGGGGGGGATGCACTCGCGGAGCGCAAGCTCTGGATGTGGACTTGATGGTAAAGGCTCTGGGTAATATCCCCGGCGATTTGATGAATTTGGAATTTTTGATGCTCAAGCCTTTTCAACTGGGTATTCAAAAATACATCGATTTCGCGGAAATCGCCGACAATGAGGACAAAATGCTCAATTTTCTGCGGATGGAAAAGTGGATTTTTGATAGTCCCGACCAAGCTGGAGATACTTACCGGCAGTTTATGAAGGATTTCTACCAGGGGAATAAACTGATTCTCGGTCAGGTGGAAATCGCCGGTAAGGGGGTGAGTCTCCGGAATATCCGCATCCCGGTACTTAATATTTATGCCGAGCAGGACCACTTGGTGCCGCCTGCATCCTCTTTGGCTCTGGGTAAGTATATCGGCACTAAGGACTACACGGTGCGATCGTTCCCCGTGGGTCACGTGGGGATGTATGTGAGCAGCCGGGTGCAGCGGGACCTACCCCCGACGATCGGCGATTGGTTAAAAGCCAGAAATGGGCAGACCAATCCCGAACCCGCTACCCTCCCAACTTCCTAAATCTCACCCGCGAGAGAGACAATTAACAATTAACAATTAACAATTGTTAATTGTCTCCCCATCTTCAAAGGCCAGCCAGGGGACAGTTCCTGTAGGTTGGGTTAAACGAAGTGCAACCCAACAGAAACGGGTACAGAAGGATTGCCTACGTCCCGATCGTTTTTGGCAGGTGCGGAAATTTCCGCACTCTTTGAGAATGATTCCGGGCTGAATCTGTACCTCACGAGCAATCTGCTGCATTTTCAGGCAATGCACGTAATTGCCCTAATTAAAGTGGTAAAAATATCAGCAAAATCAGAATTTAATTGGAAAAAATCTATTAACTGAATTCCAGATCCAGAAAAAATGTGCTGGCGTCGAGCGGCTGAAAACTAGGGCAAATTATTGGGCGAATCCCAGAGCTTATGGTATGATTGGTCAAATATGGGACGAAAATATGCACTCAGCAAAATTACTAGCTCCCTCACCGCTTAACACCGGCACTCGGTGCGTCTGGGAGGGAGCTGGTAAGCCATCCCTACTGTCAAACAACCAGGTAACAACTCTATTTTAGTGTCATTAACCGGAGCCAAAAACTCGTTGATTAAAGTAGAGTTGCGGAGGTAAATGATGATGCTTCTCCATCCATTAGGAAAGCTATCAACAAGATTTCCGGCTTAGTTTTTATTTTAGTTTAATTGAAATTCAGGCAGGGGAAATGAAAATATCTGCATCGCCAAAAGTTATAGTTTTTAGACTGTCGGTGAGTTTGTGCGTTGTCAGTTTGATATTTGTGGCAGCGATGGTGTATTCATATTTTTATGAAAAACACCAAAAAATTCGGGAAGCGAAAAACGGGGCCAGAGAAGAAGCGGTAAGAGCGGCGAAAGAAATAGATGTCCAATTGCAAAAACTGAGCCGGACAGCGCAGGCGATCGCTGACGACCTCACCAGCGGCAAATTACCAGAAAACCAGCTCCAAGACCGCCTGCGCAGTGAAATGGAGAAAAATGCCAGTATGTCTGGACTAGGAGCCGCTTACAAACCTTTCGCCTATCCGAAAGATGCCCAACCAGGGCAGAAATTGCCTCTGTATGCCCCCTACTACACCAGAAAAGGCGGAAAAGTAGAATATCAGCCGGTGGAAAAATACTACCAATATACCCAGCCGCAATATGAATGGTATCACAAACCCCTCAAAGAAGGTCCGAGCTGGATCGAACCATTTTTTAGCGGCATCAGCCCCGGTTTGATTGCCCCATTCGGGGCGCCATTTTACCGCCAAGACCAGGCAACTCAAAAACCAGTAGCGGCGGGGGTGGTGACAGCCAATTATTCTTTAGAAGAACTCAGAAATCTGATTAAATCATTAACTATTGGGAAAACTGGCTACGGATTTCTGATTTCTAACCAGGGCAATTTTATCTACCACCCCATAGAAAGGTTAGTTGAAAGTAAAACTAACATCTTAGACCGAGCGAAAAATGTATTGAAGGATGAGCTACTACTGGCAACCAGCCAAAAAGCTCTAGCTGGGGAAAGCGTGGTGATGGACGATCGCAGTGCCGTCACCGGCCAATCTACCTGGCTCTTTTTTGAACCCATCCCCTCCACTGGCTGGGCGCTTGGCGTCGTCTTCATCAAAGACGAAATTTTTACCAACACTGACAGCTTACGCCACAAACTGATTTGGATTGCCTTGGGGAGCATCTCCACTTTATTTTTCCTCTCCATCATCGTCTTCCGAGCTTATGAAGGTCGCCTCTGGAGTATGTGGCTCGTCTCAATTACCACATCAGGATTGCTCGGTGGTGGTGTGGGACTCATTTGGTATCTATCATTCATCGAACGCCCCGACAAAACCACTGAGCATACAGTAATCGTCAGTCAGCCCGGACTGCAGAGCTTTTTAGAATCCCGAACCAAAATAGATAAACAATTAAAAAAACCCCCTGCCGCCTACATTCCCACCGGGATTTTTATCCAGTCTATAGAATTTCAAGGAGCCAATAACGTCTTTATCACTGGGTATCTCTGGCAAAAGTACACCAAAGGCATCCATGACAACATATCGCGGGGGTTTATTTTCCCGGAATCGATTACTGGTACGGATTTTCAGCCAGTTGAGGCTTATCGCTATGAGACCGATACCCAGGAAGTTATCGGCTGGTACTTTGAAACTGCCATCCGCCAGAATTTCGATTACAACCGCTATCCCTTTGATGCCAAGGAGGTCTGGCTACGCATGTGGCATCAGGACTTTTACAAAAATGTCATCTTGGTGCCGGATGTAGATTCCTATAAGCTGATGAACCCGACCTCTATCCCTGGTGTAGAAAAGGATTTCGTTCTCCCGGGATGGAACTTGGAAAGTAGTTTTTTCTACTACCGCGTTAACAGCTATAATGCCTACTTTGGTTTTCCCCACGAAGCTGATGCTTATCAAGAAGTGCCGGAGCTTTATTTTACAATTATCGCTAAAAGAAACTTCTTGACTGTGTTTATTTCTAATGTCATGCCCAGCATGGTTTTGGCATGTCTCCTGTTTGTGATTCAGATGATTATCAGTGAAAAACACCGAGTTAATGAGGCGATGAGCTTCACGGCAATGGAGATTGCCTCCACCAGCGGGGCATTTATTTTTATCGTAATTTTAGACCAGATTAATCTCAGAAACAGTATTGCCGCTGGTGGCATTATCTATCTGGAATTTTTCTACTTCATTCTTTACCTGATCATTCTGTGGGTGACGGTTAACGCTCTCATCCTGGCTTCGGGCACCAAAATTGCCCTGCTGGATTATAAAGACAACTTCATTCCCAAACTGCTGTACTGGCCTTTCTTTTTAAAAGTTTTGCTGATTGTGACTCTGATTGCTTTTTATTGAGGCAAAACCACCCCGTACAGAGCCCGGAGGGTGGGGGACAGAGGGCGAAAGGCCAAAAAAGTAGGGGCGAGAAAGTGCATCGCCCCTACATACCACAAAGGAGGGTTTAAGCTTTGTTAACCGTGCTTTGGGTCCGGCGGATCATCTCGAAGTAGTTATCCCAAATTTGTTTTTGGGCTTCGATCGACATTTGGGTAGCCAGGGCTTGGACTTCCAGGGCACTCTTGACCACTTCTTCGCCAAATTCGATGTTCTTATCCAAAGTTTCGGGCAGGTTGATGGCATTGAGGCTTTGCAGGGAAGGCGTCGCCTCTGCCCATTTGTCGAAAACGTTACGCTGCAAGTCGTATAACTGTTTGGACAGCTCTTCTAACTTATCGGTAGCTTTAGGCATGATTTTGCTCCTGTGATTCATTTAAGCTGTTCTTCGTTCGTAGTAGGGCTTTAGCCCTCTTAATTCGGGCTGAAGCCAATACCACAACCTTGATTTGAAACCCTATCTTAGTTCGTAGTAGGGCTTTAGCCCTCTTAATTCGGTTCGTAGTAGGGCTTTAGCCCTCTTAATTCGGTTCGTTTTTTTTGGGCTTTAGCCCAACTACGAACAGAGGAGGGCTTTAGCCCAACTACGAACAGAGGAGGGCTTTAGCCCAACTACGAACAGAGGAGGGCTTTAGCCCAACTACGAACAGAGGAGGGCTTTAGCCAATACCACAACCTTGGAGGGCTGAAGCCCTACTACGAACCTTTAACAAACTTTCAGCCCCCATTGTAGCAACAGAGGAGGCTTTCGGTGGGTGCTAAACCTGGTGGCAGGGAGAAAAAATTGGATTTTTAGCGCAAAAAATTACCACTGGAAACGATTTATGGGAAAATATTAACCTTTTCATAACCGGATGACTGCTGGTAATCTGAAGTTGACCGTTAGTGTAGTGGGGAAAATCCCGTGACCAAATCTGAAGCCTATATTGTCTCAGCAACACGCACCCCCCTAGGCCGGTTCGGCGGGGTTCTAGCAGGTTTTTCTCCAGAGGAATTGGGGGCACATGTGATGAGAGCGGCATTGGCAAGAGCGGGAGTAACCGGGGATGCTTTGGATTTGTATGTCATGGGGAACGTGCTTAGGGCGGGACATGGGCAGCTATTGCCCCGCCAAGCCGCTTTCAAAGCGGGGATCCCGGAGTCGGTGAGCGGCTATGCGGTGGATATGGTCTGCTCTTCGGGGATGATGTCGGTGATGAACGCTGCGAATGCGATCGGCGCGGGAGATGCCGATTTGGTGTTGGCTGGGGGGATGGAATCCATGTCCCAAACTGGGTTTTTCCTGTCCCACCGGGCTCGCTGGGGTTACAAGTTTCTCCAAGGTGCCCCGGAACAGCTCATGGATTTATTGTTGTATGACGGGCTGACGGATCCGATCACTGACGAATCGATGGGAGAGCAGGCGGAACGTCTAGCCGCCGCTCACGGGGTGACGAGGCAAGATCTGGATGAGGTGGCTTTTCTCTCCCAGCAGCGGGCGGCTCTGGCTACGGAGAAAGGCTATTTTAAAGATGAAATCGCACCGATCGAGGTCAAGGGCAAGAAAGGAAATATCATCGTAGATGCGGATGAAGGTATCCGGGGGGAGACAACGTTAGAATCCCTCGCCAAACTGCGTCCGGCGTTTAAATCTGATGGTATTTTCACGGCGGGTAATAGCAGCCAGATATCTGATGGGGCGGCGGCGATGCTGCTGGCTTCGGAAGCGGCGGTGGAGCGCTACGGACTGAAACCGATCGCCCGGGTGGCGGGAACGGCTTGGGCGGCGGGGGAAACTTGGCGCTTCCCAGAGATTCCCATCTTGGCAGTGAAGAAGTTTTTGGACAAGCTGAAGATGGAAATCTCGGATTTTGATTTATTTGAGAATAATGAGGCTTTTGCCCTCAGCAATGTGTTGTTTTACCGGCTGCTGGGGGTGCCTCCAGAGAAGCTGAATATTTGGGGCGGCGCGATCGCGCTTGGTCACCCGATCGGCGCTTCTGGATGTCGGGTCATCGTTACCCTCATTCATGCACTCAAGGCACAAAACAAGCAATTGGGGATGGCCACTCTCTGCCACGGTACTGGTGGCGGTACGGCTTTGGCAGTGGAGCTGGTGTAGTTTGATAATTGATAATTGATAATTGATAATTGATAATTATCAATTATCAATTCAAAGGACTTTTGACAAAAATATTCAAGGAGGAAATCTTGGTATCTTTAGGATTAGAAGGGAAAGTGGTGTTGGTGACTGGGGGCAACCGGGGGATCGGCGCGGCGATCGTCTCTAAACTCCTGGAATTGGGAGCTAAAGTGGCTTATACTTACCGCAGTGCCCCCGCGCCTGATAGCTCTGCATTGGGCATTCAAGCTGACGTGACCGACCCAGTGGCAATGGAAAAGATGGCGGCGCAAGTAGAAGCCGAACTCGGTCCTGTTTACGGGGTGGTGGCAAATGCGGGCATCAACCGAGATAATTTTTATCCCAAGCTGACCACTGATGATTGGGATGCCGTGATTGACACCAACTTAAAGGGCATTAACAATACCCTCAAACCGCTGATTCCCAAGATGTATGAGCGCAAGGAAGGGGCAGTAGTCTGCATTAGCTCTATCTCGGGCGATCGGGGTAATATCGGTCAAACCAACTACGCCGCCACCAAAGCCGCCGCGATCGGCTTCACCAAAGCCCTGGCATTAGAAGCAGCCCGCTACGGCGTCCGCGCCAACGCCGTCGCTCCCGGCTTTATCGAAACCGATATGGTGAAAGCTATCCCCGATAAGGTCAAAGAGCGAATTATTGCCGAAATCCCCGCTCGCCGCTTCGGTCAGCCAGAAGAAGTCGCCTGGGCCGTAGCCTTCCTCCTTTCTCCCACCGCCTCCTCCTACATCACCGGCGAAGTCCTCCGCGTCAACGGCGCTCATCACACTTAAGTAGGGGTAGGCCACCAAATCCCGAATCAACTGCACCCAGAAGGGGCACGGCATTAGCCCTGCCCCTGCTGCCGATCGCCATCTGATTTTTAAGATTATTTAGATTTATCATGGTAACAGATAAGCCAGCATAGAGCCAAACTGCCATTTGCCCCCACAATAAATCTGTTTCATCACTAAATCTAAATGCTATTCAAAACAAGCCAGAGACCCCGTACCCCCACATCTTTCCAAGGCGCCATCAGGGTATATTTTCTCACTTAAACTTTCAATCTAGATTTACATAAATATCAAAAGGGGGACGTAACTAATCTGAATTGCATGTGAGGACATTGGCCAAATGCGCCTAAATTTAAGTTCATTAATCCTGTTAGGATGGGTTTTCGCTAAAGCCATTGCCTCCCCAGTATCGGGGGCACCTTTGCCCTACCTATCTCTGGAACCTGTTGCACCCCTGGAGCGGCTAAACTCCGTCCAGGAGCTGCAAGATGTCAGCCCCAAAGATTGGGCATACACCGCTATACAATCCCTGGCCGATCGTTATGGCTGTCTTTTGGCCTACCCCAACCGCACTTTCCAGGGCCAAAACACCCTCACCCGCTACGAATTCGCCACCAGTTTGGACTTTTGCCTGGAAACCATCCGCACCACCATTCAAACCACGCATTTTTCCCCAACCGACTTAGCAATCATCCGCGACCTCCAACAAGAATACAGCGCCGAACTCGCCACTTTACGCACCCAAACAGACAACCTAGAAGCCCGTACCGCCGAGATTAAGGCTCACAGCTTCTCCACCACCACCAGACTCAACGGAGAAATCGTTTTTGCCCTTACCGATACTTTTGGCAGTGAAGCAAAAGACGACGCCACCACCACCGGTAGCAACTCAGGCACCACCTTAAACTACCGAATCCGCTTGCACCTAGACACCAGCTTTACCGGTAACGACTTGCTCAGAACCCGGTTGCAAATGCGCCAGATTTCCCAACCCAACACGGGAACGGCCATGAGTAACTTTACCTTTGGTGGTGATAATGGCGGAGAAACAGAAATGACCCAGCTATACTATCGCTTCCCCCTGGCAGATAATATCACCGGCTTCATTAGTGCGGTGGGGCTGGATTTCGATTTAGTTGCCCCTTTCCTTAACCCCTACATGGCCAGTAGTGCCAGCGGGTCCCTTGCCCGTTTCGGGATGTACAACCCCAATATCTACCTCCAAGTGGGGGGTGCTGGTGCTGCGGTTAGCGTTCGCGTGGCAGAACCCCTCCGGGTTGATTTGGCTTACCTGACTCGTGGCTTTGGCGGCGCTGCTAATGATGCTCCTAGTCCCCTACCGGGGGGCGGTCTATTTCAGGGCACTTACTGTGCTTACGCCCAAGTCACCGCATCCCCTACCCCAGATTTAGACCTGGCTTTTGCTTATGTGAATGCTTATTACTCTACTAATGAAGTGAATTTGGCTGGCGCTACTGGTAGTAGGGGGGCGATACAGCCTTTTGGGGGGGTGGCAACTGCGGCGAATCACTTCGGATTGCAAGGTAGTTATCACTTTAGTCCCGTTAGCCTTTCTGGTTGGGTGGGTTACACTGCTGCTGAGGCCAAAGCGGGACAGCGGGAGGGCGATAAAGCCTCTATTTGGAATTGGGCTGTGACGATGGTAGTGGAAGATTTGGGCACAGAAGGAGGCACCTTGGGTTTGAGTTTTGGCCAGCCACCAAAACTCACTCAGGTAGATGGCGGCGAACCCAACCGGGATACCTCTTTGCACTTCCAGGCTTTTTATCGCTACCCCGTGACCAAGAAAATTGATATCACTCCGGGTTTTTTCGTGATTACTAATCCCGAACATGATGCCGATAATGACAATATCTGGGTGGGGGTCTTGCGCAGTTCTTTCCGGTTCTAGGGACAAAGGACAAGCGGACAAAGGACAAAGGAAAAATTGCCTTGGGACAAAGGAAAAATGACAAAAAACAAATGACAAAAAACTAATTTTTGCCTTCTTGCCAATTGTGATATCCTTGAGGGTCGGTTCTAATGTAAACTTGTAGATGGTCGATACCTTCGGTTTCTAAAATTTTCAAGATATCGAGATTTAGCTGATCCCAACCGGTAAAGAAAAAGGCTACATCGTTGACGAATAAGCGTACATTAATCACGCGGGCGTTGCCTTCAAAGCCGCTAAACCAAACTACAGATTTTTGATTGAAAAATTCGTGAGCTTGTGGGATTTCGCGGATGGCTTGACAAATTCGGGCGACTTGTGCTGAGGTAATGTTATCGATTTTGAGGATGACAGGGATGCCGATCGACATGGTGTCTCCGGCATTTTGCGTCCAGTTATCTACTCTGCCGGTAATCATCACAGAATTCGGCATACTCTGGATGGAGTCTCTGGCTACCAGACGCAGCTTGGTACTTCTGATGCCAATCTTGACTACTTGAACTACGCCATCAACTCCTGAGACTACCAGGTAGTCCCCCGGGTGGTAGAGCTTATCGGAGTAGATGACGATCGTGGCAAACCAATCGGAGAGAATGTCTTTGAATAGCAACCCAAAGGTGATGCCTGCACCACCGATGAGACCTAACAGTGCTGTAGCAGAAGCCCCAAGTAAAATTTCTCCCGCTTTGAGCAAAAATATAACTGTGGCAATGGTGCGGAAAAATAGGGGGAGGTAGGGAACGATGATATCATCTATTTCGGTTTTAGTCCGGGCGGATAGTTGGCTGAGAAACACTCCTAGGAGGGGGGCAGCGCGGTAAACAATCAACGCGATCGTCCCTACCAGACCTAGGTCAATTAGCCCAGTGATAGCTTTGTTGACCTCTGGGGTCAGATGTCCAGCTATCACTAACTGAATCAGCCACAATCCCCCCAGCAAAATCAGCCATCCCAAAGGTTGCTTGAGCAGTGCTACCAATTCGTCGTCTAAGTTGGTATTGGTGCGGCTCGTCCATGCCTCGATCCGCTTGATGATAATCTGTAAAAATAAGCCTCGCAATACTATCGTTACCAAGAGGATAGCTATTACCAGGATAATTTGGGCTGGCGGAATATTAAGGATGGATAAATGAGCTGTAATTGCATTCCAAATTTCTAACATTTTTGACTTAGCCTGGGTAAAAAAAATGCGGGGGCTGTGTGGTTGAATTGTTAGTAGCAGCACCCGCAGTCAATCACCTATTTTTCACATTGATATCACCGCAGTTTTTCAGCATCAGGAGCCAATCTATCGTGATGATTCTCCGGTTGCATCAAACCAAGGTATAGACCGTTTTTAGCTGTTCAAGCTGTTTAAAAATACTTCGGCTTGCTTTTCGCCATCTGCCATCAGACGCTGGATGTAAGCGGGAGAGCGATCGAGCTTAGAAGCGTAGTCCAAACTATCGGAAAGTTCATCACTCATTTGAATGAGACGGACATCAATGGGAGTGGGTTTTACCCTTTCCATATACTCTTGGCTGAAGGCGCCTTCGCGGATCCAGTCGTTGACGATTTCAATAAAGCGCATTTCCTGGAATAAAGACAGGTTGCCACCTAGCTCGTTACGGCGATCGAGGATTTCTTCAGCCGTGGTTGGTTCAGTTTTGCGCTCTTTCGGGTTAATTTGGACAATCCAAATTTCTTCGGGACGGGCGTCTTTGCTAGCGTGATCATCATCGATAAAGGGGCTGATGGGCGGGTTTTGGGAAAACAAGCCATCCCAATAAGCGCCATTCCCGATTTGCACAGCTTGGAACACGTTGGGAATTGCCGCCGAAGCTTGCACCGCTTCAATGCTGATTTCATCATTTTGCCAGGAGTCAAAGGCTTTGAATTCCCCGGAAAGGACGTTGACTGCGCCTAGGAGCAACCGAGGGCTATCGGCTTTGATGTATTTATGGAGTTGCTGGAAGGGGATATGTTTTTCCAGCAAGGCTTTAAAGTCGAGGTATTCTTTGCGGGGGGCCAGCATCCGCAAGGTGTTTTGCAGCCAACCGCCAGAATAGGGGTTAGAGGAAAAGGCGGGGATTGTCCCCATGTCTTGGAGACGGATGGATTCGATGATTAAGTTATTGAGGGATCTTTCCCAAGCGTTAATCGCCGAGTTTTCTGCCCAGAAGTCCACCAAACCTTGATAAACTGGCTGAGAGGTTTCGCCCTGAGCTAATTTTAATAGGCCAAACCAGGCGAGAGTGGCGCAAATCGCCCCACCTGATGTGCCGCTCAAGCCGACGAGGTTGTATTTTTCATAGACTTTTTGCTCCAGGACTTTTTTGAGGACTCCTGCAGTGAAAGCTGTGTGACTGCCACCACCTTGGCAAGCGATCGCGAGCTTTTTCTTTCCTTCCATTTGTGACCTCATTAGAAATATTTCTTTCTTCGATCGGGCAAATAAATTGGCTCAACCCAACTGCAACTAACGTTACTGTCTGGGGTCTGCTTTGATGGGGTCAAAAGTGACGTTGGTTTTTTGCCTCTAAATCGGTTTGGCTCTGTGCCCGCCTTTCTACCGCCCTTATCCTCAAGGCTATTGCTAATTTAAGGGTGGCGCTCCGGATGACACAGGGAGAAACCGCCAACGTTTCCTTCTTACCGTTAGGGAGAGACCCACTTCTCGTTCCTCCCCCTGCAACTCGTCAAATTTAGGCACAGCTTTGAGTATATACTACTCGGGCAAGATGTCAACTCTAAGGCTGATAATTTCCTGGTGCCGCCATCTTAGGTATAATCCCAGATAACTCATAGCCAACCCGCAACCCAGCAGTTTTTTTTCCCGGCGGCTATCGCCAGAGCAATCAGGGATAATTATATAAAATTGCTTATTTTTGCGCAAAAATTTTCCTTGACAATCGGATTAAATATGGTGTCAATCCAATACTATTTAGTTGTCATTGCTAACAGGTCATTTGTCCGTTGTCAAGTCACCTGTTAGCAGTAATAATGGACAAATCAGAATTGCCCGTACCGAGTAAAATTGGGAGCAATCATCTAATTAGGGCATCTGGAATCTGGGCAGGAAAATAAATGTATTAATCACACTATGCCCCACACTATCCCCGGTACTGACCCCCTGGCAGGGTGGCGCCCCAATCTTAGGTAACAGATTATAGAGGACCATCAAGCACCATGAGCCAAACATACGAATGCACCGTTTGTGGGTATCTGTACGATGCTAACGCTAGCCGGACACCCGTTCGGGCAAAAGGCGATGCTGACGCGACGCCTAGCGGCGTTCGGGACTCGGGCATGGCACAGGGCACCCATTTTCACGACCTCCCCGATGACTGGGTTTGTCCCGACTGTGGCGCGAGCAAAGATGATTTTGAACCCCTGTACAAGTAAGCATTATCACTTGTCACTTGTCCCTTGTCACTTGTGAAAGTACAAATGACTAATGACAAATGACTAAGGACAAATGACCAAGGACAAATGACTATGAAAAAACTGTTGATTGCTGGCGCCAGTGGTTTTTTGGGCTGGAACTTGTGCCAGGAAGCCTCTAGGGAATGGGCGGTGTGGGGCACCTACTTTTCCCATCCGGTGGAGATTCCTGGTGTTTATTTGATGCCAGTGGACTTGCGCGAAGAGGAGGAAATCGCGGCCCTGTTTGCCAAGGTGCAGCCGGATGCTGTCATCCTCACCGCCGCCGCATCTCAACCGAATTTTTGTCAAGAGCTACCCCAGGAATCTCAGGCTATCAATGTTAGAGCTGTTTGCCACATCGCCCAAATGTGTGCGCAGGAGAGGATTCAGTGCGTTTTTACTTCCACGGATTTGGTGTTTAACGGGTTGCATCCTCCCTACCGGGAAACTGATGCGGTATGTCCGGTGAGTATTTATGGGGAACAAAAGGTGATGGCGGAGCTGGAAATGCTCGATCGCTACCCCCAGAGTGCAGTTTGTCGGATGCCTCTGATGTTCGGCGATGGGGGACCGGCGGGAACAAGTTTTGTGCAACCAATGCTGCAAACCCTCAAACAAGGCACTGACTTGTCTCTCTTTACCGATGAGTTCCGCACCCCGGTGAGCGCCACCACCGCCGCTAAAGGTCTATTATTGGCTTTAAGAACTAATTATCAGGGCATTCTCCACTTGGGGGGGAGAGAATCTGTCTCCCGGTATGAGTTTTTCCGATTATTGTTGCAAGTGCTATTTAGAACAGATTCCTCCCCTCTTCCCGGCAAAATTAAACCATGTCGTCAGCAAGATGTCAAAATGGCGGCTCCCAGACCCCCAGACGTGTCTTTGGACAGTGGGCTAGCTTTTGCTTTGGGTTATAACCCGCCGCCTTTACGGGCAGAATTTGAGGCGCTGCGGGAAGTTTTCTTAAAGGATATTGGATAATTGATAATTGATAATTGATAATTGATAATTGATAAAATGACAAATGACAAATGACAAATGACAAATGACAATGTGTTGGTGATCGGCGGCGGTGCGGCGGGGTTTTTTGCCGCGATCGTTGTGGCTCGGACTTATCCAGAAACCCGCGTCACTATTTTGGAAGCCGGAAGCGAGCCGCTGGCGAAAGTGCGCATTTCTGGCGGCGGTAGGTGTAATGTGACTCACGCTTGCTTTACTCCGGCGGCTCTGGTGCCGAATTATCCTCGCGGTGGTAAAGAGTTACGCGGTGCGTTTAGTCGGTTTCAACCCAAAGATGTAGTAGCTTGGTTTGCAGCGGCGGGTGTGGAACTGAAAACGGAGGCAGATGGCCGGATGTTCCCAGTTACTGATGATTCGGGGACGATCGTCGATTGTTTGGTCGAAGCCGCCACCGCAGCGGGGGTGAAATGTCGCACCAAAGCGCCAGTGGTGGGGGTAGAATTTGGGGAAGATTCCCGGTTTGAGGTGGTGTTGAAGTCTGGGGAAAGCTGGCAGGCCGATCGACTCTTGCTCGCTACCGGTAGCAACCCCTTGGGTTATCGTATCGCTGAAAAATTAGGACACCAAATTGAGCCTCCCGTACCATCTTTATTTACGTTTAATGTGCGCGATCGTCGCCTGGAAGATTTAGCGGGAATTTCTGTGGCTTCAGTACGTGCTAGTTTGCCCCAGGCGAATTTGGAGCAAACCGGCCCACTGTTGATTACTCACTGGGGGGTGAGCGGCCCTGCTATCCTGAAATTGTCCGCTTGGGGGGCGCGGTTTCTCCATGAACAGCGCTATCAAGCAACTTTGATGATTAATTGGGTGCCTCAGTACAAACCAGACCCATTGCGGGAGGCACTTTTGGCCGCCAAAGAAGATTTTGTCAAAAAGGCGATCGGCACCGTCAACCCCTTTTCCCTCCCGCGTCGTCTTTGGGAACGACTCCTCGCCGCCGCCGCCATTACGCCCGAGCAACGCTGGGCAGAAATTTCTAAAAAATCCCTCCAGCAGCTCCAAACCGAATTAACCCAGAGCCAATATCAAATCCTTGGTAAAGGCGTTTTCAAAGAAGAATTCGTTACCTGTGGCGGCGTTAACCTCAAACAAGTTAACTTTAAAACAATGGAAAGCCGCATCTGTCCCGGGCTGTATTTCGCCGGTGAAATCTTAGATATTGATGCGATTACCGGCGGTTTTAACTTCCAAAGTGCCTGGACTACTGGCTGGCTCGCCGGTCAAGCGATCGGCGCGGGGGGACGGGGAGACTAGGGGACGGGGGGACTAGGGGACCTTACAAGTGCAGGTTTTTCATCTTTTGCAGAAAATGTCTGACTTCCCACCCCTATTGCCCTCACCCCCAACCCCTCTCCCAGGGCGGGAGAGGGGAGTCAAGAGGAAGATGGTGGAGAAAATCACGGACTGCATAACGCTCCCCTTTCTCCCTTTTTGGGAGAAAGGGGTCGGGGGATAGAGGGCAATATAAAAAACCTGCACTT
>Ga0209172_10003586_pt1 | contig 23251 bp, 14 predicted proteins | sample LarsenN4metaG_FD_184113 | JGI IMG/M metagenome (GOLD analysis project Ga0209172, IMG submission 184113) | Hot spring sediment bacterial and archeal communities from British Columbia, Canada, to study Microbial Dark Matter (Phase II) - Larsen... ... | reverse complement strand
GGTGTTGTAGGTCTCCAGGCTGGCGGCCAGGGCCGCGTCCGAGATCGGCCGGCCCAGGTGCCTCGCCAGGTTCGTGCGGAAGCGCTCGAACTCGGCCCGCGTGTAGGCCGGCGCGCGGCTGCTGTCCGGGTTCTGCGGCAGGTGCAGGTACTCGATGAGCTGGCCGGCGGTGTTGCGCTTCACGACGCTGGCCAGGTTGCGGGCGACGTCGCAGATCGAGCTGAACACCGCCCCGCAGAAATCCTTCATCTCGCCCCGCAGGAACAGTTCCAGCGTGCTCTTGGCGATCGAGCAGATGAACGACGCGAAGCGCGAGTCGGCGTGCAGGATTTCGAGCTGCCCGCCGGCCCCGAACAGGCCCACCGGCATCAGCCCGGCGGCGTGGATGATCTCGACCGGGGCGTACACGGGAAAGACTGCGAAACCGCCGCCGATCCCCGGCCGCCGCGCGCGCGCCGCCGCCAGCGCCTGGCCCGGCAGCAGTTCGAGCAGGTCGCGACAGCGCTGCACGATCTCGTCAAACATGCTCATGCCCGTCTCCGGCCGTCGGGTAGTCCCAGCCCGGCAGCTTCACGCGGGTGGCGTAGTCCATCGGCGGAGGCTTTCCGTCGCGATCCAGCAGCTTCAGCAGCCCCGCCCGGACGAACGGATTCTTGTGCGGGTTGAAGGTCTCGCCGGTCTCGTGCGCCAGCATCTCGTCCAGATCGACCTTCACGCCGCACGGCGACGCTTCGGAGACCGCGCAGGGCGGGTGGCTGTGCCGCGCGAGCTGCTGCTTGAACAATGCCCGCGAGTAGGGGCCGTCCTTGGCCATCTGCCGCGCCCGTTCGTAGGCACGCCGCAGCGCCTCCAACTCGTCGTCGAACACGCCGTTGCACAGCCCGAGCTGATACGCCCGGTCCGCCGTCAGGCCCTGGTCAAACAGCTCGAAGATCGCCGAGTCGCCCAACCCGAGCCGCTTGAGCTCGCCCGCGGCCCCGAAGCCCGGCAGGATGGCGTAGTCGAGCTCGGGCTGGTTGTACGTGTTCTTCTGCCGCCACTCCGACTTGCGTTCCAGCGCATCAAACACGAAGCCCCAGGCCCGCACGTCGCAGCGCAGGTCGAGGAAGTACGTGAACTCCGCCCCGCCGCCCCACTTCTCGCCGAACACGCCGATCGTCGCCAGCGGGCTGCGCTGGATCAGGCGGAAGAGGCGGACGGCGTTGCGGCTGAAGGCGGCGGCTTCCTCTTCGCTCAGCGGCACGTAGCCTTTGTCACGCTCAAAGCGGCCGCGATTGAACTCGAACGCGTCGGCCCCCAGCATGCGCAGGCCGCCGCCGGCCGCGCTGAACAGCACCGCGCCGCAGCGGCCGTCGCGGTGATGCCGCAGCAGGCGCTCGAAGGCGTGGGCGAGCTGGTCGATCACGGCGCGGTTGAATACGTTGCCGCGCAGCGGATGGTTGAAGACGATGCTGGCCACGCGGTCGCGCGGCGAAGGCTCGATCAGCTTCAGATCCAGGTAGCACGGGCGATACGCGGCCGCACCCCCGGCCGGCGAAGATGCCGCGTCGAGATCAAGCTCGGCCACCGGCGTGCCGTAGCAGCGACCGTAGCCCAGCAACGACGTGATGTTCCGTTTCTTCAGCTCGTGCAGCAGGCTCGGCTTGCCCTGCCGCGGGCCGCACAGGCCGTCGGTGTCAAGCATCTCGACGAAGTGCGCTTCGTCGGCGTTCTCGTCACGCGCCCGGCGCACCAGCTCGATCAGGCCGTCGATCGTCAGGCGGGCGAGCAGCGCGTCGATCAGCTCGATCAGGCCGACCTTGTAGCGCAGGCCGGCGCGGGTGGCGATGTTGATCTGCCCGGGCGTGGCGACGCGGTCCTGGATCAGGTCCAGCGCGTACAGGCAGATCGGCAGGACGTAGCGCCGCAAGGCGCGCCCGCCCGCGTCGTCCGCGCAGGCCACGTGCACGAGCGACTCCGGCCGCACCAGCGGGCCGATCCCGCGGCCCGGTCCCCCGCCGGCGGCCCGATCGCGCTCGGCCGCATCGTAGAACGACCAGAAGTCGCGGCGCGAGATTTCGCCGATGGGCGCGTACTGCCCGCTGGCCGGGTCGTATACGAGCTGAGGCACGGGGGCCGGCCCGTCGCTCCACGTGAAGAAGCCGCGCCGCGCCGGGCTGGCCGCGCCGCTCCAGCCGGCCCGCTCCAGTGCAGCGATCCACTCGGGGTAGTGCCGGTCCTCCCGAGCGTACAGGCAGCGCAGCCGATCGGTCGGCGGCAGGGCCTGGCCGAAGTGCCGCGACGACTCGGTGTAGGGCATGTGGCCCGTCAGGTCCAGCACCCGGAACGGGTTGGCGGTCAGCAGCTCCCACACGCCGCCAAGCTGCACGATGTCCTGGCCGCTGCGGACATCCCACGAGACGACCGCCGCCATCGCCTGGAAGATCGGGTCGGTGATGTACCCGTGATGGTCGAGCGGCAGGGCGATGACCGTCTTCTCCAGGATTTGGTCGGCGAAGACCACGCCGAGCGCGAACGTCTCGGCCGAGGCATACTTGCCCTTCATCACGTCGATCAGGCGGTTTCGCTCGAAGGGATAGTAGCCGTGCACGGTGAGGAACTTTTCGCGGAACGTCTCGCGCCGGAACAGCTCGGCCAGCTCGGCCGTCGTGTGCGAGGAGCTGTTGGAGAAGATCGCCGCCACGCGCTCCGGGTCGATGGTGCCCTCGATGGCCTCGAAGATCTTCGCCTTGATCTCGCTGCGCTCGCCGGCAACCTCCCAGACGATGTCCGCACGCCGCAGCTCGGCGTAATCCTGTGTGAAGGTCACGCGCTGGTCGAATGCGGCGGCGTCCTGGGGCCGCAATTGGCCGCCCTGGAGCTTCTGCTGGCGCAGCTCGGTCAGCCGCACGCGGGCCCGCTCCAGCGCCGCCGGCTGCACGTCGAGCAGGATCAGCTCCCAGTCGGTCTTGTTGAGCAGGTCGATGGCGATTCCCAGGCCCATCGTCCCGCTCCCGACGATCGCCGCGCAGCGCACCTCGTTGATGCGGCGCGCCGCCGGCTCGATCGTCTTGTCGCCGAATGCAAACGCCTGTTTCATGTCGTTGAGTCCTTTCGGGCCGGGCGCGCTGCCAGGGCCGGTCCCCCGCCAGCCGTCACGCCTGCGAGTCGCGGACCAGCAGCGCCACGCCCTGCCCCCCGCCGATGCACGCCGACGCGCAGCCGTAGCGCACGCCGCGGCGCTGCATCTCGTACATCAGATCCACCACCAGCCGCGCGCCGCTCGCAGCCAGCGGATGGCCGATGGCGATCGCCCCGCCGTTGACGTTCGTGATCTCGCGCGACAGGCCCAGCTCCTTCTCCACGCCCAGGAACTGGGCGGCGAAGGCCTCGTTGATCTCCCACAAGCCGACGTCCTGCTGCGCGATCCCCGCCCGCGCCAGGGCCTGCTGGATGGCCGGCACCGGCCCGCGGCCCATGACGCGCGGATCGACTCCCGCCACGCCGTAGCCCGCGATCTCGTAGCGCGCCGGGAGGCCGAGCTGCTCAGCCCGCTGGCGGTCCGCCAGCAGCACCGCGGCTGCCCCGTCGGCAATCTCGCTGGCGTTGCCGGGCGAGACCAAACCGTTGGGCGTCAGCCCGGGCAGCTTCGCCAGCACCTCCAGCGAGGTATTGCGGACGCACTCGTCGCGCGCCAGGTGCACCGGACGGCCGGCCAGGTCGCTGGCGTCGATTGCAAACAGGCCGCGCAGCGCCCCGCCCCCATTCAGCCAGCTCTCGCGGTTGGCGGCCCGGGCGCGGGCGTGCGAGAGGTCGGCGAACTCGTCGCACTGGCGGCGCGTGACGCCCAGGCGCGCGCCGTACTCGTCGGCGGTGCGCATCATGCTCGTATTGGCCAGGTCGTGGTTGAGCGAGGCCAGCAGCGAGTCCTCCACCGCCCCGCCCTCGGCGAACTCCCAAAAGCTCGTCCGCGTGCGCGGCGCGCGGACGATCCGCGGCGCGCGCGACATGGTCTCGGCCGCAAAGCACAGCACGACGCGCGCGTCATCCACGGCCTCGGGCAACAGGACTTGCTGGAAACCGTTGATGATCGCCTGCAGCCCCGAGCCGCAGATGCGCTGCACCAGCAGCGCCGGCGTCTCCGTACGCAACTTGCACCGCAGGGCGACGTTGCGCGGGAAGTAGATGTCCTGCGCGCCGGGCGCCGTGAACTGGTATACGTTGGCGCCGACCGCCGCATCGATCTGCTCGCGCGGGACGCCGGCGCGGCGGATCGCCTCTTCAGCAGCGAAGACCGCCAGATCCTCGGGCGCGAAGCCGGCCAGCGTCCCGCACTTCACGCCGGTCGGCGTGCGGGCGGCGCCAGCGATGACCACCGGTGCGGGTCCATTGCGGTTCACGTTTACACCCTCGTCATGCGAACAGGCCTGCCGCTTGCGCGCTCTGCGTTCATCCTCAGCCGGAAGCCCCGGTTACAGCGAGCCGCTCCGCGGCGCTCGCGACTGGCGGCCGCTGACTCTCCGCCGTGTGGCGGTCGTCCGCCGGGACCTCGATCACATCCACGCCCGGGCACGGGTCGAACAGCGCGTCGATCTTGTGCCGGTACGAATCCAGCACCTTCTGGCGCACGATCTTGCCGGAGGGCGTCAACTCGCCGCGCTCCAGCGACAGGTCGTGCTCGGCCAGCACGGCCCGGCGGATGCGCTGGTACTTGATCTCGATCAGCGGGTTGACGCGCTCCAGCTCCGCGGCGTACAGTTCGCGCACCCGCGCATCGTCCAGCAGCCGCTCGCCGCTCAGCCCGTGCCGGGCGGCCCACTCCGCCAGTCGCGAGCGGTCGGGGAAGATCAGCGCGCCGACGCAATCCCGCCCGCTGCCGACCGCGATGGCGGCGGCGATGAACGGCGACTCGTTGACCAGCACGTTCTCGACCCGCTGCGGGTGCACCTTCTCGCCGGTGGTCAGCTTGAAGGCGCCGTCCTTGCGGCCGAGGATGCGCAGGCCGTCGGGCGTGAACTCGCCCAGGTCGCCGCTGTGGAACCAGCCCTGGTCGTCGAGCACGCGTGCGGTGGCGTCCTCGTCGTCCAGGTAGCCGAGCATGACGTTTGGCCCCTTGACCAGGATCTCCTGATCCGCGTCGATGCGGATCTTTACACCCGGGATTGGCAGGCCCACGTAGCCGCTGCGCCACGGCGTGCCGAGCGTGCGCAGCGTGACGCACGGGGACGTCTCGGTCAGGCCCCAGCCCTCCAGCACCGGAATCTTCTGCGCGCGATACGCCGCCTCGACCGTCGCCGGCAGCGGCGCGCCGGCGGTGAACACGAACCGCAGTCGGCCGCCGAACACCGTCTGCGCGACCTGCGGCTGCTCGCGGCAGCGGGCCATCAGCAGGTCGTGCACGCGCGGGACGCTGCAGAAGACGCTGGGGTCGAAGGTCCGCCAATTCTCAATCAGCCGCTCCAGGTCGCGGCCGCGTGAGTCGTCCAGGCAGAGCTGGCAGCCGCTGTAGAGCGTCAGGTTGCGCTCGAACAATCCGCCGAAGCTGTGGTGCCACGGCAGGTACGCCATCAGTACGTCCTGCCCGGTCACGTCCCACAGCAGGGAAATCGCCTTTTGCTGCGAGATCAGGTTGCGGTGGCACAGTCGCACGCCCTTGGGTGGACCGGTCGTGCCAGACGTGTACATCACCATGCACAGGTCGTCGGGCCGCACCGCCTTGATGCGCGTGTCCAGCGTCCCCGCATCCACGCCGTCCTCCACGGTCAGCGCCGCGAAGTCCAGCGCCCCCCACGCGCGGGCCGCCGGGGCGAAGTCCATGCAGTAGCAGTGCTCTACCCACGGGAAGCGCCGTTTCTCGATCTTGGCGAGCTGGTGCGGCCCCGAGACCACCAGCCAACGCGGCCGGGCGTGGCCGAGGACGTACTCGATCTGCGGCGGCGGATAGCCGGCGAAGATCGGCACCGTCACGGCGCCGATCGACATGGCCGCCAGCTCGAACATCCACATCTCGGGGCGGTTCTCGGAGAGCATCGCGATGCGGTCGGCCGGACGGACGCCCAGCGCCATCAGGTTCCGCGCGATCTGGAACGTTCTGCGGGCGAACTCGTCCCAGCTCAACGCCGTCTCCCGCGCCCCGTCACGCCAGCGCAGGTAGACGCGCTCGCCCCAGCGCGCGGCGCGCTCGCGCAACACCACGCCCAGCGAAGGCTCATGCTCGCCCAGCGGGATCGGGTTGCCGTGCTCCTCGCCCAGGCGGCGGATGCCGATCTGGTCGTCCAGGCCGCGCGGCGTGGTCTGGCAGTACGCCAGGCACGAGTCGCGCAGGAGCTGGCGCGTCAGGCTGAAGCGCTCGTCGGCCGGCCGCAGGTAGAAATCCGTCGCGAACGGATCGAGGCCGCTGCGGCGGCGCACCAGGTGGCTGGCGGCGAAGTAGATGATGCTCGTCGCCAGCTCCTTGATGTGCGAGCAGCCCGTCCGCCCGCCGACCCGCCGCGCGATCTCGTTCAGGACGCCGCGCTCGATCCGCAGGCCGACCAGCCGCTCGGCGACGTGCTCGACCTCGTGGCAGACCGGGAAGGGCGCGCGGATCATCTCCAGCCGGGCGCGCGTAATCTGCTCGTCCGGCAGGTAGACGCTCAGCTCCAGCTTGACCAGGTGCTCGGCGTCGAGCATGGTCCCGATCAGCACGATGGTGTTCTGGCCGGCGTCGTGCAATTCAATGTCAAAGTGGCGTTGGGCGGTGAGTCTCATGTTGCCATCCCTCGCACCGTTCGGCCCGGCCGCCCCGCTGCGGCAGCGGCTGGCGCGGGCCATCGCCTCCTGGACCTGTCGTTTGAGCGAACGAAAGAGCTGCTCCTCGCGCGTGAGCCCGGCCCGGGCGGCGTAGCGGGCCAGCGGCGTGAGCAGCCACTCTTCGTTGGAGAAAAGCCGCACGCTGGTCAGGCCGGCCGCCAGCGCATCGCGGAACGTCTTGAGCGAGCTGGTGACGTGGTCGGCGTGGGCCAGAATCGTCGCCCGGTGGGGCGCCCAGACGGTTTCATAATCGGCCTCTGGTGGATACGCGCCTACGGCCCGGCCGACGTCGAAGACGGCGCGGGTGATCTCGCTCACGAACTCCTGCTTGGTCGGGTCCTTGCACAGGTCGCCCATGCGCAGGTCGATCAGGTCGCCGTCGGGCCTGACCGTGTGGATCAGCCCGCCGACATTCAGCACGATCGAGATCATCGCTTTGTCGAACTCGATCCGCGTACCGGGCACGCCGCGCGCGTGCCGGAACGGGTATTCGTGGGCGGTCAGGATGGCTTCGATCCGTTCGCGGGCCTGCTCGCACCCGCCCGCGAAAACCAACAGCCCCTTGCGCTCCAGGACGTAGACCGCCTCCGGGCCGCCGCCGCGCCTTCCGCCGGCCTGCAGCGAGACGCCGCGCACGACCCGCTCCAGCACGGCCTGGATGACGTCTTCGCTCACGCCCGGCAGGCGGCCCATCAGCAGCGCTTCGCCGACCTGCTCCTCGTACGTCTGCAGCATCTGCTCGCTGAGGATGCCGTTGGGCAGAACCAGCAGGATCGGCGTGCGCTCGCGCACCTGCTCGACGCCGCTCAGCCGTCCGCGACCGGCCAGGTTCTCGAGGAAGCGCGTCATGTCGGCTGTGAAATGCGGAAGCTGGTCGGGGTTGCAGCACACCAGCAGCAGCTCCGGCATCTGCCCGAGCGCGTCGGCTTCCAGCAGGTTGGAGAAGGTCCGCCCGCGCAGCGGAACCGTCCGCAGCGTCCCGTGGTCTTCCAGCCGCAGCGCTCCGGCCTGCTTGAGCGGGTCGGTGATCCCGTCCCCCCCGACGCCGACGAAGCACTCCGCCCGCGCGTGAACGAAGAACGCCACGCCCAGCGCTCCCGGCGGATGCACTCCCAGCGTTCCGGCGCGCAACATGCGGACTTACTCCAGCTCGGTCCTGAGCGGCTCGCCGGCCGCGTGTTGCCGCGGTGCAGTGGCGGTCAGCGACGCCTCCCGCGCCAGCAGCGCCGCGCCATAGGCGCCCGCGTGCTGCGGCAACGGCGGCAGCAGCACCTTGGTCTCCAGAACTTCCTCCAGCGCCCGCACGAGCGCCCGGCAGTGCGCCACCACGCCGCCCGTCGCGGCGACCGGCCCGTCGCGCGAAGCGAGCATCTCGAAGACGCGTGCGGCGATGGAGCGGAACAGGCCCATCGAGATGTCCTGCCGCGGCTCGCCGGCCTTGATGCGCTCGATGACCTCCGTGCCGGTGAAGACGGTGCAGTAGCTGTTCATGACCGTGCGGGCGGTGGAAGTCAGGGCCAGCTCGTCGATCTTGCGCAGCGTCACGCCCAGCTTGAGCGCGATCGACTCCAGGAACGTGCCGGTGCCGGCGGCGCACTTGGCGTTCATGCGGTAGTCGGCCAGGCGGCCGTGCGCGTTCAGCCAGATGACCTTCGTGTCCTGCCCGCCGATGTCGATGATGCTGCGCACCTGCGGGTACCACTCGCGCGCCCCGCGGGCGTGGCAGGTGACCTCCGTCACGTGGCGGTCGGCGGCCACGACACGGTCTCGGCCGTAGCCGGTCGAGACGCAGTGTGCGATCGCGTCCGGCGTGAGCCCGGCGCGGTCCAGCGCGATCGCAAGCGCCCGCTCGGCCGCCTCGCCGTAGTCGAAGCCCGAGGGCATGACCGCGTGTGCCAGCAGCCGCGCAGCCGGATCGATGACCACGCACTTGGTGGCCGAGGAGCCGGCGTCGATGCCGATGTACGCGGCGCGGGTCATGCCGGGCCTCCTGCGACGTTCGCGGCCGTCGCGGCGCGGGGGTTGGCGGGGAGGCGCGGCTGCGGCCCGGCCTGAATCTGCTCGAGCTGCTCGCAGAAAGCCTCAACGTTCGTAAGCGTCTGCGCTGTGGAGAAGAAGCGCTGGTCGCTCAGGTCCCCGTCGATGACCAGCACCGGCAGGCCGCGCTGCTCGCGCAGCCGCGCCGGCATGCCGAAGCGCGAGTTCGAGTTGTTGGGGCAGGTGCGGGCGTTGTGGAAGATGACGCCGTCGACGCCGAACCGCTCGAACAGCTCGACCAGGAAGGCTTCCTTGGTCGGCTCGTCGCGGTTGATGAAGATCTCGATGCTCGTGCGGGCCATCCACTCCAGCGGGTCGCCGCCCGCGTACGGCTCGAACGCCCAGGAGTTGCAATACGTGCTGGCGACGACGGCCGCCCGCAGCTCAAAGAACTTCTCCGACAGCTCGCGAATCCGCGGCCAGACCGGCATGCCCTCCCAGTAAATGCGGAACCGCTCGCCCGGCACCGCACCCACGCCCTCCCGCACCCGCTGCCGCATCTCCGCCAGAAGCAGCTCGTAGTACGCGACCGCCGCCGGCGACCCGCGCAGCAGGATCACCGGCGCCATGTGGATCACCCCGTCCCAGAAGCTGAACGGCGCCGGGCGGGCCCGAGCCGTCTCCAGCACCTCCCGCCACAGCGCGCTGGCCCGGCTGGAGAGCGCCACCGTCTCCTCCAGCCTGCCCATGTCCAGCTTCAGGCCGAAGTGCGCCTCGATCTGCTCAATCAACCGCAACAGCTCGCCGCGCACGAACGCGACGTGCGCCGCCGTCACCGCGCCGAGCTGCCGCGGCGGGCGGACGCCCAGCACGGGCACGCCGTGCCGGCGGCCGAAAAAGCTGAACCAGTCCTGCACCTCGCGGCACTGGTTGGTGCTGTAGACGAGCAGGTCGGGCCGCGGCGGGCCGTCGATGCCGTAGGAATCGCGCAGCGGACTCTGACCGGCCAGAGCCGCACCGATGTCGGCGTTCATGTAGGAGCACGACTCGGCGCAATAGCCGGCGCTGACGGCGTAGGGGATGAAGCGATGGCTCAGCCGGCGGACGCCCAGCAGCGCCCCATGGTTCTCCGGGAATGCGGTGGCGAAGCCCATGGCCACGAGGATTTCGCACGGTCCAACGGACGTGCACCAGGCGACGCGCCGCCGCGGATCCTTCGCCGCTGCGTCCAGGTCCAGGAAGTATTCCCGCAGCAGCTCCCGCAGCCGGTGCTGGGCCGCGATCTCCACCCTGGTGGGCCGGCCCCTGGCCGGTGTTTCCTGTTTGGCCTGACCGCTCATGCGAAAGCCCTTGCGACAATGCCGGAGCCGCCCCGGATCCGAGCCGCCCCAGTCATGGGGCGGCCCGATGCGCTTGCGCGTCACGACGGCACCACGACGGACCGCAACGACGTCCCCTCCTTCATGACCTCGAACGCCTTGGCAATCTGCTCCAGCGGAAAGCGGTGCGTCACCTGCCGCACCAGGTCGATCTTGCCCTGCTCAACCATGCGGATCAGCGGCACGTAGTCGACGGGCCGGCAGCCCAGCGAGCCGAGCACCTCGATCTCGCGAAACATGATCTTGCCCGCGGCGATCGAGATGTTCTCATGTGTGTATCCGACCACGACCAGCCGCCCGCCCGTCCGCACGCACTCGAATGCCTCCTCGATCGTCCGCGGGTTGCCGATCACTTCCAGCGCGATGTCCGCACCGCCGCCCGTCAGCTTGCGGACCTCCTTGCTGACCCGCTCGACCTTGGCCGCGTTGATCGCGTGCGTCGCGCCGAACTGCCGCGCCCATTCGAGCTTGCGCTCGTTGAGGTCCACGGCGATCACCTGCCCGCCGGCCGCCGCCGCAAGCTGCACCGCGTTGATCCCCACGCCGCCGCAGCCGAACACCACCACCACGTCACCCGGTCGGACCTGGGCGCGGTTCTTGACGGCGTGGTAGGGCGTAGAGATTGCGTCGGCGATGATCGCCGCCTCCGCCAGCGGCACCGCATCCGGCAGCGGCAGCACGTCCTTGGCCGGCACGGCCACGAACTCGGCGTACGCGCCGTTGAAGTGGTTGCCGAGCATCTTCATGTCGGCGCAGATGTTCTCGCGGCCGAGGCGGCAGAACGCGCAGCGCCCGCAGGTGAGCACGGCCGGGATCAGCACCCGCTGCCCCGCCCGCAGATGGGTGACGGCGCTGCCGACGTCCTGCACGACCCCCGACGCCTCGTGCCCGAGCACGATCGGCGGTTTCTGGAACGTGGGCACGCCGTGCTCGATGTAGTGCAGGTCGGTGTGGCAGACGCCGCAGGCGGCGACTTTGACGAGAATCTGATCCGCGCCGATGCGCGGGATCGGGATGTCCTCGATCCTCAACCCTTCGCCGCTGCCGTGAAAGACGGCCGCTTTCATAATTGACTCCGCGCTCGCTTCCGCTCTCCGCTCCCCAGGCGGTGCGGGACCGGCTATCAGCCGGTCTCTCCACCCCGGCCCGCGAGCCCGCACGCGGCGTCACGCGTGCTTCCAGGCCGGCGGTCGCTTGTGCAGGAAGGCCTGAACGCCCTCGTGCGCGTCGGCCAGCGACATCAGTTCGGTCAGGTACATCCGCTCGACCCGCTCAAGCTGCGCCAGGATCTGCTCGCGCGCCGCCAGCGTCGTGGCGCGCTTGGCCATCCGCAGGACCGGCCGGGACAGTCGCCCAACCTGCTCCAGGTACTGCTCGACACGCTCATTCAGCTCGGCCGCCGCGAACACCTGGCTGACCAGCCCGATGCGCCGCGCTTCGGCCGCATCGATCGTCGTCCCCAGCGCGGTCAGCTCCACCGCCTTGCGCAGGCCCACCTGATGCGGCAGCACGCAGGCCGCGACCGGCGGGAACGCGCCGACCTGCACTTCCGGCTGGCCGAACCTGGCGCTGTCCGCGGCCAGCACGATGTCGCACGAGCACGCCAGCTCGCAGCCACCGCCCAGCGCCGCGCCCTGCACGACGGCGATCGTCAGCGCGTCGCACGCCGCCAGCTTGCGGAACAGCCCGTGGAACAGGCGGATCATCTCGCCGACGCGCTCGACGGTGTGCTCGGCCACGTCCACGCCCGCGCAGAAGGCCTTGCCCTCGGCCCGGATCACCAGCGCCGCCGTGTCCGCGCTCGCCAGGATCGCCTCCAGCGCGCGGTCAAGCTCCGCCATCATCGGGCTGTGCAGGATGTTCAGCGGCGGACGGTTGAGCGCGACGGTCGCGATGCCTTCCGCGGTGCTGACGCGCAGGAATTCGTAGCCGTTCACGCTCACAGGTACTGCCCCCCGTCCACGCGGATGACCTGTCCGGTGATAAAGCGCGCCCGGTCGCTGCACAGGAACGCGACCAGCTCCGCCACGTCCTCGGGCGCGCCCGGCCGGCCCAGCAGAATCTCCCCCAGCGAGGCCCGCCGCGCGTGGTCGGGCATCGCGGCCGTGGCCGGCGTGTCGATCAGCCCCGGCGCGACCGCGTTCACCGTGATGTTGAACCGCGCCGTCTCGCGCGCCAGCGCCTTGGTCAGCCCGATGACGCCGGCCTTGGCGGCGCAGTAGTTCGTCTGCCCGAACTTGCCCCGCAGGCCGTTGATGCTCGAAAGGTTCACGATCGCGCCCCAGCCGGCGGCGCGCATCACGGGCACGGCGGCGCGGGCGAAGTGGAACACGCCGGTCAGATCGACGTCGATGACCTCGCGCCACTGCGCATCGCTCATCTTCCAGATCACCTGGTCGCTAAAGACGCCGGCGTTGTTGACCAGGATCTCCAGCCCGCCCAGCTCGGCCACGAACGCCTCCACCGCGGTGTGCACCTGCCCGGCGTCACGCACGTCGCCGATGCGGCGCCAGGCGCGGCGACCGAAGGAGGCGATCCGGTCGACCACCGGGCGACCGTCGTCCGCGTGGCCGAGGTAGAAGATGCCCACGTCGCAGCCGTCGCGGGCGAGGGTCTCCGCGATGCAGCCGCCGATTCCGCTGCTGCCGCCGGTCACGAGTGCTCGTCGACTGACATCCGGCATTAGATGACCTCACCGACGCACGGTCAGCCGGCTGGTTGCTCTCCGGCGGCGGTGGACGCCGCGGCCGGCGCGGAGGCCGCAGTCAGTTCCGCACCACACTTGCCGCAATGCTCGAATTCGGCCGGCAATCCAGCGGCCCCGCAACGCGGGCACGTGCGGGCGTAGGGGCCCCAGAGGAACTCGCTCGAGCCGCCTGCGGCCGCCCGCCTGCGCAGCCCCACGTAGTCCGCCTTGCGTTTCTCGACGAAGGCCGTCATGCCCTCGTACGGCTCCAGGCTGGTGTAATGGATCGCGAGCCAGTCGCGGGCATGTCCGGCCGTGGCGTGCCAGGCGAGGTCCTTCCAGAAGTTCACCTGCGCCTTGGTGTAACGCGTGCACTCGAAGAACTTGTGCACGATCTGGTCGCACACGTCGTCGACCACCGCGTCCAGTTGCGAGAGGTCCACGCTGTAGCCGTCGCGGCCGGTCGTGGCCTTCGCGATCTGCTCGGGCGTCGCGCGCGACTCGAACGGGTTCTCCCAGGGATCCGTGTTCCAGTCTGCCAGGTACGTGCGGCCGTTCGTGAGGCGCGTGCAGAAGCGCCCGTCCGGTCCCTTCACGGTGGGCACGACCGCGCTCACCAGCCCCAGCCCCAGCGACGTGTACGCCTGGTAGCGCTGGTTGAGGAACAGGACATCGCGTGCGCGCCGGTCGCCGACGTGCAGCGGAAGCCACTGCGTCGAGCCGCCGCAGGCCACTGAGCCGACGCTCGTGCCAACCTGCGCAAGGAAGGCATGCTCGCCCATCACCGCCAGGTCGCAGGCGAGCTGGCTCTCGTTGCCCCCGCCGACCGCCATGCCGTTGAGCCGGGCCACGACCGGCTTGGCGCAGTTGGTGATCGACTCAATGTACTGCTTGAAGCAGCACATGTATTTCCAGTAATCGCGCGGCCGCTGGGTGTAGTTCTCCTGGTATTCCTTCACGTCGCCGCCGGTGCAGAAGGCGCGCGGGCCGGCCCCGGTGAACACCACGACCGCCACGCGGTCGTCCCAGGAGGCGTCCTGGAAGGCGGCCGCCAGCTCCTGCAGCGCCGCCGTGCTGTAGGCGTTATAGGCCTGCGGACGGTTGAGCGTGATGCGCGCGACCCAGCCGCTCTTCTCATACAGGATGTCGGTGAACTCGAAGGCTTGCGGGTCTCGCGGCGGAAAGAGGCTCATAGTCTTGCCCCCGCTGGGCCGACCATCGCTGTTCGCCATAAACGAACGAACGTTCGATCGTACAAGTGCATAAACTACACCGGCCTCCCCGGCCGGCGTCAATCCTCCCTCTAACCCAATTATGGGCGATATCCAGGCCGTGTCAAGCCAATTTTGCCCGGAATCTCATTGACATGGCGGCCCCTCCAGCGCATACTCTGAATGCAGAACGCGCGTTCTCAATGCATGGCTGGCACAGCGAGATGATATCAGAGAAGTCCGAACGCCTGTTCGAGGTCCCGGCCGCCGCTGCGCCCGCCGTCACCCCCGAGGCGCGCACGTATGAAGAGCGGCTGAACCATATCCTGGCCGCCGCAACGGCCGTCTTCGCCCGCGTCGGCTACGAGAAGGCCTCGATGCGCATGCTGGCCAAGGCGGCCGGCGTGAGTCTGGCCGGCCTGTACCACTATTTCGAGAGCAAGGAGAAGATCCTCTTTCTGATCCAGTTCCGCACGTTCAACTCGCTGCTCAACGGCCTGCGCGAGAAGCTGCACGGCATCGACGATCCGCGCGAGCAGCTCCGCGTGATGGTGCGGGCGCACGTGCAATACTTCGTCGCCAACATGGCGGCGCTCAAGGTCTGTTCGCACGAGCTGGACTCGTTGGCGGGCGAGGCGTACGAATCGACGCGGCAAATCCGCCGCCAGTACTACGACCTGACCCGTCAGATCGTCGAGCGCGTGCTGGCCGCACACGGCGTGCGGCCGGCCTTCGACCTGCATGTGGCCGTGATGTGTCTGTTCGGAATGCTGAACTGGCTCTACCGCTGGTACAACCCGCGCCGCGGGCCGACGCCGGCGGCGCTGGCCGAACAGATCATGGCCCAGTTTCTGCGCGGAGTACTTGGCCTGCCGGGGCCTTCGCCGGCCGACACGCCCGTCACGCCGGAGGGCGGGTAACAGCCTCCGCGGGCGCGAACTCGTCGTGTCGCGCCGCGGGCGCATTCAGGGGGGCAGCCGCAGCGGAAGGAGACACGCGCGTGTACATCCCCGACGTCGAGCTGCACGAAGCCTCGTCGCTGAGCGAGGCCAGCGCCCTGCTGGCGCGGCACGCGCCGGACGCGCGCCTGCTGGCCGGCGGGACCGACCTGCTCGTCGATCTGAAGACGGCACGGCTCCACGCCCGGTGCCTGATCTCGCTGGACAGAATCCCAGGCCTGAGCGGCGTGAGCGTGCGCAACGGCCGGCTGCACATCGGAGCGCTGACGACCATCCGGCAACTGAGCGAGTCGCCCGTGCTGCGCGGCCCGTGGCAGGCCATCCGCGACGCCGCGCTGCAAATGGCCGCACCGCAGGTGCGGAACCTGGCCACGGTGGGTGGAAACATCGCCAGCTCCGTGCCCTGTGCCGACCTCCCGCCGATCCTCACCGCACTGCGGGGCTCGGTCGTGCTCTTCTCGGGCGCCGCGCAGCGCGAGGTCGCGCTGGAATCCTTCTTCCTCGGACCGCGCTGCAACGTGCTGGCGGCCGGCGAGATACTCACGGAAGTCATCCTGCCGGCCCCGACGCGGAACTCCGGCGCCGCCTACGAGCGGTTTGCCCTGCGCGACGGGAACGGGATCGCGGTCGCGGCCGTCGCCGCCTGGCTCGCGCTGGACGGCGGCCGGGTTCGTGACGCGCGCATCGTGCTCGGCGCGGTCGCGCCGGTCCCCAAGCCGGCGCACGCGGCCGGCGCGCTGTTGATCGGCCGCGCGCCCGATGAGGACGCCTTCGAGGAAGCGGCTCAGGCCGCCATGCAATCCGCCGAGCCGATCTCCGACGTGCGCGGCTCAGCCGGGTATCGGCGGGAGCTGGTGCGGGTTCTGACGCGGCGGGCGTTGCGGACGGCCTGTCGGCGTGCCTGCGGCGGCGAAGGAGGTCTCGCGTGACGCGCGTGCGGACGCTGCACGTCAACGGTCAGGCCTACAGCGTCGCGGTCGCGCCGCACGAGACGCTGCTCGAGGTGCTGCGCGAGAAGCTGAATCTGACCGGCGCCAAGAAGGGCTGCGACGCTGGCGACTGCGGCGCCTGCACGGTGCTGGTGGACGGCGAGGCGGTGAACAGTTGCCTGCTGCTGGCGGCGCGGATGGAGGGGCGAAGCGTCACGACGATCGAGGGTCTGGCTCGCAATGGCGAGCTGACGCCGCTTCAGAGAGCCTTCGTCCACGAGGGCGCGATCCAGTGCGGGTACTGCACGCCCGGCATGGTGCTGACTGCGACGGCGCTGTTGGAGCAGCACCCGCAGCCGAGCGTCGAGCAGATCAAGGAAGCGCTGGCCGGCAACCTCTGCCGCTGCACCGGGTACGCGGGCATCCTGCGGGCCGTGCAGCGCTGCCCCAACTACCGCAGCGACGGCACGTGTGCCGCGAAGTCCGGGACGCCGGACTCGGAACGCGGCACGCAGCGCGCAGACGGGCGCTCGACGTGCGACCGCGTACTCGGTGAAACTGGCCGGTGTTCAGCGGGCAACGGCGCGCGGTCCTACGTCGGGGACAGCGTGGGCGCGGCCATCCCGCGCGTCGATGCGGCCGACAAGGTCACCGGCCGGGCGCTCTACACCGCCGACATCAAGCTCCCCAACCTGCTGCACGGCAAGATTCTGGGATCGAGCGTCGCCCACGGCCTCATCCGAAGCATCGACGTATCGCGGGCGGCGGCGCTGCCGGGCGTCGTAGCGGTCATCACCGGGGCGGACGTGCCGGACACGATGTACGGCGTCTCGCCGGCCCGCTACGACGAGCACGTGCTGGCCAGGCACAAGGTGCGGCACGTGGGCGACCCGGTGGCGGCGGTGGCCGCGATCGACGAGCGCACGGCCGAGGCGGCCCTGCGGCTGATCGAGGTGGAGTACGAAGAGCTCCCTGCTCTGTTGGATCCCTTCGAGGCGACCGCGGAGGGCGCGCCGCTGATCCACGAGCAGTACGCGCGGAACATCAGCACGCACGTGCACCAGAACTTCGGCGACGTCGAGACGGCCTTCGCCGAGTGCTACCACGTGCGCGAGGAGACGTTCACCGGCAACCACGTCTCCCAGGCCCCGCTCGAGCCGCACGCCGCGATCGCCTTCTGGGAGCACGACGGGACGCTGGTGCTGTACACCTCGACCCAGGTGCCGCATTACGTGCAGTACGTGGTCGCGCACGTGTTCCACATTCCGCTGGGCAAGGTGCGCGTGATCCGGCCGTGCGTGGGCGGCGGCTTCGGCGGCAAGGCGGCCACCACCCCGCTGGATTTGTGCGCCGCCGTGCTGGCCCGCAGGACCGGCCGGCCGGTGAAGATGGTCTATTCGCGCGAGGAGACGTTTCACTACTTCCGCGGGCGTCACAAGCAGCACATGCGTTTCAAGCTGGGCGTGGACCGCGACGGGCGCATCCGCGCCTTCCAGAGCACGATCTACCTGGACGGCGGGGCGTACACCTCGTTCGGCGTGGCGACGGCCTACTACGCCGGCAGCATGATCCCCACGCTCTACCGCATCCCCAACTACCGTTACGACGGCTACCGCGTGATGACCAACAAGCCGGCCTGCGGGGCGATGCGCGGGCACGGCGTGCCGCAGCCGCGCTTCGCGTTCGAGTGCCTGCTGAACATGGTGGCCGACGAGCTGGGCATCGACCCGATCGAAATCCGCAAGCGCAACGCGATGGCCATGAACACGCGCACGGTCAACGACCTGGACATCGGCAGTTGCGAGCTGGCGGCCACGCTGGAGCAGGTGCTGGAAAAAAGCGGCTGGGAACAGAAGTACGGCCGGCTGCCGCCCGGGCGGGGCATCGGCGTCGGGTCCGGCGGCTTCGTCTCCGGTGCGGGGTACTGCATCTATCGCGGGCAGGTGCAGCTCTCGCACGAAAAACCCCGCGAGCCGTTCGTCAAACGCTCCATCTTCCCGCACGCCAACGCCGTCGTGCGGATCACCGAGGACGGCACCGCGGCGATCCTGATGATCCAGGCCGCCGACACCGGCCAGGGCAGCGATACGGTGCTGGTGCAGATGTGCGCGGAGGCGCTGGGCCTGCCGGCGTCGCGCGTGCGGATTCACAGCCAGGACAGCGACGTCTCGCCGTTGGACCTTGGGTCTTACTCCTCGCGCACCACGCTGATGGCCGGCCACGCCGTGGCCCGCGCCGGCGCGGACGTGGTCGCGAAGCTGAAGCCCTACGCCGCGCGGCTGCTGGATTGCCCGGCGGCTCAGGTCGTCGCCCGCGGCGCGCGGATGTTCGTGGCCGACGACCCGGCGCGCTGCATCGCCTGGGAGGAGGTCGCCCGCAAGTACTTCAACGACAACGGCCCGCTGGTCGGCCTCGGCTGCTACAAGCCGCCGGGAGGTCTGGGCGGCGACTTCAAGGGCGCCACCGTCGGCACCAGCCCGGCCTACTCGTTCGGCAGCGCCGTGTGCGAGCTGGCGGTCGATCTGGAGACCGGCAAGGTGAAGGTCGAGCGCTTCTGGGACTACCACGACTGCGGTACGCCCATCAACCCGCAGCAGGTGCACGGGCAAGTGGAAGGGGCGGTGGTAATGGGCGCCGGCGAGACGATCCTGGAAGACTTGCTCTTCGACGAGCAGGGCCGCATCCTCAATCCGAACCTGCACGGCTACCTGATGATGACCATCAAGGACGCGCCGCAGATCTTCAGCGGCATCGTCGACTCCTACGAGCCGCGCGGGCCCTTCGGAGCCAAGGAAATCGGCGAAGGCGCCACCTTGCCGGTGCTGGCCGCCGTCGCACACGCGATCGCCAACGCCACCGGCGTGTGGGTCAAGGACCTGCCCATCACGCCGGAGAAGATCCTCAAGGCCTTACGCGCGCGGCAGCCGGTGCGCCAGACGGTCGGCGTGTCGTGAACGCGGGCGCGACGAACTCCCACCAGATCGCAGCCGCGGCCGCCTGCCTTGCGTGCGACGAGCCGCTGGAAGGCAACTACTTCGTTTCGACGTATCCGCCGTTCTCAGCCTGGACCCGCGCCGCGCTGCCGGAAGTCCACCGACTGCTGCAAGCGCCGGCGGCGGCGCGGCAGGATGAGCCGCTGGGGCTGTATGTGCATGTTCCGTTCTGCGTCAAGCGCTGCGACTATTGCTATTACCTTTCATACGCCGACAAATCGGCCGCCGACATCGACGCGTACGTCGATGCCGTCCTGGCCGAAGCGCAGCTCTATCGCCGGACGGCAGCGCTGGCGGAGCGAACCCCGACGTTCGTCTACTTCGGCGGCGGGACGCCGTCGCTGCTTTCGGCGCGCGAAATCGAGCGGCTGCTGCGCGGGTTGCAGCATGTCTTTCCGTGGGCGCGCGTACAGGAGGCTACATTCGAGTGCGCGCCGCAAAGCGTGACGCAAGCGAAGCTCCGCCGGCTGCGCGAACTCGGCGTCACGCGCATCAGCCTCGGCGTGCAGGAGCTGGACGACGACGTGCTGCGGCTCAACGGCCGCGTGCACCTGGTGCGGCACGTCGAGCGCGCCTGGGAGGCGATCCGGCGGGTCGGGTTCGACGTGGTGAATCTGGACCTGATCGTCGGCCTGGTCGGGCAGACCGAGGCGACGTTCTCCCGGAGCCTGGATCGCGTCATCGGCATGCAGCCCGAATGTGTGACGATCTACCAGCTCGAAATCCCGCTCAACACGCCCCTGTACCGTGCGCTGCACGCCGGAGCACTGCCGCAGGCGCCGGCAAACTGGGACATAAAGCGTGCGCGGCTGGGGCGCGGACTGGCGGCGTTGGAACAGGCCGGCTACACCGTGCGCAGCGCCTACGCCGCCGTGCGCGATCCGCGCCGCCATCGCTTTGTCTACCAGGACGAGCAGTACCGCGGGGCGGATCTGCTGGGCATCGGCGTCGCTTCGTTCTCCTACCTGGCCGGGCTGCACTTTCAGAACGTCACCGCGCTGGACGCCTATCTGACTCTGGTACGCCAGGGTCAGTTCCCGCTGGGCCGGGCGTACGCCCTCACGGACGACGAGCGCCTCACGCGCGAGTTCGTGCTTCAGCTCAAGCTCGGCGTGGCGGACGCGGCGTATTTCCATGCCAGCTTCGGGACGGACATCTCGCAGCGCTTCGCGGAGCCGTTGCGGGAGCTGACGCAGCGCGGCTGGCTCACCGTGGACGCCGGCGGCGTGCGGACGACGCGCGAAGGGCTGCTGCGCGTCGATCGCCTGCTGTCCGCGTTCTATCCGGCGCATCATCGCGGAATTCGCTACACTTGAGGCGACCGCCCTGCTGACCGGCGCCGCAGAACCGCGTACGTCTACACTCGACCTTGCTCGACAAGCGTCGGCCGGCGAAGGTAGGCTGAGCGTGCCGCAGGGCTGTGCCTGTCGCACGCGGCCGCGGTCAAGCTCCGGGGCGCGGGGCAGGCCGTCAGCTTTCGGATTCGGTGCACGCGATGCCGGCTCGCATCTTGCAGTCGTCGGAGCTGTCGCGGCCGTGCCCGGCGGAGCAGTTCGCCTTCCGCAGCACCGACGAGCTGGAGCCGCTGGCCGGCCTGATCGCCCAGCCCCGGGCCGTGGCGGCGGTCGAGTTCGGCGTCGACATCCAGCGCGACGGCTACCACATCTTCGCCTTCGGCCCGCCGGGCACCGGCAAGCGCACGTTCGTACGCCAGTTCCTCGAGGCCCGGGCGGCGCGCGAGCCGGCCCCCGACGACTGGTGCTACGTGAACAACTTCGAGCAGCCGCACCGCCCGCGGGCGCTGCGCCTGCCGGCCGGCCGCGCCCGGGCCTTCCGCGAGGACATGGAGCGGCTGGTCGAGGAGGTGGGCCGGGCGCTGCCGGCGGCGTTTGAGGCCGAGGACTACCGCCGCCAGCGCCGGCTGCTGCAGGAGCAGCTCGAAGCGGTGCAGAAGCAGGCCTTTGAGAAGCTGCAGCGCGAGGCGCACGCGCGGCAGATCGAGGTGGCCCAGACTCCGGTGGGGGTCGCGTTTGCGCCGACGCGGCAGGGCGCTCTGCTGTCGTCCGAGGAGGCGCAGAAGCTGTCCGAACAGGAGCGGCGCGAGATCGAGTCGCGCATGGAGGAGCTCGAGCGCCGCGCCCAGCAGATCTTCGAGGAGGCGCCACGCGCCCAGCGCACGGTCCAGAAGCAGATCGACGAGCTGAAACGCCGCACGGCCGAGCGCGCCATCGAATCGCTGCTGGCGGAGCTGCGCGCGAAGTATGCCGACCTGCCGCCCGTGGTGGAATACCTGGAGGCCGTCAAGGCCGACCTGGTGCGCAACCGGGCCGAGCTGCTGCGCCTGCAGCGCCAGCAGAAGGAGGGCGAGGAGGCGACGCCGCGCGCCCCGCTGCCTTCCGTCGTGACCGAGCCGGCCGTTTTGCGGGCCTATCGCGTCAACGTGCTGGTGGACCACGACCCGCGCGGCGGGGCGCCGGTGATCTACGAGGACGACCCGAACTACGAGCGCGTGATCGGCCGCGTGGAGCATCTGGCGCACCTGGGCGCGCTGCTGAGCGACTTCAACCTGATCAAGCCGGGGGCTTTGCACCGGGCCAACGGCGGCTATCTCATTCTGGAGGCGGCGAAGCTGCTCCTGTATCCGTTTCTGTGGGACGCGCTCAAGCACGCGCTGCGGGCGCGGGAGGTCCGCATCGAGTCGCCGTGGCAGGCCATCGGGCTGATCAGCACCGTTTCGCTCGAGCCGGAGCCGATCCCGCTGCGGCTGAAGGTCGTGCTGCTGGGCAGTCCGCTGCTGTACTACCTGCTGTCGCAGTTCGACGCCGACTTCTGCGAGCTGTTCAAGGTCGCGGCCGAGTTCGCCGAGCTGATGGACCGCACGCCCGAGAACGAGCACACCTACGTCCGCCTGATCGCCACCTTGTGCCGCAAGGAGGGGCTGCGGCGCTTCGACCGCGCCGCGGTGGCGCGGGTGATCGAGTACGGCTCGCGGCTGGCCGGCGACCAGCAGAAGCTCTCGGCCGAGATGCGCAGCGTGGCCGACGTGCTGCGCGAGGCCGATTACTGGGCCGGCCGCAACGGGCGCCCGGACGTGACCCCCGCCGACGTCGAGCGGGCGATCGAGACCAGGCTCTACCGTTCCGACCGCATCCGCGAGCTGATCCAGGAGGCGATCCGCCGCGGAACATTGCTGATCGACACGGATGGCGCCGTCGTCGGACAGGTCAACGGGCTGGCGGTGGTCCCGTTCGGCGAGTTTCTGTTCGGCAAGCCGACGCGCATCACGGCCCGAACCGCCCTGGGCGCGGGTGAGGTGATCGACATCGAGCGCGAGGTCAAGCTGGGCGGGGCGACGCACTCGAAAGGCGTGCTGATCCTGGCCGGTTTCTTCGCCGGTCGCTACGCGCGCGACGTGCCGCTGAGCCTGTCGGCCAGCCTGGTGTTCGAGCAGTCCTACAGCGACGTGGCCGGCGACAGCGCCTCGCTGGCCGAGCTGTGCGCGCTGCTGTCGGCCATTGCCGACGCGCCGATCCAGCAGGCGCTGGCCGTCACCGGTTCGGTGAACCAGCACGGCCGCGTGCAGGCGATCGGCGGGGTCAACGAGAAGATCGAGGGCTTCTTCGACACCTGCCGGATCGCGGGCTTAAGCGGGCGCCAGGGCGTCATCATTCCTAACGCCAATGTGCAGCATCTGATGTTGCGCCGCGACGTAATCGAGGCCGTTGCGGCCGGGCGGTTCCGCGCGTACGCGGTCGAGACGGTGGACCAGGCCATCGAATTGCTCACCGGGCTTCCCGCCGGCGAGCCCGATGCCGCCGGCCGCTACCCGCCCGAGAGCCTCAACGGCCGCGTGCAGTCGCGGTTGGAGGAGCTGGCCCGTAAGCGCCAACAGTATCTCCCCGCCCCGCCAGCCGCAGCGGCCAGGCGCAATGCTGCCGAATGACCGACCGTGCTCCGCTGGCCAGTCCTGCGAAACGTGGCTGTGCCGGTCCGCTGGGAGCTCATAGGGGATCTTGACGAACGGGTGCCGGCCTTGATAATCGCGTGAGCTGAGGCTGCGGGCGTAATTCAGTGGTAGAATGCTAGCTTCCCAAGCTGGACGTCGTGGGTTCGAATCCCATCGCCCGCTGTTGACGTAAGTCACGCCGCCCCCAAGAGTTCGGGAGACCTGCCGGTGGTCGGCAGTGCGGCCGAAAGCGCGAAAACGCGCGGTGTTACACCGCGCTCCGCGATTCGGAGGTCGCACGATGCCGAAGACGCCTTCTTACCGCCAGCGCAAGGGTTACAACCAAGCCATCGTCACGTTGACCGACGCCGTCTCCAAGCGGCGGAAGGACTTCTGGCTC
>Ga0209172_10003574_pt1 | contig 23335 bp, 16 predicted proteins | sample LarsenN4metaG_FD_184113 | JGI IMG/M metagenome (GOLD analysis project Ga0209172, IMG submission 184113) | Hot spring sediment bacterial and archeal communities from British Columbia, Canada, to study Microbial Dark Matter (Phase II) - Larsen... ... | reverse complement strand
TTGCCGAGATCAATCCCTAGAATTTTCATAGCTTTTGTCCTTGGGTTGGAGATACACACTACAGGTCAGTTCGGATTTAGTTTAATTGTCCTGGTTTTTCCAACCCACGGCTTACATGGATTCTTTACTTTCTTATGTAGCAACTCGCTTAGTAATTTTGTGATGAGCATTAGCAATCGACTCTGCTAACTTGTTTCTCTAGACATGAGTTAGGTTAGCATAGTAAGTGAATTTGCTACTCTTAGAGAAGAAATACTAAGCATATTCCTATGACTCCTGAAGAGAATAGTCCGAAGCGCCGCACTTTCACCGAGTTGTCCCAGCAGTTTCTTTTGGGCATTGTCTTTGGCGTGTTGCTTGCATTGATTCCCCTAGCCTATCTCTCGATTTCAACGCTGGAAATGAACCTACTGTATGTCGAACTGATGGCAGCAATGGTTTTAACCTGTGGAATATTGGCAGCTCTTTTAGGAAAAAAGTTTCTGCGACCTTTGATTGCCTTCCTCGAATCAATTCCCCCAATCGGGTAGTTTTTTTGCGCTCAAATCACCTCAAGGCCGTCCATCTTTTCCAGATCTTCGTGTTTTGTCCTTATTAGAGCGATCGCTCCAATACAGAAACTTGCCCAATTTTGCTCAAACGCTGCAAATTTTGCTTTTGAGCAGAGGATGTTAGAAAGAGCTTATTCAACGTTTAGTATAAAGCGCGATCGTTTCCTTCGCGGCTTGCAACACGCGATCGCGCAACTCCAAGGGTTCAATTACTTCCATTTGTCCACCAAACCCCAACACATAGGCACAAGCGGCTTTCTCGACATCAAACCGTAGCGTCATCGGAATCCAGCCATCAGCATCCGGTGGATGAATTTGTTCGATGCGAGCAAAATACCCCGCATATCGTAACCAGAGCATTGCCTCTGGAGCGACCCGCACCGTTACGCCATAGTAAGGCAGGTTTGCTTTGAACTCCACCATCGATCGCTGCCAATAGTCGGCTAAATTGAACCCAACGGGACGAATACAATGAGACTCCAGCAGCACGGCATTCTGCACTCGTGAAATGCGGTAAGAGCGCACATCTTCCTCAACTGCCGCGACCAGATACCAGACGCTCCCTTTAGCAACTAATCCCAACGGATTGACCAATCGTTCAATTCGCTGACCATTGCCACGTTCATAACTCAAAAAGACTTGCCGTTCCTGCCAAATTGCGGCTTGCAACACCGGGAATGCTGCCATTTCTTCATCCCAGTGCTGCCATCCAGTTGGGTCAACATGAATGCGTTGGCTCACCAATTCTGCTTGCTGACGATTGGCAGCGGGTAAGGCTGCCAGAAGCTTGAGTAATGCGGCTTCAAACGCCTGACCCCAACCTAAATCTGCCAATAGATGAGGCGACTGTGGCACAAATAACGCCTGAATCTCTGCCAGGTTGAGTCCGGTTAATGTCGTTTGATACTGCTCCAGCAAGCCCCAGCCACCACCCTTACCCCGTTCTGCCACCACCGGAACCCCGGCACTGCTGAGGGCATCCATGTCCCGGTGAATGGTACGCTCAGACACTTCCAGTCGCTCTGCCAGTTCGCGTGTGGTTAAGCGAGTATGAACCTGCAACAGCATCAGGATAGAGAGGAGGCGATCGGCACGCATAGCAATTTCTGGAAACCTCGCAACTTCTTATACCGTAACGCTGAAATATGACAAAGGGTGTCATGAAGTCAACCTTATGTTGTGAGCATGACCATTGGAGGAAAGCTAATGACGACCAATCACACGCTCGATCGCAACAAAGCCGTTTATCGGTGTTATATCCAACAAGTGTTCAACGAAGGGAGGGTGGATCTGTTGGATGAGCTTTTGGCTCCGTCTTATGTGTACCACGAAGCACCGCCTGGAACGTCGCCGGGGACTGAGGGGATTAAGCAAGTTGTTTCCATGTTTCGTGCTGCCTTTCCTGACTTGGAGATTACCATTGACGACCAAATTGCTGAAGGCGATCAAGTTTGCTCACGAGCTACAACGCGCGGAACGCATCAGGGGGAAATCTTTGGGATACCCGCAACAGGTAAAGCCGTGACAATGACGGGGATGACAATCGTGCGAATTGTTGACGGGCGGATCACCGATAGCTGGGTGAAGAATGACGTAATGAGGCTGATGAACCAACTCGGTGCTGGCTCTGCATCTCGATAGGCAAATGAACTAAGCCAATAACAGTGAATTTACTTTGTTAAAACAATTTTGAGAGGTCATTATGCAACTACTAAAAGATAAAGTGGCGATTGTTGCAGGAGGCACTCGTGGAGCAGGGCGAGGCATTGCGATCGAACTGGGTGCAGCCGGAGCGATCGTTTATGTGACAGGGCGAAGTACCCATACCCAACGCTCAGAGTACGATCGCCCTGAAACCATCGAGGAAACCGCAGAGTTAGTGGATCAAGCAGGTGGAAAGGGCATTGCAGTTCAAGTGGATCATTTAGACCCAGAACAAGTGCGATCGCTCATCTTGCGGGTTGAGCAAGAACAAGGACGGTTAGATGTTCTAGTAAATGACATTGGAGCAGAACATTTTGCCGAGTTTGATAAACCCATCTGGGAAGTTGACCTAGAGCGGGGTCTACGCCTGTTACGTTTGGCGATCGACACTCACCTCATTACCAGCCACTTTGCTTTGCCGTTGCTGATCCAGAAACCTGGAGGATTCGTCGTTGAACTCACCGATGGCACAGCAGATTACAACAATCAGCACTATCGCCAAGCCGTAATCTATGACCTTGCCAAGAATGCAATTATTCGGATGGCGTGGGCATTAGCGCAGGAGCTTAAACCGCATGACTGTACAGCAGTGTGCCTGACTCCGGGTTGGTTACGGTCCGAAATGATGTTAGATCATTTCGGAGTGAGTGAAGCCAACTGGCAGGATGCGGCAGTGAAGGAACCCCACTTCATCATCTCCGAAACACCGCACTATGTTGGACGGGCAGTTGCTCATCTGGCTGGCGATCCGGAGGTGGCTCGTTGGAATGGTCAGTCGCTTTCCAGTGGTCAACTTGCCAAGGTATATGGCTTCACGGATTTAGATGGTTCTCAACCGGATGCATGGCGTTATATTCAGGAGGTGACGGAAATGGGTAAACCTGCTGATACGACTGGATACCGATGAAATTAGCACCTGCCTGCCCTGATTCTTCTGGAGTGGGCAATCTGAGTTGTGATCGCCCACTGCTCATTACTCTGTTTGCTCCAGAGCAGCCCTGGCTCTACCCAGATATTCCATCACCGCTGCATCGACCATTCCTCGACTAACCACTTCAGGCTGCTCCTGTTGATACATTTGGTTTAGAGATTGTTCAATTCCAGGGTCACCTCCTGTAAACGCTTGAATCAGTTCGATCGAGCGTCGCGCTAGAGCTTTAACGGGTTCAGTGGTTGGATCAGTTCCCTTCGCCATCTCTGCCCGCACTTGCTCAAACAAATTCTGCCAATCGGCTTGCACTTGCCTGATCTGCTCCTCGCCTAACAATTCCTGACGTTGCTGGAGGGCCTCCAACTGTTCAGGGGTGTAATATTTTTCCAACATATTCATTGCCTCAATAGTTTGAATGATTGCTTCCACAGATACGGCTTGCATCGAACTCACCGCTTGAGCGATCGCTTCCAGGCGATTGAGCAATTTTTGAGAAAGTTCAATTTGCTCACGCAAACGGGCAGTGTGGAGTTGAATCACGCGATCGAAGGAAAAGTTGCGTTGCTCTAAACACTCGCGGATTTCTTCAAGAGAAAAGCCAATTTGCCGCAGCGATACGATTTGCTGCAAGCGAATGATGTCTTCCCTGCCATACAGTCGATACCCTGCTTCAGTGCGATGAGAGGGCGAAAGTAAGCCGATTTCGTCGTAGTAATGTAACGTCCGTACCGAAACCCCGGTTTGTTTCGCCAGATCACCAACCTTGAGTGCAACCGATTGCATCTTCCCCTCCTGACTCAATGCAGACAACCTTAATCTGTGGATGCATCTATGGTAAAAACCTCACGCTCCGTTAGGGTCAAGGGGTGAAGCAAAAAAGTTTTTGAACTGCTCATGTATAGCGCTACGCATAGAAGTTGGTACAAGAGGATGTGGGAGCTGCTCTCCCAGCCAGGGGTTTCACCCCTGCACTCCGTCCTAACATTTTCCAGTATTGCTAGAAGTTTTGTGCTGCAATTTCACCAAACGATTCCCTGGCGATCGCAAAACTCGAAAAATCTTTAGGTCGCCACTCGCTTTGTGGAACTTCTTCGATGTCGCAGAAACAATCCCAGAGAATCGCTTCTCAACTGTTAGGGGAGTGCGTTCAAATAATATCCCAGTGGTGCGGTAGGGGCGAATGGCCATTCGCCCTTACAGATTTTCGGATTGGTACAGTATTTGTTTGCAAGTCCCTTACTGCAAATTAATTTACCGCCAAGACTTTCTGTAGGTTCGGGTGGGCAGCTTCCAGGAGGTAAGCCTTCTAGCTCATAGCTCTCTCCAACGCGAATACAGGGTTCACAGTCTAGCAGAATGCCCTGCATTTCTGCCAGAAAACCGTAGAAGGTTTGTTCTGTAATGACGCCGCCACGGGAGTGTAGTAACGCTAGAAACTCAGTGGTGCGATCGCCTGGATACGCAATATCAGTATCCTCCTGCTCACGGGTGATGTGGTCTAATTTGTTAACGACCCAGTTAATTTGTTAATTGACAATAGGGGTGGTATCTCAATGAACGATGCTACTCTAGCGGCAACTGGCATGCTGCCGTGGCTTGCCACTGGCCATGAGATGAAGGCTCTACCGCCTGTGCGACCAGCGAGATGGAACCATCCACATTCTGTTGCCAACCTTGCGCCTCTACAATTTGAGATTTAGCAGTTTTTTGAGGTTGCTGAGATGGTGCCAGTCTACTCGTGCCGCTTGTGACTGGTGCTAACAGCTCAACCTGTGGTGTGAGTCCACTCCAGCTATCTTCAGGGCTAGCGGGTAAACCGCCTCGACCGACAACAACAAAACTGTTACCTTTCTGACGACGAACCGAACAACTTCGGTCTACTTGCCGCGAGGGATCCGTCAAATTGAGCGGTAAGGCAGTCAATCCCCGACTCGGATCAATATTCAATGTATTTAAGACGATCGTACCGGCAAACCCAAACTGAGAACTCGCCGTAATATCGCTATTCGGCGTGTCAACGGGCCGGAACTCCAGGCCAAAAATGCTGAAGGCATTCACCGTGATATTGCCTCCATTGCCTGTAAAAGCATTGGCCCGAATATCGCTGTTTTCAGGCAAAAAACCAATCACAAAGGGGGTTGTGATAGTGATGTTGCCACCGTTACCACCTGCCTCTGCAGTGCCTGCTGTTGCTGAAATCAAACTGTTGTTGCGGAGCAACACGGCGGCATCACTCGTGATTTGTATGTTGCCACCGTCAGTCGTTTTTGTTTCTGCTACCAGGCTGGATTGGTTGCGTAGAGTAACGCGGCCTGCCTGAAGACTTAAATTGCCACTTTGCCCCGTGCCCGTGCTACCCACATTAATCGTCGCGCGGTCTTGCAGGGTTAATTCCTGGGGATTCGCGATCGCAATACTTCCCCCATTTCCACTTGAACCCTCGTCTGTTCCAGCAAATAAGCCCGTACCTTCTCCGTTGAGTAGCAAGCGATCGGCAATTTGCAAGATTAGGTTGCCCGCTTGTCCGGTACCTGCTGTGTTAGATAACACACGTCCGCCTTGGTTGAGTTCAGCAGTGTTGGCGACAAGGGTAATATCGCCTGCCTTGCCGCCAATTGCTCCACTGCTAACACTGACTTCAGCTCCTTGTTGAAGGGTGAAGCGGCCTGGGGTAGTCAGGCGAATGCTCCCAGCGGCCCCGGTCTGGGTAATGGAGAGTGGGTTATCACTGATGCCTGTCGTAGCCAATAAAGTGGAACCGGAACCAACCAGTTCAATGCCTTGGGAGGCGAAGACCTCAATGTTTCCACCTTGTCCAGTACCTTCAGTCGCGGTGGTAATTTCTGCCCCATTTTGCAAGGTGAATTGCCCAGTGGTCACACTAACACTGCCTGCATTCCCTACTCCATCTGTTTCAGAGGATAGTTCCGCATCTGTCAGAGTGAAGAAATCAGATGCAATCACATTGATATTGCCTCCGGTACCTACACCCGTAGTGGAGGTCGAGATTTCTACCCCATCTTGAATTAGAAGTTGGGGCGCATCGATTGTTACACTTCCACCCGTGCCACTGCCTCTGGTCTCAGCCGTAACTGCCCCTGCCCCACTCAGAGTCACCGCTTGCGGCGCATTGATTGTCACACTTCCACCTGCTCCAGTGCCATTGGTCGAGGCAGAAATTCGTGCTTCATCTTGGAACTGAAAAGCAAGAGAATCGCCATTAAGGGGCTTAAAAGCGATATTACCAGCCGTACCGCTTCCTTGGGTCGCTGCCGTAACGATTCCCTGAACAAACACAGAATTAGCATTCACCGCTAAATCTCCGCCATTTCCGCTACCCTGAGTCGAGACGCTGATACCGGCTCCATCAAGAACCAGAAGTTCGCGAGTATTCACTGTTAGCGTTCCACCATTACCAGCATTCGACAAGGTACTATTGGCACTAGCGAATACGCCACTGACGGTTTGACCATTACTTGATGTGCCAGCAACTTCTACTGTATCAGCTGTAACCAGGACAGAACCGCCCGGCCCAGCACCAAAACTAGAACTGTCAATTTGAGCACCGTCACGAACAGTCAAGAGATCGGTTGCGATGAGTAAATTACCTGCTTGTCCGCTCGCATTATCTTCTGTCCGAGTTGTAATTTTGCTACTGTCACCATTCACTTGAACGAAATCAGTTGCTTGAATGGTGAGATTTCCACCAGTTCCACTGCTAGTTGTAGTCGCTAATATTTGTCCGCTATCCTGCACGACAACCTGATTTGCCACAATCGATAGTGTTCCACCTTCTCCAGAACCATCTGTGCCAACTGAAAGCAAAGCCCCATCACTGACTTCTAATTGATCAGTAAAAACTTCCACAGCTCCAGCTCGACCGGATGAACCAGACTCTGCTGAAGTAAAGATTCCACTTCGTCCAGCCGTTCCTCCTCCGTTGACCTGAACATCTGATGCGGTAATGGTAATTTTTCCACCATTGCCACTGCCAAAAGTACCTGCTCCGATTTGTCCTCCATTACGAATCGTCAGTTGATTCGTATTAATTTGAGTGGCTCCTGCATTGCCGCCTGCTATTGCATTTGTGCCCAAGCCGCTTGCTATCGTCCCGGTTGAATTCGTTCCGTCAATTTCGATCTGATTGGCAACTTGAATCGTTAAGTTACCACCTTGTCCTGATTGGCTTGTATTGACACCAATCTGCCCTCCAGCTTGGAGATTAAGTTGGGGTGTAGTCATGGTTACACTACCCCCTGTGCCGCTTCCCTGGGTGCTGGCAAAAATACCACTGACTTGTTGTGTACTGCTTCCCTCTCCAACAATTTGTACACCTTCTTGGGCATTGATAGTAATATCTCCGCCTATAGCGCTGCCAGTAGTACTAGTAACTATACGCGCCCCATTCGTCAGGAACAGCGATCGCGTATCCAAAATAATATCACCACCTATTCCAGTCCCCGCTCCGTTACTGGTTCCACTAACATTACCTGCTAAAAAAACAGAGCCATTATTAAAAGTATTGAGAGTGATGCCACCATTGAAAGTTCCATTAGCACGAATACTAGCCCCCGGAGCCACATTAATGTCACCCTGCGCCAGGAGTTTGATATTACCTCCACTTCCAACTGTCGAATCTGTAGACAATAAACTGTTTACACTAATGCCAGCACGCGAATCGATATCAATGGAACCTGCATCTCCGTTAATACTGCCAACACCAATACCAAGCGGGAAACCACCAAATAATGCACCATTAATTGTGATAGTGCCACCTGGAAGTTGGCGATCAGCGAGGTACTGATTGGTAATCAAAACTTGACCTCTTTCTGCATCAATTCCTCCGATGGTAATATCTGCACTGGTTCGAACTGGATTATTTCCAGGTGCTAGTGGGAAGAAAAAATCAATTGGAAAGTTTACTCCCACAGTTCCCAGGGGAGTTCCAATTGTGGCAGGGTCCATACCAGCTCGAATATCAACAGTTGGTCGAGCACTTCCATCGATTGTTAATGGTGTACCATCAGAAAGCACAACATTCGCAAGCTGCGGTGTATTCGTGGGGTTGATGGTGTCGCCAAGGGTATCAGGCCCGGTAATGATGATACGGCCAATATTGACAGAACCACCTGACAAAATATGTAAAGAAGTCCCAAAATACCCAAAAAAACTGACATCTCCCTGAGAGCGAATAATGGGATCGTTGGGACTAAAAAGATTGCCTAACTCACCATCCAATTGCTCAATTCGAAAATTGCCACCTGCAAAATAGTGGGCATCCCCACCAACTGAATTAGCAGAACGCAACACTAAATTTCCACCTGAAAACAAACCACTGGCTGGGTGATTGAGCGCAAAAATATCGACCGTTTGATTTCCCTGCAGTGTTAAGTCGCGCCCCGATCGCGCCAAAAAGGGAGCCAGAGAGGTATCCCGAATTTGGACTGTGTCTTGCGCCTTCAGAAGTAAATCTCTGCCAGCGACCAACTGACCCTGCAAATCCAGGTGATCGCTTTCCAAAATCATGTCTTGCCGAGCGACAAGGGTGCCGCGATTGACAATTTGAGAACCAGGGGCGATCGTACCCGTTTGCAAGCCTGGGGTCAAATTGATAGTGAGTAATGGCGCTGCCTGTGGATTCGTTGCACTAAACTCACTGCCATCTGAGAATTTGAAGCTGTTTGCTGTGCTAGCAAAAAAAGAACCGCCCAGTTCTAAGCGGGCATTCGGCCCAAATACAATGCCATTTGGGTTGAGTAAAAAGAAATTGGCTGCTCCATTAGCTTTGAGCAGTCCGTCAAGTGTTGAGATTGAATTTCCTGTCACCCGCGTCAAAATATTCTCGATCGCCACTGGGTTATTAAAAAATGCACTTCCACCAGTTGGAATCGAAAATTCTTGAAAACTATGAAACAGGTTCCCCCCGCGTAACGTTCCACCCTCAATGACACAGTTCGTACAACCGACCGCATCCACCCTTGAAGGCGTTGACAGCGTTTGATCTGGTACAATTTGCCCCTGAGTGACATTTGCAAATGAGAGAATTGTACACGTGGTCACGGCTTGAGGGACAAGCCAACGCAAGTAACGATGTTTCATACAGGTCAACGAATGAACAGAAAAAGGTGCTTCAAACTTATCCGCAAAACTACGGGGATGAAAGGTTTAAAGCGATAAATACTCAAGATTTTTACAAAACGTTAGATTTTCACTTGAAGTGGAAAAATTAGTAACCTTCAGCACATTTGCCATTCAAGCGATCGCCCTGTGAAACGGAGTAGGGACGTCCTGACCAAAGCTCCATTTTCCCATCCACTGAGATCTCATTTATCGACTCCGTTGTTCAAACAATTGCGATGAGCCTCAATGTCATAGGGTGAACGAATCCTCAATGCTCCTGGAGCAATATCTTTCGCCTCCTGTAACTGGATAGTTTCGCCTGGTGCATAATACTGCTGTAACCCTACCTGCCGCAAGGTTTCAACCGCAGGCAGCGATCGCCATGAGCCGGGGTCGAATCGGCATAAAGACAGTCCAGGAGGTAAAAGCCATCGGTTCCAATTTGAGCGACTCGCGCATTGCGATGCTCGGGTGATTTAGGCAAGCGAGAATCTTCCAATCAACGGCTATAGCGATCGTATCACTCGACTGGAATCTGCGCCTGTAACCTTGGAAACGCGGCTCGTGCTACCCGCACTGTTTCTTCAAGAATTGGAGCAATGGCTTGAGGATGGATGTCATGGGAAAGATCCTCTGATGGTCGATCATGCTCCCATCTGGGGCAATTTGCTTCAACCTGATGAACAAGTACACACTCTTCTACAAAATTGGCTGAACTGATTTTTCTTCCAGCGATTCGCGAACGGTATCACGAGCCGATACCATTTGGTCATCTACGCTACTTTTCCATAGGTTAAGGAAGCTTACAAAAAAGTAAGTACTTCCGAAAAAGTTGGTAGGAGTATACCCTGGTCATGGTTACAGGTTATTGGCAGTGACTCTTGGTTCCTTAAAGCGACAAATCGCTAATGATTCATGACAACTCCTATGAGGACAAAACGCAATGCAGGTTCAATGTGCGATCGCGCTGCTGACGGGCGCAAACGGTGGTGTTGGGCAATACTATATTCAAGGTTTACAAGCGACTGGAGCCACTCGCATTTATGCAGGGGCGTGCAATCCAGGTAGCTTGAAGGAGATTGCAGCAACAGATCCTAATCGCACTTTCCTCCTTCAGTTATGATCTTCAAACCAAATGCTCCGCTTGTCAAAGCAACGCTGCTTTTGAGTAGTAGTCTCACAGTCATGGCAGGAGCGACGATCGCCCCTTCTCTGCCTGCCATGCGCGATTACTTTGCAGCAATACCCAACGCCGACTACTGGGTACGTCTCGTGCTGACACTTCCAGCTCTGTTCATTGCGATCACTGCACCCTTTGTAGGTACGGTGATCGATCGCTTCGGGCGGAAACCTCTGCTGACATTTGCCGTGTTGTTGTACGGGGTTGCAGGTACTTCGGGGGCTGTATTAAACGATATTGGCATGATCCTATTCGGGCGCATGTTACTGGGCTTGAGTGTGGCAGGTATTATGACCACTGCAACCGCCCTGATCGCTGATTACTATACTGGAGCAGCCCGCGCTCAGTTTCTCGGTTTTCAAGCGGGATTCATGGGATTAGGGGGCGTGTTATTCCTATCCTTGGGTGGCTTCCTGGCTGATATAAACTGGCGAATGCCATTTCTAATCTATCTCCTGGCATTACTCGTCCTGCCACTTGTGATGCTGGTTTTACCTGAACCCAACCGCATTGAATCCACTCAAAACTTGGGAGCCGATGCAACTGAGGTTTTTCCCTGGCTCATTGCAGGCTTGACCTATCTAGCCGCTCTTCTGTCCCAGATTGTGTTTTATCTCATTCCGGTACAGTTGCCCTTTTATCTGAAGCAGTTGGTGAATGCAACCGCATCGCAGAGCGGCTTGGCGATTGCACTTGCAACCTTATTGAGCGCAGCCAGTGCGATCGCGTATAAGCAAATTAAGGCGCGATTATCATTCATAGGCATTTATGCGATTGCATTTCTTTCAATGGCAGTTGGCTATTTCTTCATCAGCATTTCGCAGACTTACATCATGGTTTTAGTAGGATTAGCCATTGCTGGAGGAGGACTAGGTTTGCTGATGCCCAATATGAATGTTTGCTTAACCTCAGTAACTCCAGTCAGTCTCAGAGGGCGAGTGTTGGGTGGATTAACGACCGCGTTTTTTCTCGGCCAGTTTGTTTCGCCCATTCTCAGCCAACCTTTGAGTAGTGTCGCTGGTTTAGATCTGACCTATCGATTGGCAAGTGGCGTGACGGCTGCGATGGGGGCGATCGCGTTGGGTTTGGGTTGGCGTTGGCGTTAAAGCGATCGCTTCTACTCAACTTCAATCAGGGATTGGCAATAACCCTGTGTGATGCCCTTGTAAGCCGTAACGCTTTTCCATCACGCCTCGGATAGGACACTCTTGAGCGACGGTCAAAATTCTGGCTTGCGCTAGTTTATGAAAACACAGTTGACGTGCCGAAAGATAGCGATCGCTAATAAAGGCTTGAAGAATCTGCAAACAGACAGGGTGTAGAATCAGGGCTACTTTATTGCCACTTAAAATAACAGAGGGGTAAATATTATCAATGACTATATTGTTGATATTGAGTGTAGTGTCAAGCCATTGAACGCATGCATGACATCGTCATTGGATTATTTGTGAACCGCTACGAATTTAGGCTCGCTATATAAGTTCTTCCACAGGTCTAGCACACTATCAAATTAAACCAATTTTTGAGTGTTTCCTGGGCTGGGAGCTTCCTGCCAAGTCATCAAAATCCACAAGTCTCAGGTGCCACTGTAGAAGCAGACCAAAACGTGAGATCACTGGTAGTAATGCTGTTAGTCGCTAGAGTACCTGCTTCGAGCGAAATAGAACCCCCAAAACTGTCATCCAGTAAGAGAGAGCCGATCGTGTTACTTAGTGGTTGTAGACAGGCAGTTGCACCCGGTGTAGTGGTGAATAATTCCACATCACCAAAGGTATTGCCAGAGATAGTGTTTGATCGCACAGCTGCCGCACTATTGGCACTATCAACTGTATTAATGGAAATACCAGAAAAGCCATTGTCTGTAATGGTATTAGAGTCAGTTAATATCCTCAGTTGAGATGTTCCGTTGGCAGTAGTAAAGATGCCATAGCGAGCATTATTTGTGAGGGCATTAACAAGCAACTGGGCAGCAGCTTGTGCCTGATCAGACGTCTGTAGGAAGAAGCCATCATCCTGATTAGAGGAAATCGTATTATTTGTCAGGCTCAATGTGCCAATAGCGAGATCGCTAACGACAACCTGAACTCCTTTGAGTTGATTGTTCGCGATCGTATTAGCATCCAGATTAATTGTGCCGTTTGCATCGTTAGATAGTAGAGAAGCAACACCATTTGCTTGATTTCCTGTGATGACATTTCGACTCAAATTTGCAATACCTTGAGTGGCTGCTTCCCAATCGATCGCCACTCCGTTCAACTGATTCCCTGTGATCGTATTATCTGTAACATTGAACGCGCCGTTTGCGTTATTAAAGAGTTTGACATCGATGCCATCTGCAATACCACCAATGCCTGCATTGTTTGTAATGGCGTTATTTGTAATCGTGAAGTTTCCGGTTGCACCATTGCGAAGTTCAACATTCACACCGTCCCCATCAGGGACTACTGCGCCATTGTTGCTAATTTGGTTGCGTGTAAGCAATAGATCAACCTGTCCTGCGTTATTCGCAAGTGAAAATCCTTCTCCACCTGCTTGACGAATCGTATTGTCTTGTACAATCACTTGTCCCTGAACATTATTAAGCAAAATTCCTTCGACGGCAGTATTTAGGATTGCATTATCTCGCACGATCGCAGTGCTGATATTGTTTCCCAAGATTCCCGGCCCCGTCGCTGTGCCAATGGTGAAACCAGACAGAGTCGTAGTATTGCCTAATATCGCTGTTCCTTGCACGACAGGTAACACTCCGGCTCCAGATCCGGGCAGTTGCAAGTTACCAAATTCAACTGTTTCAATCACTTCGGGTAGATTCCCCGCCCCTTGGGGCGTAGAATGCGAGGATGAGCGAGTACATTCACAAGAGCCATAACGTTACGGTTTTGTTGTATCACTTGGTTTTTCCCGCAAAGTATCGACGGGCTGTATTTGACGAACAGGTTGATGCAGTCTTACGCGAAGTGTGTCTGGAAATCGAGAAACGCTATGAGGTGGAATTTATTGAGATTGGGGTGGACAAAGACCATGTTCACTTCTTGGTGCAGTCCGTGCCGACCTACAGCGTGACCAAACTGGTGACAATGCTCAAAAGCCTAACGGCAAGAGAAGTGTTTAAGCGATGTCCAGGGGTAAAAAAGCAGTTGTGGGGCGGCGAGTTCTGGAGTGATGGTTACTTTGCGAGTACGGTCGGTAAGCATGGGGATGAAAGGATGATTGCGAAATACGTGAAGCAGCAGGGCAATGAATATCTCCAACTCCACCGGGATGAACAATTGGCTCTTTTTTGATTCTGATACCCCGCTGCTTGCGGCGGGGTAGTTCATTGCGCTGAACGGGTCCTGTAGACAACACCTGCACGCGATCGGGAATGGTAAATGTTGGAATACCAGGGTTTGTTCCTGGTTGCACATAGACAATATCATCTGGTTGCGCTACTGCTAATGCTTCTGCAACCGTACCTGTCGGATTTTCAAACGTTCCATCTCCTATGCCAGTCCCAAGATTTGCATGACGGAAGCGCCAGGGTTGCCCAGTAGCAGGATTGGTGACAAACTGTGTTGCTTGAGTAATGACAGTTCTAGATTCTCGTTGCTCTTGAATTGCGATCGTCGAGTTACGATTGACTGAGTCACCCAGTCGTGCCAGGAATGGTTCTTTCAATGTACTCCGTCGAGGACGAGTTGTAGGCATTGTAAACCCGACTGTTAGTGCTACGTTTGTGCCAAACATACCATCATGCGAAACCACAAGACCAGCCTGGACATTATCAGTAATGCGAGCTTCTAGCCGTCCCCGCACTCCCACAGCACTGTCACTTTCGGGTGCTTTTAGGTAATAAATGCCGCCATAGCCTCGAAGTTCACCAGAACTACCTAATTTTGCCAATTTGCCGCCCGCCTCAACATCAAAGCCACCTACTGCTGCTTCAAATTGTTGATTAATTTGTTCCTGGATGGTGCGAGTAGTTGCCAAGAAATTTTGTTGAAAAAACGGCTCTGTTGAAGCAATAGCGGAACGGTTGACGGACTCAGATGCCAGTTGGCGGTTGTTCCCCAAAGGTAGATAGACATTAGCTCTGACATCCCAAGTTTTGCCTAATGCCTCAACGCCGAATCCCAGTTGGTTAAAACCATTGTTACCCGTGTTGCGATAATCAAAAGCGAGGTAGCCTCCAAAGATGCGATCGCTCTTTGGGTCGTAAATCCGATGTCCTAATACCAAATTGGTACTGGGATTTGCATTATTCGTTGATAAGCGTACCCGCCCTTCCGCGAAAGTGATGTTGCGTCCAGGAGTTTGGGCTAGAGGAATAAACCCATTAATGCCGCCTAGTGAATTGGGGTTTCCAATGGTATCCCCTGCGGTAAATTCCACTCCAGCACGAGGCAAAATAGTTGGCGGAGTAGAATTAACCGCATTGCTCAAGGGCACTTGATCAATTTCCTTAAAAGCACCCGACGAGCCAGATGAAGCCAAAGTCGGTGCAGAAAGGGGTATCAAATCGTTGGCACGGGTTGAGGCAATCACACCCTTGACTTGGATTGAAATTGGAGCCGTAGAGTTTGATAAAGACTTGGGCGAAATTGCAATAGTTTCGGGTTTGGATACTATTGCGATCGCTTCATGTTGTTTGATTGGATTAACAGGTTGACTATCAGGAATAGATTGGATCGTTTGAGAAGAAGGAACTGTAACTGATGCAAGGACTCCTGAATGAGTTGAGCCAGTTTCAACCAGATTAGAATGTGATGTCACCACGTCAGACGCGGAACTTGGCAGAGGAAATTCAAACTCATTCAATCGTTCTGGCTCAGCTATATGAGCAGGTTTACTAAAGGGTTTGTGATCAGTGGAAGCAAGTTCATCACGACTTGATGCCAATGTGGTGGAAATTGAATTATCAGGCAGAATAGATGGGAGGCCAGTTGATTGACTTGCTTTGGATGCAACAAGCTCTATTAGTAGAATACCCGTCGCACAAACTGTAGTATGTGTAAATTGTTTTGCAGGCATAAATACGCTAAGGTGAATAAGCCAGTACATATTCATACATTCAATTTTAATTATTATCAGGATATTCATCAGATTATTTACCTGATTTATAAATTTTTCTTAGTTCGGTAACTAAAAATAGAGGAAATACTCATTCTTTTTATGTTTAAGAACAAAATAAATCGAATGTTTTACTTAAAATAGAGTTTACGCTTGTGTGCAAATTTAAAGGGCGTCGCCTTTACCGCATTCGTAGGGTAAAGGCGAATTGAAAAATCTACATTTACCTCCATCTAAACAGAGGAATGTGGATGTTTTATGAATGTCATTCGATAATGCCCATTTGCAGGCTAAATTGTGAAAAAGGTTGTTGCAGTTTGGCCTGAAAGGGCAGCAGAACTGATTCCATCTAGTCTGGCAACCACTTGATTGATTGAGCTATCAATCAACCAGGTTTGACTGCTACGCTGCTGCATTAATAAGTTACTCAAATTCAAGCCGCCACCCATGGCAATGCGATCCGTGCCAACTTCAAAATCGCGAATGGCTTTGATGCCCTGACCCCGTGCAATCACAAACGTATCGGCTCCGGTGCCACCTGTTAATACATCATTACCTACATCGCCGTAGAGCCAATCATTTCCAGCACCTCCATAGAGTTGATCGTCACCCAGTCCGCCAAAGAGAATATCGCCACCGTCGTCGCCCCAGAGCTGATCATTACCTGCTTCTCCATAGAGGATATCATTTCCTTGATGGCCCCAAAGGCGATCGTTGCCATCACCACCGTAGAGGCTATCATTGCCAGAACCGCCTGTAATTAAGTCCTGCCCACCGAATCCATAAATCATATTGGATGGGGCAGTACCAACCAATGTTTCGGATAAATCTGTTCCGTTGAGCATCGTGGGCAAAATTTGTTGAACAGTTAATGAAAAATCATCTGTTACAATTCCTCCATTATTGTCCAAGGCTGTGAGGTTAATAGTAGACGATCCAATATCTGCATCCGTAGGGATGCCACTAAAGGTGAGTGTTGTCGGATCAAAACTTAACCAACTGGGAAGCGGTGTGCCTCCAGCAGAAGATGCTATCAGGCTCAGGGGATTGCCATCAGCATCGATAAAGGTGTTTGCTGGAACCGTGAAACTGAAAGGACTAGAGGCGGAAATTGTCAGGTCAGAGAGGGGCGTTGCAACACTGGGTGGAGTGTTAACGGTTAAAGCAAAGTTGTCTGATATAGTTCCACCCAGGCTATCGGCTGCTATTAGGTTTATGTTGAGGACTCCTGCATTTCCAGTAGTCGGAGTGCCACTCAAGGTGTTGGTTGCGGGATTGAAACTTAACCATCCAGGCAGTGGATTGCCATCGGATAAAGTAGCAGTCAAGCTTAACGGTTGACCATCAGGATCGATAAAGGTGTCCAGTGGGAGGGGCAGACTCAATGGATTTCCTAGTTGAATAATCTGATCTGCGATCGGAGTGCCCAACGTAGGTGTTGTGTTGACGGTTAAATTGAAGGTATCTGAAACAATACCACCTTGTCCATCATGGGCGGTCAAGCGAATGTCCAAGATGCCTAAATCGCTGGAGGTTGGAGTGCCGCTGAAAGTGTTGGTCGTTAAGTCAAAGCTTAACCAACTAGGGAGTGGACTGCCATCTGATAGAGTGGCAGTCAGACTGAGCGGATCGCTATTGGGATCGGCAAAGGTATTAGTTGGAACTACGAAGGTGTAAGCACTGGATGGAGCAATCACCTGATCTGAAATTGGAGTGGCAACTGTCGGTGCCACATTTCCAGTTGGAGCGTCATCATCGGTAAGCGTAACTGTTGCGCTGGTATTGATCGCTCCTAATTTGTAGATTCGCCCTGAAAGTAGAGTAATAACTACGGTTTCATTTCCTTCAGCGATCGCATCATCGATGGGAGTGACGGCGATCGTCGTGGATGACGCCCCCGCAGGAATCGTGACCCGATTGCGAATTGAGGTGTAATCACTACCATTGGTAGCTGTTCCTTCAACTGTGAATTCAACGGTCAATGGATTATCAGTATTGCCTGTGCGGGTTACTGTGAACCGTCCTGGGGTCAAGTCAGTTTCGGTTGCTTCAGCATCGGTGGCAGTAATTGAAACAATTGGTAAATTATCATTGTTCCGAATAGTGGCTCCTGCGGATCCGGTGGTAATTGTGGCTCCTCCAGTCGCACCAGAAAGGGAAACGACAAAGCCTTCATCGGACTCGTTAAGCAAATCTCCATTGACTTCAATAACGAGTTCTTTGCTGGTTTCATTAGGTAAGAATGTGATGGTTCCAGTCGGCAATACCCCACCAACAAAGTCATCACCATCAGCAGGATTAGCACCACTTCCAAAAACGGTATAGTTGACAGATGTTGTACCAGAAGTATCTCCACTACGAAAAACAGTGAACCGATAGGGAGTGGGAGCGTAATCCCCTTCTAGCTGCCAACCGTTAAGGATCGCAATTTCAAGGGTGGCAGAGTCATCGTTTTGAACCACCCCTCTGGCAGCCGCAGTCGCGATCGCAGATCCGGCAGAGGGATTTGTCAATGTGACTGTAAAGCCCTGGTCTGGCTCCGGTGTGGTATCTCCCTGCACATTAATCGTGAGAGTTTTACTGGTTTCGTTGGCAGCAAAATTGATCGTGCCGCTGGGTAATGCCCCACCAACAAAATCTGCGCCATTTGCAAAACTAGAACCACTGCCAGTCACAGCATAATCTACACTCACGGAATTGGTTGTGTTACCCGTCCGATTGATCGTAAACGTAAACGGAGTAGTGCCTGCATTCCCTTCAGGATTCACACTATCAGTTGCGGCAACAAAAAATAGGGCAGGCGTTAAGGTGGGAGTACCTGTATATTCATAAGCACCTAAATCCGTTTGGATGCCATTGATGCCATCACCATCCCGTCGAGTTGTACCCAGAATATCGGTACCCACAGTGCTGCCATAGACAGTAGACCCTGTGTCAATCGCTGGACTCCCTGCCTGAAGCATAAAGTTACCATTTACCGGATCAACAAACAGTGGATCTTGTCCCACGATATTTTGTAATCCAGCAGCTAAAACATTGGCAGCTTCTGCATTAGCGGCAACTGAGTCAACATAAGCAAAACCACCTCCTAAAGCAGCATTCGGCGGACTCGCAGACTGAAAGGCAATGGAGGAGTTATAGGCAAGGTTGCGATCGAACACAACGTTCGTAGAACTCGTAATCAGGTTGGCACGACGACCATCCCGCGCATACAAGATGTTGTTTTCTGCTCGAATATTATTGGAACCCGCTGTAATAATTTCTCCGTTTAAGTCAGGATTGCGAGAATTCTGGTACAGAGTGTTGTTAACAAGATCGGCATTTTCTGATTGGAAAACGTTAATGCCAAAGCCACCATTGTTGTAAACAAGATTATTGGCAACTAGAAACCTACCCTGATAGGCATCAAATGGAACTTCCGGTCGGGCCGCGTTATTCCGGTTTGTATCTAGGATAATCCCATGACCTTCAGTGATTCTGCCAGCGGGTAGCCAGGGAATCAAGCTTTGGTTATCGTAAACTGTGTTCCCTCGAATAATAATCTTATAGTCGGTAGTGTTATTATCTGAGTCAACACTGTTCAAGATGCTGATTGCACTGCTGCCATTATTGGTATACCAAGAGTTTTCTGAGACAGTATTATTTTCAATCGTGACATAATCTGCCATGTTACTTACAATGCCGCCACCAGAAAACTTAGTGACAGTGTTATTGCGAATCGTAATGTGGTGAGAGAGAAGAACTGGTTGACCGTTGATATCATAAGTTGGGGCGATCGCAATCCCAGTGTTAGTTGTAAGTGGATTACCAGTCACATACCTTTGCGATTCGGCGTAGTCTAAGGTAATGCTATCTTTAGCTCCAACTAAGGTAAGTCCTTCAATCGTTATGTACGAAGAACCAGAAACAATGACCGCATAGGAACCATCTGAATCAATCACAGGATTAGCGCCCGGATAGGCTCTGAAGGTAATAGGTTCGGTTGCAGTTCCCTGTTTGTCGCGAATTAGCATCACTGTTCTGCCAGGATTTTCGTAGGTGCCATCCATCACCAATACCGTATCTCCAGCTCGTACTAAATTCGCGGCTCTTTGCAAGGTACGAAAGGCAGTTCCTTCACTTAATCCATCGCTGCTATCGTTGCCTGTTCCAGAAACGTAGTATGTTGCCATGACGAACTCCAGTGTTGTACTCCAGTGAAGAAATTGAACAAACGTGTTTAACTAGGCATACGGAAACCTGCTCAACCAGTGATTGAGACTGCTACATAGATATTCAGATGCTGTGATGAGCAAAATAGATAGCTCAAAGCATGTTCAGCATTAGTACACAATGGCGGAAATAAAGCTACCCTGAATTAAGCTGGAACTCAGGAAGGAACTGAAGCCGCTTGCTCATAGGTGTATGAATCGTGCTAAGTTCCCCTAAGAACTAAGCCAAAGGTTAATTCTAAGCCTCGGCAAGTTGGAAGAATGGACAGAGTGCAGATGCAAAAGGATTTTGAGCACTATAGCTATCTCTATGTGAAGCATCTATCAGAGGTATAACAGAAAGCCATAACCCTGCAGGCGTTTTAGCACCCAATTTGTTATACTCTGGCACTGCAACCAAAGCCATAACTTGGATTTAGAGAATAGGTTGGTAGATATTGAGCCTGGTAACGAGACTGAATCAAAGTTATTTAGATGAAGAAGCTAGTAGGCTGATTTCGTCTGATTAAGGACATTATTAATTTCCTTTAATCACTTCAATTTGCCAGGAAAAGCCTTCATGTATGGTGGATACACCGCTTGCCCTATCAAAGCTTAGGATTGTGAATGATTTGTGAATGTATGGTGTTGGAGAAAGATCTATACCACTTCTTTAAACAGGGGCGATCTCCTCCGTAAATTTACTTTCCTACTGTAACCATGATTCAACTTGCTTTGAATTTGCCTCTATCCATTCCTTTGCAGCGGTCCTTGCTGTTTTTCCATTAACATTTACTTGGTAGTCCATTTGAGTGACGGCTGTAATGTCTAACTGAATGCGACGCAGTATATCAACTGTCTGAACTGAAGTATCCGTGACGAAGGTATTCGTTGCTAGCAGGATTCCTTGATTGCGCCCACCTAAAACTCCCTGTGGGTCAGCAAGAGAACGAATGGTATAAGCTTGATTGAGAAATTGAGGTTGCCATGTAGGCAAAACGATCCAGCGTTGTTGAGTAACAGCTTGTTTAAAGGCCCCAATCCATTGAGCAGCGGTACCAGTGCGAAACTGATAACCTGCTCGGTTTAGCCCATAAGCAGCGATCTCCTGTTGTGAAAAGACGCTGATGGTTGCCCCTGCGCCAATACCTTGAATGATTTTGTTCATTTTAGCGGCGATTTCAGGTTTGGCTAGATCTGCAATGGACTGCACAGAGGTTTCTGGCACGTAATCAGGCACTCCCCAGAAAAAATAAGCATCGTCATAAAGCGTAGTTAACTGTACTGCCCGATCCTTGACCGCATGCCAGTAACTAGCGTGTGCCTCCGGTAACCAGGCCGCAACTAATAGATCTATTTTCCCTTGGTTTAACATTGGAAAGATTTGTTCATGCGCGCCTTCTTGAATAAGAACGGTGTAACCGAGACGCTCTAGAATAATCTGAATTAGAGCAGCCTTAACTTGGTAAAAAGATAAACCAACCTGTCCCAACACGATCGTCTTTTTAGCATAATTATGCTCTTGAGCGTAACTTTGCCTTATAAGAGCGGTACTTGTAGGGAGAGCAAAGGCAAGATTGATGAGAAACTGTTTTCGATTCATAGGGAATTGCTCTATTAAAATCAGTACGATTACTTACTCGACAAAGCCTAAACTACTGGAAATCTAATTAGAACTAAAATCGACTAAGGTTCCAAGATAAAAAGCCTTTTTGATTAATCTCATACATAATCAATATGTTCAGTAAGCTTTGAGGCCGAAGAATCTAAATCCCCGATTTCTTTATTGAGTCGATGGCAAGACAGTGGAAGTGAAGTGCTGGCCGAGAGCAAGACAGACTGGAGAAACCGATTTCTTTGCCGGCTTAACCAACCAAATAAAAATCACATTGTTCACTGGAACCTGAAACAGGAAGTAGTTTGATCAACGTCTTGCTTAATTTGTATCGACTAGAAATAGACAACATCTATTTCTCCCACTCGTATTTTTGATAAGTTTTACCGAATTCCTGGCAGCGATCGCTGGTAACGTGGTGGAAGTGAACTTGGACTCACATTAGTAAAAGAATTAGTTGAGTACTTGGGAGGATCTATTTGTGTGGAAAGCCATTCAAAGCAAACAACGTTCATTGTTGAGTTTCCAATAATACCTTTGAGAGAGAGTAACGAAGCTGAAAGGTTGATTCGAGAGCAAGAGCAATTCTTACGTAATATTTATGAGGGCGTTGAACACTTGATTTGTGTTGTTGATGTAACCGAGGAAGGAAAATTCATAGAGGTTGCATTTAACCCTGCAGCTGACCGAGCGACTGGACTTGTGAACTCACAGATCACTGGGAAGTCTTCCATCGAGGTTTTTAGGAATGCAATCGATGCAATTAACGAAAAAAACATTTCTTCAAAAGAAACATCTAATGAATTCGAACCTGAAATCTCAATTTGTACGGAGCTTGTAGCCTCGGAGCGGGTTATCATTCGCTTTATTGATAATGGCACTGGTGTGTCTGAAAAAGTCGCCAAGCGTCTCTATGATCCTTTTTTCACAACTAAACCTGTAGGCAAGAGAACGTGAACGGGCTGATCAATTAGCCACCGAATCGTCACAGACGGACATAGTGGTTCGCTACATTATCTTTTGATATTAGGTCATGGTTCTGAGTTTATAATTGAGATACCGATTTGACAAAAGTTAAAAGACTAAAGAAACCTGAGTAATGAAAAACGAATAGGATACTTCGAAAAATTGGTAAAGAAGTTTCAGAATCAGTCGGATCTTTGGCTCCACAGCATCAATAGGGTTGGCTGGGCTAAAGGGTTTTTAACTGGATTTACCGCTTGACATAGGCAATTAAAGAAACGCCCAAAACTACAAGCACTGCTCCAGCAATGCGGGTTGGGCTGGCGACGTATTTTGTGAGCCCAATTGCACCGTAATGGTCTAGGAATAATGCCGCAATCATTTGTCCAGCGATCGTCAATGCGAGCGCCAACGCCGCTCCAATTTTGGGGGTTGCAAAAATAGTTGACCACACATACAACGTGCCTAAACAACCTCCAATCCACATCCACCAAGATGTTTGTACTAAAGATGCTACCGCAGGTAAAGGATATCGTGCAAAAAAACAGATTCCCAAGGATGCCAAACTCCCTGCTAGATAAGAAATAAAGGTAACCTGCATAGGTTCACCTACATAACGCCGCAGTAACGTGTTCAAGGCAACTTGAATAGGAAGAACTGCACCACCAAGAAGTGCTGCTAAAAGGTAAATGCTTCGACTGTCCATAAGCTAAAATATTAGGCTTTGTAAGTATCTACAGTACTACAGTTGTATTTAACAAACGGTCCCGAAACCGGGCGTATTTTGCCATGTTGCCCCAATTGATTAGAATAATGGAATCAGCGTTTCAGCCTTTATAAAGGCTATCTACAACCGTAATACTGTAGTTAATCTCCACGTCGAATTTACATCTCACGAGCCTTGTTATAAGCTGCTTAGCTCGACCATAAGAATGCCCTCCTAGGAAGAAGATTTTGGAGATGAACGGGTTTGTTGCACGGCTTGTCGTAGTCGTTCTATCAGATGTTCGTTGTCAGGAATTAGGTAATTCC
>Ga0209172_10003573_pt1 | contig 23336 bp, 17 predicted proteins | sample LarsenN4metaG_FD_184113 | JGI IMG/M metagenome (GOLD analysis project Ga0209172, IMG submission 184113) | Hot spring sediment bacterial and archeal communities from British Columbia, Canada, to study Microbial Dark Matter (Phase II) - Larsen... ... | reverse complement strand
CTCCCCACACTCCCCACACTCCCCACACTCCCCCCGTCCCCCCGTCCCCTGGTCCCACTCTCCCCTGGCGATGGAGATTCTGCCACCACAGCAGTGGCAAACCGCGCCGTAAACCAGAAAGTTGAGCCATAGTTTGGTGGGGTCAAAGTGGATAATGCCGATGGCGGTAGCGGAGCTGGGTGAGGATAAAACTCGCCATTGCTGATGACGCCGATTTCACCCCCCATCAGTTCCACTAACTGCTTGCAAATTGCCAGCCCTAAACCAGTACCGCCGTATTCACGGGTAGTGGAGGCATCCACTTGAGAAAAAGACTGAAATAACTTTTCATGGGATTTGGGGGTAATCCCAATACCAGTATCAGTGACGGTAAACAAAACTTCTATATTCCCGGCTGGATCTTCTCTCGTGGCTGTAGTTAAGAAAGCCTGAACGAACACCTCACCAGAGTCAGTAAATTTAATGGCATTACCTACAAGATTGAGCAGAATTTGCCGCAGCCGTCCGGCATCGCCGTTAAGAAAAATTGGCAATTCTGGATGGATTAAATTGGCCAGCTCTAAGCCTTTTTTGTGGGCATTAGCAGCAAGTAAATCCAGCACATCTTCAAGGCATTTTACGAGGTTGAAGTCTAGATGTTCTAGCTGCATTTCCCCGGCTTCGAGTTTGGAGAAGTCCAGGATATCGTTGATAATCGACAGGAGGTTGTCAGCGGATTTCTCGATCGTCTCCACAAAATCCCGCTGCTCTGAGTTCAGGTCAGTTTGCGCCAGTAAACCCGCCATCCCCAAAACCCCATTCATCGGCGTGCGGATTTCGTGGCTCATATTGGCCAAGAATTGGGATTTGAGGCGGGCGTTTTCCAGAGCCGCCTCCCGGGCTTGCACCAATTCATCGATGCGGTCTGTGGCCATGACAATGCCGCCGATGCTGCCATCAGGATTGTACCAAGGGTTAATCGCCCAGCGCAGGTACAGGGTCGTGCCATCAGTGCGGAGGAAGGCGTCTTCGGGGTTAGTGATGATTTCCCCTTGCAAAGCGCGGCTGTGGATACTTCTCCAGCGATCGGGTATATCGGGAAAGACCTCATAGTGAGAGAGTCCGATAATCGATTTTCCTTGCAGATGATAATCAGCCAACCATTTATCACTATGGGCGATGTAGCGCATTTCCTGGTCAAGCATCGCCATCGCCACCGGCGCATTAGTGACAACGGAGCGCAGCAACGATCGCTCTTTTTCCAAAGCCGCCGCCGCCGATACCCGCTCCGTCACATCTCGGCTCACCGCCTGCATTTCTACCAGCAAGCCACTGCTGTCAAATATCCCCCGCTGGGTTGACTGATGCCAGCGCACCTCCCCATCGGGCAGAATCACCCGGTGTTCCAACGTCACCACGGGATTGACTGGGGCGATATCCGCAAGCTGTCTCTCGCAGACTTGCCAATCTGCCGCCGGGATGGTGGGCATAAAATTAGAGCCAATCAGGTCTTCAAGTGCTTTGCCAAAATAGCGGCAATAGGCATCGTTAGCGAAGGTAATCACCCCATCGGGGGTAAAGCGGCAAATTAATTCTGTTTGGTCTTGGAGGATGGCGAGATACCGCTGTTGACTATGGCGCAGAGCCTCTTCCATTTGCTTGCGCTGAGTGACATCCTCAGCAATCCCAGCCAAGCGATAAATCTCCCCCGCTTCATTCCTCACCCCAAAACAGCGCGCCCAAATCCAGCGCACGGAGCCATCGGGGCGTAAGATGCGATACTCTTGGTCGAAATCGCTACCAACTTCCAGGGTTTTTTGATAAGCAGGGATAACCCAGCTTTGGTCTTCGGGATGCACAGTTTCCAGCCAAGAGCGGGGGTTTTTATAAAGACTGTCTGGGGTGCGATGCCAGATTTTCTCATAGCCAGGGCTGATATAAATCATTTGGCTAGAATCGGGAGTGAGCAGGAAAAAGACTTCCCGCACGTTTTCCGCGATTTGGCGGAACCGCTCCTCACTCTCTTGTAAGGCGATCGCGGCGAGCTGGCGATCGGTAATATCTTCGGCAATCCCCACCACCCGATAGATTTCGCCGTTGTCATTGACAATAGGAAACGCCCGGTCTCGAATCCACTTCACCTTCCCGTCCGGGAGCAGCAAGCGGTATTCTTCGTCATACTCGCCCCGAATTTGCGATGCTAAAGCGCTGATGACCAATTCTCGGTCTTCGGGATGAATTGGATTTAAAAAAGTCATCGGGTCGCGATAGACACTCTCACAACTTTGCTCCCAAATCTTCTCGTAAGCCGGACTGACGTAAATCATCTGATTTTTGTCTGGGTCTGTCATCCAGAAGACGCTGGCGATATTTTCGGCCATTTGCCGAAATCTTTCTTCACTTTCCCGCATCTCTATTTCTATGCGGCGGCGATCGGTGATATCTTCTTGCACCGAAATCCAAGACTGTTTGCCAGCAATTTCTATGCCGCTGATTTGGGCTTTAGTGGTAAATTCGGTGCCATCTTTGCGGCGGTTGGCCAATTCGCCCACCCAACTGCCCTTGGTTTTGAGAGATGCCATGATTTCCCCGACAATCCGGGCATTTTCATCGGGAGGATAGTTATTCAAAATTGAGATATGCCGACCGATTAGCTCTTCCGGCTTATAGCCAAACATGGTATCAAAGGCAGGATTCGTGTAAATGATGATGCCATTTTCATTGGCCACATTCACCCCTTCCACCATTTTTTCTAGCACCCGATCTTGGGTATGAAGGGCGGCTAAAGCACCTCCAGCAGGGACGCTGAGGGTACCGGGCTGGGCAAATTTTTGGCGTTTCGCCATCTCCCGGGCACAGATGCACTGGTACTCTTTGCCCTCGTTTTTGACGTAGGTGATGGTAATCTCTACGGGGAAGGTGGTGCCGTCTTGACGGCGATGCTCTGATGCTACGGTGAGAGAGCGACACCGTTTGATAATGCTCCAGTGAATTGACCAGTTTTGTTCATTGAGGTGAGGGTTAATTTGATGTATTTTCATCTGTACCAGGTCATCGGCTGGATAACCCAAACTCCCACAGGCGGCATGGTTAACGGAGAGTATTTCTGCGGTTTCACTGAGCCAAAATACGGCGTCGGCACTGGCTTCTAGGGCGAGGGCGGCCCATGAGGAAGAGGGGGGAGAGGGAAGAGAGGGAAGAGAGGGAAGAGGGGGAGGAGGGGGAAGATTACTCCCCACCCGACCCACCCGACCCTCTCTATACTCTGAGGACTCAGGGAGGAGAACTACGGCGAGGAGGGTGAGGGTGCCCACCACTAGGGCCGTGGGGATGAAGCTACTGTCAACCCACCATGTGGTATCTAGGGTGAGGGCAAATAAGCCGCTCGGCTGAGCCGCGCCGAAGCCACTGGCGGCGGTAGGAGCGGGAAGCTGGGCGACGGCAGCACGGATGATGTAATGTTCCCCCCATAATCCGACGGCCAACAATAGACTAGGTGCGAGCAAGTCTCGCCAGTTAGTTGTGGTTGTTTCTTTTCCCTGGGGGGGGCTGACCGATGATGGTGATGGGAGGGGATTTGCTGCGGACGCGGAGGCACTAGGCATTTGGGTGGCAAAACTGAGAGCCGATAAGCCGCTCGCCACTACTACGGCTAGGAGTATCACCAGCAGGTTGCACTGATACTGCCCATCGACTCTGATGGAGGATATTGATGCCAGTGCTAGTCCGTCGCTGATGGCGGCTCCGATGGCCAGTAGGATGCCTCTTTGGCAGTTCTGGGGGAGGCTGGTTTGGGCTGTTACTTTGCTGCTGGCTGATGAGGAGGGTGGTAGGGTCAGCAATGCGGCGGCTACTGCTGCTACTAGGGATAGGGCGATCGTGGATATTTCCCACTGGGCTTCTAAATAGCGGTTTTCTGCCCATAGTGCTGATAAGTAGCTGGCCCAGAGGCTGATTCCCAGGGCGGCGCCACTATGGATTTTTCCTTTTGCCTGTAGTGCCACGTATGACCCGATAAAGGCAAGGGAGAAGGAAATTAACGTCACGATGTGGTTGTGTTGTGAAAAAAGCGCGCTCTCAGAAGGGTTCATTTTGATTATCTCCAGCTTCCAATTCCCGATTCTGCGGTCCACGGTAGGTTTGTAATTGGGGCGCGGCGAGGGCATGATCTCGATATCGGTTTTTCGCTGCGTCTTCGATCGCTCGCTTTGCCTTTTGAGGGGCGCGGTTGCGTTGGTGCCCCGGTGCTTTTGCCTATCCCTGTATTTCTACAAAATGCTCTTGGCTTTACCCTTGTGTCACTGTGGGGGTCCCTTTCATTTTGAGGTCTTCCCTGGCGCCCACCGTCGGATCCGGTATGCCCTGTCTATACATTTTTTTACCACAATCTCTTGATTGAGGCGTACCCCCTTCATTAAATCTAAAAAATCCTTAGTTTGATACTTGCCACCTTTATTTCTAGAGTCACCCTCTATTGCTCAGATTGCCGCATCAGACATTGAGGCGGTTTATCAACTATCAATATTTTCCTGAAGTGAGCGCTGGCCAAGTAACTTGCAGGCTTGATGGAACTCGTGTTTCTCATATTTGTTTTGGTTTGAGTTTGGACTTGGTAAATTGAATATTTGAGTTTAAAATAAAAAAATAGTGGCCATTTTTAAAAAATTTTTATCAAATTGAAAAAAATCACCTTCTTAAGGCTAGTTAAAATTAGGTTTTCCTATGTAATTTTAATGACGACTTGGAAAATGGTAACATATTTGTTGTGATTGTGGCTAAGCTAGTTGCCGGGATATTTCCCTGGGAGTGGATCCGATGTGGGAGTGGGCGTCATATCAAGTCGATGGCAACGGTAGGTGAATATTTGCTGTCAGGGCGAAAAATTAGTCGCCCCTACTTCTGGCAGGGGGGGAACAGGGGCAGGGGTGAGCAAGATCAGCGCTAGAATCAACACCATCTATGCCCTAGGACTTGACATCACTAGGGCAACTGATGCCAGCAGGTCTGGACAGAGAAGCCGGTGTATTCCCCACATGTCATACTATGTAGAAATTTGAGATTTTAGGGAGAGGAATTTACTGCTACAATCTAACGGAATCAGGGATTGAGGGCGAATTAGGTCGAGATTTATCTCTGGGTAGCGGTTAGCCGCATGGTTCACCCCTAAAGGAAGGCAGCTTTTGGGGGGAGCGAATCGTAGCGCGACACTTGAACTGTCAGGGACAGGGGAGGCTCGGCGATGCTGCTGATGCGACACCTGAACCGTCAGGGACAGCGGAGCGTCGGTGTTCTAGCACCAAGGTAAGCTATCGGCTGTTGCCTTTGGCCAGAGATTGGGGTAAAGAAACTCGGTTTCTCAAACCAGAGGTCTCGTGAGACCTACCGCCTCAAGGTGGGGGTGATAACGAGGATGACTCCCAACCCAGCCGGTTTCTGAGCTACTGTATTTTGTAAAATTACGATGACAGTATAAATACTATCCGATCATCCTGTGGCAATTGCAATCTATCCAGGCAGTTTCGATCCGATTACCTTCGGTCACATCGATATCATCGAGCGAGGGTGTAAGCTCTTTGAGAAAACGATCGTCGCCGTGTTGCGCAATCCTAACAAATCACCCTTGTTTACCGTAGAAGAGCGCTTGCAGCAGATCAGCATTTCCACGGCACATCTGTCTAACGTGGAAGTGGACAGCTTTGAGGGTCTGACGGTAAACTATGCCAGAATCCGCTCGGCGCAAGTTTTGCTGCGTGGGTTGCGGGTCCTGTCTGATTTCGAGATGGAACTCCAGATGGCTCACACGAATAAAACCCTCGCCACTGAAATCGAGACGGTTTTTCTCGCTACGTCGAAGGAGTATAGCTTTTTAAGTAGTAGCGTAGTGAAAGAGATTGCCAGATTTGGCGGCTCGATCGATCACTTTGTTCCCCAACACGTCGCGCTGGATATATATAAATGTTACGCCAAGACGCTGCACGGACAGAACCCGACATTACCGGAAACAGCCCCCAGGGTCAATCTACCCAAACCGAATTGACTTCCCTCGACATCCAAGAGGAGCTGAACCGCCTTGAGGATATCGTCCTTGAGAGCCCGCGCTTTTTTGGGCGCACCCTTATTGATGAAGATCGTTTGCTCGAGCAGCTCGATTTGGTGCGGCTAAATTTGCCCAAGGCGTTTGAATTGGTTAAAGACATCATCCGCCAGAAAGAGGAGATTCTCTCTCAAGCACAAGATTACGCCCGGGACATTATTGAGTTAGCAGAGCAGCGAGCGGCGGAGATTCTCGATGAAATCGGGATTATCCGGCAAGCGAAGCTGGAAGCGGAGCGGATGCGGCAGGAGGTTCATCGGGAGTGCGAGGAGGCTCAGCAAGAGACGATCGCGGAAATCGAAAGGTTGCGCCGCCAAGCCAAACAAGAAATCGACGAAATGCGCCGGATGGCACTTGAGGAGTGCGAGGCAATTCAGAATGGTGCTGACGATTATGCCGATCGGGTGCTAGAAAATATCGAGCATCAGCTTACGGATATGCTGCGGACAATCCACAACGGCAGAAACCGGCTGGCCCAAGATACCCCCCAAAACAGGTGATTGGTGATTGGACAACTGACTAAGGACAAATGACTAAGGACAAATGACTAAGGACAAATGACTAAGGACAAATGACTAAAGACAAAGGAAATATGTCATGGTTTCAGAGAAGTTTCGCCGCCAGCTCATCAAAGAGAGCCAGAAGTGGCTGGCTGAGGGATTGCTCGCCACGGAGCAATATGATCAACTGTGGTTACGCTACAAGTTGGGTGAGCTAGAAGCGGCTGCTAGCAACCGATTTATCGCGATTTTAATCGGGTTAGGCTGTATTTTACTGGGCTTGGGGGTGGTGGTCTTTGTTGCCGCCAACTGGCAGGTGTGGCCCCGATCGTTTAAAGCCTCCTTGCTCTTAGTGCTATTCGTTGTGGCGAACACCGCTGGTTTTTACTTGTGGCAAGGACGGGGGCGCTATCGACAAAAGCGTTTAGGTCAGGGATTATTGGTCTTAGGAGCGCTCATCTTGGGAGCCAATATGGCTCTGATGTCCCAAATGTTCCACCAAGTCGGAGCTTTATCTGAGCTATTTCTGGCTTGGGGTATAGGGGTGTTGGTGATGGCATATAGCCTGCGCCTGACGGCCTTGGGAATTATGGCAGTGATTCTGGTAATCATGGGCTACTGGCAAGCCATACCGTCGTGGTTGTATTTAACAGATTTTTCCTGGTCACAGCAGATGGTGCAACATATGCCTTTAGTGTTGGGGGGGCTGTTTGTCCCTCTGGCTCACTGGTGTCGCTCCCGAGTGCTATTTGGTCTGACAACCGTGGCGATCGCTTCCGCTATTGTCAACAACAGCCTGTTAGTGTCCCTGTGGGCTGATTTGCTCTGGATGATGCCCTTGGGATTGACTTTAACTCCGGCAATTCTGTGGGTCTATAATGAGGAAACATGGAAGTTAAAGCTACCCCATCAAACTCTGGCTCCTGATGGGGCAACTAATACCGCCGCTCCCTCAGTCTTATCCTCTCCTGAGCCCGAGTTTAGACCCCTAGCGCGCACTCTTGCTTTGTGGTTTCTCAGCATTTTCTTTTATTCCCTATCTTTCCACTGGTTTTGGCAAGATGCCCCCGCTAACGCTAATCTCGAAGGACTGGACTGGCGGTTATGGCCACCTGTGATTGATATTCTAATTTTTACAGGTTTGGCCGTCTTGGGATGGCTGGAATTGCTTCGCACTCAACCCTGGAGAATCCAGCTTCATCTAGGTGACAAATCAAACCCAGAAGTGAAAGATGCCGCCTCCCCCACCCCTAATAGCAGCTTCTTTAACCAGAAGGCTCTCAACAGCGGTATTGTGGCTGGTTTAATGGCTATAGCGGCACTATCAATGTTTTGGCATCTGAATTTTTACCCACTTCCCATAGTGGGGACTTTCGCTTTTAACGTGGTTTTGTTTGTGTTGGCTGTAGGTCTGATTCGCGATGGCCTAGCTGTCGATGGCCGTTTCACCTTTTGGGGTGGTATGGTTCTCTTGGTGCTGGGGATCATCAGTCGAATGCTGGAATACGATACGGATTTGCTGTTGAAATCCTTGGTGTTTGTTATTTGTGGCGTTGGCGTTATCGCTGCTGGTCTCTGGTTTGAGCGGCAAAAAGTGCGATTAAGGGCTCGCTCCTCCAATTCCCCAAACCTTGAAGAGGAAGAAAAACAGGCATGACATCTCTCCCACCTATAGAACAGTCCAGTGCTACTCCAGAGGCGGTTGATCCTACAATTATATCAACTGAACCGGCATCCCCGGTGATATTTCCTTTGTGGCGGTTACTGGTGCCGCTGGCGCTGCAAGCATTGCTGATTCTGGCGGTGCCTGCGGAAGCGTTGTACATTTATCTTACGGGTAAAACGGCGATTATTCAAACTCAACCGGTAGATCCTTATGATTTCATGCGGGGTTATTCTCAGACTTTAAGTTATGAAATCTCTAACCCGGAGAAGATATCTCAACTGCCTGGATGGCAAGAATTGAACCAAAATGATGGCAATGGCAGGTTATTTGTCATTTTAGAAGCACCATCTACTAACAATCAGGATGCCAAGGTGGCTGGGATGCCGAAGCCTTGGCAACCGGTGGCGGTACGGGGGGAACTCCCGAGAGATTTACCCCCCAATCGAGTGGCAATTAAAGGTAAGTTAGTCAGCAACTGGGAAATCGAATACGGACTGGAAACTTATTATATGCCGGAAGACCAAAGAGATAAGATTAACCAGGAAATCCAGCAACTTCAGGCAAACCAGCGGTCTTTTGTGGTGGAGGTGAAGGTGAGTGATAAGGGTGATGCGATGGCGGTGAGTCTTTGGGTGGGGGAGAACAACTACCGGTTTTAATATTGGTCATTGGTCATTGGTCATTGGTCATTTGAATAAAAAATCTAGCTAGATAAATCTTGTTTTTCATTTGAATAATAAAAATTTTTGTCACTTGTCATGTCATTGGTCATTTGAAGAAGAAACCGGAGCCAGATTTGAGGCTCCTGGTTCCAGAAGCCGGTTTTTTTCATTCACTTGAATAAAAAAACAAAAATCTTGACCAATATCACTTGTCATTTGACAAAGGACAAAGGACAAAGGACAAATGACCAATGACCTTTAATCAATTTTGAATTGGTAGGGGAGACGGCTATAGACGCCTTTGGGGTCGTTGAGAGAACTCAAAATCTGTGTCAGTTCTTGCAGTTCTTCAAACTCGGCGATGAGGGGATTGATGGCCCCGCCAGAAGAAACCCCGGTGTCTAGGGAACGAACGCCTAGGAGCTTTTCCAGGAGCCTTTCTTCCAGGCGCCGCTGTTTGGGGGCATCTTGTATCTGCCAGTTGTCTCCTAGTTTGGCTAGTTCGGCGGCGGCGAGAATGGCTTGTTGGAGACCGCCGATTTCATCAACTAGACCGAGTTTTTTCGCTTCTTGGCCAGACCAGACTCGTCCTTGGGCAATTTGGGCTACTGATGCTTTGGGCAGCTTCCGTCCGGTGGCGACGATTTCTAAAAAGCGATCGTATATTCGATCGACCATGCGCTGGTTGATGGCTAGTTCTTGGGGCGTTTTGGGACGGGAGGAGGTTTCTAAGTCGGCATAGGGGGCAGTTTTGACGGCATCCCAGGTGATGCCATTGTCGTTAGAGAGTTTTTGCAGGTTAAACAATATTCCGAAGACGCCGATCGAACCGGTAACGGTATTGGGTTGGGCAAAAATCTTGGTGCCGTTGGTAGAAATCCAGTAACCACCGGAGGCGGCAAAGTTGCCCATTGAAACCACTACTGGCTTGACGGCGGCGGTTAGTTCTACCTCCCGGCTGATGACTTCTGAGGCGGTGGCGCTACCACCGGGACTGTTCACCCGCAGGACTACGGCTTTGATTTTCTCATCAAGGCGGGCTGTTCGCAGCTCTCTGGCGAGACGATCGCCCCCCACTTGCCGAATCGTTCCCTGGCCATCCACAATTTCGCCATCAGCGAAGATGACCGTAATTTGGGGGGAATCATTACTGTTCTGGGCAGGTTGAGCGGGTTTTAATACCGTGGAGGCATAAGTAGGCAGACTAATTTGCTGGAAAGTACCCTTTTCGCTGCCAGCTAGCTGCTTGAGTTCTTCTAGCACATCATCAAAATAAGCCACCTTATCCACTAAACCTCGATCGCGAGCCTCCGCCGCCCACAAAATCCCACCTTGGTTAGCAATGGCTTGAATCTGTGGCGGTTTCACTTGTCGGTGTTGTGCCACCGTACCCAGAAAATCTCCCCACAAATCATTGAGCAACTGTTGGGTTTGCTGGCGGTTTTCAGCGCTGCGCTGTGTCAGCAAGAATGGTTCCACCGCTGACTTGTACTTACCCACCCGCGTCACTTGCACGCCGATCCCGTATTTCTGGAGTGCCCCAGCAAAAAACATCCCCTCGGAGGCGAAACCGTTGATTTCTAACATCCCTTGGGGGTTGATGACGATCGGATTCGCCGCCGAAGCCAGGTAATACTCATTTTCCGACCAGTCCATATCGTAGGCAAAAATCTTTTTGCCAGAGGCGCGGAATTCTTCGATTGCGGCGCGCACTTCTTTGAGAGTAGCCCAACCATTACTGGTACTACCAGTGCTGCCTTGGATATACAGCGCCACAATGCGGTCATCTTGGGCCGCTTTGACAATGCTCTGGGTGACGCGGCGCAGCCCGATCGACAAAGGGGTATCCCTTTCCGCAAGAGCTTCCGACAGTGCCTCCGCCGTGCTGACAACCGGCTGAGATTCCGTAATTGCCACAGACAAATCCAAAACCAGCACTGATTTTGGTTCTATTTTCGGCTCGCCATCGGAATTAGTCGCCGCTACCACCAACAAAATGGCTCCGCCGATCGTGACACCGAACAGAACCCCCAGACCCAGCAGCGTCCCGATCAGACTCGCAAAAGTATATTTGAGGAAATTTCCCATTGACTGAGCAAAAATGAAGAATATATTTCTGTGCTTTGTCCTTTGTCCTTAGAAGCAGGCGTTAATCCGCTGTAGCTTTAATCAGCTCCACCGCATCCCTGCCATCTGCATCTTGCACGTAAACCTTAACAATTTCTTCTTTAGCGGTGGGCAGTTGTTTCCCCGTGATGTCCGGGTGAATTGGCAATTGCCGGTGTCCCCTGTCCACCAACACAGCGAGGCGAATCACCTCGGGGCGACCGTAATCATTGATCGCATTCAAGGCGGCGCGAATGGTGCGTCCCTTGTAGATGACATCATCGACAATCACCACGGTTTTGCCCGTGAGGTCGTGGGGAATTTCGTTTTTAGCTGGCGTCCGCATCCCAATTTTGTCTAGGTCATCTCGATAAAAGGTGATGTCCAGGGCGCCCACAGACGGGGATACACCTTCTAGGACCTGAATTTGCGCCGCCAGTAATTTGGCAACGATCGCGCCTCTGGTGTAAATTCCCAACAGCACCAAGTGGGCTGGGTCCCCACACTTTTCGACAATTTCCGAGGCCATCCGATTGATCGTCCGGCGGAATTCCTCGGCAGTGAGAATCTCGACAACTTTAGCAGGCATTTCGAGGGTACTTGTCAGTTTTTAGTGTTAGATCGGCCATGTGGGAGTAGGACACAAGGGGAGAGGGAAAAGAGAAAAGGGAAAAGGGAAAAGTGAAATCTCCACTTTTCCGGCTTCAATCTTCACGCTTCACTCCCACCAGGGGAGCCTACATCGTCAAGTGTCGCACTAGCATCATTTCTATTGCCCGGTTGAGCAGTTGCACTGGATAAAAATATAGTTGACACCACAGAGCGGTGCCGAGCCAAATCAAAAAACAGGAACGGGTGAGCCCCAAGGCTTGCTCAATGGTTGTAGCACTAATCTGAGATAGGGGTTTTCCCAATAGGGGTTTTTGTTTAGCCACACCCCCATAGTAGTTGGTGCCACCGAGCTGAACACCTAGAATCACGGCATAGGTGCATTCGCTCCAACCGGAATTAGGGCTGGGGTCTTTGGTGGCATCGGACTGGCACTGCTGCCAAACTGAGTGCAACTGGCCTGAGAAAATCCCTAAAGTCAGCACGGTTAACCGGCAAGGCAACCAGGTGAGGATGTCCTCGAGTTTCGCGCTAAACCAACCCAAATCGGTAAATGGTTCGTCTTTATAGCCTACCATTGAATCGAGTGTGCTGGCAGCTTTGTAGGCAAAAGCCAAAGGTAGGGCACCGACTCCGGGCAAGGCGGCGCCAATTAGGGCATAGAATAAGGGAGCCGTGACACCATCAACGGCATTTTCCGCCACGGTTTCTAAAATAGCCCGCCATATTTCCGGTTCTGATAAGTTTTCTGTATCTCTGCCTACATAAGAGCGCAGCTTCTGCCGAGCTTGTGCAATTTCTGTGGGGTTTTGGCTGCGGGGGGGCAAGTATTGCAATACATCTTCTGCAGCGGCTCTTAAACTCCGACCAGCAAAGCAACTGGCGAGGAGGATGGTTTCTAGGGTGAATCCTAATAATGGGTGAATGTTACCAGCGATCCGGACACCAATATAGGCCATGCTACCGGTGCCAATTACCAATCCCATCCCCAATATAATACCTGCCCACCGCCGGAGCTTGGGTTGGGAAAATACCTTCAAGATGAATTGGGTGTATTTGGCGATACCATAGCCGAGGCAGCTAACGGGATGAGGCCATCCCCAGGGGTCGCCGATGAGATAATCGAGAACGGCGGCGATCGTCACCACAACAAAGGACATTTGCCACTGACCTACATTAAACAACAAAACTGGTATCTTCATCTCGGGATGCCTGCCAGCTACGAGCATCGTAGTAGAGGTCTTCGAGGGAAATGGTGTATAGTGATTCTTTCAGCTTCTGGTGTAGTCGCTGCCAGAGACAAAATGTCACCCAGTCACTGGCAGTTTCTGCGTCCGGTTCCCGTCCTGGTAGTGGTTCTATGGTTTCGCCTACGGCTTCTAATATCTGACCTAATGATATTTTGGCTGGTGGTCTTGCTAGCTGATATCCTCCTTGGTAGCCCCGCACTGACTGCACCAATCCTGAACGCCGCATTTGCATCAATAACTTTTCTAGGTAAGGAGCCGGGATGTTTTGCCTCGTGGCGATCGCTTTTACCGAAGCCGGACCAAACCCTTCGAGCAAGCTGAGATCCAATAGGGCCTTGACGCTGTAATGTCCTGTGGTAGTTAATTTCATCAGGCTTTTTTGCTAAATCTTTGCATTGGTATTTGGGCTCTGTCTGGGTGACGCCCCAACGGACGGTTGGTTTTCAACGCGGCGATCGTGACCATTTACAGGTTGAGTGCCGTTGTCAGTCATTGTAAATATTTTTCGGCGATTGGCTGCCACCCCATTGCAGATGTTTGGGAACAATACCCATTCCCTAGTCCCCCGTATTCACTCACGGGCACCCTTTGCCCTGCCCCATTAGTAGCGATTTGGTAAAATGGGCAACTTTTATCCCGGTATTGTCCCATTTTTGCCCTACCCTAGGGAGGCAATACCGGCTCTCCCTGGAGACAAGAGCTGACCTGATACATGCGTGCCTTTTGTCTTATATTGATCCTGCCCTGCCCCTACTGCCTCTGTCCCCTTACATCGGCGGCCATAACCCTCATCTCCTCTGCTTACACCCCCATCGGTCATAGACCATGCTCCTCATATCCAGTTATCGGTGAATGTCCCGAAAAATTTTCAGCCATTAGTGTAATATACTTTTCCTAGCTGACCAACATCCCCAAGGTTCTTTAGCAGCAAAGTAATGCTAAGATAGAACCCGAGAGATATACTGGTTGAGTGCAATTCTCTCATACAGACGAGCAACGAGAAAAAATATGGAACCGTTAACTGGAGAAGATCTGCTCCGGAAAGTCAAAGAGCTGGATAACCTGAGCAAGGAAGAAAAAGCTAGAGCCTGTGGCTACTCCACCCTCACTAAAAACGGTGTGGAACGAGTCAATATGATGAAGTTCCTCAACGCTCTGATTGATGCGGAGGGAATCGACTTAGATGGCAAGCAAAACGGTCAGGGACGGGGCGGGCGGAGCGCCAGCTACCGGATCACCGTGCAGTCTAATGGCAACCTGCTCATCGGTTCGGCTTATACCAAACAGATGAACCTCGCTCCTGGTGATGAGTTTGAAATCTCTCTGGGACGCAAACACATTCATCTCCGCCAAGTGGAGCCAGAAGAGCAATACTTCTAAACGATGGCTCTCAAGTCCTGTCCAACTTCCACTGGCTGTTTCTGGAGTTGGCAGCGGCACAGTGCCCAATTAACTGATTTATCTCTAGATGAAGGCACTGATGTATCAGGTAAGCTGTTGCCTAGAGCATCTTGCCTTTTCTGGTTTTTCTTAGGGGCGATGGTTTCGCCGAACCGTTAGGTCTGCGCAGCGTCCTACCGGTTCTGCCTGTCGCCCCTACAGTTTCATTGCTAGTCAATTGAACAATTCTAGCGACGGCGAGTTAGGGGCGATCGGTTGCCCCTCCATACCTATTGGCCCAAACTTTCCTCCCTACTGGCAGAATTTTTCGGTGCAGCGGACGAAGATTTCTACACCCATACTGAGGATGGATTCGTCAAAGTCAAATCGTGGATGGTGGTGGGGATAGGCCAGGTTTTTGCTGGGGTTAGCGGAACCGAGGAAAAAGTAACATCCAGGGACTTCTTGGAGGAAGAATGACATATCCTCACTCCCCATCGTTTGGTATTCTAGGAGGATGTTGCTGGGGGTTTCCACGACTTCAACGGCACAGGAGCGGATCAAGGTAGCGATCGCCTGGTCGTTAATCACTGGTGGATAAACATTCAAATAATCTAATTCATATGTGGCGCCGTGAGCTTGACAGACGCCTGCAATGATTTGCTCTAACCGCTGACGGATCTGCAAATTGAGTTCGGGTTTGAAATACCGCACTGTCCCGGATAATTCCGCTTTGTGGGCGATGACATTTTTCGCGGTTCCAGCATGGAGTTCCCCGACCGTCACCACAGCGGTGTCGAGGGGGTCTAGGTTACGAGAGACGATCGTTTGTAGGGCTTGCACTGCTTGCGCCGCTACTAAAATCGAATCAATGGTTTGATGGGGGATCGCTCCATGTCCGCCTTTACCGAATATGGTGCATTTAAAAAAGTCTGAGGCGGCCATAAATGGACCCGATCGCACGGCTACTGTGCCTAGGGGCAGGTTGTTCCACAGATGCAATCCAATAATGGCATCGGTGGCGGGATTTTCTAATACTCCTGCCTCAATCATCGGTTTCGCACCGCCGGGACCTTCTTCTGCAGGTTGAAAAATGATTTTGACTACCCCAGCAGCGGGAGGATGTGCGGCGAGATATTTGGCTGTACCAAGCGCGATCGCGGTATGTCCGTCGTGACCACATGCGTGCATCAGTCCCTGATGTTGGGAGCGATATGGCACCTCATTTTGTTCGTGAATTGGCAGGGCATCCATATCGGCGCGAATGGCCAACACTGGGCCTGGTTTCTTTCCCTCGATCGTCGCGACAATCCCTGTCCCAGCCACTCCAGGAACATGCTTCACCCCCCATGATTGCAATTTTTCTGAGACAAAAGCGGCGGTGAGGTGTTCTTGAAAACCCAATTCGGGCCGCTGGTGCAGGTTTCTCCGCCATTGCACAAGCTGTTCTTGCATAGCCCGAATTTCTAGGCGAACTTGGGATAAATCCAGGGTGGCTGAGCCGGGAAAAGTAGAAACCATATTATCTAAAACTGATTAATTTTTAGTCGCCTTTCTATCTATTTTATGCCCGAATGTCACCAAAAAACCCCTCCGGGTTGATTTTTCATCGGTGGTTTCAGGGCTGCTGCGAACGCCGCCGCCAACTTGCCAGGACGCTCTTAGGGGCGCCACCGACCGGGCTGATGCACTATCTGATTCCGGGGAGGAATGTTTCTAAGTTCAAGTTGGCGGCAGCGTTGGCTAATTGTTGGATATCTGTAGGGTCGTTCAGGTGAGGTAATATACCACAAACGGGAATATTGGTCAATGACTGAATTAAATCTACTGGGGTGAGGTCGTTAATCTCGGAGTCGGAGAGGGGATGAATGCAATTGAGGATGATCCCCCGGAGGGGTGAAGGGTGATTCGCTCCCACAGCTTCTCGGGCGAGGGCACTGTTGGCAACTGCTTGGCCGATACTACCTAATTTCACTGGCACTACTAAAACAGCGGGTAAACCCCAATCTCTGGCCAAATCTGCCACGGTAGTTTCAGCGGTGACTGGGGAACCAAGACCGCCGAGAGCTTCTACTAAGACTAGGGATGAACGCTCTTGGAGGGCGGTAAATGTGCGCCAAGCTAGGGCGAGATCCACGGTGCGGTTTTCTTTGGCGGCGGCGATCGGCGGTGCCAGGGGAGCCTGGAATTGTACGGGGTTAATTTCGGCACTGGATTGGTCGAGGTCAAATAGGCGCTGGTACAGTAAATTATCCCCAGTGCCAGATTGAATGGGTTTGATGATGCCGAGGGGTTGATGGGGATAAACCCGTTGCCAGTAGGCAGCTAGTGCCGCTGTGAGAACGGTTTTACCGGCATCGGTATCGGTGCCGGTAATGAGTAATGATTTTGGTTTTTTACTGGTGGAAAGCTGCTGGTTCATTGCTTTGGCTTGTCATTTGTCCTTTGTCATTTGTCCTTTGTCCTTTGGCACTGGTTTATTCATACAAATGACCAGATAAAAGTGACAAGTGACAAGTGACAAGTGACAAAATATTTGTTTATTTAACCGTCACTTCGAGAGTGTAGTTTACCGCGTCATCAGACACCACATCAATTTGATATTCTCCGGTTTCGGGAACGGTGCCTTCCCAGAAAACCATCATTGAAGCATCTTCGATGAGCTGGCCGTTAGGATAGCGCACATCTAAACCGATGGCGCCAGATTTGCTGCTGAGTTTGAGGGTTTGTCCTTTTTCTACATATACTAAGTAGCGCTTGGGCTTTTGGGGGGCGGTACGATCGCTCACGGCGATCGTGTTGACAAAAGCAGGAAAAATCAAGCGTTCTGGAGTGGCAATTGGTGCGGAGGGCGATGGTGCCACCTCTTGGGACTGGGGCACCTCCGGACTCGCAGCATCGAGTTCCGGGGCAATCGGATCGTTCCCTAAATTCTGACTTCCATTGTCCCCTGGTGGGAGCAATTCTCCGGAACCCGCACCAGTGGCTGTGGTGGCGGTTCCCGATCGGCTCAATAGGATATCGAGCTTGTAGTTGTTATCCGGGAGACCATACACGGGGGAGATTTCGATCGTGTAGTTACCGGTGGTGGGTAAGAGGCCCTGCCATTGGTCAATCCATTGGGCGCTAACATCCACAGCTTTACCGTTGGGAGCGAAAATATTCATCAATACCCCATTCCCGCTCAGATTGAGGCTTAATTGCTCTCCCGCATTAGCATCCACAATATATTTGATCGTTTCGTGGGATTTGAGATTGCCCTGAGCCGTCGTCGGCTTACCCCGCTCCACTGGCAGAGGCTGATTGTAAAAAACGGGTTTCGCTTCGGGGGTGGATTTCCGGGGTGGCTCTTCTTGCTCTTCTTTCTGAGATTGGGAGATGGGAGTTGGAGCCGGACTGCTGCTGGGAGTAGGCGCAGTGGTGGGGGTTGCTGTTGGTGGTTGCCCTGTGGGTGTAGGAGTGGGAATGGGTAATGTGGGAATGGTGGGGGGATCAGATAATTCGGAGGTTGCCTCCACTACCGGTGGGGAGGGGGGCTGTTGTTTGACGAGCTGACGAACAACGGCCCAAGAACCCAAACCGCTCAGCAACATGAGGACAACGGTGAGAGCAGCCACGGCAGTGTTATTCTCCCAAAAGGACTGGGCGAGTCCCGGCTTGGGGGCTAAGATTGTGGGGGCTTCTGCTCCTTCTGGCTGGGGGGACGGGGGGACGGGGGGCAGGGGAAGATGGGGAGGGGTGGGAAGAGGGGGAAGACGGGGAGTGTGGGGAGGGGTGGGAAGAGGGGGAGGGGTGGGAAGAGGGGGAAGATTACTCCCCACACTCCCCACACTCCCCGTCTCCCCGTCTCCCCCTGGGGGTTGGGCATTTCTTAGGGGGGATGGGATTGTCGCTAAGGCGGCGATGACTTCTTTGGCGGTTTGATACCGATCGCCTGGTCTTAACTGGAGCATCCGATTGAGAATGTTGGTTAATTCTGGACTAAGATCCTGGATTAAAAACTTTTCCCACTGCCAGGTAAGTAAGGTGTCATCAAACAGTTGTTGGGGTTCCACACCGGTGAGCAGTACGATCGTAGTTACCGCCAAGGCGTAGAGGTCGCTGCTAGGATAGGCGCGACCAGATTGGATTTGTTCGGCTGGGGCATAGCCGATTTTGCCTAAAGATGCGGCGGTGATGGCATTGTCACGGGCTGTCTGAGCCGCTAATTCCTTGCCTACTCCGAAGTCAATCAACACGGGGTCGCCCAACATATCTGGCCGGGAGGTGCCAACGCCGTTGCTGGTTATAGCGGGGACGCTAGCATCACTGGAGATGATATTTTCCGGAGAGACATCCCGGTGAATAATTCCCCGGTGGTGAATGGCATCAAGTACAGGCAAGAGTTTTTCCATCAAGTGCCGAATTTCCGCCTCTGAGAAAGTCTCTCCTTTGGCTTTTCGCTCATGGAGCAGATTTCGATAGGTTTTTCCGGCTACGTAGTCTTGCACCAGAAATAGCCGCCCCTCCTGCTCGAAGTGGGCGCGGAATTTAGGGATTTGGGGATGGTCGATTTGGTAGAGGATGGCGGCTTCTCTTTGGAATAGTTCCCGCGCCTTTTGCCCAAAAGCGGGATTTGTTTGACCGGGAATAAATTCTTTGATGGCGCAGAGTTCGTCAAACCTTCCTCGGTCCTCAGCCAAATAGGTGCGGCCAAATCCCCCTTGTCCCAAAATTTGCCGGAGGCGATAACGGTTCTGGAGGCTGGTGCCGTTGGGAATTGGTGATTGCATGGCGGTATGGGAGATTGGATCATTCAAGGGGTCTTAACTATATTCTGGCAGTTCCCATCAGGTCCAGTAGGGGTGGCATTTCTGGGAAAGGGTCTTTATAATGGCGTTAGCTGTTCCGTTTGGCGATGAGGATTTCTGCCCCGGTTTTGCCATTATCAGCTTAGCCGGTGATGGGCTGGAGGCGAAGTCTGTGGAGCCGTATATTGGCGATTTCTGCTCCTGGCAGTTAGATTAGATCCGCTCTGTGGGCTGTGTTTACTAATTTATTGTTCTTAAAACAGTTTTTTGATGGGGTCCCAGGGTGATTTGATCTTGGGTTTTCATCGCCCCGTTGATGTTTTGGTTAATGGGGTGTTTTAAGCTGATCAAACTACTGGTGAATTAGATAGATGGAAAATTTGCTGGCTCCGTCATCCCGCCGGAAGATTGGCCGGGGCGGGATGTTCCTGGCGCCGGATATTTCTCCAATGGTGCGGGGGCTCTGGTATGATGGATTGCCTCCGAGAAGATCGGGGGCGATCGGACTCGATCGAGTGGGTTACTCCCTTGGTATGTATCGATCCCCGACGGGATACCGTGTGGAACCTGTAGGTGGGCGTAGCCATCACCTCTGCCTGGTGCGGTAGTGCCCAAATTGCTCGGACTTAAGATCCGCTCTTTACTGCTGCCCCAATGTCTGCCTAAAATAGCTGCGGCGCCGAATAGTTCGCCCCTACTTCCCCCTGCCGGTGCCCTCTTTTGACTTGTTTCTGAGAAAATTTAAGAAATCTTATAGAAAATCTCTCGAGAAATAGATGATAAGATGGCCATAAACGAACGTGCTTTGAGGGGCTGTTGTGATTCGTTCTGCTACCTTAACCCTTCCGCCGACTGTGGCAAACGTTGGCCATCATAGCCGTCTGCGGCTGTTTTCTGGATCTGCCAATGTCCCCCTGGCTCAAGAAGTAGCTCGCTACCTGGGGATAGACCTCGGCCCAATGGTGCGGAAAAAGTTTGCTGATGGAGAACTTTACATCCAAATTCAGGAATCAATCCGGGGGTGCGATGTTTACTTGATTCAGCCTACGTGCCAGCCGGTCAACGATCACCTGATGGAATTACTGATCATGATTGATGCCTGCCGCAGGGCGTCAGCTCGGCAAATCACAGCGGTGATTCCTTATTACGGCTATGCCCGGGCAGATCGCAAAACGGCGGGCCGAGAGTCAATCTCCGCTAAGCTGGTGGCGAACTTGATGGTCAAGGCGGGAGCCAGTCGGATTCTGGCAATGGATTTGCACTCAGACCAAATCCAAGGCTATTTTGACATCCCATTTGACCATGTATATGCTTCACCGGTAATTTTGGACTACCTCAAAAGTAAGGAACTCAAGGATATTGTGGTAGTGTCGCCGGATGTGGGGGGGGTGGCGCGTGCGAGAGCTTTTGCGAAAAAGTTAAACGATGCTCCTCTGGCAATTATCGACAAGCGCCGCCAAGCTCATAACGTTGCGGAAGTTATGAACGTGATTGGGGATGTGAAAGGCAAAACGGCGGTTCTCGTGGATGACATGATCGATACTGCAGGCACGATCTCTGAGGGGGCTCGTTTACTCCGCAAGGAGGGAGCTAGGCAAGTTTATGCTTGTGCTACTCATGCGGTGTTTTCTCCCCCGGCGACCGATCGCCTCTCTGGCGGCTTGTTTGAAGAGGTGATCGTGACTAACACGATCCCCGTTTCCGAAGACAGACGCTTTCCTCAGCTTAAGGTACTTTCTACGGCTAATTTGCTCGGAGAAACTATCTGGCGTGTGCATGAAGATAGTTCGGTTAGCAGTATGTTCCGCTAATCTGTAGAGTGAGCATCGGCAATGGGTAATCTGGAATTACTCATTGCCTGTTGCTGCTAGCAACTCGCCTGTCTCGGGCGAGTTCAATTTTTTTGGGCTAGTTCCGAGGTGGGGTTTTGCTTGACGGGAAGGGCGATGGCTACGCCGACCTACCGGTTCGCCAACCCCAAACCCGTCCCCACTCCTTGCGGTTTAGTCGTCAAGAAAGTTTTAAACATCTTGTCCCGATCGTCACCGGATATTCCCGGTCCATTATCAGCGATGCGGATTTCTACTGCATCCTCGTCCAGTAGCGAAGTAGTAATCGTGATTTCCTTAATCTCCTGATCCGACCCCTTCTCTTCCAGGGCATCCAAAGAATTACTGAGAAGATTGATAAATACTTGGGATAGTAAGCCGGGATATCCTTCAATCGTCGGTAAATTCCCGTAGTGGCGCACAATTTGAAACCCATGCTTAATCCGATTTGGCAAAATTAGCAGGGTGCTATCCAGGCACTTATGCAAGTTGACGGCTGGGCTACCCCTTCATCGACGCGGGAGAAATTTTTCAATGTGAGTACAATCTCTCGCACTCGTTCCGCTGCTAACTGCATTGCCTCCATCATCTTCAGCGACTCCGCTAATTCTCCCGCTGCTTCCAAGGGTGGTAATTGCCAGTCAAAAGTCCCTGATTCCGTCACTTGATTGGCGGCTTGGGTGATATGTTTTAAATCAGCCTCTAATTGGGCGTTAAGCGATTTTTCTTGGCTCAAATAGGCATCAAATTTAATGGCAATCGCCCGGTTTTGAATTGTCATTGTATATGCGGTTGGCTGCAATGGCACTAAATTGAGTTTAACAACTCCCAATTGTGCTGAGGCTTCTCTAATATGGGTAAATTTTTTGGGGTTTGTTGTTCCCGATAATTAGCGGCGGCAAATAAAGCGAAAACTGCTCCCAAAATTAAGGCCAAAATCTTGACAAATTTCGGCTCTTCCAGAAGTAGATATAATTGACGATTGGAGGCGTTTTCTGTCAAAGACAAAGAACCGCGCTGGCCACTTTTACTTTTCAATTCCATACAGGATTATCCTTGTTTGGCTCGCTCCAGTTAATGAAAAAAGCAATATCCTGCCACCAGCCACATGGTTAACACCACCATCCAATTCAATTTGCCGGGGGAAAGCACGGGCAAACATCACAGGGGGCCAGCACCACACCAGATCTGTTCCCAGTGCCCAGTACCAACTAGCCGCGATTCTCGGTTGCTCGGCAAAAAGCTACTTCCCTCTATCCTTCCTTTGTACCACAAAGTGCCTGCTAGGGTTTTGGCAGAAACCCTAGGGTTGATTGACCGGGATTTGTTTCGGGTTAATGAATCGGCTCTATCTTGATGGTATTTGGGGTAGATTTGGTAAAGATTTTGTGGGTTTAGGGGTAGGCGATAACATATGGGGGAATGCTAAAGAATGTATGAAAATTGGAGCTGTTAATTTTTATTAATTTCGGGGAGGCGCGGCTTACCCGGTCATCAGACGGGGCAAGGGTTTGGCCATGATTTCCCGATTGGCACTCTGAGGGGGGATGCTAGGAGTCCGATCGCCTGTCCTGCTTGACAGATCTGGCGTTTTTCGCCACCAATACCCACCCAGGAGTATGGAGTATAAATGAATCAAGGAGTCGGCTGCTTCTGTGCGGGTGAGTTGGGGGAGGGTGATGGCGAGTGTGAGATTGATGATTGAGGTGATAGCCTCTCCTGACTATTCTGGTTATAGGTGGTGGCTTTGGCAGAGAAAATATCCATTTATGCAACTATGCGATGGAGGGGATAAAATTTGATGAGTAGAACCTATGGGCGATTTTGCTATCTTGAAGCTAAAATGCTTTATGGTGGCTTCCAGCTTCGGCAAAATACTGCCAAATCCCTGATTCAAGGTCGGATTTGGGATGAGTTAGGGGCAGGGCATCTAAATTATTTGTCTTTCACGGGATATATTGATCAACCTCTGCCTCTTGAAGCCCGATCGCCCCGCTTGCATCGCTGACGGCTTTCTCTTCCTTGCCGCCCCTGGTTAGGCGACGATACAACACCGGATCTGCATTTTGGCCGTCGCTCTAGCTGGATAATTTCCCATATTTATACTTAATGGGGGGTGAGACCACTCATTGAGCCATCAATTTATCCCTGTCCATGACAGGAAACCAGCCAAAATCAAATTTTCTGATGGGTCGGTGGCAGAATTAGTGCGATCGCTATTATTGCCAATCCGAGCTGCTCACAACTGATATCAAATCCCCAGAAATGTTGAATGTCGATACAAAACTTTACATAAAAAATTACACTTATGTCTTTGATGCCTAAATTATTCAAAAAACGTCATATCCTCAAACCAATGAACATAACTAATTTTTTGACACATACAACATTGTAAATAGCGGAATTTATCTAAAAGTTTATTTCCCCATTCTTCGGGAATAGATATAATCCGTAAAATTAGATAAGCAATT
>Ga0209172_10003571_pt1 | contig 23339 bp, 23 predicted proteins | sample LarsenN4metaG_FD_184113 | JGI IMG/M metagenome (GOLD analysis project Ga0209172, IMG submission 184113) | Hot spring sediment bacterial and archeal communities from British Columbia, Canada, to study Microbial Dark Matter (Phase II) - Larsen... ... | reverse complement strand
AACTACATCTCGCGCTACCACATGCGCCACCTCGACCTGATGGACCTGCTGGCGCTGTACCAGCCGCGTGCGAGCGCGCCGCTCGACGCGATGGCCAGGCTGTGCGGCTTTCCGGGCAAGCTGGGCATGGACGGCTCGGCCGTCTACGGCGCGTGGCTCGACGGGCGCCTCGAGGACATCCGCCGCTACTGCGAAACCGACGTGATGAATACGTGGCTGCTGTACTGCCGCTTCCAGAAGATGCGCGGCGGCTTCACCGAGGCCGAGTACGAGCGCGAGATCGCGCACACGCGCGAGGCGGTGGCGGCGCTCGCCGGCGATGACGAGCCGCACTGGCGCGAGTACCTCGATGCGTGGCCGGGATAATCCGGCCGCATGAGTGAAGACGGGAGCTGGCTGGCCATCGAGTCGCTCGACCTCGACGGACAGGGCGTCGCGCACGACGGCGGCGGCAAGGTGGTGTTCGTCGAAGGCGCATTGCCGGGCGAGACGGTGCGCGCGCGCATCGTGCGCCGCAAGGCGAACTGGGAGCAGGGCGTCGTCGAGGACGTCCGGCGCGAGAGCCCGATGCGCGTCGCGCCGCGCTGCCCGCACTTCGGGCTGCACGCCGGCGCGTGCGGGGGGTGCAAGCTGCAGCACCTCGAGGCGTCCGCCCAGGTGGCGGTCAAGCAGCGTGCGCTGGAAGACGCACTGTGGCACGTGGGCAAGGTGCGGCCGGCGCGCGTGCTGCGGCCGATCGAAGGCCCGGCCTGGGGATACCGCTGGCGGGCGCGGCTGTCGGTGCGCTACGTGGCGAAGAAGGGCGCGGTGCTGGTCGGCTTCCACGAGCGCAAGTCGAGCTACGTCGCCGACATGCGATCGTGCGCGGTGCTGCCGCCGCAGGTGTCGGCGCTGCTGGTGCCGCTGCGCGAGCTGGTGATGGCGATGGACGCGCGCGACCGTCTGCCGCAGGTCGAGGTGGCGGTGGGCGACGACGTCGTCGCGCTGGTGCTGCGGCACCTGGTGCCGCTGTCGGATGCAGACCTCGCGCGGCTGCGCGAGTTCGCGGCACGTCACCCGGGCGTGCAGTGGTGGCTGCAGCCCAAGGGTCCCGACTCGGCCCATCGCTTCGATGCAGACGGTGCCGAGCTCGCCTACGCGCTGCCCGAGTTCGGCGTGCGCATGCCGTTCCGGCCGACCGACTTCACGCAGGTCAACCCGCACGTCAACCGCGTGCTGGTCGCGCGGGCGGTGCGGCTGCTCGAGCCGGCAGCCGGCGATCGGGTGATCGACTGGTTCTGCGGGCTCGGCAACTTCAGCCTGCCGATCGCGGCCGTCGGCGCGTCGGTGCTGGGCCTGGAGGGCGCCGAGACCTTGGTGCAGCGGGCACGCGACAACGCGCGCGCCAACGCGCTGGCCGATCGCGCGAGCTTCGAGGCGAGCGACCTCTTCGACATCGGTGCCGACGACTTGCGGCGCTGGGGTCCGAGCCGCCGCTGGCTGGTCGATCCGCCGCGCGAGGGCGCCTTCGCGCTGGCCAAGGCCGCCGCGGACCTGCACGCGTCGGGCGAGGCCACCGGCCTGCTGCCGCAGCGCATCGTCTACGTGAGCTGCAACCCGGCCACCCTGGCGCGCGACGCCGGGCTGCTGGTGCACCAGGCCGGCTATCGCTGCAGCGCCGCGGGCGCGGTGAACATGTTCCCGCACACCGCGCATGTCGAGAGCATCGCGGTCTTCGAGCGCGACGGCGCGGGACCTTTGCGCGGCGCCGGCGGCTGACCGCGGCGGGCCCGCCGGAGCCGGTGACGGAACAAGAGGCGGAAAGGAAAACGGGGTCCCGCGGGACCCCGTTCATCGCGATGCGTTGCGCGTCTTATTCGCGCTCGCCGCCGAAGATGCCCAGCAACGCCAGCAGCGACTGGAACACGTTGTAGACGTCCAGGTAGATCGCCAGGGTGGCGGTGATGTAGTTCGTCTCGCCGCCGTCGATCACGCGCTTGATGTCGTACAGCATGAAGGCCGAGAACAGGCCGATCGCGATGACGGCGAGCGTCATCATCAGCGCGCCGGACTGCAGGAACACGTTCACGATGCCGGCGATCAGCAGCAGGATCGCGCCGACGAACAGGAACTTGCCCATGTTCGACAGGTCGCGCTTGATCACCGTGGCCAGGCTCGCCATCGCGAGGAACACGACCGCGGTGCCGCCGAAGGCGGTCATCACGAGCGACGGGCCGTTGCGGAAGCCGAGGATCACCGACAGCAGCCGCGCCAGCATCAGGCCCATGAAGAACGTGAAGGCCAGCAGCATGACGACGCCGGTCGACGAGTTCTTCGTCTTCTCGATCGCGAACATCAGGCCGAACGCGCCGACCAGGAACACCACGAGGCTCATGCCGGCGCCCATGGCGTTCACGATGCCCGTGGTCACCCCGACCCAGGCGCCCAGCACGGTCGGGGTCAGCGACAGCGCCAGCAGCCAGTAGGTGTTGCGCAACACACGGTTGCGCTGTTCGGCCAGCGCACCCGTCCCGGCACCGTAGGCGGTGGTGACGGTTTGCAGGCGTTCTTCCATGGAACCTCCGAGAAAGGTGGTGTGGTGGACGCGGGCTATGATCCCCGCCGCCGAATTCTAGTTCCCCACCGTCGCAGTCGAGCATTGTCCGCATGAAGAACAAGCCGTACCTCACGCTCGAAGACGTCAAGCGCATCGCCGCCGCCGCCGAGGCCGAGGCGCTGAGCCACGCCTGGGCGGTGTCGATCGCCGTGGTCGACGACGGCGGGCACCTGCTGTGGCTGCAGCGCCTCGACGGCGCGCCTCCGGTGTCGTCGCACATCGCGCCGGCCAAGGCTCGCACCGCGGCGCTGGGGCGCCGCGAGAGCAAGGTCTACGAGGACATGATCAACCAGGGGCGGGTGTCGTTCCTGAGCGCGCCGCTGCTCGAGGGCATGCTCGAGGGCGGGGTGCCGATCGTGGTCGACGGGCAGTGCCTCGGCGCGGTCGGCGTCAGCGGCGTGAAGTCGACGGAGGACGCGCAGATCGCCCGTGCCGGCATCGCCGCGCTGGGCGCCTGATCGCGGCGTCGGCGGCCCGTCGCGCGACCGGCTGCGGCGATGGCCGCGGCTACAATCCGCGGGTTTGTCCGCACCCATCCGCGCCGCGACGTTCCCCCGCCGATTCCCCCCAGGCCGCAGGCCCTGGCGCCAGACCAGGGAAACCCGGAGGAGGCTTGCCGCGCGCGCCACATCCGGAGTCTTCTCTTGCTGCCCGTCCTGCCTCCCGCCTTGCTCGCCCTCGCAGACGGCACCGTGTTCCAGGGAGTCTCGATCGGCGCACCCGGCCGCACGGTCGGCGAGGTGGTGTTCAACACCGCGCTCACCGGCTACCAGGAAATCCTCACCGACCCCAGCTACTGCCGGCAGATCGTCACCCTGACGTATCCGCACATCGGCAACACCGGGGTCAACGCCGAGGACGTCGAGGCCTCGAAGGTGCATGCCGCCGGCCTGGTGATCCGTGACCTGCCGCCGCGCGTGTCGAACTTCCGCGCCAGCGCCGGCTTGCCGGAGTACCTGCGACGCGAGGGCACGGTGGCCATCTCCGGCATCGACACCCGCCGCCTCACGCGCGTGCTGAGGACGACCGGCGCGCAGAACGGCTGCATCGCCACCTTCGCGGCCGGCACCGTCGTGACGCCCGATCACGTCGCCGAGGCGGTGGCGGCCGCGCGCGCGGCGCCGAGCATGGCCGGGCTCGACCTCGCGCAGGAGGTCTCGACCGACTCGCCGTACGAGTGGACCGAGACCGAGTGGCGGCTGGGCAGCGGCTACGGCACGCAATCGGCGCCGCGGCACCATGTCGTGGCCTACGACTTCGGCGTCAAGCGCAACATCCTGCGCATGCTGGCCTCGCGCGGCTGCCGCGTCACCGTGGTGCCGGCGCGCACGCCCGCGGCCGAGGTGCTGAAGCTGCGTCCCGACGGCGTGTTCCTCTCCAACGGGCCGGGGGACCCCGAGCCGTGCGACTACGCGATCGCCGCGACGCGCGCGCTGGTCGAGGCCGGCCTGCCCGTGTTCGGCATCTGCCTCGGGCACCAGATCCTCGCGCTCGCGTCGGGCGCGAAGACCTTCAAGATGAAGTTCGGCCATCACGGCGCCAACCATCCGGTGAAGGACCTCGACAGCGGCCGCGTGAGCATCACGAGCCAGAACCACGGCTTCGCGGTCGACCCGAAGAGCCTGCCGGCGAACCTGCGCGCCACGCACGTGAGCCTGTTCGACGGCACCTTGCAGGGGCTCGCGCGCACCGACAAGCCCGCGTTCTGCTTCCAGGGTCATCCCGAGGCATCGCCGGGGCCGCACGACATCGCTTACCTGTTCGATCGCTTCGTGAAGATGATGGAGACCGCCCGTGCCTAAGCGCAGCGATCTGAAGAGCATCCTGATCATCGGCGCCGGCCCGATCGTCATCGGCCAGGCCTGCGAGTTCGACTACTCCGGCGCGCAGGCGTGCAAGGCGCTGCGCGAGGAAGGCTACCGCGTCGTGCTCGTCAACAGCAACCCGGCGACGATCATGACCGACCCCGGCATGGCCGACGCCACCTACATCGAGCCGATCACCTGGCAGGTCGTCGAGAAGATCATCGCCAAGGAGCGGCCCGACGCGATCCTGCCGACGATGGGCGGCCAGACGGCGCTGAACTGCGCGCTCGACCTGCATCGCCACGGCGTGCTCGCGAAGTACGGCGTCGAGATGATCGGCGCCAACGAGCGCGCGATCGAGAAGGCCGAGGACCGGCTGAAGTTCAAGGACGCGATGACGTCCATCGGCCTCGACTCGGCCAAGAGCGGCATCGCGCACTCGATGGAAGAGGCCTGGGCGGTGCAGCGGCGCATCCAGGCCGAGCTCGGCGTGGACGCGAGAGGGGGTTTCCCGATGGTGATCCGCCCGAGCTTCACGCTCGGCGGCACCGGCGGCGGCATCGCCTACAACCCCGAGGAGTTCGAGGAGATCTGCAAGCGCGGCCTCGACCTCTCGCCGACGCACGAGCTGCTGATCGAGGAGTCGCTGATCGGCTGGAAGGAGTACGAGATGGAAGTCGTCCGCGACCGCGCGGACAACTGCATCATCGTGTGCTCCATCGAGAACCTCGACCCGATGGGCATCCACACCGGCGACTCGATCACCGTCGCGCCGGCGCAGACCCTGACGGACAAGGAATACCAGCTGATGCGCAACGCGTCGATCGCGATCCTGCGCGAGATCGGCGTGGACACCGGCGGCTCCAACGTGCAGTTCGCGATCAATCCGCGCAACGGCCGGATGATCGTGATCGAGATGAACCCGCGCGTGTCGCGTTCGTCGGCGCTGGCCTCCAAGGCCACCGGCTTTCCGATCGCCAAGGTGGCCGCCAAGCTGGCCGTGGGCTACACGCTCGACGAGCTGCGCAACGACATCACCGGCGGCGCCACGCCCGCGAGCTTCGAGCCGAGCATCGACTACGTCGTCACGAAGGTGCCGCGCTTCGCGTTCGAGAAGTTCCGCGAGGCCGACCCGCACCTGACCACGCAGATGAAGTCCGTCGGCGAGGTCATGGCCATCGGCCGCACCTTCCAGGAGAGCTTCCAGAAGGCACTGCGCGGCCTGGAGACCGGCATCGACGGCCTGACCGAGCGCGACGAGGTGCACGAGCGCGACCGCGAGGAGATCGTCGAGGCGATCGGCAACGCGGGGCCGGAGCGCATCCTGTTCGTCGCCGACGCCTTTCGCATCGGCATGAGCCTCGACGAGGTGTTCGAGGAGACGGCGATCGACCCGTGGTTCCTCGCGCAGATCGAGGAGCTGGTGCGCATCGAGTCCGACGTGAAGCGACGCACGCTCGACAGCCTGTCGGCGCCCGAGCTGCGCTGGCTCAAGGCCAAGGGCTTCTCCGACAAGCGCCTGGCCCGGCTGCTCGGCACGCACCAGCACGCGGTGCGCGACAGGCGCCACGCGCTGGGCGTGCGGCCGGTCTACAAGCGCGTCGACACCTGCGCCGCCGAGTTCGCGACGCAGACGGCCTACATGTACTCCACCTACGACGAGGAGTGCGAGGCCGAGCCGACGACGCGCAAGAAGATCATGGTGCTGGGCGGCGGCCCGAACCGCATCGGGCAGGGCATCGAGTTCGACTACTGCTGCGTGCACGCGGCGCTCGCGATGCGCGAGGACGGGTACGAGACCATCATGGTCAACTGCAACCCGGAGACGGTGTCGACCGACTACGACACCAGCGACCGCCTGTACTTCGAGCCGGTGACCCTGGAAGACGTGCTCGAGATCGTCGACAAGGAAAAGCCCGCCGGTGTGATCGTGCAGTTCGGCGGGCAGACGCCGCTGAAGCTGGCGCTCGACCTCGAGCGCGCCGGCGTGCCGATCATCGGCACCACGCCCGACTCGATCGACATCGCCGAGGACCGCGAGCGCTTCCAGCAGCTGCTGCACGAGCTCGGGCTGAAGCAGCCGCCCAACCGCACTGCGCGCACCGAGGAGCAGGCCATCGCGCTGGCGCACGAGATCGGCTACCCGCTGGTCGTGCGGCCGAGCTACGTGCTCGGCGGCCGCGCGATGGAGATCGTGCACGGCGACAAGGATCTCGAGCGCTACATGCGCGAGGCCGTGAAGGTGAGCGACAAGTCCCCGGTGCTGCTCGACCGCTTCCTCGACGACGCGATCGAGGTCGACGTCGACGCGCTGTCCGACGGTCGCGACGTGCTGATCGGCGGGATCATGGAGCACATCGAGCAGGCCGGCGTGCACTCCGGCGACTCCGCGTGCTCGCTGCCGCCGTACTCGCTGTCGCAGCGGCTGCAGGACGAGCTGCGCCGCCAGACGGCGCTGATGGCGCGGGCGCTGAAGGTCGTCGGCCTCATGAACGTGCAGTTCGCCATCCAGGGCGAGGGCGACGACGCGACCGTCTACGTGCTCGAGGTGAACCCGCGCGCGTCGCGCACGGTGCCGTTCGTGAGCAAGGCCACCGGCCTGCCGCTGGCGAAGATCGCCGCGCGCTGCATGGCCGGACGCTCGCTGGCCGGGCAGGGGGTCTCGCGCGAGGTCGTGCCGCCTTACTTCAGCGTGAAGGAGGCGGTGTTCCCGTTCAACAAGTTCCCCGGCGTCGACCCGATCCTCGGCCCCGAGATGCGCTCGACCGGCGAGGTCATGGGCGTCGCGCGCACCTTCGCCGAGGCGATGCTCAAGAGCCAGCTCGGGGCCGGCTCGCGGCTGCCGTCGCAGGGCAACGTGGTCATCACGGTGAAGAACGGCGACAAGGCGCGCGCCGTGAAGGTGGCCTCCGAGCTGGTGAACATGGGCTACGGCGTCGTCGCCACCAAGGGCACCGCCGCGGCCATCGCCGAGGCGGGCATCCCGGTCAAGGTCGTCAACAAGGTGAAGGACGGCCGGCCGCACATCGCCGACATGGTGAAGGCCGGCGAGATCCAGCTCGTGTTCACCACGGTCGACGAGACGCGCACCGCCATCGCCGACTCGCGCTACATCCGCACCGCGGCGCTCGCCCACCGCGTGACCTACTACACCACGATGGCCGGCTGCGAGGCCGCGACCGAGGCGCTCAAGCACGACGACGACCTGACGGTGCTGTCGCTGCAGGAGCTGCACGCCGAACTGCCATAAACTCCGCTCAACCTCCGCCGCCCGACCGTCCCTGCGGACGCGGGCGGCGGACTCGTTTTCAGGGACCGCATCCATGGCCACCATTCCCCTCACCGTCCGCGGCGCCGAGAAGCTCAAGGCCGAACTGCAGCGGCTCAAGACCGTCGAGCGCCACGCCGTGATCCAGGCGATCGCCGACGCGCGCGCGCAAGGCGACCTGTCGGAGAACGCCGAGTACGACGCCGCCAAGGACAAGCAAGGCTTCATCGAGGGCCGCATCCTCGAACTCGAAGGCAAGCTCGCCGCCGCGCAGGTGATCGACCCGGCGCAGCTCGACGCCGGCGGCCGCGTGGTGTTCGGCGCCACCGTCGTGCTCGAGGACGAGGACTCCGGCGGCCGTGTCACGTACCAGATCGTGGGCGAGGACGAGGCCGACCTGAAGCTCGGGCTCGTCTCGATCGGCTCGCCGATCGCGCGCGCGCTCATCGGCAAGGAAGTCGGCGACGTGGCCGAGGTGCAGGCGCCCGGCGGCATCCGCCACTACGAGATCGTCGACGTGCGCTACGTCTGAGCGAGCGGCATGCAGACGTTGCGCGTGCTGCTGCCGGCGCTGTGGGCCGGCGTGCTGCTCGGTGTGGCGGGGATCGCGGCGCCGTCGGCGTTCGCGGCCCTGGCGCCGTCCGACGCCGGCAAGGTGGTCGCGCACGTGTGGCGCATCGACGCCTACCTCGGCCTCGTGCTGCCGCTCGCGGTGGTGCTGATCGAGCGGCGCTTCGTGCGCGGCCTGAACGCGACCATGCTGCTCGCGCTGGGGGCGCTGTTCTGCACGGTCGCCGGCTACTTCGCCGTCCAGCCGATGCTCGCCGCCGCGCGGCAGGGCCAGGGCCCGCTCGGCTTCGGGCAGCTGCACGCCGTGAGCGTCGCGTTCTTCTCGCTGAAGACCCTGCTCGTGCTGGCGCTCGCCTGGCGCGCCGCGGCCGTCAGGCCATCTTCTTCTTGACGCTCGTGGCGCGCTTCTTCGCGCGCTTGATCGAGCCGCCGGCGGTGACGCGCTCGTTGCCGAACACGCGCACCTTCTTCACCTGCGGACGATGCGTCGGACTCTTGGAGAACTTGACGATCTTCACCACGCGCGGGCCGGGCATGCGGTCGTCGCGTTCGGCCTTGGGCTTGGGCGGGATCGGGCGCCACAGCACCAGCAGCTTGCCGATGTGCTGCACCGGCGCGGCGTTCAGCCGGTCGGCGAGCGTGGCCAGCAGTTCGTCGCGTGCCTTGCGGTCGTCGGAGAACACGCGCAGCTTGATCAGGCCGTGGGCCTTGAGCGCGGCGTCGGCTTCCTTCAGCACGGCCGGCGTGAGGCCTTCGGCGCCGATGAGCACGACGGGGTCGAGGTGATGGGCGTTGCCGCGATGGAACTTGCGTTCGGCGGGTGTCAGGTCGATGGCAGGCATCGGCCTATTATCGGCGCCGCATGAAGGGCAAGACCGTGGTCCGCACGAAGAGCAAGAAGGTCGATCGCGCGTGGCTGAACGACCACCTGAGCGACCCGTACGTGAAGCTCGCGCAGAAGGAGGGCTATCGCGCCCGCGCCGCCTACAAGCTCAAGGAGATCGACGAGCGCCTCGGCCTCGTGCGGCCCGGGCAGGTGGTGGTCGACCTCGGCTCGGCGCCGGGCGCCTGGAGCCAGTACCTGCGGCGGCGCTTCGCGCCCGCGGGCGCGGCGGCCGGCGAGCTGAAGGGCACGATCGTGGCGCTGGACCTCCTGCCGATGGAGCCGGTCGAGGGGGTCGCCTTCCTCCAGGGCGACTTCCGCGACGAAGCGGTCGCGCAGCGACTCGCCGCCGCGCTGGGCGGGCGCAAGGCCGATCTCGTGGTGTCCGACATGGCGCCCAACCTGTCGGGCATCGAGAGTTCGGACGCCGCGCGCATCGCCCATCTCGTGGAGCTGGCCGTCGAGTTCGCCCGGCAGCATCTCGCGCCGGGCGGGGCGCTGGTGGCCAAGGTCTTCCACGGCAGCGGCTACAGCCAGCTGGTCGAGTTGTTCAAGCGCAGCTTTCGCGTCGTCAAGCCGATCAAGCCCAAGGCCTCGCGCGACCGGTCGGCGGAAACCTTCCTGGTCGGCATCGGTCTGAAGGACGCTTGAGCCGCCTCAAAGCTCACGGAACGGGCCGAAAGAGCCCCGTCCGGAAGGGGTGAACCACGGGCAGTCCGCCCCCTTGAGACGGCTAGAATGAACCGCATCTGCCGCCGAACGGACGCTGTGTCAAGAGCTTGTCCGACACCGCGCCGGCGTTGAAGGAGTCCGGGTGAACAATCAATGGTTTTCGAAGGTCGCGGTCTGGCTGGTGATCGCGCTGGTGCTGTTCACCGTGTTCAAGCAGTTCGACCGCGGCGCGGTGCAGGGCAGCCAGATCGCCTACTCCGACTTCCTCGAGGAGGTGCGCGCCAAGCGCATCAAGTCGGTCACCTTGCAGGAAGGGCCGCAGGGCACCGAGATCGTTGCGATCACGACCGACGACAAGCGCCTGCGCTCCACGGCCACGTACCTCGACCGCGGGCTGGTCGGCGACCTGATCAACAACAACGTCAAGTTCGACGTCAAGCCGCGCGAGGAACCCTCGATCCTGATGAGCCTGCTCATCAGCTGGGGCCCGATGCTGCTGCTGATCGGCGTGTGGATCTACTTCATGCGCCAGATGCAAGGCGGCGGCAAGGGCGGCGCGTTCAGCTTCGGCAAGAGCCGCGCGCGCATGCTCGACGAGAGCAACAACACGATCACCTTCGCCGATGTCGCCGGCTGCGACGAGGCCAAGGAAGAGGTCAAGGAGCTCGTCGACTTCCTGAAGGATCCGCAGAAGTTCCAGAAGCTGGGCGGGCGCATCCCGCGCGGCGTGCTGATGGTCGGCCCGCCGGGCACCGGCAAGACCCTGCTGGCCAAGGCCATCGCCGGCGAAGCCAAGGTGCCGTTCTTCAGCATCTCCGGCTCCGACTTCGTCGAGATGTTCGTCGGCGTCGGCGCGGCGCGCGTGCGCGACATGTTCGAGCAGGCCAAGAAGAGCGCGCCGTGCATCATCTTCATCGACGAGATCGACGCGGTCGGCCGCCACCGCGGCGCCGGCCTCGGCGGCGGCAACGACGAGCGCGAGCAGACGCTGAACCAGATGCTGGTCGAGATGGACGGCTTCGAGACCAATCTCGGCGTCATCGTGATGGCGGCCACCAACCGGCCCGACATCCTCGACCCGGCGCTGCTGCGCCCGGGCCGCTTCGACCGCCAGGTCTACGTGACCCTGCCCGACGTGCGCGGCCGCGAGCAGATCCTCAACGTGCACATGCGCAAGGTGCCGATCGGCCAGGACATCCGCGCCGACATCCTGGCGCGCGGCACGCCCGGGTTCTCGGGCGCCGACCTCGCCAACCTCGTGAACGAGGCAGCGCTGTTCGCGGCGCGCCGCAACGCGCGCGTGGTCGAGATGCAGGACTTCGAGAAGGCCAAGGACAAGATCCTGATGGGCCCCGAGCGCAAGAGCATGGTCATGCCCGAGGAGGAGCGGCGCAACACCGCCTACCACGAGGCCGGCCACGCGCTGGTGGCCAAGTTGCTGCCCAAGACCGACCCGGTGCACAAGGTCACCATCATCCCGCGCGGGCGCGCGCTGGGCGTGACGATGCAGTTGCCAGAGGGCGATCGCTACAGCATGGACAAGGAGCGCATGCTCAGCACGATCAGCGTGCTCTTCGGCGGTCGCATCGCCGAGGAGGTGTTCATGAACCAGATGACCACCGGCGCCTCGAACGACTTCGAGCGGGCCACGCAGATCGCGCGCGACATGGTCACGCGCTACGGCATGAGCGACGTGCTCGGCCCGATGGTCTACGCCGAGAACGAAGGCGAGGTCTTCCTCGGCCGCTCGATCACCAAGCAAGTCAACGTGTCCGAGCAGACGATGCAGAAGGTCGATCTCGAGATCCGCAAGATCATCGACGACCGCTACGCCGTCGCGCGCAAGCTGATCGAGGAGAACCAGGACAAGATGCACGCCATGGCCAAGGCGCTGCTCGAGTGGGAGACCATCGACGGCGACCAGATCGACGACATCATGGCCGGCCGGCCGCCGCGCCCGCCGAAGGACTGGACGCCGTCGTCGGGCCAGCGCTCGGACGCGACGCCGCCGCAGTCGGCCGACAGCGCACCGGCCACCGCCTGACCCGCGCGTGAGCGCTGCGTCCGATCACGGGGCCTCGGGCCCCGTGTCTTCTTCCGCCGCCGCTTCGTCGGCTGCGCCGCCGGCGTGGCAGACCTCGCGCTATCGCATCGACCTGTCGGTGCCGCGCGTGATGGGGATCGTCAACGTCACGCCGGACTCGTTCTCCGACGGCGGCGAGCACGCCGACGCGCGGTCGGCCATCGCGCATGCCGAGCGCCTGGTGCGCGAGGGCGCCGACCTTCTCGACATCGGCGGCGAGTCGAGCCGACCCGGCGCGGCGACGCTCACGCACGCCGAGGAGTGGCGCCGCGTCGAGCCGGTGCTGCGGGCGGCGCTCACGCTCGGCGTGCCGGTGTCGGTCGACACGTGCAAGCCCGAGACCATGCGCGCCGCGCTCGCGCTCGGCGTCGACATCGTCAACGACATTCGCGCGCTGCGGGCGCCCGGCGCGCTGGAGTGCGTCGCGGCGCATCCGGCGTGCGGCGTGTGCCTCATGCACATGCGCGGCGATCCGGCCACGATGCAGCAGCAGACCGACTACGCCGACGTGGTGGACGAAGTGACCGCGTTCCTGCGCGAGCGTGTCGACGCCTGCGCGGCCGCCGGCGTCGCGCGCGAGCGCATCGTGATCGACCCCGGCATCGGCTTCGGCAAGACGGTGGCACAGAACTTCGCGCTGCTCGCGCGCCAGGCCGAACTGCTCGGGCTCGGCCTGCCGCTGCTGGCGGGCTGGTCGCGCAAGTCGTCGCTGGGCGCGGTGACCGGCCGGCCGGTGGGCGAGCGGCTCGCGGCCAGTGTCGCGGCCGCGCTGGCCGCCGTCGAGCGCGGTGCCCGCATCGTGCGCGTGCACGATGTCGCGGCCACCGTCGACGCGCTGGCGGTCTGGCGCGCCGCCGCGGGTACGATACCGGCCGCTTCCCCGACGACCCCACGATGAGCAGAACCTACTTCGGTACCGACGGCATCCGCGGCACCGTCGGCATGCCGCCGATCACGCCCGACTTCATGCTGCGCCTCGGCCACGCGGTGGGCCACGTGCTCAAGGCGTCGAGCGCGCGGCCGACCGTGGTGATCGGCAAGGACACGCGCATCTCGGGCTACATGATCGAGTCGGCGCTCGAGGCCGGCTTCGCGTCGGCCGGTGTCGACACCCTGCTCACCGGGCCGCTGCCCACGCCGGGCGTCGCCTACCTGACGCGCGCGCTGCGGCTCGACCTGGGCGTGGTGATCAGCGCGTCGCACAACCCGTACGGCGACAACGGGGTCAAGTTCTTCTCGGCGCGCGGCGAGAAACTGCCCGACGAGTGGGAGATCGCCGTCGAGGCGGCGCTCGCCGAGTCGCCGCGCTGGGTCGATTCCGCCCGGCTCGGCAAGGCGCGCCGCATCGACGACGCGGCCGGGCGCTACACCGAGTTCTGCAAGAGCACGGTGCGCAACGACCTGTCGCTCAAGGGCCTGAAGATCGTCGTCGACGCCGCGCACGGCGCCGCCTACCACGTGGCGCCCGACGTGTTCCACGAACTCGGCGCCGACGTGGTGAAGATCGGCTGCGCGCCCGACGGCTTCAACATCAACGCCGGCGTGGGCGCCACCGCGCCGCAGCTGCTGGTCGAGGCGGTGCGCGCGAACGGCGCCGACTACGGCGTGGCGCTCGACGGCGACGCCGACCGGCTGCAGCTGGTCGATGCGGCCGGCCGCCTGTTCAACGGCGACGAACTGCTGTACGTGATGGCCTGCGACCGCCTCGCCTACGGCGAGCACATCGACGGCGTGGTCGGCACCTTGATGACCAACCTCGGCGTCGAGCTGGCGCTGCGCGAACGTGGTGTGCCGCTCGTGCGCGCCAAGGTCGGCGACCGCTACGTGCTCGAGGAGCTGACGGCCCGAGGCTGGCTGCTCGGCGGCGAAGGCTCCGGTCACCTGATCGCGCTGGACCGCCACACCACCGGCGACGGCATCGTGAGCGCGCTGCAGGTGCTGCAGGCGGTGCAGCGCAGCGGTCGTTCGATCGCCGAGCAGCTGCGCGACGTGACCCTGTTCCCGCAGACGCTGATCAACGTGCGTCTCGCGCCGGGCGCCGACTGGAAGTCGAGCCGCACGCTCGCCGCGGAACAGGAGTCGGTGCTGCGCGAACTGGGCGACACCGGGCGCGTGCTCATCCGCCCGTCGGGCACCGAGCCGCTGCTGCGCGTGATGGTCGAGGCGCAGGACGCCGCGCTGGCTGAGCGCTGCGCGCAGCGCCTCGCCGCGGCGGTGAACGCCTGACGATCGTCAGCCGGCGGGCGGTCGCGCGCCCAGGCGCCGATCGACCCACAGCGCGAGGGCCGTGCCCGCGCACTGCGCCAGCACGAACCCCGGCGCACTGCCCGGCGCGATGCCGGCGAAGCTGTCGCTGAACATGCGGCCGAACGTGGCCGCCGGATTGGCGAACGAGGTCGATGCGGTGAACCAGTAGGCCGCGCCGATCCACGCGGCGACCAGCCACGACGCGCGCGCAGGCGCGGCGCGCAGCACCACCAGCAGCAGGCCGAAGGTGGCCACGGCCTCGGCGAGCCACTGTCCGCCACCGGTGCGGACCTTGCCCGACCACTGCAGCAGCGGCAGCTCGAACATCGCGTGCACCAGCCACGCGCCGAGCGCGGCACCGGCGAGCTGCGCGGCCACGTAGGCCGCGGCACGCGCAGCGCCCAGCCGGCGTCGCCACCACATCGAGGCCGTGACCGCCGGATTGAAGTGCGCGCCGCTGACCGGGCCGAACAGCTCGATCAGCACGACCAGCGCGAACACCGTGGCCAGGGTGTTGGCCAGCAGCGCGAGCGCCGCGTTGCCGGCGGCCAGCCGCTCGGCCATGACACCCGAGCCGATCACGGCCGCCAGCAGCAGCAGCGTGCCCAGGGCTTCGGCCAGGATGGCCGCACCCGGCGGCGGTGCGGCACGCGGCTCGTCGGCGGCGCGCGCGTCGGCAGGCGGCCTCATCGACCGGCCAGTTCGCGCGCGCTGCGCTGCAGCGACATGCGCTCCAGCGCGTGGGGCGGCAGGTTCACCAGCAGCTCGAGCCGCTGCCGGATGGCGAGCATCGTGCGGCGGAAGGCATCGACACGCGCGGCCTCGTCGCCCTCGATCGCCGACGGGTCGGGGTACCCCCAATGCGCGGTGGCGGGCTGGCCCGGCCAGAACGGGCAGATCTCGCCGGCGGCGTTGTCGCACACGGTGATCACCAGGTCCATCGGCGGCGCGTCGGGTGCGCCGAACACGTCCCAGCTCTTGCTGGCCAGGCCGTCGGTGGCGATGCCCGCTTCGCGCAGCACGCGCAGCGCGAGCGGATGGGGCTGGCCGCGCGGGTGGCTGCCGGCCGAGAACGCCTTGAAGCGCCCGCGCCCGAGATGGTTGAGCAGCGCCTCGGCCAGCACGCTGCGCGCGGAGTTGTGGGTGCAGAGAAAGAGGACGTGGAGCGGTCGGTCGGTCGTCATCGTCGAGGTGCCGGCAGGTGGCGGGGGCGAGGCGGCGGCGGTCCTGTCGATCGGTCGTGGGCCCGCGCGGCCGCCGTACGGTTCGGTCGTTCAGCCGCAGCAGCGCGCGCCGCCGGGCGCGGCGCTGCCGCAGGCGGCGGGCGACGCAGCCGTCGAGGACGGGGCCGAGGACGAGGCCGAGGACGTGGGACCGAGCGATCCGCGCGCCTCGTACACGGGGATGTCGCGCAGGGTGCGGAAGTGTTCCCACGCGATGCCTTGCGGGTCGACCACCCAGTGCTTGTCGCTGCGCGCGTAGCAGCACGACACCTCGCCTTCGGCCACGACCTTCTTCGCGCCGGCCTGTTCGGCTGCGGCGGCGCGCTGCTTCAGCGCGGCCAGGTCGGTGTCGTCGTCGACCTGGATGCCGAGGTGGCCGATCCCGCGGTCGCTGCCGAAGGTCGAGATGGCGAAGTTCACGGCGGGGTCCTCGAGCATCCACTTGGCGTAGTCGGCCTCGCGGCGCACGGGTTCGGCGCCGAACATGGCGCTGTAGAAGCGGACGTTGTGGTCGAGGTCGTCGACGTGGACGTGGACGTGGAAGCGGCGCATGGTCATGGACTCCTGGTTCAGCAGCGGCAGCGCGAGGCGTCGCCGTCGATCTCGCACACGGCCGACTCGCAGCAGTGGGCGGTGAGGTATCCGAGCAGCGCGTTGATGCGCGCGAACTCGGCGCGGTAGATCAGGAAGCGGCCGTCGCGCTGCTGGGTCACGAGCCCGGCATGCAGCAACTCCTTGAGGTGGAACGACAAGGTCGGGGCGGGCAGTGCCAGCCGCTCGGCCAGTACGCTCGGGGTCAGGCCGGCCGGGCCGGCACCCACCAGTTCGCGGAAGGCCCGCAGGCGGGCCGTCTGCGCCAGTGCCGCCAGGCCGCGGATGACTTCGTCGTCGCCGACTTCCTTTTCCATGATTCCACGATAGTAGAAATATCGAATGCGTGCAAGCTCCCGATGGGCCATGCGTCGCGCCCCCAGCGGATCGACGGCGAGCGGGATGAGGACGCCGCCGACCACGAGGAGCGCGGCGTTGCGGGCCGGCACGTCGGCCCGGGTCGGCATCGCACCCGATGCCCGGGCAGCGTAGGCAGCGCGCATGACGGCCGCGTGAACGCGCCGTGACGGCGCGATGGCGGCGCGATGGCAGTGCGCGGCCGGGATCGCGCTGTCACCGCGATGTCACACGCGATGCCTAGAGTCCGCGGCGCTGCAACCACTGCTTCGGAAAGGTCTGCCCATGAACCGATTCCCGCTCCGCTTCGCCGCCGTCGGCGTGGCTCTGTCGCTCGCGGGTGCCGCCGCCGTCGCCCAGGACGTCACCGGCGCCGGCGCCACGTTCCCCGCTCCGATCTACGCCAAGTGGGCCGACGCGTACCACAAGGCGACCGGCGCGAAGATGAACTACCAGTCGGTCGGCTCGGGCGCCGGCATCCGCCAGATCAAGGCGAAGACGGTCGACTTCGGCGCCAGCGACATGCCGCTGAACGACGACGAACTCGCCAAGGACGGCCTGCTGCAGTTCCCCACCGTGATCGGCGGCGTGGTGCCGGTGGTCAACATCAAGGGCGTCGCGCCGGGGCAGCTCAAGCTGACCGGCCAGGTGCTGGGCGACATCTACCTCGGCAAGATCACGAAGTGGAACGACCAGCAGATCACGTCGCTCAACCCCGGCGTGCCGCTGCCCGACGCGGCCATCGCCGTCGTGCGCCGCGCCGACGGCTCGGGCACGAGCTTCATCTTCACCAACTACCTGTCGAAGGTGAACGCCGAGTGGAAGTCGACGGTCGGCGAGGGCACCGCCGTCAACTGGCCGACCGGCGCCGGCGGCAAGGGCAACGAGGGGGTCGCCGCCTTCGTGCAGCGCCTGCCCAACTCGATCGGCTACGTCGAATACGCGTACGTCAAGCAGAACAAGATGACCTACGCGCAGATGCGCAACCAGGCCGGCGTCTTCGTGTCGCCCGACGACGCGACCTTCAAGGCCGCGGCCGCCGGTGCCGACTGGTCGAAGACCTTCTACCAGATCCTCACCGAGCAACCCGGCAAGGACTCGTGGCCGCTGACCGGCGCGACCTTCATCCTCATGTACAAGAACCAGGACAAGCCGGCCCAGGCCGCCGCGGCGCTGAAGTTCTTCGACTGGGCCTTCGCCAACGGCGACGCGATGGCGGCCGAGCTCGACTACGTGCCGCTGCCCGACTCGGTGAAGGCGATGGTGCGCAAGCAGTGGGCCGAGATCAAGGACGGCTCCGGCAAGGTCGTCGCGTTCAAGTGATCGTGCCTGCCGGCGCCGGCCGCGCCGACGCGACGGCGCAGCCGGCGCCCGCCTGACGGAGACATCGTGGCCGCTACACTTCCTGCCACCCCCTTCGACGACGAGAAACGGCAGATGGAACGTGCGGACCCGCTGGGCCGGCCGCCCGCCGCGCGGCGCTCGTCGCCCTGGGGCGACCGGCTGTTCTCCGTGCTCGCGCACGCTGCGGCGTGGGTCACGCTCGCACTGCTGGCCGGCATCATCGCGTCGCTCGTGATCGGCGCGTGGCCGGCGATCCGCGAATACGGCATCGAGTTCCTCTGGCGCAGCGAGTGGGACCCGGTGCAGGACCGCTACGGCGGCCTCGTGATGATCTACGGCACCCTGGTGACCTCGTTCATCGCGCTGCTGATCGCGGTGCCCGTGAGCTTCGGCATCGCGCTGTTCCTCACCGAGCTGTCGCCGGCGTGGCTCAAGCGGCCGCTGGGCATCGCGATCGAACTGCTCGCCGCGGTGCCGTCGATCGTCTACGGCATGTGGGGCCTGCTCGTGTTCGGGCCGCTGCTGGCGCGGTACGTGCAGCAGCCGCTGCAGTCGGCGTTCGGCGACGTGCCGGGCCTCGGGCAGCTGTTCTCCGGCCCGCCGGTGGGCCTGGGCCTGCTGTCGGCGGGGATCATCCTCGCGATCATGGTCATCCCGTTCATCGCGTCGGTGATGCGCGACGTGTTCGACGTCACGCCGCCCATGCTGAAGGAGTCTGCCTACGGGCTGGGCTCGACCACGTGGGAAGTGGTGTGGAAGGTCGTGCTGCCGTACACCAAGACCGGCGTCATCGGCGGCATCATGCTCGGCCTCGGGCGCGCGCTCGGCGAGACGATGGCGGTCACCTTCGTCATCGGCAACATGAACCAGCTCGACTCGCTGTCGCTGTTCGAGGCGGCCAACAGCATCACCTCGGCGCTGGCCAACGAGTTCGCCGAGGCGGGCGAGGGCCTGCACCAGGCCTCGCTGATCTACCTCGGGCTGATCCTGTTCTTCATCACCTTCGTCGTGCTGAGCCTGTCGAAGATCCTGCTCGCGCAGCTGAAGAAGGGTGAAGGAGCCCGTTCGTGAGCGCCGTGCCGACACCCCTGAGCGCGCCGGCGCACGACACGCGCATGGCGATATTCCGGCGCCGCAAGCGCGTCAACGCGATCGCGCTCACCTTGTCGCTCGCCGCGATGGCCTTCGGCCTGTTCTGGCTGATCTGGATCCTGGTCGAGACGGTGCGCCTCGGCGTGGGCGGGCTCGCGTGGTCGACCTTCACCGAGATGACGCCGCCGCCGCAGGCCGAGACCGGCGGCCTGGCCAACGCGATCTTCGGCTCGGCGCTGATGGTGTCGCTGGCCACCTTGATCGGCACGCCGGTCGGCGTGATGGCCGGCGTGTACCTCGCCGAGTACGGGCAGCGCGGCTGGCTGGGCAGCGCGACGCGCTTCATCAACGACATCCTGCTGTCGGCGCCGTCGATCGTGATCGGCCTGTTCATCTACGCGGTGTGGGTGGCGCGCGTCAAGAGCTTCTCGGGCTTCGCCGGCGTGCTGGCGCTCGCGCTGATCGTGATTCCGGTGGTGATCCGCACCACCGAGAACATGCTGGTGCTGATCCCGAACTCGCTGCGCGAGGCGGCCTACGCGCTGGGCACGCCGAAGTGGAAGGTGATCCTGGCGGTCACCTTGAAGGCGGCGCGCGCGGGCGTCGTCACCGGCGTGCTGCTGGCGCTGGCGCGCATCGCCGGCGAGACGGCGCCGCTGCTGTTCACGGCGCTGTCCAACCAGTTCTGGACGTCCGACCTGGGCGAGCCGATGGCCAGCCTGCCGGTGACGATCTTCAAGTTCGCGATGAGCCCGTACGAGAACTGGCAGAAGCTGGCGTGGGCGGGTGTCTTCCTCATCACCCTGGGCGTGCTCGCGCTGAACATCCTGGCGCGCGTGCTGTTCCGCAACAAACACTGACCGAAGGGCCGCGATGGACGCGAAGGTCGAACTGCCGGTGACCGAGAAGGTCAAGCTCTCGGTGCGCAACCTGAACTTCTACTACGGCTCGTTCCACGCGCTGAAGAACATCAACCTCGACATCCCCGAGCGCAAGGTCACCGCCTTCATCGGGCCGTCGGGCTGCGGCAAGAGCACCTTGCTGCGCGTGTTCAACCGCATGTACGAGCTGTACCCGGAGCAGCGCGCCGAGGGGCAGGTGCTGCTCGACGGGCAGGACATCCTGACGACCAAGGACGACGTGTCGCTCATTCGCGCCAAGATCGGCATGGTCTTCCAGAAGCCGACGCCGTTCCCGATGTCGATCTACGACAACATCGCGTTCGGCGTGCGGCTGTTCGAGACCCTGCCGCGCGTCGAGATGGACGAGCGCGTCGAATGGGCGCTGAAGAAGGCGGCGCTGTGGAACGAGGTGAAGGACAAGCTCAACCAGAGCGGGGCCGGCCTGTCGGGCGGCCAGCAGCAGCGGCTGTGCATCGCGCGCGGCATCGCGATCAAGCCCGAGGTGCTGCTGCTCGACGAACCCTGCTCGGCGCTCGACCCCATCTCGACCGGCAAGATCGAGGAACTGATCCACGAGCTCAAGAGCGACTACACGGTGGTGATCGTCACGCACAACATGCAGCAGGCCGCGCGCGCGTCGGACTACACCGCCTACATGTACCTCGGCGACCTGATCGAGTTCGGTGCCACCGGCGACATCTTCATGAAGCCGCAGAAGAAGGACACCGAGGACTACATCACCGGCCGCTTCGGATGACGCGGAACCCACCATGACCGACAAGCACCTCTCCACCCAGTTCGACGCCGAATTGAGCGGCATCTCCACGCGCGTGCTCGAGATGGGCGGGCTCGTCGAGTCGCAGGTCGCGCAGGCGATCTACGCGCTCACCCACTTCAGCGGCGAGATCGCCTCGCAGGTGCTGACGCAGGAGGAGCGCGTCAACCACATGGAGGTCGACATCGACCGCGACCTGTCGACGATCATCGCGCGGCGCCAGCCGACGGCGCGCGACCTGCGCCTGCTCACCGCGATCAGCAAGACCATCGCCAACCTCGAGCGCGTGGGCGACGAGGCGGCGCGCATCGCGCGTACGGTGCAGCGGCTCATCAACGAGGGCGTCTCCAGCCGCATGCGCCTGCCGGTGTCGGACGTGTCGTTCGAGGCGAGCCTCGCCACGGCGTCGCTGCGCAAGGCGCTCGACGCCTTCGCGCGGCTCGACACCGACAAGGCGGTCGAGGTCATCAAGCAGGACAACCAGATCGACCAGGAGTTCGAGGGGCTGATGCGCAAGCTCATCACGTACATGATGGAGGACCCGCGCACGATCTCGGCGTCGATCGACCTCGTGTTCGTGGCCAAGGCGATCGAACGCGTCGGCGACCACGCGAAGAACCTGGCCGAGCAGATCATCTACATCGTCAAGGGCACCGACGTGCGCCACAACCCGGTGGCCACGGTCGAGCAGCTCGCGCGCTGACGAGGGCGACCGGGGAGTTCGCGCATGACGACCCGCGTGCTGGTGGTCGAGGACGAATCGGCGATCGCCGAGCTGGTGTCGATCAACCTGCGCCACGCCGGCTTCGAGGCCACGATCGCCGCGACGGCCGACCAGGCGCGCAGCGAGGTCGACAGCGTGCTGCCCGACCTGGTGATCCTCGACTGGATGCTGCCCGGGCAGTCGGGCCTGCAGCTCGCGCGGCAATGGCGTGCCGACGCGCGCACGCGCGAGCTGCCGATCATCATGCTGACCGCGCGCGCGGAGGAGGGCGACAAGGTCGCGGGCCTCGACGCCGGCGCCGACGACTACCTCACCAAGCCGTTCTCGACGCAGGAACTGCTGGCGCGCATCCGCGCAGTGCTGCGGCGCAAGGCGCCCGAGGCACTGGACAGCGCGGTCGAGATCAACGGCCTCGTCCTCAACCCGGCCACGCGCCGCGTGACGCGCAGCCTGCCGGGCGGCGCGGGCGAGGTCGAGCTGAAGATGGGCCCGACCGAGTTCCGCCTGCTGCACTTCTTCATGACGCACCCCGAGCGCGTGCACAGCCGCGCGCAGCTGCTCGACCGCGTGTGGGGCGATCACGTGTTCATCGAGGAGCGCACGGTCGACGTGCACGTCAAGCGGCTGCGCGAGGCGCTGGCGCCGGCACAGTGCTCGCAGATGATCGAGACGGTGCGCGGCGCCGGCTACCGGCTCACGCAGCACAGCGCGGTCTCGGCCTGAGCCCCGGCTCGCACGCGGCCCTTCGCGCATGACCTGGCTGCTGCCCCGCATCGTCGCCGGCGTGCTGGCGATGCTGGCGGGCGGCGCGGCCGGTTACCTGGTCGGCCAGCGCGTCCAGGCGCCCTTGCTCGGCGTGCTGCTCGGCGGTGGCCTCGCGGTGGCGATCGCCGCGCTGGCCGACTCCCTGCGCGGCGCGCGGCTCGTGCGCTGGCTGCGCGGGGCGCAGCAGGGGCCGGCGCCGCGTGACGCCGGGCTGTGGGGCGAGGTGGCGTACCGCATCGAGCGCGCGATCCGCCTGCGCGAGATGAGCGCGGCACAGGAACGCATCCGGCTGTCGCAGTTCCTGTCGGCGATCGAGGCCTCGCCCAACGGCGTGCTGATGCTCGACGCCAACGACCAGATCGACTGGTGCAACTCGGTCGCGGCCGACCACTTCGGCCTCGACCCGCAGCGCGACCGCCGGCAGCCGGTGACGAACCTCGTGCGCTCGCCGGTGTTCGTGAGCTACCTGCAGGCCGGGCGCTTCGACGAGCCGGTCAACGTTCCGAATCCGCGCGACGGCGGCACCCTGTCGGTGCTGGTGCGGCCGTACGGCGAGGGCATGAAGCTCGTGCTGTCGCAGGACGTCACCGAGCGCCTGCGCGCCGAGCAGATGCGGCGCGACTTCGTGGCCAACGTGTCGCACGAGATCCGCACGCCGCTGACGGTGTTGGCCGGCTTCGTCGAGACCCTGGCCAAGCTGCCGCTTACCGAGGTCGAGCGCGCGCGCGTGCTCGAGCTGATGAAGCAGCAGACCGACCGCATGCAGACGCTGGTGTCGGACCTGCTCACCTTGGCGCAGCTCGAAGGCAGCCCGCGTCCGCCGGCCGATCGCTGGGTGTCGCTGGGCAAGCTGTTCGCGCAGATCGAGGGCGAGGCGCGCGCGCTGTCGGGCGGCCGCCACCGCATCGCGTTCGACGCACCCGATGCGGCGCAGCTGGCCGGCGCCGAGGCCGAGCTGCAGAGCGCGATCGCCAACGTCGTGCACAACGCGGTCCGCTACACGCCCGACGGCGGCTCGGTCGACGTCCGCTTCGCGCTGCGCGCCGACGGCAGCGGCGTGGTCGAGGTGCGCGACAGCGGCATCGGCATCGCGCCCGAGCACGTGCCGCGGCTGACCGAGCGCTTCTATCGCGTCGACGGCAGCCGCTCGCGCGAGACGGGCGGCACGGGCCTCGGCCTGTCGATCGTCAAGCACGTGCTGCAGCGCCACGGCGGCGAACTCGAGATCGACAGCGAGCCGGGCAAGGGCTCGCGCTTCCGGCTGGTGTTTCCCGCGGCGCGGGTGCGCTATCTGGAGCCGGCGGTCGATCCGCGGCGGTAGACGAGCGTCGCCTCGTCGCGGTCGGTCGGCCGGCGCTCGCGCGCCACGTGCGTCCAGCCTTCGACGACGGGCGGATCGCCGCGCGGACGGCCGATGGTCATCAGGAACTCGCAGGGCGTGT
>Ga0209172_10003570_pt1 | contig 23370 bp, 16 predicted proteins | sample LarsenN4metaG_FD_184113 | JGI IMG/M metagenome (GOLD analysis project Ga0209172, IMG submission 184113) | Hot spring sediment bacterial and archeal communities from British Columbia, Canada, to study Microbial Dark Matter (Phase II) - Larsen... ... | reverse complement strand
ATCGGGAGAGTTATGGGTTCGAGTCGAAAGCCAGTGAAAATCAAAATTTATCAGATCTCGTAGCTCAGTCGGTAGAGCACTTGACTTTTAATCAAGGAGTCATGGGTTCGAGTCCCATCGAGATCACAGTTTAAAAGCCTTTCCTCTGGGGAGGCTTTTTTAATTTCCCCCTAAATGTAGTTTTGCGGTACAAAATTCTTTTTATGAATCACCGCAGCATCTTTTTTTGGTCTATCACTGTCGCACTGGCAGGTTTCCTTTTTGGTTTTGATACCGTCGTAATCTCCGGGGCTGACTTGTCTCTTCAGGCCTTGTGGCCACGCGGCGAAGTTTTTCACGGTTTTGTCGTCATGGCGTCTGCTCTGTGGGGCACTGTGATAGGCGCTATTTTCGGGGGTATTCCGACGGACAGGTTGGGGCGCAAAAAAACCCTTATCTGGATCGGGGTATTTTACTTTGTGTCGGCGGTAGGATCGGCGCTTGCGAATGATCCCTGGGTGTTCGCATTTTTCAGGTTTTTGGGCGGACTGGCTATTGGCGCCTCTACTATCGCTGCTCCTGCTTACATTACCGAAATCGCACCAGCTGACAACCGGGGTAAATTGGTCGCACTTTACCAGTTCAACATTGTCTTCGGTATTCTCGCCGCATTTTTGTCCAACTATTTCCTGAGCGACATTGGCGAAAATGCCTGGCGCTGGATGATTGGTGTGCAGGCCTTGCCTGCCTTCGCTTACATGCTTATGGTTTTTACTGTGCCGGAAAGTCCACGCTGGCTACTGGTGAAACGAAATGACCGGGAGGCTGCCGCCAAAACGCTGCGCCTGATTGACCCCGGGCAGGATGTGGAAGCGGAGATGCAGCGCATCCTGGCCGACCATGGGGCGGCCGATAAAACCGAGACGATTTTCAGTCGGAAATACCGATTTCCATTAATGTTAGCATTTCTGGTTGCTTTTTTCAATCAGTTTTCGGGTATCAACGCCTTTTTATATTATGCGCCGCGCATTTTTGAAATCGCCGGGCTGGAGAAAAGTTCGGCCTTGTTGAGCAGCGTAGGTATCGGCGTGATCAATCTGATTTTCACCCTCATCGGTCTGTCAATGATTGACCGTTTTGGTCGGCGGCAATTGATGTATATCTGTTCGGTGGGCTATATTGTGTCGCTTTCATCGGTTGCCCTCGCTTTCACTTTGGGCATCAAAGGCATGGCTGTTCCGCTCTCGTTATTTTTGTTCATCGCTTCGCATGCGATAGGGCAAGGCGCGGTAATTTGGGTGTTCATCTCTGAAATTTTTCCGACGCACCTGCGGGCAAGCGGGCAGGCATTCGGCAGTTCGGTACACTGGGTGCTGGCGGCCGCCATCCCGTCGGTAGTGCCCGTGTTGTTCACACGGATTGGGGCAGCGCCTGTTTTTGCCATGTTTGCTTTTATGATGTTGCTCCAATTGCTGTGGGTGTGGCGAATGATGCCCGAAACGAAGGGTGTCTCGCTGGAAGATTTGGAAAAACGACTGACCACACGAAACTGAGAACCCGGAGAGCATCAGACAATCAAGCCTTTACAACATGAAAAATCTATTTTACACCTTTTTAATCACCTTTTACGGCCTCTTGTTCTTCGCCTGCAACAACTCCTCGACGGAGAAACAAATCAGCCAACCTCCTGTCGGTTATCAGGAAAAACACCGCCCGCAAATTCATTTTTCGCCAAGAGAAAAATGGATGAACGACCCCAACGGAATGTTTTTTTACGAGGGCGAATACCATTTGTTTTACCAGCATTATCCCGATTCCAACGTGTGGGGGCCGATGCATTGGGGCCACGCGGTGAGCAAGGATTTGACACATTGGGAGCACTTGCCCATCGCTTTGTACCCCGACTCGCTGGGCTATATTTTTTCCGGCAGTGCGGTGGTGGACTGGAAAAACGCCAGCGGCTTTGGCAAAAACGGCCAGCCGCCACTCATCGCTATTTTTACCTACCATAATATGCCTGGTGAAAAAGCCGGGCGCAGCGATTTTCAATACCAGGCTATCGCGTACAGCAACGACAAAGGGCGCAACTGGACAAAATACGAGGGCAATCCGGTGATACCGAACACGCAAAACATCCGCGATTTTCGCGACCCGAAAGTGATTTGGGATGAAACTTCCGGGCAATGGGTGATGGTTTTCGCCGCACAAAATCACGTGAAAATCTGGGGCTCCAGGGATTTGAAAAATTGGGAGCACCTCAGCGATTTTGGCAAAGAATGGGGCTCGCACGGCGGCGTGTGGGAGTGCCCCGATCTGTTCCCGATTTCAGTGGAGCCAACGGGCGAGACGAAGTGGGTGATGCTGCTCAGCATCAATCCTGGCGGCCCCAACGGCGGCTCGGCTACCCAGTATTTCGTCGGGCATTTCGACGGAAAAAAATTTACGCTGGATGACTCATTCGCTCCCGACGTGACGGGAGAAAAGGCAGTCTGGCTCGACTACGGGCGCGACAATTATGCCGGCGTCACCTGGTCGGATATTCCGAAAACGGACGCTCGCCGCCTGTTTATGGGCTGGATGAGCAACTGGGACTACGCCACCGTCGTGCCCACCGGGGTCTGGCGCAGTGCTATGACGCTTCCGAGGGTTTTGATTTTGAAAAAAACGAACGAGCGATATCGCCTTTTCTCCCGACCTGCCGGGGAATTAAAAACGCTCCGAACCGCTTCCCAAAAACTGGAGTCAACCGAAATATCCGGCACGCTCGACCTCACACAGCAAACAGGATTTTCAAACGGACTTTTGGAACTGACGCTGGATTTCGAGCCGGAAGATGGCGCGCCAACCGACTTCGGGGTCGAATTGTCCAACCCGAAAGGCGAACGCTACCGCATCGGGTACGACGCCGCCAGCAGGCAATTCTACAGCGACCGCACGAAGGCCGGCGATGCTTCATTTTCAAAAAAATTTGCCAAAAAAACCCACTTCGCAACCCGGCTTTCGACGGACAAAACCGTCCGGTTTCACCTGTTTTTCGATGTCGCTTCGGCTGAACTTTTTGCCGACGACGGAGCCACAGTCCTGACAGACATTTTTTTCCCGGACGAAATATTTTCCAGCGTAAAAATTTATTCGGAAAAAGGGAAAGTCCGGCTAATCGCCGGCGAGTCCCACGTTTTGAAAAGTATTTGGCGCTGAAACCTCCTCAATTCCGGCAAACCTGCCGCAACCCCGATTTTACAATCACTGTTTTACCACCATGACGCTCCACATCAAAAATATGGTTTGCCAACGCTGCATTCAGGCCGTCAGCCGGGAACTGGAACAACTCGGACTCGATGCCAACGTGGCGCTCGGCGAAGTCGTGTTGCAAGAAACGCCAACACCGGAGGCGTTGGACACATTGCGCACACGACTCGACGCGCTGGGCTTCGAATTACTCGACGACCAGCGTAGCCGCTTGATTGAAAAAGTAAAATCGCTGCTCATCGAGCAAATTCAATCGGGCGAGGTGCCGGAAAATTTCAGCCTCGTCGAGTTTGTGAGCAAAGCCCTGCATCGCGATTATTCGGCCATTTCCAAACTCTTTACCGAAGTGGAGGGCATCACATTGGAGCAATATTTCATTTTGCAAAAAATTGAAAAAGTGAAAGAGTGGCTGGTTTACAACGAATTAACTTTGAGTGAAATCACCTTCCGACTGGGTTACAGCAGCGTGGCCTACTTGAGCAGCCAGTTCAAAAAAGTGACCGGCATGACCCCGACCGAATTCAAAAACAACCACAGCGGGCATCGCCGTCCGCTCGACCATGTCCATTAAAGTGCAATTCTCTTCCACTAAATTGTAACGCCAATCGGCATGCGCGGACGGAACTTTGCAGCATCAAAAAAGAAGTTTTATGAGCACAGCAACCACCGTCCGCCAACAATTTCCTGTGACCGATATGACCTGCGCCGCCTGCGCCGTGAGTGTCGAATCCGTGTTGGGGCATCAGCCGGGCGTCGTGTCTGCCGCCGTGAATTTTGCTACCCAAACCGTGCTGGTGGAATACGAGCCTGCGGCGATTGCGCCCGACGACATGAAAAAAGCCCTTCAGGGTATCGGCTACGACCTCATCGTGACCGAGCCCGAAGCGGCCAAAGAAGAGGCGGAAAATATCCAGCGCCGGCACTATGACAATTTGCGTCGCCGCACGATTTGGGCAATCATACTCGCCGTACCGCTTGGCGTTTTGGGGATGTTTTTTATGGATTTGCCGCACGTCGAGTACCTGATGTGGGCGATTTCTACGCCGCTGGTACTTTGGCTCGGCAGGTCTTTTTTCATCAATGCCTGGAAACAAACCCGCCATCGCTCGGCCAACATGGACACGCTGGTGGCGTTGAGTACAGGCATTGCCTATTTTTTTAGCGTTTTTAATACGCTTTTTCCCGAATTCTGGCACAGTCGCGGCTTGCATGCGCACGTCTATTTTGAAGCCGCCGGATTTGTCGTGGCGTTTATTCTTTTGGGCAAACTGCTCGAAGAACGCGCCAAAGCCAACACCTCGTCGGCCATCAAAAAACTCATGGGTTTGCAGCCCAAAACCGTCACCATCGTTCACCCCGGCGGCCACACGATGGAAATTCCGGTCGCGCAAGTGCGCATCGGCGACCTCCTGCTGGTGAAGCCCGGCGAAAAAATTCCGGTAGATGGGACGGTGCAGTCCGGCGCATCTTATGTGGACGAAAGTATGCTCAGCGGCGAGCCGGTGGCGGTAGCGAAATCAACTGGCGACAAAGTCTTGACCGGGACTATCAACCAGAAAGGCAGTTTTCAATTCAAGGCTGAAAAAGTCGGGGGCGACACTTTGCTGGCGCAAATCATCCGCATGGTGCAGGAAGCGCAAGGCTCCAAAGCGCCCGTGCAAAAATTGGTGGACCGCATTGCCGCCGTGTTTGTGCCGGTCGTCATCGGCATTGCGCTGGCGGCCTTTGGTGTGTGGTGGGCATTTGGCGGCGAAAACGGCCTGACGCAAGGCCTTTTGGCAATGGTGACGGTGTTGGTCATCGCCTGCCCCTGCGCGCTGGGGTTGGCTACGCCGACGGCGATTATGGTGGGTGTTGGCAAAGGCGCGGAACAAGGCATTTTGATAAAAGACGCGGAAAGTCTCGAACTGGCGCACCGCATTCAGGCGGTCGTTCTGGACAAAACCGGCACCATCACGGAGGGCAAACCCGTTGTCAAAAACCTGATTTGGGCAGAAAATGTGGACAACACCGCGTGGCAAAACGTCCTGTTCAGTTTGGAAAAAAACTCCGAACACCCGCTCGCCGAAGCTGTCGTTGCTTACCTAGAAGGGCAGGCAAAACCCGTTCATTTGGAAAAAACGGAAAGCATCACCGGCAAGGGAATTATCGCAGAATATGAGGGAAAAAAAGTTTTTGCGGGCAATCTCGCGCTCATGGAGGAACACCATTTGACGCTTCCTGAAAGCCTGCAAACAGCCTCGGCATGGCAAGAAAAAGAGGCCAACACAGTCATTTATTTTGCTAATCACCAACAGATTTTGGCACTTGCAGCCATCGCCGACCCGGTGAAACCCTCGTCCGTCGAAGCTGTCCGCGAGTTGCGCGACATGGGTATCGAGGTTTATTTGCTCACCGGCGACAACCGCCAGACTGCCGCCGCAGTAGCGGAGCAAGTTGGCATCGGGCATTTTCAGGCGGAGGTTTTGCCAGCCGACAAAGAAGCGTTCGTGCAACGACTCCAACAGCAAGGAAAAGTCGTGGCGATGGTCGGCGACGGCATCAACGACAGCCAAGCACTGGCCCGCGCCAATGTGAGCATCGCGATGGGCAAAGGCTCCGACATTGCGATGGACGTAGCCAAAATGACCTTGATGAGCAGTGATTTAGGCAAAATCCCAGCAGCCATTCGACTATCCCGCCACACGGTGGCCGCCATTAGGCAAAACCTGTTTTGGGCTTTCATTTACAACATCATCGGCATCCCGATTGCCGCTGGAGTGCTTTATCCTGTCAACGGATTTCTGCTCAACCCGATGATTGCCGGCGCCGCCATGGCGCTCAGTTCGGTGAGCGTAGTGAGCAACAGCCTGCGGCTGAAGTGGCGCAAGTGAAGCCCGAGACATTCCATGTTTTCAAAACATGGAATGTCTGGCACACAAGTGACACCATTTAACCATAACTCTCATCCAGCATATCGTAACGCTCCCGGCACTTGCCCCCTCTACCTTTGTGTCATCAAAAACATTCAACAACAATAATTTTTTGCAATGAAACAGGAATTAAAATTCAAAACCAATATCAAGTGCATGGGCTGCATCAGTCAGGTGACAGACGCGCTGAACGAAGCCGTTGGCGCAGAAAACTGGGAAGTTGACATCCAATCGCCCGACAAGCCCCTGACTGTCAAAGGGGAAAACCTCGATGCTGAAATGGTGATTGCTGCCGTGAAAGAAGCGGGGTTTAAAGCCGAAGCAACATAAGTCACACAAGTTTTTCTGAAAACAATCTCTGCAAAAATGGAACATCACGCACACCACAGTCACAGCCATCATCCACCGGCTTCGTTCCAACAAACTGTGCCACCCAATCGCCTTCGCCTCACATTTAGCGCCACCCTTCACTGTCTGCTCGGTTGTGGCATTGGAGAAGTCACCGGCGTTATCATCGGTACTGCGTTGGGTTGGAACAACATGGAAACGATGATTTTGGCCATTATTCTGGGCTTTATCGGCGGCTTTTTGCTCGGTATGATTCCCTTGCGCCGGGCGGGTTTCGATTGGGGACGCGCTTTTAAAACGGTACTGGTAGCGGAGGGATTGAGCATCGTCGTCATGGAAACTGCCCAGGTTTTGACCGAACTCTATACTCCCGGCGTAATGGATGCAGGCTTGACCGACAGCCTTTTTTGGTTCGGCATGGGGCTGGCCTTGCTCGCCGGGTTCGCCGCAGCATTTCCTGTCAACTGGTGGCTCATCGGCAAAGGCATTCGGCACCAGCATTGACATAGTGTTTTGAAAATGCTGTAACAAAATCCTTGTCTGTCTTGCTACCTTTGCCTCGAACATGAAATTTCGCTTCGCCATATTGTTTCTTTTGTTCGGCCTGTTCGCCGCCCCCGTGAACAAGGCGTGGGCTTGCGGCAATGACGATGCGAAAAAAACAGAGCAAAAATCCTGTTGCGATACAGAAGCAAAAGACGATGTCGTTCATTGCGCTCAAAATGCAGATGCTTGCGACCAGACGCATCCCGGCGAGTCATGCCCGCCCGACGATGACGGTTGTGGGGGCTGTCATTGCCCCGGCTGCGGTACAGTAAACCATTCAGGCGCTTCATTTGCTTTGGAAACACAGCCGATGATCACTATTCCCACTTTTCACGCTTCGGTTCAAAAGCGGGCTTTCTACTTTTCCAACCACCTGCCCGAAGCGGTTTACCTCCCCATTTGGCAGCCGCCCAAGATTGCTGTATCCCGGAACGCTGTTCCGGCCATTTCTTGACGCACTCGGAACGCTGTTCCGGCCATTTTCTTGATTCGCCCGGAACAGCGTTCCGGGATACTTTTCATTTCAAAATCAATTTTTTATGAAAAATATGCTCATCGCGGGCCTTGCGCTCGCCTTGTCGGTCGTGGCATTCAACGCTTGCAAACACGACCATTCCAAACAAAACACCCAAACTACCGAGGCCGCTGCGCCGGGCACGAAGTACATCTGTCCGATGAACTGCGAGAAAGGAAAAACCTACGACCAGCCCGGCACTTGCCCCGTCTGCAACATGAATCTGGAGCCGATGAAAATGGAAGCAGGCGCCAATACCGCCGAGTATTTCACCGCGTTCTCGGCTAATCCCGCCCAACTTGAAGCGGGCAAACCGGGCATGCTTTCATTCACGCCAAAAATGAAAGGCAACGAGTCTGCACCCGTTGCGCTGGACCTCGTCCACGAGAAAAAAATGCACCTGATTTTGGTTTCCGACGACCTTGCGTGGTTCGACCACATCCACCCGGAATATTCAGCCTCAGGCAGTTATGACATCAAAGTACTGGCTAAAGGAGAAAACTTCACTGCTGGTCGCGGCCACAATGAAATTCGTTTCGACGCGGGCGGCAAATACTGGGCGTTCGCCGATTTCAAGCCCACCGGCGGCCTAAATCAGGTGAACAAAATTGAACTCGACGTGGCTGGCGCTCCTGCAAAATCCGTTGCTTTCACCCAACCCAAACTGACCACTTCGGTGGACGGATTTACGCTCAAAATGGAGGCAGGACACGACGGCGCAGGCTTCAAATCTGGCAGCCAGCAACACATTCCGGTCACAATCACGAAAGGCGGCAAGGCCGTTGACCCCGCCACGTTCGAGAATTATTTGGGTGAAAAAGCCCACCTCGTGCTGGTGGAAGTTGCCACAAAAGAGTTTGTCCACACCCACCCGGTGGCGCAAGGCGGCAAATTGGACATTCACACCACTTTCGCCAAACCCGGCACCTATCGCGGCTGGTTGCAATTCCAGACCGATGGAAAAGTCCACACGGCGGATTTTGTGCTGAAAGTGGAAGAAGGGAAGGCTGAAGAGGCTGGACACGAGGGGCACAATCATTGATTGACCGAAATAAGATTTAGTGTTGAAACAAATTTTTTCAAACACAGAGTCGCAGAGGACACAGAGAAATAAAATCTTGATTTTTAAAGGAATAAACCTCTGTGAACTCCGTGACTCTGTGTTTGAAAGACAACATGGGTAGTCTTTCAAAACTTAAACCCTCGTCTTGCAGCAAAATGTTAGATGCACTCATAAAATTCTCCCTCCAAAACCGCCTTTTCGTGGTCGCCGCCGCCGTGCTGCTGCTGGTTTGGGGCAGTTGGACGGCCATGAACCTGCCGGTGGACGTGCTGCCCGATTTGAACCGGCCCCGCGTCACCGTCTTCCTCGAAGCAGGCGGGATGTCGCCGGAGGAGATTGAAGTTCAGGCAGTGTTGCCAGTAGAAACAGCGCTCAACGGCTCGCCCGGCGTGGAAGTCGTCCGCAGCAGTTCGTCGCGGGGCATCGGGCTGGTGTTCGTGGAATTCAATTGGGGCGTGGACGTGTTTCGCGCCCGCCAACTCGTGGCCGAAAAACTCTCGACTGTCCCGCTGCGCGACGGCATCACACCCGTCATGGGGCCGATTTCTTCAGTCATGGGGCAAATCATGCTCGTGGGCGTGACAGCCGAGCCGGACAGCGCGACCGGAAAAACCATGAGCTCAGCGGCGGATTTGCGAACGTTAGCCGACTTCACGATTCGGCGCAGATTACTGGCAATCAAAGGCGTAGCGCAGGTCATCCCCATCGGCGGCGACCGTTTGCAATATCAGGTTTTGGTGTCGTCGGCCAAATTGAAACAGTACAACCTGACCCTCGAAGACCTCGACAACGCCCTCGCAAATGCCAACCTGAATTCGACGGGCAGTTTTTTCAATCGCTACGGTTCGGAGGTTTTGATTTCAATTTTGGGTCGTTCCAACAGTCTGGAAGATTTGCAAAAAACAGTCGTCGCCAACCGCGAAGGTTCGCCCGTTTTGCTCAGCCAGGTGGCCGATGTGCAATTTGGCGCAGCCATCAAACGCGGCGATGCAAGTGTGAACGCCCGCCCCGCCGTCATCCTCACAGTGGAAAAACAACCCGGCGCGAACACGGTGACTTTGACCAACGACATCGAAAAAGCATTGGCCGAGTTGCAACCCTCGCTCCCGCCCGATGTGCGGCTCAACGCCAAAGTTTTTCAGCAAAAAAACTTTATCGAACACTCGCTCACCAACGTTGAAATCGCCCTGCGCGACGGCTTCGTTCTCGTCGTCATCGTGCTGTTTTTGTTCCTGCTGAATTTCCGCACCACGCTCATCACGCTCACGGCGATTCCGCTCTCGTTGGTCATTACGGCATTGGTTTTCAAATGGTTCGACATTTCCATCAACACGCTCACGCTCGGCGGCCTCGCCATCGCCATCGGCGAATTGGTGGACGACGCGATTGTGGACGTGGAAAATGTGTTCCGAAGATTGAGAGAAAACCGCGAGCACGGCAGTCCGAGAAATCCCCTGCTCGTCATTTATGAAGCCAGCAGTGAAGTGCGAAACTCCATCGTGTACGCCACGATAATTGTCGTGCTGGTGTTCCTGCCTTTGTTCCAGTTGCAGGGCATCGAAGGACGGATTTTTGCACCGCTCGGCATCGCGTACATCACCTCGATTTTGGCCTCATTGGTCGTGTCGCTTACTGTCACGCCCGCTTTGTGTAGTTATCTTTTGCCAAATTCAAGACTGAACGAAGGCAAAGAATCAGGCTTGGTCACCTGGTTGAAAAAACAGGATTTGAAACTTCTGAATTTGGGTTTGGGCAATTCAAAAATCGTCATCGCAGCGGCTGCTGCGCTTGTTATCGGTGCGGCTTCGTTGGTGCCGACGTTCGGGACGGAGTTTTTACCGCCGTTCAACGAGGGAAGTTTTACCGTCAATTTGTACGCTCCGGCGGGCACGTCGTTGGAAGAAAGCAACAAAATCGGTACTGTAGCTGAGCAACTTATCCTGCGTGTGCCGGATGTGCGCTACACCGCTCGGCGCACAGGTCGCGCCGAATTGGACGAACACGTGGAACCCGTTTCCAACTCCGAAATCGAGGTCGAATTGCGCGAAGATGCCCGTCCGCGCACGGAAGTCGTTGCTGACATTCGCAAACAGCTGGCAAACCTCGCGGGCGTGTCTGTCAGCATCGGCCAGCCGATTTCGCACCGTCTCGACCACTTGCTGAGTGGGGTGCGGGCGCAGGTGGCGATTAAAATTTTTGGTGAAGATTTGACCGAACTGCGTGCCATTGCCGGACAAATCAAAGAAGCCGCTGGAGCGGTACCCGGTGCGGTGGACGTGCAGGTGGAACGCCAAGTGCTTGTGCCTCAACTCACTATCCGCCTCGACCGCGCCGCGCTGCAACGCTACGGGATGCAAACTGGCGAAGTCGCCCGCGACCTCGAAGTCCTGTACGGCGGCAAAGTCGTGTCGCAAATTTTGGACGGCCAAAAAACCTTCGACCTCGTGCTACGCGCTGTCCCGGAAGACCGCGAAAATCTGGAGAACATCCGCAAAACACAAATCCACACGCCGGAAGGTGTTTTGATTCCGCTCGAAAGTATCGCCCACATCGAGTACGAAAAAGGCATCAATTCGGTGAGCCACGAAAATGGTCAGCGCCGTATCGTGGTGTCGGCCAACGTGCAAGGCCGCGATTTGGGCAGCACCGTCGCCGATATTCAAAAGGCCGTGAGCGAAAAAGTCAAAATGCCGCAAGGATATTTTTTGGAATACGGCGGCCAGTTCGAGGCGCAAAAAGACGCTTCCCGGCTCATCGGCATTCTGAGCATTTTTGCGTTTCTGGGCATTTTTCTGGTGCTCTACTCGCATTTTCGTTCCTGGCGCATCGTCTTGCAAATCATGTTGAACATCCCGCTCGCGCTCGTCGGCTCGGTGGCGGCGGTGTGGCTTACGGGCGGTACGTTTTCGGTGGCGACACTGGTGGGGTTCATCACGCTTACGGGCATCGCTTCGCGCAACGGGATTATGATGATTTCGCACTACCTCCACCTGATGGAACACGAAGGCGAACAGTTTGACAAACAGATGATTGTGCGCGGCTCACTCGAACGCCTCGTGCCGGTTTTGATGACAGCGTTAGTTGCTGCGCTGGCTTTAATTCCCTTGACCTTGGATGCTCAAGCGGCAGGCAAGGAGATTTTGTACCCGGTAGCAACGGTGATTCTTGGCGGGCTTTTGTCCTCGACTTTGCTGGATATGATTGTCACGCCGACGGTGTTCTGGGCATGGGGAAAGAAGGCGGTAGAAGAGTATTTCAGTGCAAAAAGTGAAGCAAAAAATAACTTCTCGGAAGAATATGACTAACCAAACCACTCCCCACGTCCACACCTACGACGCGCAAGGCCGCCAACTTTGCTGCACCCTCGAAGAAAAAATCGAGGCTAAAACCGCAACGCCCCTCGTGGCTGCGCACAGCGACGACGACGGCCACGACCATGCGCACGACCATGAAGGCGAAGCCTCCGCAGCGTGGCGCGAGTACCTGCCCGCCATCGTCAGTTTGGTGCTGATGCTCGGCGGCATCGCATTGGAATACTGGCTCAAACCTCAGTGGTTTTCCGGCTGGATTCGGCTGGCTTGGTACGTCGCGGCTTATTTGCCTGTCGGTTTCCCAGTACTGAAAGAGGCGGCGCGGGCCATCGGCAAGGGCGAGTTTTTTACTGAATTTTTGCTGATGAGCATCGCCACCGTCGGCGCGTTTGCCATCGGCGAATACCCCGAAGGCGTGGCGGTGATGCTGTTTTACGCCGTCGGCGAATTGTTCCAGACCGCTGCCGTGCGCCGCGCCAAGGGCGACATTAAAGCCCTGCTCGACCAACGGCCTGACGAGGTGACGGTGCTGGAAAATGGGACTCCCCGCACAGCCAAAGCCGAAACCATCGGCATCGGCAGCATCCTCCAACTCAAACCTGGCGAAAAACTCGCGCTCGACGGCGAGTTGCTTTCCGAAAACGCCTCCTTCAACACCGCCGCGCTCACGGGCGAGAGCAAGCTCGACACGAAAGCAAAAGGCGACACCGTGCTGGCTGGCATGATTAACTTGAACACCGTGGCGCAGGTGCGGGTGACGACGGCGTACACGGACAGCAAACTTTCCAAAATCCTCGAAATGGTGCAAAACGCCACCGCGCAAAAAGCACCCACCGAACTTTTTATCCGAAAATTTGCCAAAATCTACACGCCTGTCGTGGTGCTGCTGGCCGTGCTGATTGTGCTGCTGCCGTACTTGTTTGTTGAAAGTTACATCTTCCGCGACTGGCTGTATAGGGCCTTGATTTTTCTCGTCATCTCCTGCCCCTGCGCTCTGGTGATTTCCATCCCGCTGGGCTATTTCGGCGGCATCGGGGCGGCAAGCCGCAACGGTATTTTGGTGAAAGGCTCCAATTTTTTGGACATCATGGCGGCGGTCAAAAATGTGGTGATGGACAAAACGGGTACCATGACCGAGGGTGTTTTCAACGTGCAGGAAGTCAAAATCAACCCGGGTTTTGACGAAAAAACGACCCTCGCGTGGGTCAATGTGCTGGAAAGCAACAGCACGCACCCCGTCGCCACAGCCATCCACCAATACGTCGGCGCGGTGGACAACTCGCTGAAATTCACCGAAACAGAAGAAATCGCCGGGCATGGGCTGCGGGCAAAACTCAACGGAAAAGAAGTTTTGGTCGGCAATTTCAAGTTGATGCAAAAATCCAACATCACCTTTCCTGCCGAACTTGCCGACATCTCGTTCACCATCATCGCCATTGCTGAAAACGGGCAGTTTGTCGGCCACATCACCATCGCTGACCAAATCAAGGAAGACGCGCTCGCCGCCGTCCAAAAATTGGAAAAACTCGGTGTGCAAGTCACCATGCTGAGCGGCGACAAAACGGCGGTCGTCCGATCGGTGGCCGAAAAATTGGGTATCAAAAATGCCTTCGGCGACCTTTTGCCAGAAGACAAAGTGAATAAAATCAAGGAGTTGAAATCGCGCGGAGAGTCCGTTGCCTTCGTCGGCGACGGCGTAAACGACGCGCCCGTAGTAGCCCTCTCGGACGCGGGCATTGCCATGGGCGGCCTCGGCTCCGATGCAACCATCGAGACTGCCGACATCGTGATTCAGGACGACCGGCCCTCCAAAATCCCGATGGCCATAGCCATCGGGCAGGCCACGAAGCGCATCGTGTGGCAAAACATCGGGCTGGCGTTCGGGGTCAAAACTATCGTGCTGATACTCGGCGCGGGCGGTCTGGCCACGATGTGGGAAGCAGTTTTTGCGGATGTGGGCGTGGCGTTGCTGGCCATTTTGAATGCGGTGCGGATTCAAAGAATGACCTTTTAACTACGCTCGATTATGAAAATCTACTGGACCATGCCGCAAGGCATCAAAACATACTACCACTGCGAATTGGAATTGTACCGAACCGAGTTCGCGCAACGCAACCTGCCACAGGCTTGGCAGCACCTCGAACGGGCGCACATTTTGGCGCAAGCTTGGCCGCGCGAACATTCCTACGTCCATTGGCGGATGCTGCTGTTCGGCATCCACATCAAAAGCGGGCGCGAAATCGTGGGGCAAATCCCCCGCTTGCTGGTGGGCGGGGTAAAATCCTTCGTCGGCAACATCCCGGTTGGCAACACGGGCGGAGCCAACGTGCCGCCTTTGCAGCCGATGGACATACCGGAGGATTTGGACAGGATTTTGAAATCGAATTAAAACCCTTTTTGAAGATGCGACCGACACTTATCTTATTGATTTACTTTTTGTTGGCAAGCAATGCCATCGGGCAAAACATCCTCACCCCCGACGACGCTATCCGCGCTGCGCTCCAAAACCATCCCTCGGTCAAAGCCGCCGCCTTCGAGGTGCAGGCAAAAAAATACGGAGAAAAAACCGCCCTCAACCTGCCCAACCCCGAAGTGAACATCGAAAGCCCGACCGGGGAATTTTACGCCGTCGGCGTGTTGCAATCCTTCGAGTTTCCGACCGTGTACAGCCGCCAAAAACAAGTAGCCAAAGCCGAGACCGCCCTCGCTCAAGCCGGTCAGCGCGTGAGCGAAAACGACTTGCGCTACATGGTTCGTTCACTGTATCTGGAAACGCAAGTCGCTGAATTTCAGGCGCAGCAATGGAGAGACCGCGACACGTTGTATCAGCAAATTGCAGCCACCGCCGTCCGCCAGTTCGCCGCCGGAGAGATTGATTTTTTGCAAAAAACAATGGCCGAAAACGAGGCGGGAGAAGTCCGTATAGAACGCCAAGCCGCCGAGGCCCAAGCCCTTCAATCAAGACTATTACTGGCACAATGGACGGGCGACACGACGAACGCGCCTCTGCTCCCGCTTGCGCCGAGCGAAGCAAGTTTTACTTTGCAAAATGAAAGACTTGCAGAATCCAGCCCAAGCGTCGCTTACGAACAGGAGGCTGCGTTGGTGGCTGAACGACAAGTTGATTTGGCAAAAAGCCGCGCCTTGCCCAACTTTTCGCTCGGTTACCTGAATCAAGGCGAACGCTCTACGCCGATTGATTACCGATTCCGCGCCAGCGTGGGTGTCCCGTTGTGGTTTGGGCAATATCGCGCGGGCCGACAAGCCGCCGAAAGCGAAGCCCGTGCTGCATGGAACCGCGCAGAAGCCCAAAAATTGTCTGTAAAAACTGAACTTGACCGATTGCGCACGGAGGCTGTGTCGGCTTTTATGCAATTGCAATATGCTCGGCAAGAAGCCCTGCCCCGCAGCCGTGCGCTCATTGAGGCTGCCGTTCGGATGCGCGAAGCCGGGCAAATTGATTACGTCACTTTTTTGCGAACTTTGGACGAGGCTTACGCGATTCAGCGCGACTATACCATACGGTTGCAAGCCTTTGAAACCGCCCGGATTCAGATGTTTTATTTAAGCGGTCAATAATTCAAACTAATTGATTTTCAATTTTTAAAAAATACTGGCAATGAAATCTACGCTCATTTTTGCCCATATTTTCAACCTCATCTTCGCCGTCGCATTTTTCCCAAAAAACCTCCTTGCGCACGGCGACGAAATCCCGACCGACCCCGGCGTGGCAACCGACCATTTTACTGCCTACGGCCAATCCGATAGATACGAGATGACGCTCTACTACCCGGAACTGTCGGCGGGAAAAGAGACACATCTGATGCTTTTCGTGGCGGATTATTTCAGCAATCGCCCGATTGAAAAAGCCGAGTTGAAAATCAGCGCGGCGGAAAATCCACAACTCGTTTTTGAAGTAAAACCGCTCTCGCCGGGTGTGTACGAGTTGCATACCACGTTTCCCGAAAACAAAATGTACAACCTCAACTTGCAGATAAGCCACCCGAATGGCGCCGATTTAATCGCTCTGCAAGGGGTGGAAGTCGGGAAAACCCTGGCTAAAACGGAGGAGGCTCATTCCCACAACGAGACCGGCGCAGGCAATTGGTGGATGTTCCTGTTTGGCGCATTGGCTGGCGGCGCGTTGGTGTTTTTTATTTCCCGAAAAAGAAATCGCGTGCTGACGACGCTGTTTTTGTTGGCAAGTGCCTGGTTTTCAATTCCGAACTTCAATCCTGCCTTCGCGCATGGCGACGAAGAACATGGCCCTGCATCGGGCGGCAGCGGCTACGGAAAATCTGTGTACGCACCAAAAGAGACGCAGTTTTTGTTCGAAATCCTGACCCAGCCGATTGCGATTGGCGATTATCAGTCAGCCACGACGATGTTCGGTACTATCGTCCCGGCTTCGGGCGGGTTGGGCGCAGTGGTGGCCCCGCAAGGCGGCCGCATCACGCGAGTCGCTGTGAATGTCGGCCAAACGGTGCGAGCCGGGCAGGTTTTGGCTGTGCTGCAACAAAACATCGCCACACCCGACCAGGTCGGTATAGCGGCCAATAACGCGGGTTTGGCAGTGCAAATCGAGACCGCAAAAACCCGTGTCGCGGCGGCAAAACGCGAGTTTGATCGTTTGAAAAAAATCGAAGACATCGCTGCCGCAAAAGATGTGCAGGCCACAGAAGCGAATTACAATCAGGCGTTGGTCGAATTACAAACGCTTGAAAACAAAGCCGTTGGGGCAAATACTTTGGCCAATAGCCGCACGGTGTCGTTGGTCGCGCCGATTTCGGGCGTAGTAGGCGCGTTCACACTCACGCCGGGCGCAGAAGTCGTGGCCGGGCAAACACTTTTCACTGTCACAAATTTGAACAAAGTGTACGTGGAAGCCCAGGTTTATGACCGCGATGTGCCAGTAGTACGGGCGGGCAACAAGTTTTTGGTAACTTGCTCCACTGACGACCACAAGAGCGTCGAGGTGCGGCTGCTCGCTCCGGCGCAGACAATGAACCCCGATAATCAGAGCCAGCGCGTACTTTTTGAAATGGACAACCCGAAAGAGGAATTCAAAATCGGCGAGTTCGTGACGGTGAAAGCCTTGAACCAACAAACGAGCCGCCAAATCTCGGTGCCTAACTCGGCTTTGACCGAAATCAATGGCAAAACGGCGGTATTTCTGAAACACGCGCCTGAAGAATTCGAACTGGCCTATGTGCAAACGGGCGAAGACGACGGCACCCGGACGCTCATTTTAAAGGGAATAGAGGAGGGTGAAAAGGTCGTGGTGAACGGCGCCTATGAGGTGAAAATGATGTATTTGAACCAGTAATTCGTGTTTTTTTAATTTGAAATATTCACTTAAAAAAGAGGCGACATTCCAAGTGTTTGGGATGTCGCCTCTAAATTTTCAAAAAAAGAAAAATTACTTCACCAGTTCAAACTCCGCTTCCTTCACGTCTCGCGAATTGCCGCCTACAAACACTTTGAATTTGCCTGCGTCAGCTTTGAATTTCAATTCGTTGTTCCAGTACGAAAGGTCTTTTTCCGTAAGTTTGAACGTCACCACCTGATTGCCATAGGTGTCGAGTTTTATTTTTTGAAAACCTTTCAACTCTTTCACGGGACGGGAGATATCGGCGGATACGTCGCGGATGTACAGTTGCACCACCTCTTCACCGGCATATTTTCCGGTATTGGTGACGGTGACCGACACTTCGAGCGTTTCGCCGGATTTGATCTGCGATTTATTAAGCCGGATGTCGGAGTAGGCGAAAGTGGTGTAACTCAGGCCATAGCCGAAAGGATAAGCAGGCGAGGTAGGCGAATCGAGGTAGCCACTCGTCCACATCTGGCCCTGCTGCTGCTGGGGGCGTCCGGTACTCAGCGCGTTGTAATAAACCGGCACTTGGCCTACCGAACGCGGGAATGTGACGGGTAATTTGCCGGAAGGATTCACTGCTCCGGTGATGATGTCGGCCAACGCGTTGCCGGTTTCGAAACCAGGTTGCCAGCAAACGAGAACGGACGGAATGTTTTCCATTGCCCAGGGGAATACCATCGGGCGGCTATTGAACAGCGCCAGCACGGTGGGCTTTTTGCCGCGTGCAGCGATTTTGGCAATGATTTCCTGGTTGTATTTGAGTTCAAGATCACTCACCGAACGGCTTTCACCGCAGTCAATACCGCTTTCGCCCACGCACACAATGACCAGGTCGGCGACACTGGTTGCTTTCATCGCCACTGACAGGTCTTTTTCCGTACAGTCGGCATTCAGGCAGATTTCTGTTATCGTGACCTCAAAACCTTCTTTTTCAAGGGAGGATTTGATTGCTTGTGCCGGGGTCACGACCTTAGTCGTATCGTACTGACTCACGTCGCCGAGACCCAGCGTCCAGAAACTCATGTAGTCTTTGTTGGCGCGGCTGTCGGCATAAGGGCCTACGATGACAATTTTTTTGTAAGGTCCGTCGGGGCGAAGCGGCAGCAAATCGCCGTCGTTTTTCAGCAACACCATGCTTTTGGCAGCGGCTTCGCGGGCGACGAGGCGATATTCCGGTTTTTCCAAAGTAGCGGCGCGGCGCTTCGGATCGAGGTAACGGAAGGGATCGTCGAAGAGGCCGAGCGCGAATTTGAGGCGCAACACGCGGCGCGCCGCTTCGTCAATTTGGGCCTGCGTGACGCGGCCGCTTTCGAGGGCTTTTTTCAAACCTTTCTGAAAAGTGCCGCCCACCATGTCCATGTCGCTGCCTGCTGAAAGGCATTTTGCGGAAGCGTCCGTTTCGTCGGTGGCTGCGCCGTGAATAATCGTTTCCCCGAACGAATTCCAGTCGCTCACAACCAGGCCTTTGAAACCCCATTCGCCCCGCAGAATATCAGTCACCAGGTGTTTGTCCATGCTGGCAGGTACACCGTTCAGCACATTGAAGGCATTCATAAAAGTGGCGCAACCGGCGTCGGCAGCGGCTTTGAAAGGCGGCAGTACGAGTTCGCGGAGGCGCTGTTCGCTCATGTCAACGGTGTTGTAATCGCGGCCGGCTTCGGCGAATCCATAGCCTGCAAAGTGTTTGGCACAAGCGGCAAGCGTGTTGTTTTTGCTCAAGTCATCGCCCTGAAAACCCCGAACACGCGCTTCGGCAACCCGACTGCCGAGGAAAGGATCTTCGCCGGCGCCTTCCATCACACGGCCCCAGCGAGGGTCGCGCGATATGTCCACCATCGGGGAAAAAGTCCAGTTTTGGCCATCTGCGGAGGCCTCCTCGGCAGCAATGCGCTCGATGCGCTCAATCAAGCCCATGTCCCAACTGGCTGCTTGCGCGAGCGGAATGGGGAAAATGGTTTTGTAACCGTGAATGACGTCGAAGCCGAAAATGAGCGGAATACCAAGCCGGCTGCCGACGGCAGTGCGCTGCATGGTGATTTTATTTTCAAAATTGGTGTGGCTCAACACGCTGCCGACCTTGCCCGCTTTAATGGCGCTAAGCATGTCGTCTTTGGCAACGTCGGTGCCGGTGCTGATGTCGCCGGGGATTTGGTGGAGTTGCCCGATTTTTTCCTCGAGTGTCATTTTGGCGAGCAAAGCTTCTACGCGGGCGTCAATGTCCTTGACGGAAGTTTTCTGGGAAAAAAGGGAGCAAGGCGGAAGGAGACCCGCCGTCGCCAAGGCTATGGCGGGTAAAAGCAGTCGTAGTTTTTTCATGGAAATTGTTTTTTGGGCAAATGTAAGAAGTTGTCTGAGTTGTTCTGCTGGAGGCAAAAAGAGCAGATTTTTAAGTCGGGCAAAGCCTTTTTTGAGATTCATAGCGAGGGTTATGGGTCGAAAAAAAAGGTGAAGAATGAATTAAAAAGATGCCTTTTTGACCCAGTGAGAATAACTCAAACAACTTCTAAAATCCTGTGCAACCAATCGGGGAAAAATGACGCGCCGTGTCTGCACGAGGCGAACACAGCGCGTTATTTTGTTAAAAAATCAATTCGAAAATTTGCTTTACCGCTTGAACACGGCGGCATCCACGCCTCGTTTTTCTAATTGGTCAACAACCTGAATTGCCTTGTTTTTGTCGTTGGTGCGCAACACGATAACTGCGGCCCAGCCATTGCTGGTCTTTTTGATTTCCGCATTGGTGTAGCCCATGCGAATCACCTTTTCAAGTTGATCGCGGGCGCGCTCCATGTCTTGGAAAGTACCGGCACGCACTTCCCATTTGCCGCTGCCAACGCCTTTCACGGTAGTACCACCTTTCGTCGTTGTGGTCGTTTTGGATGGGTCGGTCGTTGTGGTCGAAGGTTTTGTGGTAGTGGGCTTGGTCGTAGTAGTTGAGCCGCCGGTTTGGGGCGAGGCAGGCTTGGTGGTGGTTGGTGTCGTGGTAGTCGTTGCGGCAGAATCGCGATCAACATAACTGCTGCCAGTGGCGGTGGAGTCGCCTTCCGGGTACAGTTTTTTTATAGTTGCTTCCCATTCGGCTTGCTCCTGGGCTTTTTTCTGTTTTTCCTTTTGCATCTGACAGGCCTTGTATCCGGCGGCGAGGATGAGCGCGGCAAGCAGGGCATAGAGTAGATAAGTGAGCAAATTATTGGATTTCATACCGTGCTGTCATTCTTTTTAAAGGTTAGAAAATCAGGTTTTTACGGGATAAAGATAGGTGTCTTGCGACTTGCGACCTACGACTTGCGATTTTTTTCGTCGTCAGGGTGTTTTCCAACTGTTGTCTTTCGGCTCAGAGTCGGGAATGATTTTTTGTCCCAACTGAACGCTTTTCACAGATTTTCCAGCCGGCAGGGAAATTCGGAAGTTTTGCGCCCCGTCCTTCCAGACACCGGCTGTGTGATGGAAAGTTTGTTTGGAGCCGTCCAAATATTCCACTTCCACGTGAACAGGCACTGGGATGCTGCCTTTGCGTGCTACAACGATTTCGCCTGCACCAACACGCTCGATGGCCAAATCCGGGTAGCCCCACTCGAAAAACCACGGGCGCCAGAACCAGTCGAGGTTTTGTCCCGACGCGGCGTTCCAGGTTTGGAAAAAATCGAACGGCGCAGGATGTTTGCCTTTCCAGCGGTTCATGTACTCGGTCATGCATTTGTGAAAAGTTTCGTATCCCAACAAGTCGAGCAAAGTCAAATAGGCGTTTTGCGGACGTTGGTAGGCAGCATTGCGATAGGCGGAACTCATGTTGCGCGACGTCACCATCGGCGGCACGTCGTTTTGCGTTCCGGCGATATTTGCGTAGCCGCGTACTCCGCCAATCTTGTGCCCGCTAAGCGAATCGGAAAGTGTGTAATCGAAAAAAGAGGCCCAGCCTTCGTCCATCCAGGCGTAGTCCTGCTCATTGATGCCCATCATAAACGGAAAATAGGTGTGGCTCACTTCGTGGATCGTGAGCGTCATCGGCGAACGCGGCGCAGTGCTGGCATCGTTGCACATCATCGGGTATTCCATGCCGTCGTTGCCATTGAAAACGGTCATCACAGGGTAGGGAAACGGATAACCCGGCAGCCAGGTGCTCATCAGCCGGATGCCATCGGCAGCGATACGGGCGACTTCCGGGTAGTCGGTCGAAGCCGTGCTGTACGCTGCACTCACAAAAGTGCGACGGCCTGTTTTGTCGTCCACGACAACGGAGGTGGCGTCCCAGTTGTACTCGTTACTGGCAGCGAAAGCGAAATCCGGCACATCGGAAGCTTTGAACCTGAATTTGTGTTCCTGTGCTTTTTTGAAAATGCCGCCCGCTTTCAGTTCTTTTTCTGAAAAAACCGAGATCACGTCGGAGGCGGTGTGTGCTTTGTTCCAGCGTTCCAAATATGTTTTTTCCAAAACATCGGCGGCATTTTGCCACTCACCTGTCGCCCACACCTGGTAGCCTGAAGGCATCGAAATGGTGACATCGTAGTCGCCGAATTCGTGGTAGAACTCCTGCAAACCTGTGTAAGGGTGTGATGCCCAGCCACTCAAATCGTCGTAAACGGCGATTTGCGGGTACCAGTAAGGCACGAAAAATACGGTGCTGTCGCGGGCGTACTCGCGGGCAGCGCCTTCATCGGAGGGCAGCGTGTACGACCATTTCACGGTCATCGTGGCCGTGCCTTTAGGAGGTAAAGGGTTGTTTTTCAGGTCAATATCGAGAAAGGTAGAAAATCTGCGGCGTTGTTTTTCGTCTACTGGCTGGCCGTTGTAGGTCAGATTTTCTATACGAACACCTTCGTCGGTCACATCGGACGCGGCCACATCGTAGGCGCGTTGAGCGCCTTTGCGGTAGCGGTCGTGCTGGATTTTGAAACGAATTTGACGAAGAGAATCGGGGCTATTATTGAAGTAGGTGACGGTTTCTTCACCGCTCAGACGCCGTGTTTTGGGATCGAGTGAGGCATTGATAACGTAGTTGGCGCGGTTTTGCCAATAGTTTGGCCCGGGTTTGCCGTCCCAACTGCGGGTGCCTTTTTCATAGGGTTTCTGCAAATTACGCGGAACAAAAAGCGTAGTTTGGGAAAAAGAAGGGGGGAGAAAAGAGACAAAAAGATGGAGAAAAAGGATGTGTCGGAGCATACGTTGCGGAGATTTTATGCAGCGCAAACGTAAGCAAATACCCTGTTGATTTTACACCCGCTCCTCTCCGGCCAGTTGGCGCGCCTGCCCTACCCAGTCGTCCTGATAAATTTTACCGGGGCTGATGCCGAGTTTTTTCGCATTGGAAATAATAGCGTCGTCGTCCCAGTGGCTGATTTGAACGTAGGTAAAAACGCCTAATCCCTGTAGCTGCTGTTCGAGTGTGAGGTTGATACCGGAGATAATTTTCAAATCGTCGGGGTTGTCGGGGCCGGGTGTGGAGCGGGCGGGACCACCGCCTCTTCGGTTGTTGCCTCTTTTGCCGGGAGGCGTGGGTTGCAAGCGTTCGATTTCTGCGCGGGCGCTGTCGAGTGCCTGGCGAAGCTGGTTGCGCTCGGCTTCCAGCAAAGCTGCCGACTGCTCGAAGCTGAGTAGTTTTTGCTGCATCGCCTGGAAGTCGCGATAGAGTGTTTTCCAGGCATTGAGTTCTTCCTGCATCCGGCCCAAATCCGTAGAAAGTTGAGTGTTCCGGGCGCGCAGGGCATTGGTTTGTTCTTCGAGCATACGGAAACGCTCGGCAAAACGGGCAGCGTTGGCCTCGGCCTGTTCCACACGTGCGGCGCTCATTTGCTCGACATTGGCATGTGCGAAGCGTTCCTGTTCGAGGATAGCGAGTCGCTCGCGCAGACTGTCCAATTCGAGGGCTGCGCGTTTGAAGTCGGCTTCGCGCAGGTCGTGCTGGTGTTTGATGTGGGTGTAAAGGCGGGCGAGCACACTACGATCGTGCTCGCTGCGATCGAGGGCGCGGCGCACGTCTTTTTCCGGAAAGTTGGCACGCAATGACCAACCGATAATCGTACCGGCGACCGTAAAAATGGCCCACACCAGCCAGTAAAAGACGGGGTCTTCCA
>Ga0209172_10003563_pt1 | contig 23389 bp, 16 predicted proteins | sample LarsenN4metaG_FD_184113 | JGI IMG/M metagenome (GOLD analysis project Ga0209172, IMG submission 184113) | Hot spring sediment bacterial and archeal communities from British Columbia, Canada, to study Microbial Dark Matter (Phase II) - Larsen... ... | reverse complement strand
AAGCGACGACAAGTCGTCGCACTCCAAAAAACCTGTGCCTTGGAGTGAGGCGACTGGTCGCCGCTTTGATTTCGATTTGGTGGCGATGGAAAGCGACGACAAGTCGTCGCACTCCAAAAAACCTGTGCCTTGGAGTGAGGCGACTGGTCGCCGCTTTGATTTCGATTTGGTGGCGATGGAAAGCGACGACAAGTCGTCGCACTCCAAAAAACCTGTGATCTTGCTTGATCCGCTGGGGGCCCCAATTAACTTCAACGTTAAAGAGAACAGCGAACGTCGAACATTGAACGTCGAACGTTTTCATGACGGCAGCAGTGTAACTGCAAACAACGAGGCGCAGAGCCGTGTTGCCGCCGATCCCGGCAACGCTCCTATCGCCGAGGTGTCGTTGCCTTCAACGGGAATTCTAGATCGACTGGTGGGGCCATTAGCGCAGGAGCAGGCGATTAAAATCGAAGGCGATGACGCGCGGCCTGAGATAGAGCGCATCAAAGTCAAAGATGAAGCGAGCCGGTCGGATAGCCTGGACAGAGTGACCGTTGATAAGACGACGGTAAATCTTGTCGATCCCTTTGTAAACTTGACCGTCCAGCCGGGCCAACTGCCGGTGGTTAGCGCGGCCCCCCGCGAACAGACCGAAGACGCAGTTGGCGCTATTGCTCCGGGCAGCGAGATGCAGAGCCGTTCTGATGGGGACCTCGATAGCGCAACTGTTCCTGTTGCTCAATCGCCGTCGCCTTTGACTGCGAGTTTGTACGAAACCCTCGCCGGGGCCCCCGAAAATGGAGGCGCTCGCCGGTCTATTCGCGCCGACTCTAAGTCTGAAGAGCCGGACGGGATATTTATAGATCAAATTCAAACGCCGGAGCGAGCGCAGGAACAGCTTCCCCGTGCTCGGCAGTCAAGCAGCAGTTTGATAGACAAAAGCCAGGGACAAGGGCAGGCCGAGAAGGCCGAGATCACGAACGGTATTCCGATAGATCAAATCCGGAAACAGGCTCAAATTCTGGAAGCGACTGTCGGCGAAGCTTCAGTCGCCGGCGGCGCGGAAGCTGGAGCAGTTGAGACTGCGCTGCCGGCGCGTAATGCGGATGATAGCTTCTCCGATTATCAGGCCGATAATCGCTCTATTGCTGAAGGTCACCGTCCGAGCCGGCCTGAAAAAATAACGATAAGGCGGGCGGATAATCAAGTGGAGAGGGCCCCACAACTCCACCTGCGCAGCGATCGGCCCGACGCAGAGCCTGAGCTGAGGGCAATTGAGCAAAGTAGCGCGCGACCTAATCCTACGGCCGCAGAGGGTGAAAAAGGCTCGTCCGATTTGCCTGTTAGAGAATCAGCCTATGAGAAGCCAACGAAAGAGGCGGAGCAGAATCGGTCCAGAGGCGGTTCCGATTCATCTTCAACTCGAATCGTTGAGTTTCATACTCGGCCTGCGGGCGAAGTGAATCGCTCAACCAGTTCGGCTCCGGCTCAAACAAACAGTCTTGCCCATGGCAATCACATTGAAGGGGCCAATCCGCCGATAGCTCAACAGCGAGCCGCCGATTTCATAGGGGACATAATTGAAAAGAGCGACGTACCTCGGAGCGAGATCATCCCGCGATTGATCGAAAGCGCCGATTTAATCGCGCAAGGGGCGGCAAACCGTTTGCGGTTGAAGCTCAAGCCTGAATCGCTGGGCGAGCTGGAACTGGATGTTCAGATGCAAGGCAAACAGGTCACAGCAATAGTCCGAGCCGAATCGCCGGCAGTTCGCTCGTTCATCGGAGACAATCTGGAAAATCTACGCGCCGCCTTTGCCGAGCACGGTCTTGAGATCAATCAATTCACCGTACATACAGGCACATCACAGACTCACACTTCGGGACAGGATTCATGGGCGCAACAGCAGTTGTATCAGACGGAGCAATACCCTCGCCAAATTGCGCGTCGCTCGGAGCCCGGAGCGGATGATGCAGGCACAGCCCATTATCGGCCAGGAGGCGCTAATCTGCTCGATCTTATTGCCTAAAACGTCCGTTCTACGTTCTACGTTCGACGTTTAATCTTCCGTCTAGAACGTCAAACGTAGAACGTAAAGCGGACGTCGGACGTAGGACGTACCGACGTCGGACGTATAACGGTATTAGAAGTCTCTAAATACCGATTTTTTCCATGATGGTGAAAGTAGCCAAAGTTCCACTTGTTTATAAAGTATCAAATGAATCTGCCGAAAGATAGCTTGGCTGTATGGCGCAGGCGATGAGGTAAGGCTTTTGACATCTCGCCATCTCCTCTGCGGCCGCGCTTACGGTGGAGAGAAAGTTACATCCGGTGTGAGCTACAGAGGGTTTAATCACACGGCAGAAATGTTTTAGGGGAGGGTCACTCAATGGAATTGAGGGCGCTGGTCATAGATGATTCTCGCGTTATGCGAAATATGGTTATGCAGAATTTGCGTCGCGCTTCTCTGGCCGATTTTGAGTTTGTCGAAGCTGAGGATGGGGTTGATGGTCTCAATAAGTTCAATTCCAACGACATAGATATTATCTTTGTAGATTGGAACATGCCCAATATGAGCGGCATCGATTTTGTGCGCAAGGTCCGGTCTATGGATAACACCGAGCACGTAGCCATCGTTATGGTCACCAGCGAGAAGACTATGAGCAAGATAGAAGAGGCGCTGGATGAAGCGGGGGCCAATGCTTATATCTGCAAGCCGTTCACTGCCGAAGAGCTACAGAAAAAGCTGGAAAAGGTGATTGATGGAATTCAGGAGAAGCAGGAGAAGCCATCAGGATTTTTCAGCCGGCTCTTCGGCTAGGCAACTAACCGATTCGGTTATATGGACGTTCTGATGGGATGATCGCTGCTGAAGCTTGATCAGGCCGGCAGCGTGGCAGTTCCTTCGTTCTTGAGACAAGATTCAAAAGCCAGAATCCCTATTTGAAAGGGTATGTTTATGACAACATCAAATTCTATTGTCGGTGAGAAACTGTCTGATGCTCATATCGAATGTGTGAAAGAGTCGGTTATATCAACCTTTGGCACCATCTGCGGGACCGAGCCGGTCTATCAGGACGGCGGCGAGAATAGGCTCGCCTGCGATGGCGTTGTTGGAATCATCTCCATTGTTGGCAATGTGGCCTGGACGCTTATGCTGGGTTTGCCTAGAGACACCGCCACATCGTTAGCGTTAAAGTTTGCCGGTTTTGAGATCCCATTCGACAGCCCGGACATGGGGGATGTAGTTGGCGAGATGGCTAATGTAGTTGCCGGTGATCTGATTGCGCGGCTTGATTGCCTGGGCATCGCCGCCAAGATGTCTCTTCCTACGGTTGCTCGCGGCCACGATATAGAGATGTTGATGCCGGGCGGACTGGTCCCGGTCAAGATGCGCTTTGCCTCTCCGGAGGGGAGTTTCTGGCTTAAGCTGGCGACGGCTGAGACCGGCCAACAGACAGGTAGATAGGAGACTATTGATGAAGCAGGGGCACAACAGATTGCTGAGGGCGCTCAAGAGGATTGAATCTGATCTGCGGACATTGACTCCGAACGACAAAGAGTCGCTGGTTAAGATCGGCATTGCTCTGGAGAAAGCGGCCGGTTATGTCCCTGAAGAGATGCCTCGGTTAACCGAGCTTATTAAGCTGAGCCTGGAGTGTCTCAAAGCGATCTATCTGGAGAACAGGCAGATAGTCGATGTTGTGGCAGAGGCAATAGCTGCTGCTCAGCGGTTCCTGGTTTCTAAGGATGGACTGGGCAGTGAGCCGTTAATTAGAGAAGCTGCCGAGGCGCTGCAAGCGGCGCTCAGACCGGAGCCAAATCCGGTTGCCGCTGCCCATCAGCAGGCTCCACCGCCGGAAGAGGCGTCAAGTCTCTCGCTCGATGACGCGGCTGCGCTTCTGGTGCAGATCGAGCCAACCAGTCTTCTCGAACTGGCGCGCGTGCAGCAATCACTCAATCGCGTTGCTGTTCTGCACGACTGCCCGGCTTCGGCGCGAAAGTTTTTAGTCGAAGCTTCGCAAAAGATTGATGACATAATTCAGGGGACTGCTCCTGACCCGGGCGGCCTTTTCGCCCAGGTCGGCCGGCTCATCGAAGCAGCAGGGAATGCGATAGAAGAGTTCAAGCGAGCAGCGCCTCAAGAAAATGCAGATAGAACTGCACAGCAATGCAGTGATGATCGTCTGCCGATGGCGCCGATCGTTGGCGCCGATGCGGAAGCATCGGTTGCTCGCGGCGGCGAAGAAGACAACCGATCCGGCTTATTGCCGACAGATGCCGATTCCGGTCTGATCGGAGATTTCATAATTGAATCTCGTGAATATATTGAAGGAGCGGAAGCGGCGCTGCTCTCACTTGAGGTCGATCCTGAAGATACAGAAGCCATCAACACCGTCTTTCGCGCTTTCCACACGATCAAGGGGACATCCGGCTTCCTCGGTCTCACGTTCATTTCAGATCTGGCCCACCATGCTGAATCGCTGCTCAGCCGCATCCGTGATCAAGAGATTCGTTGCACCGGCGGATACGCCGATCTGGCGCTGCGCTCTATAGACACGCTCAAAGAGCTGATTCAAATAGTTCAGGATGCGCTGGGGGGCCAGGCGGCAACTCTGCCCGAAGGCTACGCCGATCTGGTAAGGGTGCTGGCCGACCCGGAAGCGGTAGGCATATCGGGCGAATCCAAAGAGGTCTGCCCGCCGCCGCGGCTGGGCGACATCCTGGTGGCCGAGGGTAAAGCCAGCCGTGAAGAGGTAGAGATGGCCGTCATAGATAAAGGCGAGCAGCCGATCGGCATTGCTGTTGTGCGGACAGAGACCGCCTCGTTGACCGATACCGCCAGGGCGCTGCGGACGCAACAGCGCATGGCAAATACAGAACAGAGCCCGGAGTCCTCGGTTCGAGTGCGCACGGACCGTCTTGATAAGCTGGTTGATATGGTCGGGGAGCTGGTGATTGCTCAATCGATGGTCGCTCAAGACGAGACGGTAGTTAGCGGCGGTCACCTTGAGCTTGCAAGAAAGATATCTCACGCAGGCAAGATAGTTCGCGAGCTGCAAGACCTGAGCATGTCGATGCGCATGGTTCCGCTCAAAGCGACGTTTCAGAAGATGGCGCGCCTGGTGCGCGACCTGGCTCATAAGAGCGGCAAACTTGTCAATCTTGTCACCGATGGCCAGGACACCGAGATAGATCGCAACATGGTTGACATCATAAATGATCTCCTCGTGCATATGGTGAGAAATGCTGTTGATCACGGCATTGAGTCGCCCGACGAGCGAGAGAAGAGCGGCAAATCCCGATCGGGTACGGTGCGGCTATCAGCATACCATTCGGGCGGCACAGTAGTAGTGGAGATAAGAGACGATGGTCGCGGCCTGGACCGCGACAAGATTATCAAGAAAGCCGTCTCTAAGGGATTGATCGAATTGGGCAAGGGGATGTCCGACCATGAAGTATACAGCTTGATATTCGAGCCCGGCTTCTCTACCGCCGACAAGATCACCGATATATCCGGCAGAGGAGTAGGAATGGATGTAGTTAAGCGAGGAGTTGAATCTCTTCGTGGCCGCATTGACATCTCCTCAGAGGTTGGTCAGGGTTGTTGCTTCTCCGTGCGCTTGCCGCTGACCCTGGCAATAACCGATGGGATGCTGGTCAAGGTTGGTCAGGAACGCTACATTATACCTACTGTCAGTATCCACTTGAGCTTTCAGCCCGATGCCGGCGCGCTATCGACCGTTGCCGGGCGCGGCGAGATGGTGATGCTGCGCGGAGAGTTGATGCCAATATTCCGACTGCATCGCCTGTTCAACATCCAGGGGGCAATCGAGGAGCCGACCAAAGGGTTGCTGGTGGTTATAAGCGACGCTGACCGGCGCTGCGCTCTGCTGGTTGATGAGCTGCTCGGCCAGCAACAGGTGGTGGCGAAGACGCTGGGCGATGGAATCGGCAAGGTGCAGGGGGTCTCGGGTGGGGCCATTCTCGGCGACGGCCGAGTTGGACTTATTCTTGATCCGACGGAGATTGTCGCCCTGGCCAGACAGGCAACTGTGGCGGGCGACCGGGCGGGGCCCCAACATAGATCGGCGGCGTAACGAGGCGTCGGGGCAAAGGATAGGCTCATCCGTAGCTCTTCAGCTATAGCGGTTGAGAAGAAGAGATTCCCTGTCAGAGGGGCCCGCGCGCGCGCCGCTCATCCTGTGGCAGTCCGGCAGCCGCCGATCAGAGCTGGATTTGCCTGAGCCCCGATTAATTTAACCAGTAGAGAAACAGCAATTTATACCAGCCCATAACAGAGTTAAGGAGAAGAGTTCAATGTTTAAGAATATGAGAATCGGTTTGCGGTTGGCATCGGGTTTTGGAGTCGTGTTCCTTACGATGCTGATCATTGTTATTGTAGGTCTCTCGCAGTTTGCCGATGTGCATGAGATTACCGAGAGGATTATTAGCGTAGATTGGCAGAAGGCCGCTCTTGCCAATGAGCTTATTGTCCTGGCAAAAGACAATGCCAGGGCCAGCATGGAGCTGTTCCTTCTGACCGATAAGGCGCAAATCTCCAGGGTATTGGAGCGAATCGAATCCAATAAAAATGCTGTCTCGGCTAACCTCAGCAAGATCGAAGAGATCACTTATAAGGCGGAGGGAAAGGCACTGCTGGCTAAAGTCAAAGAGAAGCAGGGGCCCTACGCAGCCTCTTTCACCCGGGCATCTCAACTGCTGCTGCAAGGAAACAATCGGGAGGAGGCTACTAGAGTCTTGATGAACGAGACCATGCCCAATCTCGACGCATACATCGGAGCGATTGATGAATTTGTCAATTTCCAGGGAAAGATCCTGGAAGAATCCATGGCCGAAGCCACACAGCACTATGATTCCGCTCGTAACCTGATGATCGGCCTGGGGGGCCTGGCGCTGATTGTTGGAGCCGCCTTTGCTTTCTGGCTCACCCGCAGCATCACTCGCCCGTTGGGCTCGGCTGTCGCCATAGCCAGCCGGATAGCTAAGGGCGATCTAACCGCGTCTATTGAGGTGACGTCGAAAGATGAAACCGGGCAATTGCTGGCGGCAATGGAAGATATGGTCGGCTCGCTCAACGAGATGGCCGCCGCCGCCGATAAGGTCGCTGGCGGCGATTTGACAGTCGCTCTACAGGCGCGCAGCGACAAAGATGTGCTGGGCAAATCATTCTTGCAGCTTCGTCAGACGATCAAACAACTTCTTGATGAGACCGGCCAGCTCACCCAGTGGGCGAAGGATGGCCTGCTCAATAAACGTGGTACCCCTTCCAAGTTCCAGGGCGCTTTCCGCGAGCTTATAGAAGGAATCAACGAGATGCTCGATGTGATAGTCGCGCCTATCAACGAAGCGACCGAGGTGCTTCAGAAGATAGCCGAACGCGATCTCAGCGCCCGCGTCAAAGGGGATTACAAAGGTGAATATGCCAAGATCAAAGAGGCCATTAACACGGCGACGAATAACCTTGACAGAGCGTTGTTGCAAGTCTCAATCGCCGCTGAACAAGTCGCCTCGGCATCCAACCAGATCAGCTCCGGCAGCCAGTCCCTGGCCCAGGGCGCATCTGAGCAGGCCGGTTCCCTGGAAGAGGTATCAAGCAGCCTTCAGGAGATGTCTTCGATGACCAAACAGAATGCCGCCAATGCTAAAGAGGCGCGAAGCCTCTCGGAAGGCGCTCGCATCAGCACCGAGAGAGGGGTCGATAGCATGAAGCGATTGACCACTGCCATCGACAAGATCAAAGCCTCGGCTGACGAGACTGCCAAGATCGTCAAGACAATAGATGAGATCGCATTCCAGACCAATCTGCTGGCCCTCAATGCCGCTGTCGAAGCTGCCCGCGCAGGGGATGCAGGAAAGGGATTTGCTGTAGTGGCGGAAGAGGTGCGCAATCTGGCGATGAGAAGCGCAGAAGCAGCAAAGAATACTGCCAACCTCATAGAAGGCTCGGTCAAAAATGCTGAGGGCGGAGTGGCAATCAACCAGGAGGTTATCAAGAACCTTGAGGAGATCAATGAGCAGGTTAAGAAGGTGAGCGAAGTAATGGCAGAGATAGCCGCAGCGTCAGATCAGCAGAGCCAGGGAATAGATCAGATCAACACAGCGGTGGAACAGATGAATCAGGTAACGCAGCAGGCGGCAGCAAACTCAGAAGAGTCGGCAAGCGCTGCTGAAGAGCTGTCAGGACAATCAGAGGAGTTGCTGAATCTGGTGTCGGCGTTTCGCTTGACCGGCGCCAACGGATCGGGCGCTAACTTCACCGCCCACAGCCAGAAGAGAGCAACCGGCTACACGACCCATCCGCCTGCGACAGGGCAGAAGCGGCGGGAGCCGGTACTGGCAGGAAACAGGACGGTAACAGATAGCAGAGCCAGCGGCCCGATGTTAGGCATCAACCCGAGCAAGCTGATCCCATTCGATAACGACAGCGATAATGGGGTGCTGCGGGACTTCTAATACAGCGGTTCCTCGGCCCCCTGACTTTTCTATAATTGGCCCCCTTAGTGGCCCCTTTGTTAGAGACACTGGCGCCATAGTTTTGGAAGGAGGAAAGAGATGAGTGCAAGATTAACCGAGTCGTCGCCAGATCAGCCGGGCAAGAGAAGCAGCTCGTTGCTCAACCAGGAGAGAGTCGGGGCAGGGGGCAAGTTCTTGACCTTCTTTCTGGCAGGAGAAGAGTACGGCCTGGAGATCCTCAAGGTGCAAGAGATCATTGGCGTTATGCCGATCACCCGCGTCCCCCGTACCCCCAGCTTCATTCGCGGGGTGATAAACCTGCGCGGCAAGGTCATCCCGGTAGTGGACCTGAGATTGAAATTCGGAATGGATGGGATAGACCAGACCGACGAGACCTGCATCATTGTCGTTCGCGCTCAGGGCATAGAGATGGGCATAATTGTCGATAAGGTGTCTGAGGTCCTGGACATCGCCGCCGCCGATATCGATGATACTCCATCATTCGGAATAGAGGTGGATACCGATTACATCCTGGGAATCGGCAAATCGGCAGGCAGAGTGAGAATCCTGCTCGATATCGATAAGGTGCTCTCTGCCCAGGAGGTGATAAAGATCCACTCGGCCACAGGCGAAGATGGCAACACCAACGCGGAAGCGGCATGAAGGGGGCCCCGACCGGCTAATTGCCCAGCCAACCGCTTCTTAACAGAAGCATCTTCCGGTTCGGGCGCCGCCGCCGCAAGTCACAACCACCTTGATCCCCAGACAACGACGAGGTAGCGCCAGATGAATATCAATTTGCCATCGGCAGAACTGAGCAAGAAGCAATTTGAGAAGATCAGCCAGTTAATATATCAGTTATGCGGAATAAAGCTGGGGCCGGGCAAAGAGGGGCTGGTTAAATCGCGCCTGGTCAAACGGCTGCGGACGCTGGGAATGAGGAGCTTCGACCAGTATCTGAGTCTCATCGAAAGTGAGGGGGCAGGTCAGGAGCTGGCTGCTATGGTGGATTTGTTGACTACCAATAAGACCAGCTTCTTCCGTGAGCGGCAACACTTTGATTACCTGAGCCAGCAGATACTGCCGAGTTTGACCGCCGGGCCCCGCCGGATACGCATCTGGAGCGCAGGCTGCTCGTCCGGCCAGGAGCCCTATTCCCTGGCGATAGTATTGAGAGAGCAGATACAGGATATTGATTGCTGGGATGCCCGCATTCTGGCTACCGACATCTCTGCCAGAATGCTGGCCCGCGCGCGGGAAGCCATTTATGAAGAAGAGGCAGTGCGCGATGTTGCGCCGGCCCTTCTGCAAAAATACTTCGTCTGCGTTCGGTCCAGGCATCCGCGCGCCTATCGGGTCAACGATGATTTGAGAGCGATGGTCAAGCTGGCGCAACTGAACTTGATGGGGGAGTGGCCGATGAAGGGGCCCTTCGATCTCATCTTCTGCCGCAATGTGATGATCTATTTCGATAAGCCCACTCAGCAGGCGCTGATCGACCGTTTCTGGCAGTTGCTTGCCTGGGGGGGCCATCTTTTCGTCGGCCATTCCGAGAGCCTGGTGGCCTCGGCGCACCGGTTTCACTATGTTCAGCCGGCAGTTTACAGGAAGCAAGATTGATGGTCGTCTTGAGCGAGCTTGCCCAGGCGAGCCCCAGCTTAGAAGAGGTAAAAGGTGAAACATATAGTCGGCGTAGCTGATATGAAGATATCCGCTAATCCTGAAGATACGATAATAACCTACGCGCTGGGGAGCTGCCTGGGAATCACTCTATACGATCCGGTGACCCGAGTAGGAGGAATGCTTCATGTAATGTTGCCGGTCTCGACTATCGACCCGGCCAGGATGGCCGATAATCCCTATATATTCGTGGACAGCGGGGTGCCCAGACTGTTTATCGAGAGCTATAAGGCGGGAGCGCGAAAGGAGCGGCTGATTGTCAAGGCGGCAGGCGGCGCCTGTGCAACCGGCAACGAGGATGATGATTACTTTCAAATCGGCAAGAGGAACTTCATCATGCTGAGAAAGCTCCTGTGGAAGAATGGCGTGTTGCTGAAAGCCTATGATGTTGGCGGGAACCAATCGAGAACTATGTCTCTGGAGATCGCCAGCGGCAATGTAACGGTGAGGACCAATGGGAACTTAATTCAACTGTAACGTCCAACGTCCGACGGCTGTCAGGTTTTTTGGAGTGCGACGACACGCTCGTCGCTTTCCATCGCTACCGAATCGAAACCAAAGCGGCGAGCGTGTCGTCGCACTCCAAGGTTTTGCTTACAGACGTCGGACATCGGACGTTCAGACGTCGGACGTACAAAGGTTGTTGGCGAGGACGCGAGAGAAATAATGAGAACAGCGCAGTTGGAAGAAGGAGCGCCTGCCTACTGCCTTCTACCTACTGCCTACTGTCTTCTGAGGAGTTAGCTATGTCACTTAATATTCTGGTAGTAGATGACAGCTCGGTGATGCGGGCGATGATTATCAAGACATTGCGACTGAGCGGCTTGCCGCTGGGCCAGATCCATCAGGCGGGCAACGGTCAAGAAGGGCTGGATGTGCTGAGCAGTAACTGGATCGACCTTGCGCTAATAGACATCAATATGCCGGTTATGAACGGCGAGGAGATGATCGATAGACTGCGCCGCAATCCTGAGACCGCTGACCTGCCGGTGATCGTAGTCTCTACTGAGAGCAGTGAAACGTGCATAGAGATGCTTCAGAAGAAAGGCGCTGTCTTTGTCCATAAACCGTTTACCCCTGAGACGCTTCGGGAGACGATTGAAAAGATGACAGGAGTATCAAGTGAGCAGAGAATTACAGAAGATGCTTTATACTACGGCGGCTATGACTTTTGAAGAGCTGGCATTTGTCTTCCCAACGCCGGAGATGGATCAACAACAGCAGACCGCCCGGCTTGACGCATCGGTAAGCGTGCAGTTCAGCGGCCCGATCAACGGCAGGCTGGTGGTCAAAGTCTACGGCAATCTGTTGCCAACTATCGCAGCTAATATGCTGGGGCAGGAAGAGGCCCCCTGTTCGAGCCAGCAATACGACGCGCTGGGCGAAATTGGCAATGTCATCTGCGGCAATATCCTGCCCAAGATCGCCGGAGCGAAAGCGGTCTTCCATCTCAGCCCGCCGCAAATTATCGCCGATGTTCAATCGGATCATATCCAGTCGCCTGCGGCAGAGGCGCAAATCGGACTGGAAGGGGGACGCGCCTGCCTGTTATTGTTCCTTGATGGCGAGGCTCAATTTAAGGAGAAGAGATAATGATTCGCCTGTTGGTGGTAGATGATTCGGCAGTGGTGCGTAAAATATTCACCGAAGAGCTATCCAAGTATGGCGACATTGAAGTGATCGGCAGCGCAGTTGACCCTTACGCGGCCCGCGACAAGATCGCCAAGCTGCGCCCGGATGTGATTACCCTTGATCTGGAGATGCCGAAGATGGATGGCCTCTCTTTCCTGGCCAAGTTGATGAAGCACTATCCTCTGCCGGTGGTTGTGGTCAGTTCGCTTACGCCCAAGAACAGCAAGGCGGCGATAAAGGCCCTGGAACTGGGCGCAGTTGAAGTTATCAGCAAACCCGGATCGGCATACTCTACTCCTGACATCGCCCGATTGGCGCGGGCTATCCGCGCAGCCGCGTCGGCAGGCATTAGCAAGCGGCAAGAAGCGGCAGAAGCGCCGATTATGTCGGCAGCAACTTGCCAGTCTCAACTGCTAACGACTCATAAGGTGCTTGCCATAGGGGCCTCGACTGGGGGCACCAAAGCTATTGAGACGGTGCTGCTGGGTCTGCCTATTACCACTCCCGGCACGGTCATAGTGCAGCACATGCCTGAATACTTCACCGCTGCCTTTGCCGAACGGCTCAATCAGATCTGTCAAATGGAAGTGCGCGAGGCGCGCGATGGCGATAGCGTGGTGCCGGGAGTTGCGCTGGTGGCCCCCGGCAATAAGCACATGGTGCTTCAGCAGAGCGGAGCGTACTACCTGGTGAGGATAAAAGACGGTCCGCCGGTGCATTATCAGCGGCCCAGCGTGGATGTGCTCTTCCAATCCGTGGCGCGCAGCGCCGGGCACAATGCTGTAGGCGTATTGCTGACCGGAATGGGGGCCGATGGCGCCAAAGGATTGCTGGCAATGCGACAGGCAGGGGCCCATACAATAGCTCAGGATGAAGCAACCTCGGTGGTATTCGGCATGCCCAAAGAAGCGATAAAGCTTGGCGCTGCCAGCGAAGTCCTGTCTCTGCCGCGCATCTCTCAGGCAATACTGAACCACTTATCCTCGGCCGCGCTTAAGACGACATAGAACCCAACTGCGCGCGCCTTTCCAAACCCTAACTTGACTTTTGTCTTTGAGCGTGCTGTCATTTGTCTGCTCAAGGCCGGCGACTGCTCACTCTCATAATGAGGAAATTGTAATGGTTAATCAACGCAATAGTCTTAAGCTCCTGCTAGCCGTCGTCTTTGCGGTTGTTGCCGGAGCGATAATTAACGCTCAAGAGACTTTCAAAGACATTCAATCGCGGGTGACAGAATTCACGCTCAAGAATGGCATGAAGTTTATTGTGCTTGAGCGCCATCAGGCTCCGGTAGTCTCTTTTCTCACTTACGCTGATGTTGGCTCGGCGCAGGAGACAAAGGGTATAACCGGCCTGGCTCATATCTTCGAGCACATGGCCTTTAAGGGGACCCCAACGATCGGCACCAAAGATTATGCAAAAGAGCGCATCGCATTGGAGAAGGTTGACAGGGCCGTTTACGCGCTGCGCGACGAGCAGCGCAAAGGCGAAAAGGCGGATCCACAGAAGCTCAAGCAGCTTGAAGATGAGTTCAAGACGGCGCAGGAAGAAGCAGGGAAGTTTGTAGTAAAGAATGAATTTGGCGATGCTATCGAGAGAGCGGGCGGGAGAGGGCTCAATGCAGCGACATTCTGGGATAAGACTACCTACTACTTCAGCCTGCCTTCAAATAAGATAGAGCTGTGGTTCTATCTTGAATCAGAGCGGTTTCTTCGCCCTGTGCTGAGAGAGTTCTATAAAGAGCGCGATGTGGTTATGGAAGAGCGGAGGCTCAGGGTCGAGAGCTATCCGATAGGGAAGTTGCTCGAAGAGTTTCTCGCCGTAGCTTACAAAGCTCATCCTTATGGCGAGCCTCTTGTCGGCCACATGAGCGATCTTCAAAGCATCACCCGCGCCGACGCCGAAGCGTTCTTCCGTAAGTATTACGTGCCCGGCAATCTGATAGCTGTGGTTGTAGGGGATGTTGACCCAAAGCGCGTGCGGCAATTAGCTGAAGTCTACTTCGGACGCATCCCCCGCGCCCCCAAGCCGGAGCCATTGCGCACGGTTGAGCCGCCGCAAGAGGGCGAGCGCCGAGTGACGCTGAGACTGGAGGCGCAGCCGCTTATCATCATCGGTTATCACAAGCCTGATATTAACCATCCGGATAACGCGGTCTATGATGCGATCAGCAGTTTGCTCAGCGAAGGGCGCTCGTCGAGGCTCTACCGGAGCCTGGTGCGCGATAAGAAGCTTGCAGTAGCGGCAGGGGGCTTTCCTGGTTTGCCGGGACAGAAGTATCCAGGGCTGTTTCTCTTCTATGCATTCACAGCTCAGGGGCATACTAACGAAGAAGTTGAGAAAGCAATAGAAGAAGAGATCAATCGTTTGAAGGCGGAGCCGGTCAGCCGAGAAGAGCTTGAAGGGATCAAGCGACGCTCGCGCGCCAATTTGATCCGCCAGCTCAACGACAATACTCAAATGGCCATTATGCTCTCAGACTGGCAAGCTCTTACCGGCGATTGGCGAAATCTTTTCAAACAGCTTGATAAGATCAATGCTGTGACCCCTGAAGACATCAAGCGCGTGGCCAGTTCTACATTCATTGCTAATAATAAGACGGTCGGCGTCATCGAGACAGCCGAAAGCAAAACAGATAAATAATGCGCCCTGAGCCGCTATCTGGCTTTCAGTTGCTGCAGCGATTATCAAGGAGATTAATAATGATTGCAAAGAGAATGCTATTATCTTTACTTCTGTTTATTGCACTTGCGTCTTCTATAGTTGGGCAACAGCCATCTAAGTCTGAGCAAACAAAATCGGGCGATAAAGCGCAATCCCAGCCAGGCGCTAAGACTTCCTCTCTGAGACCTGCCGCTAGCTATAAGAGATTGAAGTATCCGCCGCTTAATAGGGTCAATGTGCCGGATCCGATGCGGGTTGAGCTACAGAATGGCATGGTGGTTTATCTGGTTGAGGATCACGAACTGCCGATGATCACCATCTCAGCGCTAGTTCGCGCTGGCTCACGCTGGGAGCCTGTCAACAAAGCAGGGCTGGCTGCAATTACTGGAACAGTAATGCGCACCGGGGGCACCCCGTCTCGCGCTGGCGACAAACTCGATGAAGAGCTTGACCGGCTTGGCGCTTTTGTTGAAACAAGCATTGGGGATGATTCGGGCCAGGCAACAGTATCGGTATTGAAAGAAGACATCGACAAAGGGCTAACGATTCTGGCCGATGTGCTCCAGAATCCGGCATTCCCTGAAGATAAGATCGAGCTGGCTAAGATTGAACAGCGCGAAGCCATCGCCCGACGCAATATGGATCCAAGCAGCATCGTCTCCCGCGAATTCGGGCGGATCATATTCGGCAAAGATAGCCCTTACGGTCATCAGCCTGAATACGACACAATCAATGCCATCAGCCGGGAAGATTTAATCGCGTTTCATAAGCAGTTCTTCCAGCCTGAAAACGTGATCCTGGGCGCGTGGGGGGACTTCAAGACGGATGAGATGCGCGCTCTCATAGAGAAAGCTTTCGCTGGCTGGGCTCGCGGCAATCGTCCAAAGCCTGCTCCGCCGGAAGTCGATCCGGCGGCAAAAAATCGCGCTGGCCTCTACTTCATCAGCAAAGATGATGTGAACCAATCGCAGGTGTTGATGGGACTGCTCGGCGGCAAGCGCAGCGACGAGGATTATTATGCCCTCAGTGTGATCAGTCGCATCCTCGGCGGCGGATTCAATTCACGGTTAGTCAACAGCGTGCGCACCGAGCAAGGGTTGGCCTACGATGTCTTCTCTAGTTGGAGCGCAGGATGGGACCGGCCCGGCCTCTTCATTGCTGGCGGCGGCACAAAGTCAGAGACGACGGTGAAGATAATCGATGCCATCAAGCGCGAGATAGAGAAGCTGGCAGAGGCCGGAGTCACTGATGAAGAGCTTAACGGGGCCAAAGATGGAATATTGAATGGCTTTGCCTTTGAATTTGACTCGACAGGAAAGATTGTGCAGCGGTTGATGAACTATGAATACTATGGCTATCCGCGCGATTACCTGCAGCGCTACCGCGAGAATGTAGAGAAGGTCACAAAGGCGGATGTGCTGCGCGTGGCGAAGCAATATTTGAAGACAGATCAATTCGCCATCTTAGTTTTAGGCAGAGAGAAGGATTTCGATAAGCCCCTCTCATCTCTCGGCCAGGTAACAACAATAGATATCACCATTCCAAAACCCAGGCAGGAGGCCCTTGCTGCGGCAACGCCGGAAACAGTTGACCGAGGCAAGAAGATTTTAACCAATGTGCTTGAGGCAATGGGCGGCGCTGCATTGCAGTCGATCAAAGATTACATGACGATTTCCAATGATACATTCAACACTCCGCAAGGCGAATTCAGCGTGAAGGTAGAATCTACAGTCAGGCTGGCAGGCAAGGCAGTCAACAAACTGATTACCCCTGTGGGCGAGATCGTTCAGGGATTTGACGGGCAGATGGCCTGGGTGCGCACTCCTCAAGGCAGCCAGGAATTGCCCGCCTCGCAGCGAGAGGAGGTTGAAAACTCTCTCTTCCGCGATACCTTCTCGCTGTTGCAGAATATCGACAGCAGCGCCCTGACGATCCAGGCCCTCGGCTCCACTGAGATTGATGGCAAGCAGGTTGAGATGGTGGCAGTAGTCGATCCGACGCGCAATCGCCAGGTCAAGCTCTATGTCGATCCCAGGACGAACTTGCTGGTTAAAAAAGTTTATATGGCGGCTCCGATGGGGACCCCTGGAGAGGTGGAAGAGATCTACTCGGATTATCGTGAAGTCAATGGTGTAAAGGTCCCATTCAAACTGGTGATGAATCAAAACGGCAAGAAGCTCCGCGAGCAAACGATTGCCGAGGTTAAGATCAATCCTGGAGTTGAAGACCGGGTATTCAATAAGCCCTAGATCGGGTTGCAAAAACGTTCTGCGTTCTATGTTCCACGTTCTACGTTAGGGGTCGAAGATAGAACGTGGAACGTAGAACGGATATTGCGGTATACCAGGATACAGGGGTGCTCACCGCCACATGCGCAAAAACGTGGAGGTAGGCGCCGCAGAATCTACCCACCTCTCTGCTTTACCTCTGCGACTCTGTGGTGAATCGATCTTCTCTCCGTGGCTCACTACATCTAGCAGCACTTACCAATTTACTCATGCATTGAGAAATACTCATTTTTATCTCCATACCTGTAGAAGACCCAATAGTTATTGCCACTCGCCTTTATGATCTCATTCAGGATCTTCCGCACAGTCGCGTTGCGAAGCTTTAACGAAAACGGCTGAAGGTTATCTGTTGGGAAGCTTATTATGTCTCCTCTGAGCAGTCCTATCTCTTGGAGCTTGGCCTTCTACTTCGGGAATTTTAGTAATAGCTAGGCTGGCGGTGAGCCTGTTTACTTGCTCCACTCGAAATTCATGAACCACGAATTCTAATAGAGGAGATTTCCCTTGTCTTGGAGAGGTATTAATAACACCGTCGATCTCTTTCCATTCATATCTTGGATCGGCCTGAACAATCGCAGTGAGAACATCGCGCACAGTTCCTTCTTCGACCTTTACGCTAATCAACTCACTTGCTTGAGCGCCGACCCTCGTCGGGATGAGTTCCAATCCAATTGGCACGCCGATGTGCTCGCAAATCTCGCCACGACCCGTGACATACGTGCGTCTGCCAATTCAAATGAGACGACTTTCCAATCCAATATTCCATTTGCAGATTGGCCGTTAGTGTGAATCGGAGCTAGTGAGCAAAGCATCATCAGCATCACAACGAAAGTTGCTTCTCGCTTAATCTTGGTATTCATCTAACCGAATTATCCTCGCCATTACTATAGGTCTCAAGAGAAAGATTACAACAAGTTCGGGCGCCAAGCGCCCTCAAAACAAGTTTATCTCTAGAATTGTTTTGAGGGCGCTTGGCGCCCGAACTGAAAAAGTATTTTTCTTGAAAGTTATAGTTATTCCTAATCCGGGAGAGCGAATGCAATATATGCATCTCCTGACTTCGTTCCCATCTTGCCGCCGCCTGCCGCGATCACGACATATTGCTTGCCATTGATTTCATAAGTACTCGGCGTTGCGTAACCGCCTGCCGGAAGCTGGAACTCCCAGAGCGCCTTGCCAGTCTTCTTGTCGAAGGCGCGGAACTTCTCATCTTTTGTCGCTCCGATGAATATCAACCCTCCCGCCGTCACGATGGGGCCCCCGTAGTTTTCCGTCCCGGTAATCGGGATGCCGCGCTTCGTCAGCTCGGCAAACTCGCCGAGGGGCACCTGCCAGTCGATCTCGCCGGTGTTGAGGTTGATGGCATTGAGCGTTCCCCAGGGGGGCTTTACTGCCGGGTAGCCTTCGGGATCGAGGAATCGGTTATAGCCTGTGGTAGTGTAAGGCGAAGTTAGCGACCGCTCGCCGCTTCTGGATGAGTCGGCAGAGTCGGTTGCAGCAGACTCGTCGAATAGATAATTGATCAAGTCTCTCTTCTGAGTGCTTGAGAGAAAGCCGTAAGATGGCATGAAGCCCTTGCCTTTTTCAAGCACTTGCCGAACATCTTCCTTGCTCAATCTCTTTGACAGGTTGATGAGCGAAGGGGAAGCCTGCTGAGCAGAGCCGCGCCGATCTACACCGTGACAGGAAGCGCAGTATTGCCGATAAACATTCTCGCCCGGCACGCCGCGCTTGGCAACTTCCACCATAGTGAGAATCCAGGCCATCTCGTTGGAGTTGATGTACAGCCGCCCGCTCTCAGGATCGAACGCTGAGCCGCCCCATTCGGCCCCCCCATCGAAACCAGGAAAGATGACGGTGCCTTCTTTGCTGGGAGGGATGAACTGTCCCCCCATTCGAAGCCCCTTCAGCCGCTCCAGAATATTTGCTCGCGCCTGGGGAGAGATGTCGGTGACAATCTCTTCGCTGAACGTCTGACGCGCAAACGGAGGAGGTTTCAAAGGAAGTGGCTGGGTGGGCCAGGCCTTCTCGCCTACGAGATCAGATGGGGGCACAGGACGTTCTTCAATGGGAAACAGCGGCTTCCCAGTTACGCGGTCAAATACGAAGACATGGCCTGATTTTGTGGCTTGAGCTACTGCGTCAACAGTTCGGCCCCCGCGCCGCAGCGTTATTAAGACTGGGGCGGCGGGCAGGTCTCGATCCCAGAGATCGTGATGCACAAACTGATAGTGCCATCGTCTTCGCCCGGTCGCAGCATCGAGCGCCAGGAGACAATTGGCGAACAGGTTGGCGCCCAGCCGATCTCCGCCCCAGAAATCGAATGCCGCCGAGCCCGTAGGGATAAAGACGAGGCCGCGCTTTTCGTCCACGCTGATGCCGCTCCAGGCGTTGGCTCCGCCGGAACGCTTCCAGGCATCAGGGGGCCAGGTGTCATAACCGAACTCGCCGGGCCAGGGGATGGTATGAAAGATCCAGCGAATGCGGCCTGTGCGCACGTCGTAAGCTCGAATGTGGCCCGGCGCGGATGGGCCGGGGCCCTCAGAGACTCGCGTGCCCAGAATCAGCAGATCTTTGTAGATTGCGCCCGGTGTGCTTGAGGCTATGTAGAGACCACTCACATCTCGGCCTAGTCCTTCTCGCAGATCGACGCTTCCGTTATCGCCGAAAGTAACGATCGGCTTGCCGGTGCGCGCATCTAGCGCATAGAGCTTTGCGCCGGCGCTCATAAAGATCCTTTCCGTATCACCGCTCGACCAATAGACTACGCCGCGATTGACTCCCGGAGGGTTCTTCTTTATCTCTCCCGCGAATGGATCGAACGTCCACAGATGCTTGCCTGTGGCCGCTTCCAGGGCGAATACTTTCAGTTGCGGCGAAGTAGCATACAAACGGTCGTTGACGATGATGGGATTGCACTGGATCTCCGAGCGATTGTCTTCGCGCTTGTCGCCGGTGTTGTAAATCCAGGCCACTTTCAGACGGTGAACATTGCTGGTGTTGATCTGGGCGAGCGGCGAATACTGAGTGTGCTCAGGGTTCCCACCATGCGACGGCCACTGGCGCGCCCGTGTCTGCGTAGTAATAAGAGGAGATTGTTCTGTAGCTGTGCCGCTGTGGCTCAGGTCAAGTACGAGAACAAAAAAGTACACTAAGACAATAACAAAAAGATAAGGCTTGAACCGGCCTTGGTAATACTTCATACCGCATTCTCCGAATCAGAGCGCAGCCATTTGCCACTCGGCTGCCGCATATATTGCGTAATATAAGGGCGATTCTGAGCATTGCAGTCGGTTCGGGCGGTCAACGCCCTCAAAACAAGTTGTTTTTAGAATTGTTCTGAGGGCGTTGACCGCCCGAACCGGAAGCCACATCGCTCTGCTTGACTGTCTCTTTGGGGCTTGGGCTTCCGGTCGAGCGAGTATAGACGGGCAATGCGTTGGGGGCAGTTGCTCTAAGCTGAGCGGTATTTATAACTCCCACCCGAAGAGACGTTCAAACAGCTTCTGAAAATCTTTCCCGCTTGGAAGGCGATCATACAGCTCCACCTTCTCGGCGGCCAGGTTACGCAGTTTGTAAATTGCTTCGGCGAACTTGGCGCTACGGATGATATTCGATTCAACCAGGAATTGATAAAACTCTCGCAAGCTCAAAGCGATCTGCCTGGCGTCCGAGGCGGTCGAATTGAGCACCTTGCGTGGGTACCAGGAGAAGAGGAACTCTTCCAGGCTGTCCAGGCAGGCGTATTCAAGCGCGCAATCATGATATCGAGCCAGGAAATCGGCGAACAGAGCGACATCGCTGGCCTTCCTTCTGGCGAGGGAGGTTCCCCCTTTCTTCTTTTTCTGAGCGGCAAAGAACCGACCAATAAGTTCTGTATTATGATCGAAAATCTCCTCTCCGCTTATCTCTTCTTCTGCTTCCATATCAGAATCTTCGTCTTCCATCTCATCAAGCCCTATCCGGCCGAAGTGCCCGTTGTTCTCCTCGCCTAACCCTTCTTCAAAATCCTCATCATCAATCCCATCATCTTCCCAATCCTCGTCAAATAAGGAGAATGCCTCGCGCTGATATAGCTTCCGGTCAGGATTGATGACATTAGCCGTGCCCCCATCATCATACTCTCCCTTCAGCTCATCAGTCGCGGCTGTATATTCGTCCTCGAATCTAGCGCAGAAATCATTGATCTCCTGCTCAAGGGTCAGGACGCGATTGCGCTGCTTGTGTTTAGTCTTTTCATCAACGCCAAGCATATCAAACAGCATGTGGTAATCTATAGAAGCGATCTCCGGCTTGCCGCCGAGCAGATCTATCAGCCGCAACTGATCGTCGCGATCTACTATCTCCATCCAGTGACTGGAAGGATACTCTTTCACCCAGTCCAGGTTTCCGCAGATCTGAAAGATAAAGTCGCGCGCATTAATGCGGCGGTCGCGGTTCACTGCTTTGTGAATAAGCTGGCTGATTTCACGATCTCGTTGCTTGATCAATATCTCTTGCGCTTTGGATGCTGGCTCGTGTTCAAAGATATAGGCCCCCTTTGCCGGACTCATAGTTACAATAAGCGAATCGCCCTGCTTGACCTGATTGGCCCGGAAGAAAGCTGAGAAATCATGAGCTTGAAACTCTTGCTTGCCCTGAGCCTTCAAGTGCTCTCTGAGCTGATTTATCATCTCTTCTTCGCTGAGGTCCTCATCTTCGTTTTCATCAAACTCCCAATCCTCATCATCATCTTCGAGATCATATTCAAGTTCCCAATCCTCGTCATCCTCGGTGTCTAATAACTTCTGATCCTTCTCATCGAGTTCATCGAACATCGCCATATCTGAGAGCAATTCGGCAGAAGAGTGTACCAGAAAATCCTGCTCCAATGCAGGGAGAATAGATCTCAGCTGCTCATCTGTGAGCTTTGCCGGATCGAGTACTTTGGTCACAATTGGGATTAGATCTCCACCGCCGGTGACAAAAGTGCTCTTGAGCGGCGGCATGACTTGATCGAAAGGCGTGAACCAGGAACTGTTCAATATTCCATCAGCAATCTCATAAGCGGTCGGCCTAACTCTGAATTTAATGCCTTCAAGGACGTAATCAGTGCGCGCATAGCGCCCATTTCCCAGCACCACGACTTCAGGGTGCCATTTGAGCTTGGTCGTAATAGAAGAGGCTGGATCTTTAGCCTTTGATGGAAAGTCCCTCAGCACAGCATCTACTATCTCTTGCCGCGACATTACACCGCTCATATTTTTAACTACTTTATCCACTGCCTGTGCCAGGGTCATTGTTTGCTTCATAAACACTCTCCCCGCGCTCCGAATCTGTAGTTCTAATCAGCACTAACGTAAGCGCCTAAATAATTCAATTTATAGCTAGAATTCTAGACCCGGCGCTCCGTCCAGGCAAGCTTCGCCGACAAGATTGTAAAATTCAGAGGCTGGATCAACAGAGGCTCAATCGCAAAAGAAGTGGCAGAGAAGATTGCTGAGTTTTGGTCACCAGAACTATGGCTTTTAAGAAAAACTATTTTCCGTTCGAGCGCCGCTGCGCTCTCAAAACAAAAATGTCTTGAGAGCGCAGCAGCGCCCGAACAAAAAGGAACTTACCCAGAACAGAAACAAAGCTTACTGCGCAAATTGAAACCCTGATCTCCTGATACTCAAGAGAGACTATATTCACCTGAAACTAAATCGGAGCACGCAAGAATGGAACAAAGAATTTCACCGCAAAGACACAGAGGACGCAAAGAGGAGCGAACTTAATGCTGTTTCTCTGCGCTACGGCGGCGTCTCGGCGGTGCATCTTATCTGTCCCAATCTATGTTAGCTCGATTTAGTCAAATAAGACTGCGGCTACTTCTTGCTGAACACCAGCTTGGATTCTTGCGTGCCGCGCGGGTTTTCACTCTTGCGATGAACCTTCAGTGTTTTGCCATCATCTGCAAGCTCCAGGTGATCTGTGGTGGTAATGGTCACCTCATTGCCCTGGAAGTTCGCTTTACGCACCGAATTGAGCTCGAGGATCTTGCCGTCACCGAGCCACTTGGCTTTAGTGGTTACACTGCCGCGCTCGCCCAGATCAACTTTATTCTCGCTGCCGTCAAGCTTGTAAGTCAGTGGTGGCTGAGGGCCACCCATCCCTCGTCCGCCGCCGCCACCGCCGCCACCGGCTACTTTAGTCTCAACGGTAATCTCTTTGTCATTCTGAGTAACAACCAGTGTAACTTCTGCTTCTCCCCACATACGAGGCATATTCTCGCTCTTGGCCTTGTCCAGAGCCCATGTACCGGCGAAGTTAGTCGGGTCAGCCGCGCTGACAACCCAGAAACCCACCATCAACGCGCAAAATAGGCCACAAAATGCTAAGAGTCTTTTCATACGCTATCTCCTCTCAAATTTTGCTGAATTTAAATTTCAAGATGTCGTCAATCAAATCTCTTGACCGATTGTCGGTAAATCTCAATGATCATCTGCTGATTATAGTGACGCCTGCTGAGATCCTGATGGTTACAAAGAAATAGGTTTCGAGATTTTTCCTGCTTAGTACCCCATTTCATAAATACGTGTGGGGATAGATAGTGTATGATACCAAGTGTATACACCAGATATTTCGAGGTCAATAAAGGTCAATCATGCCTGGCCCATCTTCACTCTATCGCCCTCTATTCA